>Ga0073928_10000883_pt1 | contig 62640 bp, 49 predicted proteins | sample PaiPotPPA55metaG_FD_76969 | JGI IMG/M metagenome (GOLD analysis project Ga0073928, IMG submission 76969) | Iron sulfur acid spring bacterial and archeal communities from Banff, Canada, to study Microbial Dark Matter (Phase II) - Paint Pots PPA... ... | reverse complement strand
CGTTCAGCGAAAGCGCTGGCTCGTGCAGCCGCTCGTTCTGCACGCGTAGAGCCAGCACCACGTCCGCATCCTCGAGAGCCTCCTCAATTCGGAAAACCCGCCGGATCTCCGTTCCCTCAGGTCCGATGCTCTCCAGTTCCCGCGGTACCCACATCGCCGGCCCGCACAGCGTGAACTTGCATCCGAATTTTCCCAGCAGATGAATGTTCGAACGCGCCACACGGCTATGCTTGATGTCCCCCAGAATCGTTACGTTTAGATTCTCGATGGTGCCCTTGCGGTCGCGAATCGTCAGCGCGTCCAGCAATCCCTGCGAGGGGTGCTCGTGCGTTCCGTCACCCGCATTGATCACTGGAATTTCCAGGTGCCGCGCCACAAACTCCGGCGCCCCCGAAGCCGCATGTCGCATCACCAGACAGTCCGGCTTCATCGCATCCAAAGTGTGCACCGTATCCAGCAGCGACTCGCCCTTTTTCAGGCTGGACGCCTCCGCCTGCAAATTCATGGTGTCCGCGCCCAGGCGTGACGCTGCCGTCCCGAAACTGATGCGCGTGCGCGTGGAAGTCTCGAAAAACGCCAGCGCCACGGTCTTGCCGCGCAGAACCGCCAGTTTTTTCAAGGGATGCCGCTGAATTTCCTGGAAAGATTTGCTCTGATCGAGAAGAAATGTCAGTTCGTCCGCGTTGAGCGGTTCCAGCGCCAGTAGGTCACGAAAACGGTGCGTCACATTTTCACTCGTTGCCCGAACTCCGAACTCCTGCCACTCTCGTCTGTCTTAGATGCAACCTCTTACGGATTGCTGCCGACTAGGCGGACACAGACAAGAGTGTCTGTGCTACTGGCTCCGCACGTTATTCTACACGGTCGACCAACACGACGCGCTCTTCATTGTCGATCTCGCGCAACCGCACCTCAATAATCTCCGTTGGGCTCGTCTGCACTACGCGCCCGGTAAACTGCGCCTCGATCGGCATCTCGCGATGCCCGCGGTCGATCAGTACGCACAGCGAAACGCGCTTCGGCCGCCCCAAATCAAACAACCCATTCATGGCCGCGCGAATCGTCCGCCCGGTATAAAGCACGTCGTCGACTAGCACTAGATTCATGTTGTCCACGCCGAACGCAATATCCGACGACTGCAGCACCGCGTGCGAAGCCACCTTCGACAAATCGTCGCGATACAATGTGATGTCCAGAGTCCCCACCGGCACATCCACGCCGTCGATCCCGCGCATGGCCTGCGCGATGCGCTGCGCCAACGGCACCCCGCGCCGCCGGATCCCGATCATCGCCAAATGCTTCGTCCCGCCGCTCTTCTCCACAATCTCGTGCGCCAACCGCTGCAAAGTGCGGTCGATCTCAGATGCCGACATCAATTGTGCTTTCTCGACGATGCGCATGTCCGGGTAATCCTAGCACAAGCCGGCGCAACTCTTGGAGACGACTCCTGATCGACGGCCTTGGCTCACGACACCGTCATGGAGTGCGGCGGCCAGACGCCGACTCAACAGGACTCCGCGCACCCGCCGAGCTCTACTCGCCTGTCCTCCTATGCCTCGCGTGGTAAACTTCCGCGCCAGAAAAAAACTAGAGGATCACATGCCCAATCAGAACCAACCGCATCGTCCGTCGCAAAATCCCAAACAATCTCCCAGCTCACTCCTGATAAAAACGCCTTGGTTTGCCTGCTTATTATTTGCTCTCGCTGCGATTTCCCCGGCCGCCGCCCAAATCCCCAAATCCCCGCAGCGCCCGAAGCTCGTCGTCCTTCTGGTCGTCGACCAGATGCGCGGCGACTACGTCGACAAATTCCGCGGTCAATGGACCGGCGGCCTCGAGCGCCTGGTTAACGAAGGCGCGTGGTTCCGCGAAGCCGCATACCCCTACGCCGCGACGGAAACGTGCGTCGGCCACGCCACGATTTCCACTGGCGCTTTCCCGGCCACGCACGGAATGATCGCCAATGGCTGGTGGGATCGTGAAACGCAGAAAATGGTGACCTGTACCGCCGATCCTAACGCCAAAAATTCCGGTTACGCCGGCGCCACCGCAAAAGGTGGCGATACGGCCTGGCGAATGCTGGTGCCGTCGTTCGCGGAAGAGCTGAAATTCCAAACCGGCGGAGCCACCCGCGTGGTCACGTTCTCGCTGAAAGCCCGCGCCGCGATCACGATGGCCGGACACAAAGCGGACGCCGCCACGTGGTTCGACAACGGCGGATGGATGACCTCCAGTGCCTACGGCATCATGCCGTTCATTGAAGACTATGTGTCAACACATCCGGTAAAGGCCGACTTTGGCAAAACGTGGAATCTATCGTTGCCTGAAAGTTCCTATTGGTACGACGAGAAAGCTACCGGCGCGGGTCCTCCCACAGGCTGGGGGCCAGCCTTTCCCCATTCGCTGCGAGGAACCGGCGACGCCGCCGAACCCGGCGCCGAGTTTTACGAACAATGGGGGAGCAGCCCCTTCGCGGATACCTATCTCACGCGGCTAGCGGAGACCGCAGTCGATCAACTCGGCCTAGGTAAAAGTGGCGCGACCGATTTCCTCGGCGTCAGCTATTCCTCGGTCGACTATGTCGGCCACGAATTCGGCCCGCGCAGCCGCGAAATCCAGGACATCCTGATCACCCTCGACAAAGATCTCGCCGAGCTGTTCGCGCACCTCGACAAAAAAGTTGGCCGCGGAAACTACGTCGTCGCCTTCAGTGCCGACCATGGCGTCGTGCCCATTCCCGAAGACATGGCTAAGACCGGCGCCGACGCGGGCGTTCTCCACATACCGGAGCTGCAGGAAAAGATCGAGAAGTCGCTCGAGCCATTCAACCTCGCCAAGCCAGCCATCGCGCGCATCGCCAGTAGCGACATCTATTTTGCTCCAGGCGTTTATGACCGCATGAAAGATGTGGGCGAGGCCTTGCAGGCCGTCTCCGACGCGGCTCTATCGCAGCCGGGTGTAGCCGCAGTCTACTGGGCCGAAGAGGTTCAAGGCCGCCCCGCGACGCAAAATCCCATTCGCGCCGCTGTCGCCAACAGCTATTTCCATGGGCGTAGTGGCGACCTCTTCATCGTTCCGAAGCCATACTGGCTGGTGGACGGCACGCCCGCCGGAAAAACACGCACCTATGGCACAGGCCACGGCACACCGTACAACTATGACCAGCACGTGCCCATTCTCCTGATGGGCTACGGCATCCAGCCGGGCGATTACTATCGTGAAGTCACCCCCGCCGACATCGCGCCGACACTCGCCTCGCTCTGCGGTATCACCCTCGCTCCGCGCGATGGTCACGTACTCGCCGAAGCGTTAGCAAAGCCCGCCGCGCATCCAAACCGGCCAACCCTGCAAACTCACTGACCGCCGCCAAGCCTATGTAGGCGCTGGGCTTTAGCCCGGCGCAGCGAAGAGCACCCCGGCCAACAGTCACAGGTCACAGGCTCTACTTCGCGAACTTGTAGCGGCGAGTTTATCTCGCCAACCCGGGCGCTAACTCATCGTAGACTCAGAAAGCAGGCGAGCATGAATCCTCCGAACCGCACGCAAGAACCAATCGGATCCTTTGCGGTGAATCCCGCGGTTCGCATCGGCCACGTCCATCTCAAAGTCGCCAACCTGGATCGTGCTCTCCACTTTTATTCCGGGGTGCTGGGCTTCCAGATCATGCAGCGCATGGGTGACTCCGCGGCGTTTCTGTCGGCAGGCGGGTATCACCATCACATTGGCCTGAACACGTGGGAAAGTCTGGGCGGGAATCCTCCGCCGCCCGGCGCGACCGGCCTCTATCATTCAGCCATCGTCTACCCCACTCGCCCCGCCCTGGCTGAAGCTCTGCACCGAGTATTGTCCGCGCGCATTCCGCTCGAAGGTGCAGCCGACCACGGCGTAAGCGAAGCGATCTATCTACGCGATCCCGACGACAACGGCGTCGAACTTTACTGGGACAGGCCACGCGATTCTTGGCCGCGCGATGGCAAGGGGAACTTGGCGATGTACACTCGCCGATTGGACTTGGATAGCCTGCTGAATGAACATGTCTCGGTTCCTTCAACAGGCCCTCTCGACCTGTAGCGGAATTCTCGGGCTACGTCACCGCAGGCCTCGATGCCAAAAATATCTCCAGCCGAGATCGCGAGGGCGGGTCGTTAGCTGCCCGTCGTCCGCCAACTTCCTGCTTCGCTACGCCATCCTCGCGTGATACCCTCTCCCGCGCAGTGACTACCGCAGCCGCTGTCGATCTTAGCGTGCAAGTAGGCGCCCTGCGCCTGCGCAATCCCATCCTTGCGGCCAGCGGCACATTCGCCTACGGCATCGAGTTCGCCCACCTCGTCGATCTCAATCTCCTCGGCGGCTTCGTCACCAAAGGCTTATCCCGGGAGCCCATCGACGGCGCTCCCCCGCCCCGCATAGTCGAAACACCTTCCGGAATGTTGAACGCCATTGGCCTGCAAAACGTCGGTGTCCGGGCCTTCGTCGCGGAAAAACTTCCGGTACTAAGAAAATACGTGGTCCCGGTACTCGCCAACGTCTTCGGATATACCTTAGAAGACTACGTTGAGGTCATCCGAACCCTTGAGGATAACGAGGGTCTAGCTGGGTACGAGCTCAACATCTCCTGCCCCAACGTCAAGAGGGGAGGCATGCAGTTCGGGTGCGACCCCGGCATGGTGTCCGAGGTCGTGAGTGTCGCCCGCAAGGCCGCCGTAAGGCGCCCCTTGTGGGTCAAGCTCTCGCCTCTCGTTACAGACATTAGACTTACAGCCCGTGCTGCAGCCGAAGCAGGGGCCGACGCCCTTACCGTGGCAAATACTTACCCCGCCATGGCCATCGATTTCCGCACCGGTAGGTCCCGGCTCGGGAACCCGACGGGAGGTTTGTCGGGCCCCGCCATTAAGCCCATCACCCTCAAGCTGGTATGGGACGTTAGACAGGCTGTGGAAATCCCTGTAATTGGGCTTGGAGGCGTCGAGAAGGTGGAAGACGTGCTTGATTACCTATCTGTAGGAGCGTCGGCGGTTCAGGTAGGCACGGCCTGCTTCGCGGACCCAACGGTGACCCGGCGCATGATAGACGGCCTTGAGGAGATAGTTTTGAAGGCTAAAGCATGTACTATCAGAGAGATAGTGGCCAGTTTTCATGCAGAAATCGATTGACAAACTTAGGTTTTCTTGCTACACTTTTTTGGATGTTCGTAGCATAAAGAACACACTATGAGACGACGACTCTTCTTTGCCTGGGCTGCTCTCCGGTGGGTGCCACTGATGTTCCTCGTCGCACCGGCGATGGAGGCCCCCTTGGTGGCTCATCTGAGCGATCCTCCCAAGCCGATCAAGAGCTGGGTGGGCAACGCCAGTTGGTACGGGCCAGAGTTCAACGGGAAAAAGACTGCCGACGGGGAGCGTTTCGACTCCGAATCCCTCACCGCCGCTCATCCGAACCTGCCCTTTGGTTCCCTTGTGCGCGTCGTTAACCCCCGGAATGGCAGGTTTGAAGTGGTACGAATTAATGACCGCGGACCGTATCAGGAAGGCCGCGAAATTGATGTATCCTATCGTGTCGCCCGGAAGATTGGCTTGATCAATTCGGGCGTCAGCCAGGTCCGGCTCGAATTGATGCAATTGCCCGAGCGGCGTTAGGCATTCTGGCGGTCGCGAGCATCAGATCCAACATAGTCGGCGCCAACGATAACTTTGACCTTCGACGCCCATCCGCGAAGCAGCCTGATCGTCGCGCTCGATTTTGATTCGCTGAATTCCGCCGTTAAATTTGCCAAGCAGGTTGCCGACCTGGTCGGCATGTTCAAGATCGGCAGCCAACTCTTTACGGCGGCAGGTCCCGCTGCGGTGCGCGAACTTTCGGCGTTGGGTCCCGGCATCTTTCTCGATCTAAAATTCCACGACATTCCGAACACCGTTGCCGGCGCCGTGCTTTCAACTGCCGCTATGTCTGGCGTGCAGCTCGTGAACGTACACGCCCTCGGCGGCCACGCGATGCTTCACGCGGCGGTGCAAGCCATTAGCGCTGGCCAACCCATGGGTGCGGACCGCCCGCGATTGCTCGCCGTCACAATCCTGACCAGCATGGATCAGAAAACGATGCGCGAAGTCGGAATCGGTGGACCGCCGCAAAGCCGCGTCGTGAAACTCGCAAAGCTGGCCAAGGCCGCCGGTGTGGATGGCGTAGTTGCCTCGGTGCAGGAAGCCCGCGCCATACGGAAAGCTTGCGGCCGCGATTTTCTGATCGTGACTCCCGGCGTTCGCCCGAAAGAGAAAGATGCCGCAACCGCAACGACGACCGACGACCAGGCCCGCACCGCGACTCCCACCGAAGCCATCAAAGCCGGCGCCGATTTCCTGGTCGTAGGCCGCCCGATCACCGCCGCCTCAGACCCACGCGCCGCCACGCAAGCCATCGTCGACGAAATCGCCGCCGCGAAATAGATTCCTAGGAACCGCTGCAACAAGTCTGCTTTGCCGCGCATGTCGAGAATTACTTCAGGGGTTGTCCTTGCCAGTCGTCTACATCGTCTAAGATCTGAGCTTCAGGGATATGGTTAAATATCTCAGGTCACGTGTGTCGGTTGCGCGTTCATATTGGACGTTAAATTTCTGTTCCCGTAACATAGACCGTAGCACCTTCCTAAAATCCCATGAGTGCAACATCCAAGAGCATCATCGTCGGAACTGCGGGGCACATCGATCACGGCAAGTCGGCGCTCGTTGAGGCGCTAACCGGGACGCATCCCGACCGCCTGGAAGAGGAGAAGCGGCGGGGGATCACGATCGATCTGGGATTCGCGTTTTTGGAAGAGGACGGTGTTCGCTTTGGGTTTGTGGATGTGCCCGGGCATGAGCGGTTCGTTAGCAACATGCTGGCCGGTGCGGCTGGGTTGGATCTGGTGTTACTCGTGATTGCCGCGGATGAATCGATCAAGCCGCAGACGCGCGAGCACTTCGATATTTGCCGGCTGCTCGGAGTGAGGCGTGGCGTGGTCGCGCTCACGAAGAGCGATCTCGTCGATGCGGATACCGCGGGATTGGTGCGGCTCGAAGTTGAGGAATATTTGCGCGGCACGTTTTTCGAATCCGCCCCGATTGTTCCCGTGAGCGCAAAAACGCGAGCCGGGTTGACCGAACTAAAAAAGGAATTGCACCGCGCCGCGCTCGACGTTCGAGGCAAAGACGCGGCGCAGCATTTTCGCTTGCCGATTGATCGTGCGTTTGCGATCAAGGGGTTTGGCTCCGTCGTAACCGGTACGCTGATTTCCGGCAGCGTGGGCCCGGGCGATGAAGTCGAACTCTTGCCGGAGCGCAAGCTGCTGCGGGTGCGCGGCGTGCAGTCAGGCGGAAAAGCAGTGGATCGCTCGGTTGCCGGGCAGCGCACCGCTCTCAATCTCGCGGGGATCGAGCATACGGCGCTGACACGCGGTATGGTGCTGGCCACGCCCGGAAAATTTCGGGCCACCCGTAGAATCGACACGCAGCTTGAGCTGTTGCTATCGGCGCCAAAGCTAAAGCAGCGCAGCCGCGTTCACTTTCACGCCGGGACATCGGAGACGATCGCCGAGATGTTTCTTTTCGGGCACAGCGAACTGGCGCCGGGGCAAAGCGCGTTCGCCCAACTGCGCCTGCAAGACGAGGTGCTGGTTCTACCAGGAGATCGATTCATCGTGCGGCAATTTTCTCCGGTCACCACGATCGGCGGTGGTGTAGTTTTGGAAGCGCTGGCTCGGCGTCCGCTAACGCGAGATACGGGCCGCGTGGCGTTTCTTGAAACGCTGGGACGCGGCGACAAGGTCGATATATTGGCAAGCATGGCAGACCGCTCGCTCGGCGGAATCGCCTTTCAAGACATTTCGGCGCGAACAGGTTGGCTGGACCACGAAATACGCGATGTGGCTCAGAAACTCACCGCGTCCAGTCAAGCCAGGAACGTAGCGGACCCACTGATCCTCGTTCCGGCGAAAGCGTTCGAAGAGGCGCGGCAAAAAATTGCTGCACGGGTGGACCGGTTTCACAAAGAAAATCCGCTATTGCCGGGAATTTTGCGCGAAGATCTGCGGTCTAGTTTAGGCAGGCGCGTGCGGCCGGAAACTTTCCGCGCAGCACTCGAGGAATTGGTCGCGCAGAAAAAGCTCGAACTGCAAGGCGAAATCGTGAAACGCGCCGGTTCGGCGATCACACTGGAGCCGGAAGAAGCGCGCGCGAAAGAACAGATCGAAACCGCCTTTGCCACCGCGGGGCTAACCGTCCCGGCAGTGAAAGAGGTTCTGGGCGGGTTATCGGTGGAAGCCAAGCGAGCCGAAAGAATTCTGCAAATGCTGCTCCGCGACAAAAATCTCGTGCGCATCACTCCCGAACTCATTTTCCACCGCGATGCGCTCGCTCATCTGAAGCAGCGCCTATCCGCGTACAAAAAATCGAAGGGTGAACGCATCTCTGTGCCCGTTTTCAAGGAGTTGACGGGGATCACCCGCAAGTACGCCATCCCCTTGCTGGAGTACCTGGACCGCGAGCGAGTGACGCGCCGGGCAGGGGACGAGCGTGTTATCCTATAGCTATCCGCACGTGTAGCCCGAGGCTTGCCGTGCGAGGTGTCCTGCGCTAGGGTTGGACGAAAGCGATTCAGCGGCAGGGCTGCGTGGAGGTTGTTTATGGGTGAATTTAGCGTTTTTCACTGGCTGATCGTTCTGGCCATCGTGTTGATTTTGTTCGGCGGCCGCAAGATCCCCGAAGTCATGAAGGGTCTGGGCGAAGGCATTCGCAACTTCAAAGAAGGCATGTCGGGAGCGTCGCACACGCCACCGCCCCCTCCGCCTACGCAGGCCGCGCCTCCGGTGGACCGGCCAGCCGAAGAAAAGAAAGTCTAAAGCGAGCCTACAATCGCCGCCTGAAAATTACGAATTCCGAAAGAGGCGCTCCCCGTGGGGCGCCTTTTCGTTTCGGTGCGGGTCTTCTACTTTCAATTCTTCAGATATTGATCACCCCGCGGTTCTGCAGCTGAACGCCAGAGGCAAAGCCAACGCTGGAAACTTCGTAAGTGCCTCATTCTAAAGACCAGAAAATCTATTTCCTGCTAGGAAGTAACCGACACGCACCGTCCCGCGTCTATTCTAGTAATACCACTTCGAGGACACACCCCGGGAAGCAGTTAGGGCCAAAACCCTAGCTGCTTCTCTTCCTTTTGGGCTTCGATTTTTCGCCTCAGAACTCCGTTCGTCTAGGGCTACTCCCAACCACTCGATCTCGCTAATCTTCGGACCAGCCCAGCTCGGACAGACTGTGGCACAGGCGCGCGAGTGGGAGGCCGACTACGTTGTAGTAGCAGCCCTCGATGCGAGGGATATAGCGTCCCGCGCGGCCCTGGATGGCGTAAGCGCCGGCTTTGTCGAAGGGTTCTTCGGTAGCGAGGTACCGGGTCAGGTCTTCGGGCAAGAGCGGGGCGAAATGGACGTGGGTGGTTTCAACAAAGGTGCGACGCTCGGCGTCGGGAAGGCGAATGACCGTGACGCCGGTTACGACGGAATGTACGTGGCCGGAAAGCCTGTTCAGCATCTGACGTGCGTCGTCGGTCGTGCGAGGCTTGCCGAGAATTTCTCCGTCGATCAGGACAGCGGTGTCGGCAGCAATGACGATGGCCGGGCCCACGGCGCGTGCGGCGACGAGCTCGGCCTTGGCGTCGGCGAGGCGCTGCACGAGGTCCTGAGCCGATTCGCCAGGTATAGGGGTTTCGTCTACAGCCGACGAGAGAACCGTGAAGGTCAAACCGGCGTCACGGAGGATCTCTGCGCGGCGAGGAGAGGCGGAAGCGAGGATGAGTTTGGTGGAGGGCACGTCGCGGCCAGAATACTACACGCGCGACTGGGAAACAGCCTGTGCTTGTGGCCAGATGCGGGTTCCTGCCCTACAGGGGAAAGGTTCGGATGCGGTTGGCGTGGCGCCTAGATGATTACGGATTCTTGGTATTCGCCGAAGGTGCGCCGCAGGGTGTCGGAAATTTCGCCCACTGTGGCCAGCGATTCCACAGCGCTCAGGATGGCGGGGAGCAGGTTTTCGGTCGTGGTGGCGCGCCGGCTTAGTTCCGTCAGCGCAGCGGTCACGAGCGGCGCGTTGCGCCTGGCTCGGAGAGACTGGAGGCGGGCGATTTGGGTCTGCTCGATCTTCGGGTCGATGCGTAGCGTCGGAATGGATCGATCTTCCTCAGCGACGAACTCATTTACGCCTACTACAATTTGTTCGTGCCGTTCTACAGCGCGCTGGTATTCGTAGGCGGCTTTCTGAATTTCGCCCTGGACAAAGCCGGATTCGATGGCGCGCAACATGCCGCCTGTAGCATCGATTTTTCCGATGTAGGCTAGCGCGCCGTTTTCGATTTCGTTGGTTAGTGTCTCGATGGCATACGAGCCCGCTACTGGGTCGATAGTGTTCGCCACGCCGGTTTCGTGAGCGATGATTTGTTGTGTGCGCAACGCGATTAGCGCGGCGTCTTCTGTGGGGAGAGCTAAAGCTTCATCCATGGAGTTTGTGTGCAGGGATTGGCAGCCGCCTAGAACCGCGGCTAAGGCCTGAATGGCCACGCGAACGATGTTGTTTTCGGGTTGCTGGGCCGTTAGGGACGACCCGGCGGTTTGTGCGTGGAAGCGTAGAAGCAACGAGCGCGGGTCGCGAGCGTTGAAACGCTCACGCATAATTCGCGCCCATAGGCGGCGGGCAGCGCGGTACTTGGCGATCTCCTCAAGCAGATCGCTGTGAGCGTTGAAGAAGAAGGAGAGTTGCGGGGCGAATTCGTCCACGCTGAGTCCAGCGTCGACGGCGGCTTGAACGTACGCGATGGCATTGGCCAGCGTGAAGGCGACTTCCTGAATCGCGGTCGAGCCTGCCTCGCGGATGTGATAGCCAGAGATGGAGATGGTGTTCCACTTGGGAAGCTCCGTCCGGCACCATGCGAAGACGTCTGTGACGATGCGCATGGCCGGCCGGACGGGATAGATGTAGGTGCCACGCGCAATGTACTCCTTGAGGATGTCGTTCTGCACCGTACCGGAAAGTTTTGCGAGGTTGGCGCCTTGTTTCTTTGCTACCGCTACATAGAGGCAGAGAAGAATTGCGGCGGTCGAGTTGATGGTCATCGACGTGGAGACGTTTTCGAGCGGGATGCCGTCGAAGAGCGTTTCCATGTCTTCGAGAGAGTCGAGAGCTACGCCGACTTTTCCTACTTCGCCCAGGGCTAGCGGGTGATCAGAGTCCATGCCGATTTGCGTAGGCAGATCAAACGCTACGGAGATGCCGCTCTGGCCTTTGTCGAGCAGGTAGCGGTAACGCTGGTTAGATTCGGCGGCGGAGCCGAAGCCAGCGTATTGGCGCATGGTCCACAAACGCCCGCGATACATCGACGGATAAATACCACGGGTATACGGAGGTTCACCGGGATAGCCAAGAGCATCTTCGGGATTCCAGTTGACCAGATTTTCTTCGGTGTAGAGGCGATCGATGGCATGGCCGGACAGCGTGGTGAATTGCGCCTTTCGCTCTTTTGAAGATGTGCCAGGAATTTTTGTTTCTGCCATGGTTACAACTTTCGAGCGCGGCGAAACGAGGTTACCGCGAAAAAAACGAATAACGCAGCGACGCTTAACGGCATGGCCATGAGCCAGTGGGCTACGTCACGGGTGGTCCAGGCGCGAAAAGTCGCGTTCAGCCAAGCGAAGGCCAGGATGGCGAAAAGGGCGCCGGTCACTTCGTAGAAGAGTTGTTTGAGGGTGCGCCATAGGCGGCGGAACCCTTGTTGAGGAGGGGACTGGGCGGTGGAAATGGAAGTGGCCACCGGGATAGTCTAGCGCAGAAAGTGGACCGGTTCTCCCGTTTGGCAACGTTGCCCTGCACCTGAACAATCGGCCCGGGCCAGCTGGGCAGCAGCAGTTCTGTGCCCGAACAGGAACGTAGATCGAACCCCTGGGCAGAGCTTGAAGCGCAAAAGACCTGAACGAAGGGACTGTGAACACTTTGGAGACAACGGGTGCAAGGTCTCTTGTATCCGACATAACGTGAGCCTAAAATGTCTATGAGGTTAGGGGAGACCAACCTTGCAACTCGACGATAACCTGAAGAACCTGCTGCGTGAATTGGGTCACGCAATCAACGACACGGTGTCGGAGTCCGAGCGCATCACCGGCGCAATCGCAGGGGTGCGCGCGCATGGCTACGATATTGTGTTGAAGTTGGACGCGACCATCGGACTGGCCAAGCGCGATGGCTCGGCCGGCGAGACGACCGCGCTGACCACGCAGGACAAGCGCTTTCTGGAATCGTTGCGCATTCAGGTGGACCAGGAATCGTTCGAGCAGGACCAGGACCGCAAGCCTGTAGCGCGCTTGAGCATGACGCCGCAGGATGTTCGCTTTTTGAAGTCACTCCGAATTGCCACGGACGATATCGAATGAAAATGTTTCGCCCAGTCGCGGTGCTGAGCTTGCCGGCGGTGGTGCTGGCGGCGTTGTGGTGTTCGCCTGCGATGGCTCAAGATCCGGGTATCATCACGCCCATTATTGTGGATACCGCTGTACCCATCATCGTGAACGCGGTGAAGCCGAAGCCGATACCAGCGGGCTTGGCGAAGTTCGACGGATTTGTGATGAATGCGAATACCGCCCAGATTACCGTACGCGCGAAGGGCAACGATCTGACCATTCAGACCTTCACGCTTTCACAGGAAGCCGCGACGAAGATGCAGCAGATCATCGATAAGGGCGGATTCCAGTACGGCGATAAAGTTAGCGTGATATACGACCCGAAGTTGTTGCAGGCTCTCCGCGTGAAGGGTAAGCCGTCGAAGTCGTTGTAAGAGTTTTTGCAAATGTACGGGAGCTTTTGTGCTCCGCCTGCCTGCGGTTGCCGGCCGCTTTTATCCTTCCAATCCTGCGGAACTGCGCGCCATTGTCGATCGCTTCACAAAAACAGAATCCAACATAGAAAAGGTTGGGGTGAAGGCTTGTCTGCTGCCTCATGCGGGCTACGTGTATTCGGGTGCCGTAGCCGGGGCCGTGTTTTCGCGCTTGGTACTGCCGCGAAAAGTATTGATTTTGGGCGTGCGGCATTTTCCGCGGGGAAAGCCGGCAGCGATTCTTTTGAGCGGCGCCTGGCGGACACCCCTGGGCGACGCACCGATCGACGAGCCCTTGGCGCGGGCATTACGCGCGGCCTGTCCGTTGTTGCATGAAGATTCCGTGGCACACAGTCAGGAACATTCGCTGGAGGTGCAGCTTCCATTTCTGCAAGTGCTCGCGCCGCAATTTACGTTTGTGCCGGTAGCGTTGGGGACGGTGCGATTTGAAGACTTGGTGAGTGTCGGAAAAGCGATCGGTCAGGTCCTGGCGGAGTCTCGAGAGGAAATACTCCTGCTGACGACGTCGGACTTGAATCATTACGAGGATGATGCCACAACACGGGTGAAAGACCGAAGAGCGATCGAGCGATTATTGGCGCTGGATGCGCGGGGGCTGTACGACACTTGCAGGAATGAGCGGATTTCCATGTGCGGCTTGGGGCCTGCGGTGGCGATGGTTACCGCGCTGCGGGGGCTCCAAGCGAGTCACGCGGAATTGGTACGGTACGCGACTTCCGCGGATGTTTCGGGGGATACAAGTGGCGTAGTGGGTTATGCGGGGATGGTTTTCAGATGAGGTCGGAGTAAAGAGAAACTCTCGACCCGCTTCGTCTTGCTTCGTCCGCGCAACATCGGGCACATCAATGCCGTACCCCTGCGAGGTGACTGCACCGGCGCCCGAATACTTAGTGCGACCGCCCGCCTGAAGAGCTTCCAGCCGAACTCGACGCTGCAGGGCCGGAGTGCGCTGCCGACGATAAGGCAGCCGAGGAAGACGCGGAACGTGAGGAGGGCCCGAAGCCGCCGCCACTCCATCCGCTGCGTCCCGATTCCGCAGAGCGCGGCGCGGGAGGCGGAACCATCGCACGAGAAGCAGGAACAGATGTGCGCGCCGGAGCGGTCATGGTGGAAGCGCGGGCGCCCGGAACAACAGCGTCCCCAGTAACGCGGGCGGCAGAAGTGCTAGTCTTTCCCTTGGTCTCGTTTGCGACGACACCTTCTTGCGTGCGCGTCGGCGCGGAGTTGGTGTTCACGAAGCGGTGCTCGCGCCCGTCGTAGGCTATAGACGAATTGCGGTCCAGGGTCACGACGTGGGCGCCCATGTTCCCGCCTACAAGCGTTCTAGACACACGTTCCGGCGCTCTCGTAGCGACTAGATTGGTGCTCAGCGCATTGCCGGGCGCCGTCTTTAGAACTTTCCACTGCTGATTCGCGGCAACGGGAGTGAGGCTCGAAATCGCTCCGCCGCTCACCGGAAATACTCCTTTAGCGAGATTGATCGGCGTCTTGCCGCGTACGTCCAGAGGATGCACCGGCACAATGCCGACCGGCCCACTCCTCGAGTGCAGCCAAGTACCCGTTACAGGCGACCACGGCGAATTGCCGTAGAAGTTGCCTCCCGGAGTCCACAGCCAGCCATAGACTGGATCGTTAATCCAGCCGCCGTAGTGGTAGGGCAGCCAGCCCCACGGCTGGTTGCCGATGAACGTAAGTCCTCCGATAGAGGCATCCGTGATCCAAAAACCGCTATCGAACGGTGACCAACCAGCCCCTACGCCATAGGGGCGCCAGCAATTTCCGAAGCCCGCGGAGGGATACCACCCGCCATAGGTATACAGGCTGGCCAGACCGGAGGTGTAGCCCCCTGACGTGACGTATTGCTGCGCGGCATTGTTTCCGGCCTGCACCGAGTCACTTCGTCCGGAAACCCAGCGATCGAAGTCGTCATTGTCGGTCGCCTGGCCGATGCTGACCGATGCCGAATCCGCGGCGCGTATGGAGAGCGACTGCCCCTTGGCGAGGTCGCTGGTTTGATTTTTGCGTAGCACCGACACGTGTCCCTTGTGCACGCTCACGATGCTGCCGTCGTCGAAATTATCTAGCCGGAAACTGGCGCGCCCGCTGGCTTCAACGCTGAAGTCCCCACCGGTAACACTGAAATAATCGCCATTCGCGGGATTCACATAGAAGGAGGCGGTGCCCTGGCGCAGGATCAGGCGAGTGGTCTTCGCGCCGTCCTCCAGCGAGAGATCGTAAAATTCCAGAACAGTGTTGTCAGAGAGAAAAGCCATCGAGCCGTTTTCAAATTCGACTTCGGCGCGCCCCTTATCCGTGGCCAGAACGTAGCCTTGGCGAATAGGGAGGTTCAGCTCCGCGTTCTCCCACGTGGCGGTCTGGCTCGCCAGTGGGTCGCCTTTAACATCGCTCGCGAACCGTACCTCGCCTTGAACGAGACTCAGGCGAATAATGCGAGCGTGACTGGAATCAGCGAAAGAAGGATTTGCAGCGGCGAAAAGCAAAAAGAATAAAGCCAGCGAAGCTGAGCGAACCGAATCCCGAGACAACATGGTCACCCCCTAGTGGGGACGCGCTACCACCAATGAGACGCGTTTGTCACAAAGTAGGTTGCATCATACTCCATATTCTCGGTTAGGGTGACCCGCGTCAAGTGGCGCGTGGTCTTGGGGTGGCAGGATTGATCGAATTCAGTGGAAACTTTCATGGCTGCTTGGCTTGACAGACGGAAAGTGAAACGCTAGTTTCACAATCGGGGGAAGTGTTGCCTTATTTCCACATACAATCCGGGTCGCTCTTCAGTGTGTTCGTGAACAAGTGTGGTGATTCACGAACTTTCTCGCGTTGTCCTCGTACTGAATTTTAATTGCGACCGCGAAACGGTCCACGAGTCTGAGGGGGTGATTATGCGAAGTGTTCACAAAGTGTTTCTGGCCGCCGTGTTCCTGACATGTGCCCTGGCGGGAGTCCGCACGTACGGGCAAGGCGGGGCGACTGGCGCCATCAGCGGCGTGGTGTTGGACACAAGCGGCGCGGCAATCGAAGGTGCCGAAGTGCAGATCATCGATACGCGCACCGACGCACTGGCTCGGCGAGGGTCCACCAACGTGGACGGCGCCTTTACAATCCCGCTGCTGCCACCTGGCACCTATTCGGTAGTTGTGAACAAATCGGGGTTCGCCGAGGCCAAGAGCGAGTCCATCGAAGTGCACGTCACCGAGACCGTGCGCGTGACCATTCCGCTAAAACCCGGATCGATAACCGAGAAAGTCGAGATTTCAGCGCAAGTCACCAGCGTCGAGACCACCAACGCGACCACCGGTCAATCGATCGGCACCGAAACCGTGCGCGAACTGCCCCTGGCTACCCAGAACTATCAGCAATTGTTGACCCTTTCCACCGGCGCGCAGAGCGACCTCAACGCCGCGGCCCAGTTGGGGCGCGGCTCCGTAAAGCTATTCGTGAACGGCCAGCGCGAGGACAACAACAATTACCTGATCGAAGGTATCAGCGCCACGGACTACAACGTGGCCCAGGCGACGTACGTGCCGCTCCCGAATCCGGATGTGATCCAGGAATTTAAGGTGCAAACCTCGCTGTATGACGCCAGCCAGGGGCGCAACGGCGGCGGCAACATCAACGCGATCCTGAAGTCCGGAACTCGAACCTTTCATGGCGACGTATACGAGTTTTTCCGCAACGACGTGCTGAACGCAAACGATTTCTTCCTCAACAGCCAGGGCCTGGCGCGGCCCGCGGTCAAACAGAATATTTTTGGCGGCAGCGTGGGCGGGCCCGTCGTGAAGGAAAAGCTGGGGTATTTCTTCGTCAACTATCAGGGCACGCGGCAGGTCAGCGGCCTTTCTCCCGGGACTTTCATCAGCACCACCATTCCGTCGCTTCCCACGGACCGCTCGCAGGCGTCGATTTCCCAGGCGTTTTTCGGGAATGCCACGACACCCATCGATCCGGTGGTGCTCAAGCTACTCCAATTCCAGAGCAACCAGTTCGGTGGCACCACCAACGGTTTCCTGATTCCCAGCAGCAACCCCGCAACCGGCGCCTTCGCCATCAGCCGTCAAGGCAGCTATAACGACGATCAGTTCACCACCAACTGGGACCGCGAATTCCGCGGCGGCCAGGACAAACTTTCCGTCCGGTTTTTCTTCTCCAATTCCGAAAGCTTTCTTCCCTTCGGCGCCGGCGACCTGCAGGAATCGCTGGGCAGCACCCTGGCCAGCAGCGTCAGTTCTTCTTCGTTGAACTTCCCTTTCGACACCCCGGTTAAGTCGCGGTTCTTGAATATTACCGAGACTCACCTGTTCTCGCCGACGCTTGTCAATGAATTCCGCTTTGGCTTCGTGCACATCAACGACGTGCTGAGCAACATCCCGCCGGTGACCACCTCCGACCTGGGAATCGACCGCCCGACCAACAGCGTCACCAACTCCATCTATAAGTTCATCTTCGAGAGCTCCGGTTTTGAAATCGGGCCCGCTCCTTTCGGCAACCAATCACAAGACCAGAACAACATCAACTTCGTGGACACCGTAAGCTGGGTAAAGGGCCACCACGTCTTCCGCTTCGGCGGCGAGGCCACGCGCGTGAATCTGAACAAGAATTTCCCCCAGGTATTTAACGGCGAGCTCTTTTTCACCAATACCCCGGACGGCCATACCGATTTCCAAAACTTTCTGTTGGGAAGCCCGCAATTCAGTTTCGGTGGCGGCGGCCTTTCCAATCACGAATATCGCTCCAACAACTTCGCGGTATTCGCGCAGGACGATTGGAAGATCCGCCACGACTTGACGCTGAATCTCGGGCTGCGCACCGAAGTCTTCGGGGCCTTCCACGATGACCTGTGCCACATCGGAAACCTCGACCCAGCGTTGGCGAATGCCGGCGCATTCCCGTTCATCTATCCTTCTTGCGTGAACAATCTAAACCTGACGGGATTGACCGGCAACGCCAACAGCACAACGTTCAACAACAACTACTCCACAACCCTCGGACCGCGTATCGGCCTCGCCTACGATGTCCTCGGCCATCACACCACGACGATTCGTGCCGGCTATGGCATCTACTACGTTCGTGAAGATGTCGGCGCCACCGATCAGTTGTCGTTCGAGACCCCGTTTCTTCCAGTCGCATTTGGTGGAGGATCCCCTGGCTGCCTGGGCACGTACTTTTCGGCGACTCCGTTACCTGGCTGCCCTAACCCCAATCCCAACGCCTTGCCCCAGGCAGGCACACTGGACCCGAACTTTGTTCCGTGCTTGAACGTTTTTCAGGGTTTCCCCGGAGGAGATACCACGCAGTCAGCGAATTACGGGACGGCCGGCGGCAATGGCTGCCCTGGTCCCCTTCAGACGCTAGGAATTTTCGGACTAGCCGAGCCGCGGCACTTCGTCGTGCCCAGCACGCAGCAATGGAATCTGTCTGTGCAGCGCGCCCTCGGCAAACAATGGGTTCTGGAGGTCGCTTACGTTGGCACTCATTCGATACACCTGAGGGAAACTCGCGACGCCCTGCAGTCCCAGGACGCCACACCCGCGAATCCCGTCGTGGTCGGCGGCGAGTCGATCACAACGAACACCTTCGACAACGCGATCGCTCGTTCGCGCGCCCAGGGCATCAACGGGTACAGCGGCTTTCAGTTGTTCGCCAACGATGCGTACTCCCACTACAATTCACTGCAGACCACGCTGTCGCGTCGCTGGGGCGCCGGCTACTTCCAGGCGGCCTACACATTCGCGCGTTCCACGGACGCCACTTCCACCGGTAACACCGCCTTCAACACGGCGTTCAACGACGAGTCCACACTGAACGATTCGCGCGGGCTTTCCGACTTCGACCGCACGAACCGGTTGGCCGTCAGCTATCGCTACGACTTGCCATTCTTTTCCTCAGCCGAAGGCCTGAAGCATAGGTTACTGGGAGGCTGGGCCATTAGTGGGATCACCATCGTTCAATCCGGCGCTCCCTTCTCGGTCCTCGATTCCGGCGCCGGCACAGCGTTCCTGGGTTCCGGGTCCGCACCCGGTGTGCTGTCGGCGAGCCTCGCTCCTGGCGAAACGTTGTCGGAAGGGCTCAGCAGTGGTGGCATTGGCACCCGCATTAACGGGTACCTGAACCCGGCCGCTTTCACCCCGGCGCCTCAGCTCTATCCTACCCAGTGCCTCACCGATCCCAATTTCTGCACCACCGGCTTTGGTAACCTGGGGCGCAATACCTACCGCGGACCGGGCCAGCAGAACTGGGACTTCTCGCTGATCAAGAATTTCAAAATCACCGAGCGGCAGAGTCTGCGCTTCACCACCGACTTCTTCAACATCTGGAACCATGTGAATTTTGCTAATCCGGCCGTCACCGACGTCGAAAGCATCAGCTTGCCGAACAGTCCATTCGGCAAGATCACCAGTGACCTGGGCACGCCACGGCTCATTCAGTTCTCACTGCGCTACATGTTCTAAGCGCTTAGGCTTGTTTTATACTGGCACCGCAGGGGCGCACTTTCCGCGCCCCTGTTTGTGTATAACGAACCAACGTGCTTGACCACCGACCCTCAAGCGCGTATGCGAGCGTCGAATTTGTATGCGTCGGTTCGTATGCGAACGATTTAAGCCGTATGCGAACAACCTTGTAGGGGTGGGGCTTGCCCCGCCCGGCGTCAAACCACACCGAGGACTCATGACCGAGCGTACTTCACGAATTGCTTTGCTGGAGCGTGACACCGTGGTGCCAGAGACCGCCGCACTCTACGACGCGCTCCTCGCGCAACGCGGTGTCGTCCCGAATATGTTCAAGGTTCTGGCCTACGCGCCGGGAATCGCGCAAGGCGTCGCGGGCTTTCTGCGAGCGCTGCTAAGCGACGGCGCGCTGACCGGCTGGTACAAGGAACTGGTCGCAGTGCGCATCTCCATCCTGCTCGAATCGCAATACGCCATCACCGCCCACAACGCATCCGCCAGAAAAAAGGGCGCCACCGACGATCAGATCGCAGCCGTATCCGATTACGAGCGCGGGCCCTACAGTGCAAAAGAAAAACTCGGGTTCCGGCTGGCAGATCGCCTGCATCGCGGACCGCGCGATGTGGACGATGCTTTTTACGCCGAGTTGAAAGCCGCGTTCCAGGACACCGAACTCGTGGAGCTCTTCCTCACGGCGGCCGCATTTGAAATGTTTCCGCGCTTCATTGACGGGCTTCATATTCCGGTCACGCCGCTTCCAGCCGCAAAATGATAGGATTCCCTGGGGCCACCATGAGACCAATCGCAACCCGTGTTTCACAACTGAATGGCGAAGGCGCGCTGGCGGTCTTCTCTCGCGCCAAAGAACTCGAAAAAGAAGGCCGCTCAATCATTCATCTCGAACTCGGCGAACCGGATTTTCATCCGGCGGCGCCGATCGTGGACGCCGTTCGCGCCGCCGTGGCGGATGGCCGCGACCGCTATGTCTCGCCTCGTGGTATCCCCGATCTGCGAGAGGCCATTGCAGCGTATTTGAAGCGCACTCGCCGCCTCGATGTTGCACCCGAACAAGTGTTGGTGGCTCCGGGCTGTAAGATGGCCCTCTCCTTGGCGATGATGGCGCTGATTGAACCGGGCGACGAAGTGCTGTACCCCGATCCGGGCTTCCCCATTTATCCGTCGTTCACACGCGGACTGGGCGGCACCGCCGTTCCGTTCTTCCTCGAAGAAAAAAATCAATTTCAACCGGACGTCGCCGAAATCGCCGCGAACATCAACCACCGCACCAAGGTGCTGATTTTCAATTCGCCGAACAATCCCACAGGCACGGTGTTCAGCGAGGAAACACTCGCGCAAATCGCAGCCCTCGCGGTGAAGCATGACTTGTGGGTCATGGCCGACGAAATTTACGCGCGGATTTTGTTTAGCGGTGATTACAAGTCGATCTACGCGAAGCCAGGCATGCCGGAGCGCACCATCATCATCGACGGATTCTCGAAGACCTTCGCAATGACGGGATGGCGCCTGGGCTACGCGGTTGCGCCAAGAGCGTTAGTGGATGCGATGGATTTGCTGGTACTGAACACCTTCACCTGCACGGCGGAATTCACGCAGGTCGCAGCGATCGAAGCCTTGCAGGACTCCACCAACGCAGTCGACGCCATGGTCGCGGAATATCGCAAGCGGCGCGACCTGTTCGTCACCAGGCTAAACGCGATTCCCGGATTTCGTTGCCAATCGCCGGAAGGTGCGTTCTACGCTTGGGTGAATATCGAAGACACCGGACTGCCAGCGGAAGAAGTGGCCAGGGTCCTTCTCGAAGAAGCCGGAGTAGCGGCGATCGCAGGCGCAGCCTTCGGCCCGGCCGGCAAGAATTATGTGCGATTTTCGCTGGTCAGCGCGCGAACCCTGCTGGAGGAAGCACTAACACGCATCGAGCGCGTATCCATCCGTTGGCGCGCCACCGTATCGCGATAAACAGATCCTGTAGCCGCCCTCTGTCTTTTAGAGGGCGGGGTTTAGACCATAAGCCGGCACACCGAACACGCCGGAGTGCGCCGCGTAAATCGGCCTAAATCGGCCCGGAGAAAAAGCAAAAAATGAAACATCTGTTTCACTCGGCATTCTCCCTGTTCGCGGCCCTCGCGCTCGCCACCACCGCCGCCGCTCAAGCCAGGCCCTTCCCCGGCCCGGACCTCCAGAAAACCTATGACCGCCTCCTGGCCCAGATCGAAAAGATCCCCCTCTACGACAATCACGCTCACCCGGGTTTCGGCGACGACTCCGACGTAGACGCCATGGCCGCCCCCCCAGGCGAAACCGACTTCATGCGCACGCGCAGCGACAACCCCGAGTTTGTTACCGCCGCAAAGGACCTCTTCGGCTACCCCTACTCCGATTTCTCCCCGGAGCACGTCAAATGGCTGGTCGACAAATCAAAAGAATCCGAAAAAGCCGGCGACACCAGGTATTTCGACTCCGTCCTCGACAAACTCAACACCGAAACAGTCCTGGCCAATCGCGCAATGATGCCGTCGTATCTCGATCCCAAACGTTTCCACTGGGTCTTCTTCGTCGATTCATTCTTCTACCCCTTTGACAACACCGCGCAGACCGCCAGCACTCCAGACATGGGCGTATATGTCCCTCTCCAGGAAAAAATGCTCGCCCGCTACAAAAAACTCGAAGGCGTCGAAGGCCTCCCAGCCGATCTTGCCGGTTACGAAGATTTCCTCCGCCGCACGCTAGCCGACAATCAAAGCAAGCGCGGCGGCGTAGCTATGAAGTTTGAAGCGGCCTATTTCCGTTCGCTCTATTTCACCGATCCGCCTCGCGCCACGGCCGCCGCCATCTATGACAAATACCACGCGGGCGGCGTACCCTCAGCTGAGGAATACAACATCTTTCAGGATTACATCTTCCGCGTGCTGATCGACCAGGCCGGCAAACTCCATCTACCCACACACATTCACAGTGCCGTTGGCATCGGCGATTACTTCAGCATCCGCAAAGGCGACGTCCTCAATCTCGAAAATGTCTTGCGCGACGCCCGCTACAAAAATCAAACCTTCGTCCTGCTGCACGGGGGATGGCCTTACTACAAGGAAGCGGCTCTTCTAACCGCCGTGAAAAACGTCTACCTCGACACTTCATTCCAATCCGAATTCCTTTACCCATCCCAATTCAAAGATGTCCTGAAGCAATTGCTGACGCTGTTCCCGGAGAAAATGATGTACGCCTCCGACGCCTTCCCCTTTAACGAAGCGCTGGGCGCGGAAGAAAGCTTCTGGCTCTCAGCCCGCAGCTCCCGCATCGCGCTCGCGGCAGCCTTGGCCGAACTCGTTTCCGAAGGCGCCTACACCGAGCCGAAAGCGCTCGAGCTAGCTCACATGTATCTGCACGACAACGCCGCCAAACTTTACGGGGGAACAAAATGAGCACGCCCGCAGCCTTCAAATACATTTCGTGGAGCAAGGTCGAGCGCGAGAAACTTAACCCGCTGATCGACCGCGAAATGATCGTCGGCGACCAGGTTATGCTCGCCCGCGTGCTGATAAAGAAGGGGGGGCACGTGCCCCTTCATCATCACCACAATGAACAGGTCACTTACATCTTGGAAGGCGCGTTGAAATTCGCCATCGACGGAAAAGAAATTGTCGTGAAGGCTGGCGAAGTCCTGTGCATCCCCCCGCACATGCCCCACGAAGCCTGGGCCCTCGAAGACACCGTAGATCTCGATGTATTCAATCCGCCCCGCGAAGATTGGCTGAACAAAACCGACGACTACCTGCGCCACGGACGCTAGAACAACCTTTCCCAGCCGGCCGGGTTTCAAAAAACTTGCCCGGCGGCAGTCCCATTCGTGTAATCATGGCGCGAAAGAACGTGGACAAATAACCAGCCTGTTGTTTACCGTAGCAAAGTGGCTTGCCCGGAGCCCTGAGCATCGATCGATCCATCTGAGAGGAACCGATGAAGAGGCTGCTAGCGGTCGGGTTGTTGGTGCTAGGCACCGCGAGTGGAGTGCGCGCGCAAAGTGAAGTTCCTGCTCAGCAAGCGCCAGCACCACAAGCCAATGCCCCCCAGGCCAATGCGAATGTAGCGCTGGACTTTTCCCATACTTCGGCCTCGAGCCAGGCGGCCGTATCACCCTCAGATTCCCTCTGGGCTTTCACCGCTTCCTCGCGTTCTCCCGATCCGTTTGCTTCGGCGGCGATGGAACCATTTCCCCTGGCACCATCGTTGGCTTCCCCGGCGTATCCCCCCGCGGCACCAACACCTGCTCCGAAAGTTAAAGACACAGGGCTTGGCTACCGCTGGCAAATCGGTTTGGGTGTTGCGCTCGTCAGATTCCGTTCGTCGGTCTACTACGCAACGGCGGTAGGCTTGAATACCTCGGTATCGTATTTCTTCATCGACTCGCTGGCGATCGAAGGCGCGGTGACCTCGGCATTTGCGCCCGCGGTCTTCCAAAGCTATGAGAAGGTCAAATACGTAGGCTATGGCGCGGGTCCGAAGTACTACTTCATGCGCGACAAATTCCAGCCTTGGGTTCACGCCATCGTTGGCGGAGTGCATATTCTTCCTCAGACTGCCCTCGGCTCGCAAAAAGGATTTGAAGCACTCGCTGGCGGCGGCCTCGACTACTCCTTGAACGCAAACTGGGCGCTACGCCTGGAAGCCGACTACGTGCGAACGCAAGTTTTCGGCCAGTCGCAGAATAACGGACAAGCCGTGTTTGGCATCGTCTACCGTTTCTGAACTAGCACACACACTCCTGTTCACGCTGAGTCTCGAAGCGTCTGTGTCCCGCTTAATTCCGTAAGCGGAGCTCCCAATCGAGGTACCTTACAACTTTGCTGGGAAAAGTACTTGACAGTAAGGAGTGAAGTGCTATCTTGCCTTCAGCCTCGCCCATCCTCTTGCGAGATTCGCATGCTAACTCCCCCAAACACGCCAACAACTCCTCTCGGCAACCCATCTCGCGAATCCTTTCGCGCCACGTGGGCCGACGCCATCCGTTACTGGGAGCCCCGGCGCCTCTTCTACAACCTGGTTCTCACCGCAGTCGTCATCATCTGGCTCACCGCCAGCTGGCCCCACTTCCGCCCCGCATTCAACCTGACTGCACTTCTTCTCCTCGTGATCCTTGGCCTTATTGCCAACGCCTGTTACTGTGCCGCCTACCTCATCGACATCCCTCTGCAACAGTCGTCCCTGGCTGCCCGGTGGAAGCATCGAAGATGGACGCTATGGTGGATCGGAACGCTCTTCGCGGTGCTGCTGGCAAACTATTGGATCGCCGACGAGATCTATCCCTTCGTCCAGTGAACCCCCTGGGAAGCCCGCGCTCCTTTGCTCGACTTTGGGCCCTAGCAGCCTGCGGAAAAACTCAAGAATATGTCATTCCGAACCCCGTTCGGTTTTTGAACGGGGTGAGGAATCTGCTTTTTCCTTGGTTTTCTTGCGAACAACAGATCCCTCACCCGCAAACGAGGCGGGTTCGGGATGACAAATCCGACTTTTTCCGTAGCCTGCTAGACTTAAGAAGTCTCCGCGGATCCCGCGACTTATCTCCAAGCCGGAGTACAATGGAAATACCCAGGGCACCCCGTCCTGGAACAGCTTTGGAGTTGGCATGGCTCCCCGTCGCAGGATCGTCCTGAGTCTGATCGTTATCGCTGCCTGCATCCTCGCCGCGCTCGTTTTCCTTGCGCCGCGATTTTTGAACTTGGATCACTACCGGCCCCAGGTAATCTCGTACTTCGAACAAAGCACCGGAAAGCAGGTCGACATCCAGCGGTTGTCACTGTCCTTCTTTCCCAAAACGACGATTCACTTTGAGGGCTTTGCCGTAAAGAGCCCTCCCCTGTTTCCGCCCAGCTACATCGTCAAAGTTCCCCAAGCCGATGTCGTCGTCGATTTCTGGCCGCTGTTGCACCACAACATCGTCATTCGTTCGCTGGTGTTGGAAGAACCCGTAATCAATCTGATCTCCGATCCCGACGGTCCATGGAACTTCGAAAACCCGCAATCGCAAAATTCCAAGAACCTCTTCCCCCTTGGCATTATCGATAAGATGGTGATCCACCACGGCCAGCTCATCGTCTCCAATCTGCTCCCCTCCGACGCGCAGGGTCCCGTCTTTTTGGAAGCCCACGACATCAACAGCGAGCTCGATCGCGTGGACCTGGCCGCTATCGTCAATCCGGCCGCACGTTCCCTGAATGGTCAGGGCAACTGGAAGGCGGCCCGTTTGCGCTTCGGCGTCGTCGAGACCACCGATATGAATGCCAAGTTTCGGCTGGAGTCCAAGGAAGTGTTTTTTACCGACCTGCACGCCGATACCTACGGCGGCAAAGCTACCGGTGACTTCTCCGTCAGTTTGGCAAAAACAACGCCGAGCTTTAAGGCCGACGCGCGCATGAGTGGCATCAACATGACTCGCCTTCTCGCCGCCTTCCACGACGCACGCGGTAGGCTCACCGGAACCCTCGCGGGCGACCTCAAGCTTTCGGGTGATATCGAGCACACCAACAACCCGCTGGCGCACATGCACGGAGTCGGACACGTGAAAGTCATCAACGGTGAGGTTCCCAGCCTGATGCTGAACGCCAGCTTGATGAAACTGGCCCATTTCAACGACCTCGGCCCCGCCAAGGAAAATCCCGCTTCCTTCTCCTCGATCGCAACTGATTTCGAGCTCGAGAGCCTGCGCATCACCAGTAAATTAATCGACATCGATGGCTATGGTGTGGATGTTGACGGCTCCGGCAGTGTCAGCGTCTCCGGCTCCGACGACCTCAATTATCAAGGCATCGCCACCATCACCACCAAGCAAGGTTTTCTGACCAACACCTTCGCCCGCTTCGAAGGCGCCAAAATGGTCGACGGCAGGCTAACCTTCCCCTTTCGCATCGAAGGCAAAATCGAAGCCCCCAAATTCTCCAAAGGTTCAAGCAATAAGATCTCCGAGACTGAATGAGACCGGTTCGAGGGGTCGGAGCTTTAAGCTCCGACATAGAGGCGCCCTCTCAATGGGCTTCAGCCCCCTGAGGAAACGACGAACCGAATTAGCTTCTGGGCTCTCGAAAATTCCTTGCCTTTTGTTAGCTCGCAGTATAATATACGAATCAGGTATACTTGCGACCGCCATTCAGGTCTGAGCTGGCACTCCGCGCTGGTCACCTTCACCTAAACCCCTTAGAATCAAATCACTGCGCCATTCCTTAGCGTAAGTCCCTTAGTTTCACATCCTTGCGCAAAAACCGGGGGGTGGGGCAAGCACCGGTCTCAATGAACCGCAGTTCCATAGAAGATGTTGCGCCCGCCGCGCAGATCCCTCCCATAAGAAAGCACCACCGTCATGGTTCCTAAAACGCGGATCTTGCACTTCGCGCCGGTATCCCACAGCCAACGCTGCGAGCCGAATAGACCTGAAGAATCGGCAATCGCGCCATTGTCTACAAACGGCCCGAGCTTCACCGTGAAGAATCCATTCCCGTAAACGTTCTTGTCTATTTCCCAGTTTGCGAGGAAATATCGCCGCCCGAGAGGCGCCGCGCCCTTACGGCCGTCGGTGGTTCCGGCGGTGCCCCGCAGCCAGAGGTCGTTGTCGCGCTCGATCCCAAGTTGGAACAACTCGTCGAAGGGCACATCACCGAAGGATTCTCCCGCCCGCACCCGCGCTTGCATCTCGTAGTCGTCGCCCTTCGCTTGCGGAAACCAGTGCGCGCCAAGCGAGCCGCGCACGGTACCGAACGATCCCAAATGATTCGCAAACTCACGTCCGACTCGTCCCTCGACCGAAGAATCCACGGTGAATCGCTCTTCGGGCACGCGCAGCAACGACCGGTCGACGCGCCCCCAGTAAACCAGCGAATCGCCATCCGTGAAAAATGATTTGCCCGAGGTCGACGCCTGCGCCGTAAGATTCCGAAACGACCGGTTCGCGACTTCAAGTCCCGTCCTCCAGCTCCAATGGCCGTTCATGACGGAACGCAACTCGGCGCCTCCAGCCACACGCCGCACGTTCAGGTCGCTCAGAGCCGGACCTCCGCCGAAAAAGGTATTCGTCAAGTTCCAGTTTTCATTGCGCCCGTCAAAATAGGCTCGAAATCGGTACTTCGATTGATGCAGAAGAGGCGAAGACACGTCCACATACGCCCTCCGCTTTTCGGAATCCCATCGCAGCAGCGAGGCGACGTTTATGGCTTCACGTCCGAGATTGTAGATTTCTGGATAAACCGTCTCATACGGCAGGCCGCTCAACAACGAAAGTGCGCCTTCCCACCACGGCTGACCCGCCAGGTCGCGTTCCGGCATGTGCAGGGTCGCATCGTAATTTCCTCCGGTCGCCGGCGCCAACTCCACGCGCCGGTATGGATAGATGCCCAAATTGTCGAGTCGCGCTTCCGCTCCGAGCAGCGCATCGTTCGTCAAAATCTGCGGCGCGTTGAATCCCAGCGCGTCTTGCAGCAGCACCGGATCGACTTTCGCCGCTGGCTGCACGGAAACGATGCGCAGTCGAGGTTTTTCGATCGTGTTCCAATATTTCAGTGCCGCTTCCAGATTGCCGTCGAGAAAGTAAAGCGTGCCAAGAAATTCGCGCGCGTAGCTATCCCGCGGATCGAGCTTCAACGCAGTGCGTAATTCTCGTTTTGCCGGCCGAAAATCCTTGAGCTTGTAGTCGACGCCCGCGAGTTCCACCAGGAACCGCGCCTCCCTCGGAGACTTGCGGTGACCCGCTTCCAGCGCCTCGCGCGCATCGCGCCATCGTTGCAACTTCGCCAGCGACAACCCAGCCACAAAATCCAAATCCGCCGAAGGATCGCTGGAACCCTGCGCCAACCGCGTAGCATCCTCATATTGTCCAGCGTCAAACGCTTTTTGAGCCGCGACAAGTCGTGCCGCCTCGGAAGAGAATTCCTGCCCGGAATTTGTAGCGGCCGCTTTCCGTTTACCCTGATCCTCGAAGGGAAGCGGGCGCCTTTTCGCCACGCAGCTCACGTGAACGAAGACTAGAGCGAAGAAAATTATCCCGCAGGCGTAGGTCCGGGCACGGCGAGGAGCATCCAGTTTCTGGCCGCTAGCCATTCTTTCTCGAATTCCGCCCGCTCGATTCGCAAAAGTTTGCCGCGTGCCGGATCATTCACAAACACCGCCTCCCGCTGCCAATCCACCCCGGTGACGACCACATAGTGTAACGGAGCCCGGGAATTTCCCGGTTCTAAACTGATGATCAGCGGCCGGCCCAGCGCCAAATGTTCGCGAAGGTCGCTCCATGCCCCGCGCAACGCGAACACGCGAAAGCCGGACTCCTTCAGGTAGCGCTCCACGTCTGAAGCGAAAATGCCATGGGCTTTGCGCGAATAAAGCTGCTTCTGAATCGCGTCAGCATCATCACGCCCAGCAGCAACGGGCGTCCCGTGCGCGCCCCAATACTGCAGCAACATCGCAATCGATGCCGACCCGCAACCTTCCGCTGTTTGCTTGATGAAAGGAACGTCAAGCCAAATCCCCGCATTTTCCGCAGTTTGCGCCCGAACCAGCACCACCGCAAACAAGCTCAGCACTAAACCCGGAGCCAAACGGAGCATTGTCCTCTTCCGCCGCACCCGACGCTGCGGTGTCGTTCCGATGCCCGACGTCGCGGTGTCCTTCCGTTGTAGGGGCGGGGCTTGCCCCGCCCGGCGTCAACCCAAGAGCAGAAACTAAAAGACGAGCGACAGCACGATGATCAAAATGACGATCAATACAATCACGATGATCAGCGTGGCTTTAAGACCCCCAGCGGCAAAATCACTCTCCGCCTGCCGGGAACGCTCGGCAACTTTGGCCAGGTCTTCGTCGTTCAATTGTCCGATCGCCTTGTCAACTCGCTGATAGTCGACTTTCGCGGACTTCAGTGCCTCCTGCCCGGCCTCCGAAGACAGCAATTCGCGCACGACGGCTTCGTTCGCTTGCCGGGTCTGCGCAGGTCGCGCTGCATCCTTGTTCAGCTCCTCCAGCGAAACCACGTGCTGCTTGTCTTGACCCATTGTTCTGCCCGGCGCTATAGCAAAACCGAGCGCCAGCGCTATCGCCACGATCCACATCCACTGCCGTCCACGCATGCTCACTAGGCTTCTCCTGCCGATCGGCGGGTGCCGGGGCCGCCTGAGACTCGGACTTCTCCAAATTTAGGGATTAGACTACCGGATGCCAACAAAGGTGTCGTCGGCAATCTCAGACCGGAATTATTATAAAGGTTTTATTTCGCTGGAACCGGAGTTTGATACTTGGTCAGATCGACCTGCCGCCACTCGCCGCGTTCGATGCCGTCGCGAATCTGCGCCGCCGTCTTGCCCTTGCGCGTCTGCTCGTAGGAATACAGCCCTTCGCGGATACAGACCCCACACTCAGCCGCATGCTTCCCCGCAAAGCAATCCAGCAAACTTCCATGCCCCTGGCTGCGGTCGCAATGGCAGTAACACGGCTGCTGATACAAGACTTTCCGGACGCGCGCTGCCAAGGCATAAGCATTCTGCACGACTGCATCGCTGAACGTTTCAGGACTTAGCGTTGCGGGCAAGGGTCCCACCGGAACTTGCGAATGGAACGCCGGGATAGGCTCGGCGTCGCTCGCATCTTGCGACCCCCTCCTCGATGACGCCCGCTGCGGTATCGCCATCAGCACCAAAGCCAAGCTCGCCAGGAAAACGACGCCAACCACAATCTTTTTCCGCGTCATCGCAAGTCTCTCCAAGCTTCCGCGCTACTACCTCCTTCGTTCGCCACAGGAGCCACTGCCGTCCCGAGCGAAGTGAAGGACCTCAACTGAAGCAACTCACACACCTAAACTAAGATCGGCTTAGGCGAAACATAGGGCCGAGGTCCCGGCGACACCGGCCGCGTCGAAATGTGCCGCTCGCGCAAGTTCTTTTGCGCCCGCCGCCCCCACGACCGCACAAACGAATAATTCAGCGCCCCACTGATTGCTGAGCTAGCCAGAGGAATCAACCGGCCTACCCATTTCTCTGCCGCCTCCGCGCCCAAACGTGTCGCCAGCCGCTCCGCCACGCGCGGCCCTAATTTCTCAAACATTTGCTTCTCGGCCAAATCCTTGCCGAAGTCCACTCCGGTCGCCGTCGCCGCGGCCAGCCATAGCTCCATGCGGTCGTCCGGGCCGCGCGACTCAAACCCATACAGCAAGCACAACCGTTGCATCAACCGCAGCGTAATGGCCGTCAGCAAGCCCGCATCCGGAATCATCGTCATCATCCCGCCGAGCCCAAACCCCGCGCCTTCCGCAAGGGCCAGCCTCGCGGCATCGCGAATCAGCAGCCTGGCAATTTCGTCGAGTTGCTCCAGCGGCACATCATGCATCCGCCCGAAGTTAGGCACCCATAGCCGATGCTTGTTCGCGAGGTGCTTGCGAAAGTCCTCGGGATTTACCTCCACCGAGCGCAACCCGCTCTTTACACCGAATCGCAAAATTCGACCAACGCCTCGCCCTGCCAATGACTGTTTACCCATATCGTGAACCCTTATAGTGAACCGTGCCATGAAACCCTGCTAGGAAACCCAGCGATGAGATCTCACCGATGCAACCCGAACCATGAAACTTTGTCGCACCTTACAGCATCCTACGGCGGTTAGAATCGCCTGGCAACCCCAGTGTTGTATCGACTCCGAACCCCTGGTCGGCGCAGTGTTCCAGAACGGATGCCCGGAGCGCCCGTTGCCCGGCACGTGACATCCAATCCACCGTACCACTTGACGCGGAGGCGCTTTTCGGTAAACTGCATTTTTCCTTATGGCCTCGATTGCACAAATCGTTCCCGTAGAAGTCGCCACAGACTTCGCCTTCCCTCAGCGGGAGGCGGCGTTTTTCTACGGGCTCTTCCTGCGGGGTCACTCGCCCGAGCAACTCCGCCGCGATATCGAGGTGCCTCCCGCGGTCCTTCTGAAGTGGCATCGCGACGCCGAGCGCGACCCGGAACTACGCGACATTTTCTATCGCATGGTCGAATATCGGCGCCACGTACTCGCCATCTTCGATTCCCTCGTTGGATGGGACGCCCAGAAGCAGCGCGTTCAGTAGCCTCTCCACTTAAGATAATTCTGATTCCCTCGAGCGCCGTCCGCTTATCTTCTGCCTTCGAGCCTTACTCTCCTGAATTTTTCCGCCATACGGGTCAATGGCACACGCAGGACGCACCTGTACGATTGCACAGGTCAAAAAATGTCAGGCAACCTCTTGCAACGCAGCGCATCCTAACCACTCTCGGGGGACAAGTGTCACAAAACGCAGGACATTCGCTGATTGACGTCGCACTCGCCCGCGGAGTAGAATCCGTACGTCCTGCCGGAAGTTGAGGTGTAGCCTATGTCACGGGTAGTTCGTACCCTGGTCGCGTCATTCTTTTCCCTGGCCATCGCCATTCCGCCTATCAATGCCCGCCCGCAACCTCAGGGCGAGGCCAAGCCGGCGCAAGATCCAAGCGCCGCGCCCGTTCCACAAAAACTCGATAAAGATCAAAAGAAAAAAATGAAGAAGACGCTGAAGGAGCTGGACACTCCTTACAAGCAATGGCTCAGCGAAGACGTCATCTATATTATTTCCCCCGCGGAGCGCCAAGCCTTCCTTCAACTGGAGACCAACGAAGAGCGCGAGCAATTCATCGAGCAATTCTGGCTGCGTCGTAGCGCCACTCCCGACCTGCCCGACAACGACTTCAAGGAAGAGCACTATCGGCGTATCGCCTATGCCAACGAGCACTTCGCTTCGGGCATACCTGGCTGGAAAACCGATCGCGGCCGCATGTACATCATGTGGGGCCCGGCGGATGAGGTTGAGTCGCATCCCACTGGCGGTACCTACGACCGTCCCATGGACGAAGGCGGTGGCTCTACCACCACGTACCCTTGGGAAACCTGGCGCTATCGCTACATGGAAGGCATCGGCGAGAACATCATCTGGGAATTCGTCGATCCGACAAGCTCCGGCGAATATCACCTGACCATGGATCCCAGCGAAAAAGACGCCCTGCTGCACGTGCCAGGCGCCGGTTTGAGCTTACTGGAACAAATGGGCATGGCCTCAAAGACCGACCGGTTTACGCGGTCGGACGGCACCAACTTGCCCACGGCTCTGGGCGGCACGCCCTCGAGCATGGACGAATTTAACCGCCTCGATCAATATTCCAAAGCGTTCAAACCGCCCGAGGTCAAGTACAAGGATCTGGAAGCGATCGTCACCGCGCGCATCGTGCGCGACCAGATGAAATTTACCTATCGCACCGACTTCATGAAGGTAACCAACGACACCGTTCTGGTTCCCGTCACCGTTCAAGTACCCAACAATCAACTCTCCTTTGCTAACAAGGACGGAGTCTACTCCGCCACGCTCAACGTGTTTGGCCGCGTAAGCTCATTGACCGGCCGCGTAGTGCAAACCTTTGAGGATCCAGTCAGCCGCGACTTCCCCGAAAGCCTCTACCAACAGTCGGTGAAGCTGCAGTCCATCTATCAGAAAGCAATTCCACTGCGTCCCGGCCTCTATCGCCTGGACATCGTGATCAAAGACGTGAAGAGCGGCAACGTGGGCGTGGTCAATACCCGGCTGCAAGTGCCACGTTTTGAAGACGACAAGCTGGAAACCAGCTCCCTGATCGTGGCCGATGGCGCCAAACTCGAACATGTGCCTTCCAAGCAGATCGGGACCGGCCAATTCGTCCTGGGTTCCACCAAGGTCGTGCCGCGTATCGACGCCGATTTCGCCTCCACCGAAAAGCTCGGCATTTATATGCAGGTGTACAATCTCAAGCCCGACGACAAGACGCACAAATCCAACGCCACATTCGTCTATACCGTCAAGAAGGGCGACCAGCAGATCATGCAGTTCAAGGAAACCAGCGAAGAAATGAAGCAGACCGGCGAGCAGGTAACCATCGAGCGCCTTCTGCCTTTGGCCACGCTGACTGCAGGCAAGTATTCGCTGGAGATTCTGGCCACCGACTCTAACTCCAACAAGACTATTTCCAAGACAGCTGAGTTTTCCATCAAGGCCCCCGCCGACACCAAGACGGCCGCCAATTCCGGCAAAGCCGCACCGGGGAGGTAGCGCGCAGTGAACGAAAGACGACTCCGAATCCTTGGCGCTCTGTTTCTGGCCGGGACGTGTCTGTCGATTTGTGTCGCCCCTTCCCGCGCGCAGGTGAAAGCCGCCGCTTCCGGTAAGCTTGCCGGAGTTGTGAACGACACCTTGGGCGTTCCGCAGATGGGCGCCACGGTCCAATTGATTTCGGAGTCGGCCGGAGCTTTGGCGGCTGTTGATTTTCTGACCAACACGCAAGGCGTCTTCCGCGGCGAAAAGGTAACGCCGGGCATGTACACGGTCCGCGTCACCTTGGCGGGATTCCTTCCTACTCTCGAGCAGCATGTGCGCATCAACCCACATGTAACCACGGTTGTGCGCGTCGAGCTCGAGTCCATGTTCGCTTCGCTCGATCAACTGCGGCGTGCGCCATCTGCCGCATCGGTCGAATCCGACGACTGGAAATGGGTGCTGCGTTCCGCTTCGGCCACCCGGCCGGTGCTGCAATGGGTGGATGACGACGACAATGTTGAAGTCACCTCGAACACGGCTCTAGACAAGCAGGTCATGCGGCCGCGTGCGCGCATGGAATTCACCGACGGTGCTCGGCGTCCCGGTTCGGCTTCCGGCGTGCCTTCCGCTCCTGCGACTGCCTTCGCCTACGACCAAAAATTGGGTCGTACCGCCAGACTGCTCATGGCTGGCGAGATGAATTACATGGATTCCTCTCCGGGCGGAGGATTTGCGACGGTTTGGCTGCCGACGGGTTCGCTGGGTTCGGGACCTCATTCAACGCTGGTCCTTCGGGAAGCGAAACTGGGGCCGGATGGACAGACTTTCCACGGCGTCCGCATGGAACAGGGCGGAACGCTCGGCCTTGGCGATCGCGCCAAGCTTCTATACAGCGGGGAGTATGTGATGGTGGGCTTGAACAAGTCTGCCTCTTCCCTGCGTCCCCGTTTGGAACTCGACACCAAGCTTACAGACACCTGGAAGGCGGCGCTCATCTTCTCCGAGGAACCCGGGGGTGCCGGCAATATCGATCCCGAAGATCGCGATTCTGGCAGCGCCCTAGCGGATGCGGTCAATAATCTCGATTCTTTCCCTACCTTGCTCTGGCGCAACGGAAGCCCGGTGCTGGAGGGCGGTTGGCACGAAGAGATTTCCGTGGAACGTAAGCTGGGTTCGAGCGGCCAATTGCAAGTTGCCGCGTTTCATGACGATGACAGCAACGTTGCGGTTTACGGTCGTGGCGGCGATTTGCCCGCGGCTGACTACCTGCAGGACTATTTCTCCAATGCATTCGCTTACGACGGCGGCTCCGTGAATAGTTGGGGTACGCGCGTGGCCTTGCGTGAAAAGATCTCCGACGACGTTGAAATCACCGCCGTTTATGCCTTCGCCGGAGCGCTGAGCCCGTCTGACTTTGCGGAGGGCGCGCTGCGGGACATGTTGAAGACCTCGATGCACAATTCGGTTGGGGCCTCGGTTACCACGACGGTCCCTCGTTCCAAGACCAAGGTTACGGCAGGCTACAAATGGGTTGGGGGTGTGACCGTCTCCCGTTTGGACAGCTATGGCGAGTCGCTTTATCAAATGGACCCGTACCTCCACATTGGCATCCGGCAGACGCTCCCGAAATTCGGCCCGGGCCGCTGGCAGGCCATCGCCGATTGCGACAATATCCTGGGGCAGGGCTATGTGACTCTGGGCAGCCAGGATGGACGAATGATGCTGGTTCCCGCGTTTCGCACGTTCCGGGGTGGTTTGAGCGTTCAGTTTTGAGACAGTTTTACCTCTTAAAAGCTGTATGCTTCCTTCCAGAAACTGGATGCCCTTGGGGTGGCTCCAGTCGGTGTGCCATAAAGCCTTGAATAGATTAGAGTTCTCCGCGAGCTCATCTACAAAAGATTGGACACCAATTTGCACCTGATTCTCGCACTATGAGTGTGTCTTAACCGAACTAAGGCGTAGCGCTCAGTCGTCGGGCTTAGTCATGAAGCAGAACCTTAGAGTCAGTCTCGGTGCGGTGGTCTTGGCGCTTGCTACCTTGACCGCCGTTATTTACGCCTGGATCAATTTTCGCCAGCGCGAGACCTACGATATTCCGGATGATGGCGTCGCGTGGCTGGATACCAACCACGGCGCCAAGGCCTGGAAGGTAACCCCGAATTCTCCCGCGGCCCGTGTCGGTATCCGTCCCGACGACGTTCTGATCGCAATCAATGACGCGCCTGTCGATACCCAGGTTCAGGTCACCAAGCGGCTTTGGCGCGCGGGCCTTTGGACGCAAGTCCGCTACAAGCTGGTTCGCGATGGCCGCGAATTTGAGACCCCGCTGGTCACCGTTCCCGCGGACAAGCCCGCTTCCATTGAAAACTACGAGCGCGTTGTCGGGCTCCTCTACCTGTTTATTGGCCTGTTCATTTTCATTCGGCGATGGAACGCTCCGCGCGCCGTGCATTTCTACGTGTTCTGTCTGGCTTCTTTTGTGTTGTTCTCGTTCCATTACAGCGGGAAGCTGGACGCCTTCGACTACGAGATTTATTGGGCCAAGATTGCGGCCTTGATGTTTGCGCCGGCCCTGTTGTTTCACTTTGCGCTGGTGTTTCCAGAGCGCGCGGAAGCCGCGGCGCGTTCCTTCTCCAAGCTGGCTCTGGTGTACGGTCCACCGTGCCTGCTTCTGCTGTTCCACATCAGTCTGGCCGTTAACGCGCTCGGTTTCGTGCCTTGGCTGGGCTCGCGTGTGTTGATCGACAAGATCGAGTACAGCTACCTCGGCATCTATTTTCTTGCCGCGGCCATCGTCTTCTACAAAAGCTACCGCGAAGCTCCCTCCGGCGTTCTTCGCCAGCAGTTGAAATGGCTCACGGGTGGCACCCTTGCGGGCGCATTGCCCTTCGCTCTTCTATATGTGATTCCGTTCGTGCTCGACGCGGTGCCGCCATCGTGGACGAAGTTTTCCGCGCTGAGCCTCGTGCTGATTCCGCTTTGCTTCGGCTACGCCATCATCCGCTATCGGTTGATGGATGTGGACATCATCTTCAAGCGCGGCTTGGCGTACACTGCGGCGACCGCGGCGGTTGCTTCGGTCTATTTCGCGCTGATTGCTTTAATCGCGGAAATCTCTCACGCGCAGACAACCGGCCCTGTGGGCGGCATGATCGCCATCGTTATTGCCGCCTTTCTGTTTCAGCCGTTTCGCGAATGGATTCAGGCGCGCCTCGACCGTTTCTTTTACCGCGATCGGTTGGACTATCGCCGCACGCTGATTGAATTTGGCCGCACCCTCACCAATGAGGTGCGCTTCGACCCCATGCTTGGTTCGGTGATGGACCGCATCTCGCAGACCTTGCTCGTCGATCGCCTTGCGGTTTTCATGGAGGACCCCTTGCAACCCGGCCAGTTGCGCCTGGCACGTTCAATGGGCGTCCGCCTGGCTGAACCCATGGATCTTAGCTTCCTCGAGCCGGCCCGGCCCGAGTTCGCCCGTGGGGCGCTCTTTTTTGAGTCGCCCCGCGCGGCGAGAGAAGTCACCGACTCTGTGCGGCAGACGCTCGAGCAACTGGACCTGAATTATTTTATTCCGTGCCGCATTCGTGAGCGCACGGTTGCCGTCCTGGGTCTGGGCAAAACCGTCGATGGCGATTTTCTTTCGAGCGATGACGTCGAGCTGGTGCAAACGATTGCAGGTTATGTCGCGGTCGCGCTGGACAACGCGCAGCTTTATACCTCACTCGAGCAAAAGGCTCTGGAGATCGCGCGCCTCAAGGACTTCAGCGAAAACATCGTTGAATCGCTCAACGTCGGCGTCCTCGCCGTCGATCTCGGCGGCATCGTGGAATCCTGGAACACCCGCATGGAGCAGCTTTTCAACGTGTCCCGACAGGATGCGGTCGGCCACCAATTGCGCGCGTTGTTGCCGGAAGAATTGGCGTCGGAAATTGCCGCGCGACGTGACGAAGAGCAAATCACCGGCATCTATAAACAACGGCTGCATCACCAGGGAAAACTTTTGACGTTGAACGTCTCGATTACCCCGCTGGTCAGCAAATCGGGCGAACGCATCGGACGGCTGCTGCTGTTCGACGACGTGACCCAGCGCGAGCGTATGGAAGAGCAGATGTCGCAGACCGAAAAGCTTACGTCGCTCGGACTGCTTGCCGCCGGTGTGGCACACGAAGTCAACACGCCACTGGCGGTGATTTCCAATTACATTCAGATGCTGGCTAAGCAGATGCCCGAGGGCGACCCGCGCCAGGGCATCATCGAGAAAATCGTCAAGCAGACCTTCCGGGCCAGCGAAATCGTAAATAACCTGCTGAACTTTTCGCGCACCAGCGCCACAGAGCTGGCGGACATTGATGTCAATCGCGTGGTCGAAGAAACACTGTCGCTCGTCGCGCATCCTTTGAAGACCTCGCAGATCCAGGTCGTCAAGCAACTTGGCAACACGTTGCCGGCCGTGCGCGGTTCCGCGAACAAGCTGCAGCAGGTGTTTCTGAATTTATTCCTGAACGCGCGCGATGCCATGCCCAGCGGCGGCATGCTGGAAGTGCGTACCGCCGCGCACAATGGCAGCGTCGAAGTGGAAGTGGTGGACACCGGCGCGGGCATCCCGCGCGAGCACATCCATCGCATTTTCGATCCGTTTTTCACTACGAAAGCCAGCGGTCGCGGCACTGGTCTGGGGCTCTCGGTCAGCTACGGTATAATCAAAGAGCACGCTGGGAAAATTGATGTTCGCTCCACTCCCGGCAAAGGCACGTCTTTCCACGTCGAATTCCCCGCAGTAAGGAAAGCGGTTCATGTCTAAGGGCTCTATCCTGGTAGTTGATGATGAATCCGAAATCCGAGAAGGTCTTGAGTTGCTGCTAGCCAGCGAGGGCTATGGTGTCTCCAGCGCCGGCACCGGCGCTTCCGGCCTGGCAAAACTCGAAGAGCATCCTTACGATCTGCTGTTGCTGGACGTAAGTCTTCCCGACCGCAATGGGCTCGAGTTACTGCGCGAAATTCGCCGGCGTGATCCGCAGCTCTCCGTCGTGCTGATCACCGCGTACGGCTCGATCGACATGGCGCGTGCCGCCTTCAAGAGCGGCGCGATGGACTACATCACCAAGCCGTGGTCCAACGACGAACTTTTGGCCCAGGTTGCCCAAGCGGTGGAATCGCGTCGCCTGCGCGAAGAAAACGTGCAGTTGAAGCGCGCCCTGAAGCAGCGCTTCAACTTTCCCAACATCGTCGGCAAAAGCGACAAAATGCTCACGCTGTTCGACCTCGTTACGCAGGTTGCGCCGTCGCGCTCCACCATCCTGATCAGCGGAGAAAGCGGCACCGGTAAAGAACTGATCGCTAAAGCCATCCATTCCGCCTCACCGCGCGCCGACAAAGCTTTCGTGCCCGTGAATACGGGCTCCATTCCCGTCGATCTTCTCGAATCGCAGCTCTTCGGCCACGTCAAGGGTGCGTTTACCAGTGCCATCGCCTCCAAAAAAGGCCTCTTCGAGGTCGCCGATCAAGGCACGATTTTCTTCGACGAAATCGCCACCATCAGCCATGAAACGCAGGCAAAGCTTCTTCGGGTAATCCAGGAGCGCGAATTCATGCGCCTGGGCGGGACCGAACAGATCAAGGTCGATGTCCGCATCGTCGCGGCGTCCAACATCGATTTGCTTACGCTCGTCCGCGAGGGCCGCTTCCGCGAAGATCTGTATCATCGCTTGAACGTCATTCACCTGCAGTTGCCCCCGCTGCGCGACCGCCGCGAAGACGTCCCTTCCTTGCTCGCTCACTTTATGGAGCGCTACTGCAAGGAAAACGCCAAGACCCTGCGCCAGTTCACGCAAGGCGCGCTCAAACTATTGATGGACTACGACTGGCCCGGCAACGTGCGCGAACTCGAAAACGTTGTCGAGCGCGCGGTCGTGCTCTCTACGCAGGAGCGCGTGGACGTGGACCTGCTTCCCGAAAGCATCCGCAGCAAGGAAATCGTTCGCGGCGTTCGCCTCCAGCTCTCCGAATTTCTGCCGCCCATGCCCGGCGAACCCGGTTCGCGTTCCGCCGCCGATCATCCGCAGCCGTCGCTTTTTCAAATTATGGACGAGATCGAGCGCCGCATCATCATCGACATGCTAGAGCGCACCGGCTGGAATCAGACCGAGGCCGCCGAGCGCTTCATGATCCCGCTGTCTACCCTCAATCAGAAAATCAAGCGTCTCGGTATCGACGTGCGTCGCCGAGGCCGCGCCGACGAAAGCCTCGCCGCCTCCATCGGCAAGTAACGATCGCGTGACCGCCATCGCAGTCTCCATCTTTATACCCATTCCTGTTCCGTTAATTTCATCTTGCAACTCTGCGGTCCGCTAGGCACAGTACCGTGAATGGTTCTGCGACTCTCCAGCGCCGCAGCGCGGCTCACATTAGTCTTTGTCGCTCTGATTCTCGCTACGACGCTTTCCTACTCGAGCATCCGCAACGCGCTCGCCACTTATTCTTCAGGTCTGGAAACGCAGGCCGGTTATGTGCGAGCGGCGCGACTTGAGCCGGGCAACCCCGAGAATTGGTTTTTACTTGGCCGCTACTGGCAATACAACCTCGAAGATCCCGACGTCCAGCGCGCCCTCAGCGCATACCACACTTCGCTGGCTCTCGATCCGCGCAACGCCGGCGTCTGGCTCGATCTCGCCACCGCCCACGAATCGCAAGGCGACCTCTCCGCCGCTCGCGAAGCTTACCTGCAAGCCAAGCGCGTCTATCCGGTCTCCGCTGAAGTCTCCTGGCGTTACGGCAATTTTCTGCTGCGGCAAAGTGAGCTGCCCGCGGCCTTCGCCGAAATTCGCCAATCGGTCTCCGTCGATCCCAAGCGCGCCGCCGAAGCCTTCTCACGTTGTTGGCGTGTGGATCCCGACATTCAGTCGATCCTCGATCACGCACTCCCGCCCACCGTTCCGGTCTACCTCGACGCCATCCGTGAACTCGACGCCGACGCCGCCATCGATCCAGCCCTCGCTGTTTGGAACCGGCTAACCTCCCTTCATCCGCAGTTGCCGCTCGCCCGAGTCATCCCGTTCATCGATTCGCTCGTCCAGGCGCACCGCATCGACGATGCTCACCGCGTCTGGTACCAGGCCGTCGCCCTAGCCGACTCGCCACCCCCCGCCGACCCGCTAGGCTCCATTCTCTGGGACGGCGGCTTCGAGACCGGCGTCTTCGGCGGAGGCTTCGCTTGGACCGTCGCGCCACCTTCCCCCGGCGTTCAAGTCACCATCGACTCAATCGACAAGCACTCCGGCCAGCGTTCCCTGCGATTGGGCTTCGACGGCAGCCGCAACGTTGATTTTTCCGATGTTTGCCACCTCGCGCAGGTCCAGCCGGGAACCTCATATCGTTTCTCAGCGTGGGTGCGCACCCAGGGGCTTGCGACGGATCAAGGCATCCGCTTCCGTCTCGAATGGCTCGAGAATGCGCGAAACGCCTCAACCGAAACGACCGAAGTGCACGGCACACGGCCCTGGACGCAGTTCACCCTCCCATGGACCGCGGTCGCCGGCGTGCGCCAGCTTCGCGTCTGCGTCAATCGCCATCCCAGCGACGATCTTGTCAGCAGGATTCACGGTATCGCGTGGATCGACGATGTGGCGCTCGTTCCGGAATCTTCCGCGAGCCCCAAGCCATGAAGCTGCTCCGCATCGGCATGTGCGTGCTCGTCGCCTTTGCCGTTCTCGCTCATGGCGCCGTCGAAGACTGGGCCAAAGCCGTCCTCGAAACCTCCGCCGGCCTCCTCTTCCTCTTCTGGTCGGTGCTGTTCTACCGCGCATACGATGACGACCACGAAATTGTCCTCACGCCGCTTCTGCCCCCGCTCATTCTGCTTGCGGTCGTCGCGTTGGCCCAGCTGCTGTTGCACGCCACCGCTTCCGCCTACGACACCCGCATGGACCTGACTCTCCTCCTTGCCTATGCCATCCTCCTGTTCCTCGCCACTCAAGCCTTCCGCTACTCCGACGATTGGCGCGGCTTCATCTGGTTCATCATGATTTTCGGTTTCCTCGTCGCCGTCTTCGGCATCCTGCAACAGGTCACCTTCAACGGTAAGCTCTACTGGTTCCGCGAAATGCGCTACGGCGGCATCCCCTTCGGCCCCTACGTCAATCGCAATCACTTCGCCGGCTTCGTCGAGCTGATCGTCCCCGTCGCACTGGTGCCGCTCATCCTCGGCAAGGTCCGCAAGGAGCGCTGGTACCTGGTCGCCATTTTCGCGCTTCTGCCCATCGGCGCTCTTTTCTTGTCCGCGTCCCGCGGCGGCGTCGTGAGTTTTGGCGTCGAGCTCGGCGTTCTCATCCTCATGATGTTGTTGCGCCGCACCGGCGGACAGCACGTCCTGGCCGGCGGCATCGTCTTACTCCTGGCGTTGCTTTTCGTCTCGTGGCTCGGCGTGAAGCAGGTCCTCGAACGCTTCTCCTCGCTGCAATCGCTCGAAGTGACCTCCGGTAAGCGTGCCTCCATGCGCCTCGACACCTGGCACATTTTCCTCGACCACCCTTGGACCGGCACGGGCTTAGGCACGCTGCAGGCCGTATTCCCCGCCTACGAAACCAACTACGACGGAAAAATTGTCAATCACACGCACAACGACTATCTCGAGTGTCTAGCTGAAACCGGCATCGCCGGCGGCCTCTGCTGTGCCGCCTTCCTCGGCATTCTTTACTTCGTCTCTTTGCGTCAATTGCTGCAACGTGACAAGCCCTTCGCTGCCGCGCTGCACCTCTCCGGTCTTGTTGGGTGTAGTGGCTTTCTAGTACACAGTCTCGTGGATTTCAACCTTCATATACCTGCGAACGCCATCCTTTTTCTCTTGATGGCGCACCTCGCGACCGGTGCAATTACCCCGTCTCTATCTGCCGACGGCCCATCCCAACATTTTCACCGCTCAGCCCGAAATCCTCATTGACTTCTCCGCTTTAACTGTATAATCAACACTAGGGGGCCGTCCGATTCTATGCAGCCAGCAGGATTGCGTTCGCTGGTCATTCACCTGACCGCTTGCGCCTTGCTCGCAACCCTCGCGCCTTCCAGCCGCGCGCAGCGAGTTGAGACACCGCAACAAACCAACGACCGGCTTCGCGAGCTCGCAGCCGCTCCCCGCGCCGCTCTGCCTCCCAGCGACTACGTTATTGGTTCCGGCGATCTGATTTCCGTCCAGGTCTTCGACGTTCCCGAGATCTCCCGTGAATTGCGCGTCAGCCAGACCGGCACCATCGGTCTCCCTTTGATCCCCGTACGCTTACACATCTCGGGCCTGACCGAGATGCAGGCGGAGCGTAAAATCCAGGAAGTTCTCGAAGCCAATGGCCTGGTCTCGCACCCCGAAGTTACCGTCACCGTGAAGGAAAAGAAAAACCGGCCCATCACCATCGTTGGAGCCGTTGCGCGTCCCATGGTCTACGAAGCCGACCGCCAGGTTCGGCTCATTGATGTTATAGCCGCTGCCGGAGGCATCGCTCCCGATGCCGGTGATCACGTCATTATTACTCGTCCCGAGCGCGACGCCTCGTCCGATCCTTCCGAGGCCTCTGCGACCGGCTCCGACGCCTCTGGGACCGCCACCGGCAACGACGCCCCCGCTCTGACCCAGGATCCCGCTACGCAGGCGCCGGATTCATCCACGGTTCCTTCCGCGCCCGCCCCGCCATCCGACCCTTCGCAAAATACGCCGCCCGCGCTGGCCAACACCATCACCGTCAGCCTGAATCAAATCCTTGAGACTGGCGACATGACCAACAATATCGTGATCCTCCCCGGAGATGTCGTGACCGTTCCCCACGCTGGAATCGTCTACGTCCTCGGCGCGGTTACGAAGCCCGGTGGCTACACGGTTTCCAACGATCGCGCCCAGCTCACCGCTCTCAAGGTTCTTTCGCTGGCCGGCGGCCTGAATCGCACTGCAAAATCGGATCATGCGGTCATCGTCCGCAAAGATGGCACCGGTCAGCAACATGAAGTGGAAGTTGACCTCAAGAAAGTGATGAAGTTTCAGGCCGAAGATGTGCAACTCCGGCCCTCCGACATTCTTTACGTCCCCACCAGCGCGGCCAAAACGACCGCAATCCGGGTCGCGGAGCTTACTTTGGCAATCGGCACGGGCGTGTTGATCTACCGGTTGGTTCCTTAAGCTATGGCTGACGATTTCAAACTGATTTCTCGCGACGACCCTTCCAACGAAGCCGTCGATATCGTTTCTCGGGCCGTGCGCCCGGCCTTTGAACTCTCGCCGCGCGAGCCCCATCTTTACGACTACCTGCTCATCCTCCGCAAACATCAATGGCTCATTGTTTCGTTCATGCTCGCGGTGGTCACGATCGTTTCGATTGCCACTTTCCGCATGCAGCCTGTCTATGTCGCCACCACCCGCATTGAACTCGGCCGCGAGAACGCCAACATTCTTCCTTTCCAGGGCACCGACTCTTACGACTACATGCTCGATCTCGAAAATTACATCGAGACGCAGTCCAAGATCCTGACCAGTGAAACCCTCGCGCTGCAAACCATCCGCACCGGCGTTCTCACCGGTCAGCCGCAATTTCAAAATTCCGATCCCTCGTCCGAAGCCATCGCCACCGGCAGTCTGGCCAACCAGAAGCGCCCACCCGAACTGGCCGCATTTCTCGGGAGTCTCAGCGTCAGGCGTGTCCCCAACAGCCGCCTGATGGACATCAGCTTCGAGGCCACCAGCCCGGAATTGGCCGCCCAAGTCGTGAACGCCCATATCCGGAACTTCATCGACCAAAATCGCCGCAGCCACTACGACGCGACCACCGCGGCTACCACCTGGCTTACCGACCAGCTCGACGAGCTCAAGATTAAAGTCAAGAATTCCGAGGACGCACGCCTCGACTACGAACGCAAAAATCAGATCTGGGAACTGGACGACAAACAAAACCTCACCACTCAGCGCCTTTCGGAAATCAGCCGCCAGCTCATCGAGGCTCAGGGCGATCGCATGCGCAAGCAGTCGCTGTTCGAATTCGCCAAGCAGGGCGACGCCGATCTGGTTCCCCAGATACGCGACAGCGTGGGTGTTCAGGACTTGCTGCGCAAGCGCAGCGATTTGAACGGACTGTACACCGAAGCGATCAATCAATACGGTCCCAATTTTCCCAAGGTGCAGAGGCTGCAATCGCAGTTGAAAGAGATTGACCAGAATCTTGACCGCGAGAAGCGCGCGGTCCTCGTGCGTCTCGGAAGCGAATATCACGAGGCGCAGCAGCGCGAAGAGTTGCTGACCCGCACGCTCGACCAGCAGAAAACCGAAGCCAATCTCATGTCCGGGCGCATGGTGCAATACAACATTCTGAAACGCGACGCGGAAGCGGATAAAGCGCTCTACGACGGCCTGCTGACCAAGCTCAAAGAGGCCGGCATTTCCGCGGCGTTGCAGTCTTCCAATATTCGCGTCGTCGATCCCGCCATGATCCCCTCGTTTCCTTCGCGTCCTGCGAAAGCGCGCAACGTTGCGCTCGCTTTTCTCGTGGGCCTCGTGGGCGGAATAGGATTGGCGATTCTGCGCGAATATATGGACAACACCGTCAAGACGCCGGACGACGTCGAGACGCTCGCTCGTTTGCCTTCCCTCGCCGTGGTTCCTGCTTTCGAGGACTCCAAGCGTGAGGGACGTCGCACCAAGAGTCTCAAAGAGGCGATTGGCAACGGTCACTCGAGGCACGTCGAGTTGGTCGCGCAGCATCTGCCAAAGTCCCAGATGTCCGAGGCCTTCCGCGCCCTGCGCACGGCACTCCTCCTGTCGCAGGCTGGACGCCCGCCGCAAGTCATCCTGGTCACCAGCGCATTGCCCCGGGAAGGCAAGACCACCGCCGCCGCGAATCTAGCCGTCACCCTGGCGCAGCTCGGCGATCGCACCTTGCTGATCGATGCTGATCTGCGAAAACCCGGTATTGGCCGCCTTCTCAACATGAATGGCGGAAAGCATGCCGGGCTGAGTTCCTACCTGGCCGGCGTTTCCAGCCTCGACCTGGTCACTGTCCAGCATCCCTCTGTCCCCAATCTTTCCGCGATTCCCACCGGCCCGCTGCCGCCGAATCCCGCGGACTTGCTCTCCTCTCACCGGCTGGCCGACGCTATCGCCCAGCTTCGCTCCAAGTTCAAATTTATTGTCATCGACACGCCTCCGGTCATGGCCGCCACCGATGCGGTCATCTTGTCCGTGCAGGCCGACGGAGTGCTCCTCGTTGTGCGCAGCGGAGAAACTCCCAAGGAAGCTTTCACCCGCACGCGCGACTTGCTCGTCAGCGTGAAATGCCGCCTGCTCGGCGTGGTCCTGAACGCGGTGAATTCGCGCGCGCCCGATTACTACTACTCTTACCGCTATTATCCGTACTCGTATGGCTACGGGCCCCAGGAGTCGGCTGGCGCCGCGCATGAAGGCGATGAGCCCGAGGCTTCCTTGAAATCTTCATCTCATGGCCGCCACCATCGTGGCGATCACGACGACATCCAGTCACTGTAAGGGGGTATTTTGCGTTTTCTGATTACTGGCGGCGCTGGGTTCATCGGTTCGCATCTCGCGGAGAGGCTGCTCGACCGCGGCGATCGCGTCGTGTTGCTCGACAATTTGTCCACCGGCAGCATGGACAATATTCGTCATCTCAAGAGCTTCGATCGCATGGAATATCATCTGGACAACATCGAGAATCGCCAGTTGGTGGCCGAACTCGTTGATGATGCCGACGCGGTGATCCACCTCGCGGCAGCCGTTGGCGTGAAATTGATCGTGGAAAGTCCGGTTCGCACCATCGAGACCAACGTCAACGGAACCCAACGGATCCTGGAAGCTGCTTGCAAGAAGCGCAAACTCGTCCTTACCGCTTCTACATCCGAAGTCTATGGCAAAAATACCAACGTGCCCTTCCATGAAGACGCCGACCTCGTTCTCGGGCCCACCACCAAAGGCCGCTGGAGCTACGCCGCTTCCAAGGCTTTGGACGAATTTCTTGCGCTTTCGTATTGGAAGGAAAAGCAGCTTCCCGTCATCGTCGTGCGCCTGTTCAATACCGTAGGTCCGCGGCAGACCGGCCGCTACGGCATGGTCCTGCCGAATTTCGTGAAGGCTGCGCTCGACAACACTCCCATCAGCGTTTATGGCGACGGCAAGCAATCGCGCTGCTTCTGCGATGTCCGCGACACCGTCGAAGCGCTCGTCCGTCTGATCGACACCGACCGTTCCATCGGCGAAGTCATCAACGTTGGCAACACCGAAGAGGTCTCCATCGACGGCCTCGCGCAACTCGTGAAGCAGCGCACCAACAGCATGTCCCCCATCGAATTCGTCCCTTATGACAAAGCCTACGAGCCCGGCTTCGAAGACATGATGCGCCGCGTCCCCTGCGTCGACAAACTCGAAGCCCTAACCGGCTTCCGCCCGCGCACTCCTCTCACCGAAATCATCGACCGCGTGGCCGCCTTCTTCCAGCAAAAGGCCGAGCCAACTCCTGCTCACGCTCCATCACCGCGCGCCGCCGCTGGCTTCGCCGTCTGACCCCTTGTCTCTGACGCGACGCGAGCGCTGGCTTCTCGTCGTTTTCCTTGTATCGCTACCCTTGATGAATCCGTGGGTTCGCGGCGATGGCATTGGCTACTATGCATTCGCGCGCGCCCCATTGATTGAGCACAGTCTCAATTTTGAGCGCGACTACTGGTCCGGGAACGCCAGCTTTCGCGATGCGCGGTTCGACGAAAATGGCCAGCCCAGGTCTTTCCTGGTCACCTCGACCGGTCATCTCGACAATCACTTCACGGTGGGGCCCGCGATTCTCTGGGCGCCGTTTCTGCTGGTCGCCCACGCAGGCGTGTTGCTCGCTCGCGCGTTCGGATCGCACGTCGCGGCGGATGGGTTCTCTGCTCCGTACCGTTTCGCTATGGCCTTCGGAACCGCGCTGTATGGCTTTCTGGGGCTGCTGCTCGCCGCGCGCGTGGCTCGCGAGTATGTTGACGGGCGATGGGCGTTTCTCGCCACCATCGCGATTTGGTGGGGCAGTTCGCTTCCCGTATACATGTATTTCAATCCATCGTGGTCGCACGCGCACTCCGCATTCGCGGTCGCGCTGTTCCTCTGGTATTGGCACGAGACCCGCGACCTGCGGACCTTGCGCCAATGGTGCATCCTGGCGGTAATCGCCGGCTTGATGCTCAACGTGTACTACGCCAATGTCACGATTCTGGTCGTGCTCGTCGTCGAAGCCATCCGCCAATATCTCACCGCACTTCGCCACGCGCCGGGCGGCGCCGCCGCACCGCGGATTCCCGCCGGCACATCGGATGTTGATTTTGCCAATACAGGCAGCTCGCGCATGGAACGCGGTCGTGGTGATATGACTCGCGTCGACGAATCGCGCGGCGCCACGCCAATCGGCGTTGCCTTGCGTGGCGAACTGCCGTTTGGCGAAGGGGCGCGACGCGATTCGTCGTTCGGCTCTCCGTCTGTGGCGCAAATGCTCATCAATCATCTGCTCTTCTGTCTCATCATCGTTGTTTGTTTGCTGCCTACTTTCATTTCGCGCTATGTGATTTACGGGAGCGCGATGGAGTCAGGGTATGTTCCGCTGGGCTACTGGGCTTGGCGGTCGCCGTATTTTCTGTCGGTGCTGTTTTCCTCCGATCACGGACTGTTGGTTTGGACTCCGGTCGTGATTCTTGCGCTCGCCGGGCTTTTCGTTTTTTGGTGGCGCGAGCCGCGCGTCGGGGCCCCGATCTTGGCGGCGGTGCTGGCCTTTTATTTGCTCATCGCGTGTTATCCCGACTGGGACGGAATCTCTTCGTATGGAAACCGGTTTTTCATTTCGCTGACGGCTCCTTTTATTCTCGGGCTGAGCGTGTTGTTCGATCGCGCTGCCGCTCTGTCTCGTTCTCTACGTGCTGCGCCGGCGGTTGCGTCGTCACTCGTCGCGTGCTTCATTCTTTGGAACTTGGCGTTCGTGTTTCAGTGGGGGACACACATGGTTCCAGCGCGCGGGCCCATCGCTTGGAGCGAGATGATTCACAATCAATTCTTTGTCGTGCCGCGCGAAATTTCAGGCAAGGCGCGCAATTATCTTTTTCATCGCTCCAACTTGATGCGCCAGATCGAACAGCGCGACATCGAGCAGCGCGACATCAAACAGGTGGACAAGCCGCCTGCGCCGTAACGAGGCCACAACGATGCAGCAGAGACAGCGCGGAGACGCACTTGCAACTATTTCACGCCCATCACGCCGTTTGCAGGTCCATGTTGGCGACGGAAAACGTGGTGAGGTACGCTTCTTGCGGGGGCATCTCTGCTACTCTAGTTCTATATTTCCCAGCGTATACAAGGCTTGCGCGGTTTTTGTGCGCTTGAAAAATTGATGGCTTCGGTTACTACACCTCCTCCGGCTGGCTCTCTGTCCTCCGCCGCCGCTTTGCCGCTTGCCGCTGGCGCGGCGCCGGTCACTCGTATTGCGCCGCCGCGGGGGTGGTTTGAGTTGCGCTTGCGGGAGGTTTGGGAGTATCGCGAGCTTTTGTACTTTTTTGTGTGGCGCGACGTTAAGGTGCGCTACAAGCAGACCGTCATTGGCGTGGCTTGGGTGATTTTGCAGCCATTGATGACGATGGGCGTGTTTACGATTTTCTTTGGGCGGCTCGCTAAGCTGCCTTCTTCAGGTTTGCCTTATCCTGTTTTTTATTTTGCGGCGCTGGTGCCTTGGGCTTATTTTGCGCAGGCGCTCAGTAATTGCACGAACATTGTGGTGGCGAACCAGCATGTCATTACCAAGGTGTATTTTCCGCGATTGATTTTGCCTTTGGCCGCGGTTTGTTCCGGAGTTGTGGATTTGGCGATTGGATTTGTGGTGATGATGATTTTGACTTTGAGTTTTGGGATCCATCCGCCGGTTACTGTACTGCTTTTGCCTGGGTTCATGATTTTGGCTGTGCTTACCGCGCTTGGGGTGGGGTTGTGGACCTCGGCTTTGAATGCTTTGTATCGGGATGTGGCTTCGATTATTCCCTTTGTGGTGCAGTTCTGGATGCTGGCTTCACCGGTGGCGTATCCCAGTTCGCTGGTGCCTGTGAGGTGGCGGTGGCTGTATGGGTTGAATCCAATGGCTGGGGTGATTGATGGGTTCCGGTGGGCTTTGACTGGGCATGGGTCGGCGCCTGGTCCGCAGATGGCGGTTTCGGCGGTGGTTGTTTTGGTGGTGCTGGTGGGCGGGTTGTTGTTCTTCCAGCGGGTTGAAGGGACTGTGGCGGATCGAGTTTGATTTCGAGGAAGAAGTAATGATGTAAGGAAGTAATGAGGTAACGACCTGGAACGAAGCGGCGACTGCTTTGGGGTGCCCCCCTCCCCCCCCGGCTTTTTTTGTAAGTGCGGATTCTAAAGGACTTTAAGTCTAATGATTTGTAAGTGCGGATTCTACAGGGGTTACGGCTGGATTTCTTGTAAGTGCGGATTCTGCTGGGTTTAGCGGAAGTTTCGTTTTGGGTGTGGACCGGGGGAGGGGTGGATTTTGTGACTGGCTGGTGAATCGGAGTCACGGTGGGGACTTTAGCATATGTTGGCTAGAAAGTCAACTTATTCCTGTAATAGCGGTCGAGGTTGACGGTCGACAGTTGAAAGTCGAAAGCGAGACGTCGCAATGGCAGGGTTGAGTTGGGGCTTGGAGTTTACGTTGATGACAGCAGCGGGAACTGCGGGAGTTTTAACACAGAGGTCACAAAGGGCGCACAGAGAACACGGAGAGGAATGAAAACGCTGAGGTCGACAGTCACGGCCGAGGTTGACAGTCGACAGTTGACCCCTCGAGAGGCCTCGGGGCAAGAAGTCGAAAGCGAGACATAGGTGCCCTTGTCGGGTAGGTTCCGGGTGAAGCAGCGGGAACTACCGGAGTTTTTAACACAGAGGGCACAGAGGGCGCAGAGAGAGCACGGAGAGGAATGAAAACGCTGAGGTTGGGGATGCGATGACGTTGGTGATACGGGCGGAGGGGTTGGGAAAGCGGTACCGGCGGGGGGTGGTGGAGCCTCGGGGGATGCTGCGGGATTCGCTGGCGCGGTTTGTGCGGTCGCCGCTGGCTGCGCTGCGACCGCCTGCTCAGGAGGAGTTTTGGGCTTTGCGGGATGTGGAGCTGGAGGTGAAGGAAGGGGAGGTTTTGGGGTTGATTGGACGGAACGGGGCGGGGAAGACTACCCTGTTGAAGATTTTGTCGCGGATTACGCGGCCTTCGACTGGTTGGGCGGAGATTCATGGGAGGGTGCGGAGTCTGCTGGAGGTGGGGACGGGGTTTCACGGGGAGTTGACCGGGCGGGAGAATACTTACCTGAGCGGGTCGATTCTGGGGATGGGCAAGCGGGAGATCGCGCGGAAGTTCGATGAGATTGTGGCGTTTGCGGAGATCGAGAAGTTTATCGATACGCCGGTGAAGCATTATTCGAGCGGGATGTACGTGCGGCTGGCGTTCGCGGTGGCGGCGCACCTGGAGCCGGAGATTCTGCTGGTGGACGAAGTGCTGGCGGTGGGGGACATCAATTTTCAGAAGAAGTGCCTGGGGAAGATGGGGGACGTGGCGCGGGCGGGGCGGACGATCGTGCTGGTGAGTCACCAGATGAACCAGATCCGGAGGTTGTGCCAGCGGGTGGCATGGGTCGATGGCGGTCAGGTGCGCATGATTGGTTCGGCTCATGAAGTAGTCAGCGAATATGAAAGCGTAATGGCGCGAGGAGAACGCAATGGCAACAGCTCTGGTGCACGAGCCCCAACGAAGGGAAGGTTCTTGAACTGGGAAATTGTCGAGCCGACCGGAGAAGATCCGCACCAGGTGAACACACTGGGCGCGGTCACGGTGAAGTTTACTGTTGAGGCCAGCGAGTTCATTCGTAAGGCCATTCACGGCATCGCTCTGTTCAGCGTTGACCGGCAGCTAGTGTGGGGCTCGGCCGGATATGATCTCGAATTTTCTCAGGGACTGACCTATTTGTCGTATCGGTTCGATAGCCTTCCGCTTAGGCCTGGGCGCTATAGTTGGCTTGTGAGTTTGTTCGACGATACCGGTGAACTCGACATGTGGGACGCGGTGCCAGAAATGACTGTTGCGACGGAGTCCTATCAACACCCGCTCGACGAGTGGACCGGAGTCCTTAATCTAAGGCCGGCGCTCGACATTAGGGGTGAAGCAGGGCGGGTCGAGATGGGCGCGGAACCTCGACCTGAGCGACATATTCAATAACGGCCTGTCGAGGAGGATTCGTGGGCGCAGAGAGGACATAGGTGTCGATAACGTTGGGTAGGCCGATTCATTGGTTCGGACGCGCTTTGCGCCATGCCGGAACCGAGATCGTGACGCGTTATGGAGTTAAGGGAACTTGGATAGATATCGGAGCTCACGGCGGCGAGACTACGTTTTTGGAGGCTCGGCATAATCCAGCGCTGAAGGTCTACGCCCTAGAGCCGAACCTTCGCGCGGCCTCAAAGTTGGTCGGGCGTTTGTCCAACTATGTCGTACTGCCAATGGCGATTGCGCAAAATAACGGGTCCGCTGATTTTTATGTCAACACATACGATTACGCTAGCTCGTTGCTCCCCTTCTCAGAGGACGGCTTGAAAGCTTGGAAGGGGCAGGACTTGAAGGTTGACTCCGTCGTGACGGTGCCGACGATTCGATTGGATACACTGATGACTATGCTGGAGATAGAGAAGGTTGATTTCCTAAAAATCGATACCCAAGGAATGGACCTCGCCGTACTCAAGTCAGCGGGCACCAGGCTTGGCGATATCCGGATGATCAAGCTCGAGGTTTGGGTTGCTCCGGTATCCCTCTACGAGGGAGCGCCAGTGAAGGGGGAAGTAGTTGCGTTTCTTGAGGATGCCGGATTTTCCTTGGTCGGTACAGAAAAACAAACCGACGGACACGAGGAGAACCTAACGTTTGTGCGAACCGATCAGGCTAGCGAGACTGAACTTTCCGTGAAGCGAGTGCAACGGTCTAATTAAATTGACCAGCGGGTTTTCTGAGCATCGCGAAGTAGGAATGAGGCGTAATGGAAGGGCCGCGTGAGAGAGCGCATCCGTGCGCAATAACGAACTGAATGGGGACAGGCGCATGCCCCTAGTCCGGCGTTTTCTAAAGAAATCACTAAATGCGCTTGGGATCGCGCGGCCGGTGCGGACATCATTCGGGGCTCGTTGGATACCGCTGGGTGATCATGTTGGAATTCCGGTGCAAGCTGGGACGTTTGAGGCGGCCGAGCTTGCTTTCGTCGCAAGGTTTCTCAGGCCAGAAATGACCGTACTCGATATCGGAGCGCACCATGGTCTCTATTCGCTGATGGCATCGGAGAAGGTCGGGTCTCGAGGGCGGGTAATCTCGTTTGAGCCTTCGCCACGAGAGCGTAAAGCTCTTCGATTGAACCTGGCCCTGAACTGGAGCAGGAACGTCAGCGTTCATGAAGTAGCTCTGGGAAGTGAAGCGGGCGACGCCGACTTCTATTTGGTGGAAGGAACGGAGACTGGATGCAATAGCCTGCGGCCACCGGCACTGAAAACGAGCACATACCGTCCCACCCGGGTCCGCGTCGCGGTTCTGGATGACTGGCTGCGAAAACGCAAAATTGGGACTGTCGATTTCATCAAGATCGACGTAGAAGGCGGGGAACTGGAAGTACTGCGAGGTGCAAGGAAGCTTCTAAGTACGCGGCCCCGCCCGGTGCTTCTCGTGGAAATCGCTGAAATTCGCACGGCACCGTGGGGATACTCAGCGCGAGAGACTGTTCGTTTCATGCAAGAGGTGGGATACATCTGGTTCAGCATTCGAGGCGACGGAAGTCTATCCCCGTTGCAACCAGATTACGACCTTCACGATACAAATCTCGTAGCGGTGCCGAACGAGCAGTCAGAGGCGGTGCAGCTTGCTATTAACCCGGTGGGTAGCGATGTCGCGTTTAAGCGAGACTAGCCTGATTGCGGCCTTGTTTCCGGCTGGCCCGACAAAAACGAAAATGGCAGAGGAATGCTGACATTTTTTACAACAGCGAAGCCGTTCAAAGGACATGACGGCATTATCCAGCGGAATGCGCTTCAAAGCTGGAAGCTTCTTGATCGCGATGTCGAGGTGATTCTTTTCGGTGACGACGAGGGCGCCGCGCAGGTCTCCTCTGAGCTCGGTCTTGTCCACCATCCGCATGTCGAACAGCACGAGTCCGGCAGAAATCGGCTGGACTACATGTTTCAGCGCGCTAGCCAAATCGCCCGCCACGAGTACCTTTGTTATTGCAATTGCGACATTGTCTTGATGGAAGACTTCCTGCGAGCTTTCGAGCGGGCGAGGGCGTGGAGAAAGCAGTTTCTATTTGTGGCGCAGCGCTGGGACGTTGACATTACGGAGCCCATCGATTTCGGAGACTCTGTGTGGGTCGAGCGCTTACGGACATTGGCGGACGCGAAGGGAGTGCAGCGGGATGAATTCTGGATTGACCTATTCGTTTTTAAGCGTGGTCTGTGTCTGGATATGCCTCCACTCCTGGTGGCGCACTGCTATTGGGACACCTGGATGATCTGGAAGGCGCTACATTCAGGAATACCGGTGCTGGACGGCACGTCGTTCGTCACGCCCGTACACCAGAATCACGGATACAACCCGGCATTCGGGCGCGTGAAAGGTAGTCCTGACGATGCGCTCTCAAGGCACAACTTGGAGCTGATTGGCGGCTTGAAGCGAATCCGGCACATCAAGTCTTCGACGCACCGATTGGGAAGTGCGGGGCAGGTCTACTGGAACGTCTTTCGTTACACGCCCCGCGACTTGTTCGTTTGGAAACTGAGGGTAAAGAAATTCATTTTGTACAAACTATGGCTTCCGGCCTGGCACACCTCTCTAGATATTACGCGGCCGATTCGCAAGGTACTTGGCCTACGCTCTAAGAGCCTGTGAGAAGGCGAGAGAAGGTGGACAAGTGAGCGAGGCATGCTGACACTCTTTACGACGGCGAAGCCGTTTCGCGGGCATGACGGAATCATTCAGCGGAACGCGCTGAAGAGTTGGAAGTTGCTCGATCCCAACGTGGAAGTGATTGTGTTCGGGGAAGACGAAGGCGCCGCGCAGGTCTGCTCGGAACTTGGTCTTGTGCACCACCCGCAGGTTGGGCAGCACGCGTCGGGCAGGAACCGGCTGGACTATATGTTTCAGCGCGCGAGCCAACTGACCCGGCACGAGTACCTTTGCTACTGCAATTGCGACATCGTGTTGCTGAACGATTTTCGGCAAGCGTTTGAACGAGCGAAGGCGTGGAAAGAGCAGTTTTTGCTTGTGTCGCAACGCTGGGACGTGGATGTTACGGAGCCCATTGATTTTGGAGAGGCGGCGTGGGCCGAGCGCTTGCGGACTTTGACGTTAACGCGAGGCGTGCGGCGGGATGAATTCTGGATTGACCTGTTCGTTTTCAAACGTGGCCAGTATCTGGATATGCCTCCCCTGATTGTCGGCCATTGCTATTGGGACAATTGGATGATCTGGAAGACGCTGACGGAACGCGTGCCGGTCATCGATGGGACACCCTTCGTGACGCCGGTACACCAGAACCACGCGTATAGCGCCGCTTCCGGACGAATCAAGGGCCGCGCCTCGGATGCGCTTTCGATGGTGAACCTGGAGATAATCGGCGGCAAAAGAAACATTCGCGCGATCGATGCGGCGACGCATCGCATGAAGGCTTGCGGGGAAATTCGGCCGTGCGGGTATCGACATCTGTATCTGTTGCGAAGGGTCTTGCGAAAAATGCAGGAGGCGTGGACCTACCGGGTGTGGTTTCCGGTGTGGCATGGCTTTCTGGATATTACGCGGCCGATTCGCAAGATGCTTGGACTCCGATCCAAGCCCTCGGGATGACGTGGAGGTAGTTGACGCCGGGCGGAGCCCTTCGAAGCTCAGGGTAAACAAGCCCCGCCCCTACAAAGGAAGGGGCCTACCTAGCGGCACGGCCCTTCGTACCTCTGGATAAACTGAAGCCGAGCCCTGATGGGCTTACCACTGCACGCCGGGGTAGAGGCTGGGGAGGCGCATTCCTCGATACGCGAACTGACCAGCGATCTGCATTTGCCAGACGGTCTGCGGGGGAGAGGTTTGGGTGACCTCATAGATCGCAGCACTGGGGGGGGTGATGTTGGTGGCAGATTCATCATATTCGACGTTACCGTTTTTGAGGGTTTCGGCATTGCCGCCAAAGAACGAATAGACGGGCGTTGTCGGATTGAAGGCAACGGTAGCGGTTTTGGCGGTTTCGTCGAGCTCGAGAAGTGGAACGGTGCTGTAGAGGCAAGGCGGCTGGCCGGCGGCACCGCAGGTTACACCGCTGGCGAATACGCGGTCGTCGCCATTGTCGAAGAGGACGAGAGAAAACTTCCCGGTCGTGTTGGAGGTGACGAACGAGGGGCCGTGTTGGGCGTAGAACCAGTTCGAGGGGTCGGTGGGATCCGTGACGCCTTGCAGCGCGAAATCGCCCTGATAGCCGAGATGCCAGAGGATGTCGCCCGCACCGGCACCATTGGCATAATCGATTTTGACCAGCCAGTTTTGGTGGCGCATGGAAATAATTAGATTGCCGTCGTCAGCGGAGTAGATCACAGCGTTGGTGTGGGTCCAATCGGGAAACATATAAGGCCGGCGGTTGGTGTCGAGATGGTCGAATTCATTCCAGACCCACACGGGGTTGTGATTCTGGTCGAGATCGATGATCGCGTCGCCGGTCACGGTCACGCCAGAGATAACCTGTTGTAGAGCGGCAATCACGATGAGATGGCCGTTGGGCAAAAACTGAAAGTCGTGGTGAGCTCCGATGACGGTGATGTTGCAACCGGCGCAGGTGGCGGAGGCCAGGGCAGCGTTGAGGGCAGCAGCGTCCATTTGCCAGATGAGTTTGCCGCTGAGGTCGACCTCCTGCAAGACGGAATCGACCCCATCGGGGGGTGTGCCGCTGAAGACGATAAGGAAATGGCCGTTCGGCAGCAACTTGACGGGATTGGCGGCGACGACGCCGCTGGGTAGACCAGGATTGTAGGACCAGAGAACGTTACCGCTGAGATCGGAAACGACGACGCCAAGCGCGGTGGACCCAAAGGGGACAGTCATGGCCAGCAACTCGACGCCGGATTGCGGAGTCATCCCCGGGGTAGTTGTGGCGGTGAGGGCCGGCAACTGGTTGGGAGGGAGGGCGCCGGTGGTGAAGACCCGGTCGGCGTCCATGAATTGAGTGCCATCGCTGAACTGAATGACGGCGCGCATGTGATAGAGAGTATTGGCTCGCATGCCGGCCACGAAGAGGCTAACCGGGCCGCTGGTCTCGGTGGCGGGTTGAGTCCAGGTAGAGAGGCCGTAGTTTGTGTCCGTACCGAATTGCACGGAAACGTTGCTGTCGTCGGGGGGACTGATGGTCAGCAGCGCGACCTGCGGATTGGGGGTGGCGGCCACGGTGGCGGGTGCTACGATCAAAGCGGTGGCCGAAGCGGAACTGGACGTATCACCCTTGCTTGTGGCGGTGATCGCAGCCTTGCTGCTTTGCGTGGCGGAGGGGGCAGTGAAATTCCCGGTCTGATCAATGGTGCCGAGGGTCGAGTTGCCGCCGGCCACGCCGTTAACGGCCCAGGTGACGCCAGAATTGTCTCCGGTGACGACGGCCATGAATTGGGTACTTTGACCGGTGTTTATAGCGGCAATGGAAGGGGATACCGTCACGGTGATGGAGACCGGTGGCGTGGGTGTGGTTGGAGTAGTTGGCTGTAGCTGTGATTGGCCGCCGCCGCAACCGTTGATAAGAAGAGAAAGGCAGAGAAAAGAGAAGCACCAGTAGATTGAGTTTCGCAGGGAAATGGGAGCACCTATCATTGGGTTTTGAGGTTTGGGAGACAGCGGCCTGTATTCCTGTATTGAGGACGGACGCTGAACCCCGAGCATTCTGACTGAGAGCCATGACGGTAGGCAATGTAGTGGATGGTGGATAACGTGACGCCGGATGTAAGAGGTGAGGCGCGATGCGACCCGTGATTACGGTGCTCGTCGACGCGTACAACTACGGGCGGTTCATTGAGAAGGCCATTGAAAGCGTGTTGACGCAGGATTTTGCGATGGAGCAGGTGGAGATTTTGGTGGTGGATGATGGGTCGACGGATGACACCGCAGAACGGGTGAAGAAGTATGGCGGGGCGATTCGTTATTTGCAGAAGGAGAATGGGGGGCAGGCTTCGGCGTTCAATTTGGGATTTGCTGAAGCGCGAGGGGAGTTTGTGTTCACGCTGGACGCGGACGACTATTTTTTGCCGGGCAAACTGCGGCGGGTGATGGAGGAATTTGAGAAGCATCCGGAATTGGGGATGATTTATCACCGATTGGTGGAACTGGACGACAGATCGGGCGAGTTGCGAGAGGCGCGGTTTGCGTTCAGCCTGATTTCTGGTTTCCTTCCCGATGACAAAGAGAAGTTGTTGCGGTTCAGGGCGCATCAGACGTCGAGCCTAGCGTTCCGACGGTCGTTGGTGGAACGGCTGATGCCCCTACCGGAATCGATGCGGATCAATGCGGACGCGTTTGTCGAGCTGCTGGCGGTGCTGCTGGCGCCGGTGCTGGCGCTCGATGAAGCGCTGGCGGTGTACCGCGTGCATGGGGGAAATTTGTCGTATGGGGATTGGGCGGAGTCTACGCCGGAAGCGGCGCGGCGGCGGGTGGCGGTGTATCAGGTGGTGCTTGCCGAGGTTGCCGCGTGGATGGCTGCGCATAAGAATGAGCTGAATGGGATTGATACGCGAGGGTATATTGAGCCGCAGCTTTTGGAGATGCAGTCGGCGGAGTTTTTGGCCGATCCACCGGGGAGGTGGAGGTCGTTCAGGTTTATGGTGCGGCGGAATTATGTTTGCGCTTGTTTGCAGAATTGGAGATATACGCTTTTTAATTATGTTGGGGCGGGATTGGCTTTGATTGTGGGGTATCGGCGGGCGGAGGAGATTCATCGGAGGACTCTGGGGGGATTGCAGGGGTTGATGCGGAGGAGTTGACGCGGGGAAAAAGGCGGGGAAAAGATTTAACACAGAGGGCACGGAGATAGGAACACAGAGACCACGGAGAATTAGGGATTTCGAACGATACGTGCGCGGATAAAGAGTGACGCGGCCATGTGGGGAAGTCAAAACCCGCACCCTTAAAGGCGAAGAGTGCGGCACCCGCTCGGCGGGGAAAAGGGCAGGGATTATTATAGGGGAATTATGCTGACTGTGTTTTCCACGCCGAAACCGTTTGTTGGGCATGTTGGTGTGATTCAGCGGAATGCTATTTCCAGCTGGATGCGCTTGCATCCGGATGTGGAAGTTATTTTGGTGGGGGATGACGCGGGGACGGCGGAGGTTTGCGCGGAGTTTGGGATTCGGCATATTGCCGCGGTGAAGCGGAACCGGTATGGGACGAAATATTTGGCGGATATTTATGACCGGGCGCAGGCGGCGGCTCGACATGAGGTTGTTTGTCATGTGAACTGCGACATTATTTTGATGGCGGATTTTTTGCGGGGTGTGCAGCGAGTGGCTGCGGCAGAGAAACGATTTTTGATGGCCGGGCGGCGGTGGGATGTGGATTTGTCTACGGCGATTGATTTTTCTTCGGGCGATTGGGAATCGAGCGTGGATCGGTTGGCCGTGGAGACGGATCGGCAGCGGCCGCCTCAGTGGATTGATTATTTTGTGTTTTCGCGGGGGCTTTACGATCAGCAGATCCCGGAGTTTGTGGTGGGTCGGCCGGGTTGGGATAACTGGTTGCTTTGGTATCCGCTATCGATTGGGGTGCCGGTGGTGGATGCTTCGCGGGTGGTGCGGGCGGTGCATCAGAATCATGACTACGGATATCACCCGGAGGGGGAAAAGGGAGTGTGGGAGGGTGAGGAGGCGCAGGAGAATTACCGCTTGATGAGGGGGAAATTCGCTACTTTGGCGAATGCTTCGCGTTTGCTTACGAGTCGGGGGATTCGGCGGAATTATGGGGCTGCGTGGATCCTGGCGCGGCAGTATGCGGTGGGGGCGTGGTATTGGGCCTGGTTTGGGTTGTTGAATTTGACGCGGCCGGCGCGGCATAGATTGGGGGTGCGTAAGGGTGCGTGAGGGTGCGGGTGAGAGATTGGCTGCGGTACTAGCGACGACTTCATGAAACGTGCGATTCATTCCTTATTCAAATTATTAGGGTACCGCGTGGTTCGGATCGAGGACGGCGATGCTGGCGGGCCTCGGGCTAGCGAGCGGCTGGGTCCGCTTTTGGCTGCGCTCCGGGAGTTGGGGTTTGCGCCGCGGCACATTGTGGATGTGGGCGCGAATCATGGATTGTGGACGCGCGAGGCAATTACGTATTTTCCGGACGCGCACTATACGTTGGTGGAGCCGCAGGACGAGTTGAAGCGCGATATTCAGGATCTTTTGGGGCGCGGGTGCAAGATTGTCTGGGTGAACGCCGCGGCTGGGGATCGCGCGGAGGTGCTGCCGTTCACGATTGCGAAGCGGGACGACAGCAGTACGCTTAGCTTGAGCGAGAAAGAGGCGACGGACGCGGGGTTGCGGCGGGTTCCCGTCGAGGTGAAGACATTGAACGAGATCGTGAGGGCGAGCGGGCTGCCTTGCCCGGAGATGGTGAAGGTCGATGCCGAGGGATTTGATTTTAAAGTGCTGGCCGGGGCTTCGGAGCTTTTCGGGAAGACCGAGGTGTTTCTGGTGGAAGCCGCGGTCTGTTGCAATAACGAAAATTCGGTTGCGCGGGTGGTGCAGTTTATGTGCGGGGCGGGTTACCGATTGTTGGATGTTACCAGCTTGAATCGCAGTCCGAAGCACAATGTGTTGTGGGTATGCGAATTGGCGTTTATTCGGAATGAGAGTCCGCTGCTGGATGCGGTGAAGTCTTACGAGTGAATGGGGTTGGCGGAATCACTTTTGCACAGTTTTCCTCTGATAACTAAAGCATAATATACTTGACTATCTACTCTGTGACTCGTAGGATGCGTGGTCTCTGGCGCGTCTGGCGGGATGAGTCCTGCCGTCAGACGGGGCGCCGGCCTAAACGCCAGCGCCTACACACTTGCGTTGCGATGCGCCGGGGCCGCATGGGATGGATGCCGTGCGCGACTTTTGCGGAGGTTCCCAGTATGGCACCAGCACATGCGGGCGGGTCTTCGCTGCCCGAGATTGAATGGGGCCGCGGCGACAGTGCGATTTCGCTGGCGCTTACGGCGTTCGACAAAAGGCATTACCTGGAGTTGATTCGGGCGCGGGGGGACACGATTCGGCGGGTCGCGGCGCAGCTTAAGCCGGAGATGAGTTTGGCGAATGCGCTGGATGCGGGTTGCGGGGTGGGATTTTTCGCGCAGGCGCTAGAAGAATGCGGATTGTACGTGCGCGGGTTCGATGGGCGGCTGGAGAATGTTGTCGAGGCGCGCAGGCGGTTTCCACGCATTCCGTTCGGGCAGGGGGATATCGAGGATCCGGATATTGCGCGGCTGGGAACGTTCGACCTGGTGCTGTGCTTTGGGCTGGTGTACCACCTGGAGAATCCGATGCTGGCGATCCGGCACTTGCGGGCGTTGACGGGCAAAGGGTTGCTGCTGGAGAGCATGTGCGTACCGGGGGCGGAGGCCGGAATGATGTTGCGGTCGGAGCCTTTGCAGGAGGATCAGAGCTTGACGGACATAGCGTTGTGTCCGAGTGAGGGTTGCCTCGTGAAGATGTTGTATCGGGCGGGATTCGGGGAGGTTTACCGGGTTGTGGCCTCGGCGATGCCGGACCATGACGATTTTCGCGAGACGTCCGAGCATGCGCGGCGGCGGACGGTGTTGTTCGCGTCGACGGCGCCGGTCGGGGCGTCGTGTCTGGAAAGGGTCGCGGAGCCGCAGGATCACCGCGACCCTTGGGCGCGTGAGAATCGGGGGATGATTTCGGTCGGGTTGCCGAGGCGGATACAGAGATTCTTGCGGCGGCCTGCGCGGACACAATATATTTCGTTGGCGCAACGTGCGAGGACGGTGTTTCCGGGAATGCCGATTCCGTTGCGATTGCCCTTTGGGGCTTGGTGGTTGGCGGAAAAAGGGGCGCTCGATCACGATGTGATCTGGGACGGGTTCGAGAGCGCTGAGACGGAATTTGTTGGAAGACTGCTGCGGCCGGGGATGACGGTGCTGGACATCGGAGCGCATCACGGGATGTATACATTGCTGGCATCGAAGCGAGTGGGGCGAAAGGGACGTGTGATCGCGTTCGAACCGTCACCGAGAGAGCGGCGGCGGCTGTTGAGGCATCTGCGCATCAACGGGTGCTCGAATGTTTTTGTTGAGCCGCTGGCTCTGAGCGACCATGCGGGAGAAGCGGATCTGTTTCTGGTCGAAGGACGGCAGGATTGGTGCAACAGCTTGCGCCCGCCGGAGGTGGATGAGCCCTCCTGCATCGTGCGCGTCGAGGTGCGGCCGCTGGACGATGTGCTGGGCGCTCTGGGAATCGCGCGTGTGGATTTCATCAAGTTGGACGTGGAAGGAGCGGAACTTAGCTTTTTGCATGGCGCTTCCAGAGTGCTGCGAAGCGCGTCGCGGCCGGCGATCCTCGCCGAGGTGCAAGATTTGCGCACGCGACCCTGGGGATATCCTGCGCGCGAGATTATAAGGTTTCTGGTGTCAGCAGAGTATCGGTGGTTCGCGCTGGGGGAGGAAGGCAAGCTTCAACCGGTGTCGAGCGATCTGGCGTCCTATGATGCGAACCTGGTGGCGCTGCCGCGAGAGCGCATGGAGGAATTCAGCGCGATGGCCGCGCGGCAGGCTTGCTAGACTGCGAACTCGGCGAGATCATTGCGGCCACGAGCTTAGCTGGGTATTCCGTTTTGGCTGCTGCAATGGATAAGGTCATGATGACGTGCGCTCGGCCCTCGATGCCGATAAGAGTAGGCGAACAAAAGAAGCAGCGTCCGATCAGCGAACTCGTGTGATGTCCTGCACCCAGTTAGTCTCCCAAGTCTTGCCCTCGTCTGGCGAATCCGCTTGCTCCCAGTGACCCGATGTCGGAGTGATGTTGGACCAGATGAAGCGCGCCCGAACTCGCTTTCCCTTGACCGTATCATCCCCATAGAAAGTGCCCACGCCATTGTGGAAGCCTCCAATCATGGGCGGATCCAATGG
>Ga0073928_10000879_pt1 | contig 62831 bp, 38 predicted proteins | sample PaiPotPPA55metaG_FD_76969 | JGI IMG/M metagenome (GOLD analysis project Ga0073928, IMG submission 76969) | Iron sulfur acid spring bacterial and archeal communities from Banff, Canada, to study Microbial Dark Matter (Phase II) - Paint Pots PPA... ... | reverse complement strand
GCGGATATTAAGGATATACCCGGTAAATCATGCGCGGAAAGGGTATCACTTCCCGGATGTGTTCCGTGCCGCAAATCCACGCCACGGTTCGCTCCAGGCCAAGACCGAATCCGGCATGCGGCACGCTGCCATAACGGCGCAGATCGAGATACCACTGAAACGGTTCTTCCGGAAGATTGTATTCGTGCAGACGCTTTACCAGTAAATCGTAATCGTGAATGCGTTGGCTGCCACCGATAATTTCGCCGTAGCCTTCGGGAGCCAGCATGTCGAACGCCAGCGCGAGATCGGGGCGCTCGGGATCCGGCTGCATGTAAAAAGCTTTAATGGACGCCGGGTAGCGATGCACCATGACCGGCCGGTCGAATTCATTGGAGACGATGGTCTCTTCATCGCCGCCAATATCATCGCCGAATTTTGTGGGATTGTGGTGTTTGTTGAGAATCGCGATGGCTTCTTCGTAGCTAATGCGCGGAAAGGGCGGCTTCACGTTTTCCAGTTTTTTTCTGTCGCGCTTCAGTAGTTCCAGCTCGCGTGATTTGTTTTTGAGTACCGATTGCACCACGGCGCTCACCAGGCCTTCCGCGAGGTTCATCAGGTCGCCGAGTTCGGCGTAAGCGGCCTCCGGCTCGAGCATCCAGAACTCAGTCAGGTGGCGCCGAGTCTTCGATTTTTCCGCACGAAACGTGGGGCCGAAGGTATATACCTTGCCAAGCGCCATCGCCGTAGCTTCGAGGTAAAGCTGACCGCTCTGCGTAAGATAGGCTTTCTGGTCGTCAATATAATTCACTTCAAAAAGCGTGGACGTCCCTTCGCAGGCCGCCGGTGTAAACATCGGAGCGTCGGTCAGGATGTAACCCTGGCTATCCATGAAATTTCGGGCCGCGCGAATGGCTTCGGCGCGAATCCGCAAAATGCTGGCTTGCCGCGGTGTACGGATCCACAGGTGGCGATGATCGAGAAGAAAATCGACTCCATGCTCCTTGAGTTGGATGGGATACGGCTGCGCTTCCGAAACTTTCTGAAGCACCTGGATTTTTGAAACGCCCATTTCAAGTCCGCCCGGAGCGCGCTGCTCGGCGCGAATTTTCCCGGTGACGATGACGCTGGATTCCTGCGTGAGACCTTTCAATGCTTCAAACGCTTCAGGATTTTCCTTGAGCGCGCAGACGCCCTGAATAATTCCGGTACCGTCGCGAAAAATGGGAAACATCAACTTGCCCGATTCGCGCAAATTGTAGAGCCAGCCGCGGATGGTTACTTCTTGCCCTTCGTATTTGCCGGCTTCTTCGATAGAAATAGTGGTCATTCGTTAATTCCCTAAACTGTGCAGTTCGCAGCTGGTTTCAATCGTCCAGGAAGGCAGGATCGATCCGTAGCAATTTATTCGCCCGAATCTATTTTAGCAGTGTGGAGTCCGACCGAAGCAAATTGCAGTCGGCTCAATACCCGTTTCCCAAAGATGGATTGCCAGCGTTAAATGCAGAGAGCCTAATGACGGAAGCGATTCAGAAATGGTGCCGCACAGATGAGCGAGAGCCAGGAACTAATATTAGCGATGTATGCGGGCTTCGATGGCATCGTCCTTTTGACAGGATACGTGTATAAGGAAATTCGCGATCGAAAGCGGCAAAGAAAGCAACCTCAGTAACATTCTCCTTCTGAAGACCGCGACCGCTTTCGCTGCATTCGAGGGACTAGCCCCATTCTTCTTCGAATTTGTCCATGGCGGCACGCGCGGATTCCAGCAATTCGGTTGCGGCGGGCGCATCATGGCCGGTTTTTTCTTTTAATTCGAGCACGATGGGAAGTTTGTCGCCCTCGGGAGCAGTCTTGAGCAACTTGACGGTAGCGGGCCAGTCGATAGTGCCCCCATAGGGCGGAAGATGCTCGTCTTTTTCGCCGTGGTTATCGTGCAAGTGCACGCTGGCGACGAGATCGCGCATGGGCGCAAAACATTTTTCGATGCGTTCTTCCGCCGGCCCATCGCAAAGATGCGCGTGGCCGATGTCAAAATTAAAGCGCAAGCCGGATAGCCGCGTCTCGTCCACAAAAGTGCGCAGGTAGGCGGGATCGCCCATTTCGCTGGGAGTATTTTCAATGCACAACGTGACGCCGCAATGGTGCGCGTGAAGAACGAGATGCTCAAGAGTGCTGAACGCGGCGTCGCGTTTACGCGGGTCCGCGGTTTCGCGTGAGCCGCCCATGTGCAGGATCATGCGCGAGTACCGTAAATCTTCGGCCACATCGATGGCGCGTTTCAGTTCGTCCATGGCTTCGACGCGGCGTACGCGTTCCACTTCGCAGATGGACAAGGGCGTACCACCTTCACGGGTAGCGCTGAGATCGCGGCTATTCGGGGCGTGGAGCGATTCGAGAGTAAGTTTCTGAGTGCTGAGAGCTTCACCCATGGCCTGGATTTGGGTGCGCGAGGTGTAATCGAAATGACTGCGCGAACAAAAAAGCTCCACGCCTTCAAAGCCGGCACTGGCGATCTGTCCCAGAAGTTCAGGAGTGACTTTGCGAGATATAAACAAGTAAGAGGAGAGGAGTCGGCGCATAGGCTTGTCTAAGAATTATATTCCTAGAAATGCGCGACGCTCTTAAGAGTTGGCGACGCTGACGCGAGAATAACAAGAGTGGTTTGTCAAAATTCCTTGCATTCGGGCCAATGTTAGTAGCCCCGCATATCAGTAGACCAAAGATTAGTAGCCCATGGCGGAGCCGTGGTCCCGGGGATCGGCGGCTCCGAGACAGTCACCGGTCTGCGCGTCGATGCCTATGGCATTGACAAGCCCGATATGACCCTTTCGTTTCGTGGCGTACCCATTGGCGTTAAGGGCCTGCTCGAATACCGGCGAAAATTCCCTTTCCATCACAACTTCATCCGGCAGCCATTGATGATGAAAACGAGGAGCGTTGATGGCCGCTTGCGCGTCCACGCCCAGACGCATCCAGTTGATGACGCTCAAAAGTGTGGCGGAAATTATCGTGGGCCCTCCGGGAGAGCCGGTAACAAAACTCAATTTACCGTCGCGCAACAAGATGGTCGGAGTCATGGAGCTGAGCGGGCGATGATTGGGCGCAATGGCGTTGGCGTCTGATTGCATCAATCCGAAAAGTGCATTGGGCACGCCAGGTTGCGTGGTGAAATCATCCATTTCGTCATTCAACAAAAATCCAGCAGAGCTGGTGGCATGCGATCCGTAGCTGTCATTCAGCGTGTAGGTACTCGCGACGGCATTCCCCGCGGCATCCACCACGGAAAAATGCGTGGTGTGAGGACCTTCACCAAGACTTACCACGGTGTTGGGCGCGGCGGATTTACCGGCTGAAACTCCGCAGACGTGTGGCGTGCCGGCTTTGATCTCCTTGCTTGAAGAGGCGTGCTGAGGATTGATGGTAGCGAACAGTTCCTTGGCATAACAGTCGCTAGTGAGACCGGCGACAGGGATATCTGAATAATCAGGATCCGCTAAGTAAGCGGCGCGATCCGCGAACACGCGGCGCATGGCCTCCACCACCATGCGCACGCTTGGCAAATCGTCCCAACCTTTCAATGGCGTTTGCTTGAGGATGTTGAGGGCTTCGATGATCGCGACGCCGCCGGAACTGGGTGGCGGAGAGGTGAGAACTTCCCAACGGTGACCTTCGATCTGGTAATGAGCGCGGAGAACTTCACGAATCTTCGGCCGATACTTCGCTAAATCATCGAGGGTGATGATGCCGCCGTTGCTTTGCATGTCGGCCACGAGCATGCGCGCCGTTTCGCCGCGATAAAAATCAGCCGCGCCGTTTTTAGCGATGCGCTCCAGAGTGGCGGCAAGCTCCGGCTGGCGGAAGATGTCACCGACTTTGTACGCACGGTTTTGGTTGCGAGCATTGCTGAGAAAGATGCGTTTGCTGACGAAGAATTGTTCCAGGCTGGATTTTTCTTCGTCGAATTCGCGGACAAGTGTTTCAGTGATGGGAAAGCCGTCCCTGGCCAAGTGAATGGCGGGAGCCATAACTTGTGCGAGCTTCATGGTGCCGTGAGTTTTCAGGACCAATTCCAGACCAGCAACTGTGCCGGGAACCGCGACAGAGCGGTAGCCGAGCGTGCTAGCGTCGGGAATGAGTTTGCCGTCGTGAATGTACATGTCGCGCGTGGCTTTGGCGGGAGCAACTTCGCGATAGTCGAAGAAATTTGTTTTGCCATCGGCGAGCCGCACGAGCATAAATCCGCCGCCACCGATGTTTCCCGCGGCCGGCTCGACGACCGCGAGCGCGAAGGCCGCCGCCACGGCGGCATCCACGGCATTACCACCCTGCTTCAGAATTGTGACGCCGGCCTGCGAGCCGAGGGCCTCGTCGGTAGCGACCATGGCGTGCGAACCACGCACCGCTTGCTGCGGCCAAGTGTCCGAAGCGTTTGCCTGTTTCGCAGAGGGGGCAGAGTTGTCCTGGAGTTCGCCAGCGGTTTGCGCATGGCTGCGAGAAACCGCGAGCAGCAGAAAAAATGTCAGGAGAAAAGTGCGCCGGAAAACATTTTTAGTTTTTCTTGAGTCGACAAAGTGAGTGTTGCGAAGGGGGATACAAAAAGACCGGCACGCGAATTCGGCTTGTGGTGTACCCGATGCTCGGCGTCGAGGAACGGGCAGCTGGTGTGGTGACATTTAAGCTTCGCTGAGGAATTCTACGGATGCGGGGCCAGGAAGCAAGCCCGCGGCAGTGCCGCGATTGATCAACTCGGTGACAGCTTGTTTCCCACGGTCGCCGTAGCCGAGCGTCCATCGGTTTACGTACATGGCGACAAATTTGTCAGCGGTGTCGGTTTCCATGTCGCGCGCGAATTGCATCGCGTAATTGAGAGCTTCCTCGCGATGTTCGAGGCCATATTCCACGCTATCACGGATGGTACGCGCGATCTGGCGCCCAAGTTGAGGGCCGAGAGCGCGACGCACGGCGTTACCGCCGAGGGGCAACGGAAGATTGGTCTGCTCGTGCCACCAAACGCCCAGATCGATGACGCGATGCAGGCCAAGTTTTGGAAACAGGAGCTGCCCTTCGTGAATAAGCAGGCCCGCGTCGACGGAGTCGGCTTTCACGGCGTCCAGAATTTTGTCGAAGGGCATGACCACGGCTTCGAAATCGGGCTGGAAGAGTTTAAGCGTGAGATATGCGGTGGTTTTTAATCCTGGGACAGCGATGCGCTTGCGAGCGAGTTCTTCTTTGCGCAGCGGCTTGGAGGCTACCACGATGGGGCCGTAATTTTCGCCAAAACTAGCGCCGCAATCGAGCAATACGTATTTATCGCGAAGCGAGGGATAGGCGGCGAAACTGACAGCGGTAACGTCGTAGGTTTCCGTTAAAGCCGCTTCATTGAGAGTCTGAATGTCGGAAAGGACGTGAGTGTACTTGTACCCCGGAGTGGCCAGCTTGTGAGTAGCCAGGGCGTAAAACATGAAGGCATCGTCGGAATCCGGCGAATGGGCAAGCTTAATTTCTATAGGCTGTTTTTCGGCGCGAGGCGCTGGCTGGGTAGCAGGCATGGCGTGGTTACGTCCTTTTCATTTGGCGACGAACGACCCGGAGGCTCCGTGGCAGTCCCCGGAGACAGATACGCGCCATGTGGCGCTGGATCAGGGACTGGTGCGGGAGAGAACCTCTGGCGTTAGCAGGAACTTACGCTCCTGATGCCGGAGCGTTTCGCTGGCACAGCCTAACACATTGGTGGTGCGACAACAAATACGTTGAATAACCTACACATAGAGACTCAAGGCGCTAACAGTAGCAGAGCTTTCCAAAGGAAAGCATGATTGAGGCGGTAGTTTGGCCGGGAATAGGGGTACCCACCCCCCGGTATTTTTGCAAAAGAGTCTGTAAATGTTGAAAACAAAGAAGTGGACGCGCAAAAAGAGGCGCCAAAAAGGCAAAGAGTCCACAAAATGCTGAAAACAAAGGAGTAGCCAGTTAACATAATATTTGCAAGGATTGCAGACGAAGAAGCGAAATGCTGGAGGATATGCAGCCGTAAGAAGATTGCGTGGTTACGAGCATGGATTATATTACTATTAATTTATGTATCGTTAAATTAAATAGTGGCGCTTAAAATGCAGTGGGCATTTTTAAGGTCCTCGTTAACGGCGTTTTCGAGGCTAGCCGGATGGAGGAAGATCGTTTGCGCGAGCGTCAAAGATCCCTTTGTAATCCGGTTAGTCGGCCAGGCGGGTACTGAATTTTTTGACTACGATGACAACGGCGAGCCATAACGCGGTCCCGTAGAGTGCGTACCATAGAACTTCTTGCCTGGGGGACACGGCGGGAGGGCTGAAAATGACCAAAGAGCCAGTCGAGCTTAGGTGCATGAGCTGGGCCAATAGCACGCTTTTTGTATTGATGTAGAGCCAGCAGATGAGGACGCGCATGGCGGGGCGGTCATGGTGAAAGTGAATGCCAGAAAAAATGGAAACCAGTACGCACCGTGGGGCGTCGCGGTGCCGAGGTAATTGACAACCGGCAAGTGCCATAAACCCCAGAGCAGTCCGAGCAGGATACTGGCGCCAAGCGGATTGTGTTGCGAAGACATTTTGGGAAACGCGAATCCCGTCCAGCCGATTTCTTCCAAAAGTCCGGCGGGAACGCCGAACAAGACGCCCAGTAGAAAAAGATTGGAGTGTAAACCGGGGAAAGAAATGTTTTCAGAGTGAGCAGAAGAGTTAGAACGAGAACCGCAACAATTTGGAAAATAAATCGCGCAAGCCGGTTTTACCCGCAACGGTGGCAGTGAGAAAAATCCCGCTAAGACTCGGTCCGAGGAGCATGGCTGGAAACATGAGGATGCCGGTGATTTTTGGCAGCGGCTCATGGCGCAGCAGATGCGGAGCGGCTACCGCCAGCGCGCCCAACCAAGAGATCGTGAAGGCCAGCAAAAAAGTACGCGGGCACGGGATGGCTTCGAAGAAATGATCGTGGCGTCGATTGCGGCTCGGATGACATAGCTCGGCGGACAGTCTATATGCTTGGAGCTAGATCAAGAAGAAGATGGTAATCGGATAGGAAATCGGTATTAAGTAATCTGCCAGATGGTGTTGCTCCATCTAGTTGGCGGCCAGCCCGGCGCTATGCCGCGAAACTCTTTATGGGGATAGGTTTGCAGCTTGCGGATGATTTCCGCCACTTCGGCGTTATTGGAATTGTCCAGCATAAGGTAACCGCCGGGCTTGATTTTGGGGATGGCGTGTTGGATGCATTCGGCCCTGACGCGACCGTCCACCAAGACTAGATCGAAGGTGTGATCGGGGTGGACGTCGATGGCTTCTACATACTCATGGACGGTGGTACCCGCATAATAGTCATCGTAGATGAAGCGGGAAGTTTGTGAGTTGGCGATTTCCAAGGGTGCCGAGGGAGTCCCGGCAATAGGCCTAGGTTCGTGGAGTTCGCATGAGCAGTTGGTTAGGCCGCGTTGTGCCAGCGCTCTTGATACCTGCGCATGCCACTTCTGGTCATGTTCGAGGCTAGTGACTTCCGCCACCCGCTCAGCAAAAAAAATCGTGGATCCTCCTGAGCCGTATTCGAAGACCTTCATATGAGGTTTCAGGTAATGCTGCAGCCAATTTGCCGCTTCGAAGGGTATCCAGGGTTTTGCTTCGCCTATGAAGGATCGACTGGGGCGAAATGATGAAAACCATTTTGGAAAGTATCTCCAGGACTTGAGGTCGCCGATCAGCAGATAAAAGAGGTACAAGGGATCAAACAACGGCCCGAGAGATTTTTCAACTCGTCGCTTCAGCGGGACAGTCATGGAGAGTTACCCGTCTTCAAGCGCACCTACAGAGTGAGATGCGCGAGCAGCGGATAAGAGGCGCTAATCGGGGATAGGGGTATTACGGCAGGGCTTGTAAAACTGATGGAGAGCGGGCGGTGATGTGACGCCCGCTCTCCAGTTTGCGTGTGGTTAGAAGCTGAAGATGGCTCCGCCCTCGCTGCGAAGATCTCGCCACTCATGCTGGTGGAGGCCCATGAACAAGGGAAAATCCGGCACGGCCGTATTTGCACGCGTGCGGTAGAGAGATTCTTCGAAGGAGAAGGACACCCACTTGTTAAGTTTGTAGTTGAGGGTGCCTACGGTCATGTCGCTACGGGCACGCGAGCCACCTGGGGCGGCTTTGATGAGGTCACGGGTGTTGGCCTGGTCGGTACCGTACATGCCGTAGAGAGACCAACCGGCATTGCGACCTTCAGGGTCCGACCCAAACCAACGGGACAGCGGCAGGCCGATTTGAGCGAAACCACCACGCGCGCGAACCGGAAGCTCCGGGGCTACGACGGGGGTACCACTGGCGTTAGTGCCAAATACCACAGTGGAGCCACCGTCGATGGAAAGCGCGTCGGCGGTGTTTTTTAGGCCAAAAACACTGTTGTAATTGGAGAAGAGTTGTCCGCCGAAATAATATCGCAGGTCACTGCCACTATAGACTTTGCCGATGAGGGTGACCCAATGAGAGGGCAACTGCCACTCGAAAGTTACACCATTGGTCGGGCTTCCCACCCTGGCGCCCTCCGGGAACGCACCGTGGTATGCGGCGGGAACCGCGGATCCGAGGACAATGGCGGTGCGGCTGCCTTCTTCAAAGCTGACGATGAGTTCAGCAGGCGCAACGCCCGGAGCATGATCCAACTGCCATTGGCCAACGAGGCGGCCTTCGAGTTGCGGCGAGGCGCTGTCTGGACCTTGGCGTTCGCCATAGCCCAACTGGTTGGAGATATTGGCCGCCGACGGCACATCACCCACGGCTGGAAGAACCACGGCAATCTCCGGCATCAACTGAAAGGCGCCGAAATTGTGTGTCCATCCAAAGCGCATCTGCGGTGCGCGTTCCCAGAGAACACCAAAACCGATACCGAGCCCGGTGGTTTCCAGGATATTGGGGAGCGTTGAGGAGGTAAATGGGGTCCAATCCTGGCCGAACAGCGCGGAGAAGGTGTCGGCGTTGCTGAATTTGTAGTCGATACGACCAAAGGCCAAGCGAATAGACGGATTGGATGAGCGGATGGAGGAAATATTTCTGTTGTCAGAGCGATTGAAATTTCCTTCAAAATCAAACTCAATTTTTCCAGTCACGGTGAGATTGGGATTTCTATCTCCCCATTCGAAATTAGTGCCGAAGCGGCTGGCACGCGCCTTCACGTGAAATTCAGGCGCGCCGTTGGGGCCGGAGTCATTCAGAAAGCCGGGGAGGGGGAAGTCATCGGCGGTAGGCTCGGAACTGTCGTGGACAAACGTTGCTTTCAGGAAGCCGTAGGGAGTTATACCCACGCCGGCAACGGTTATGGCGGGTTTGAGTTCACCTTTTTTTATGCCGCCAACCGGGAGAGGTCGAATGGGATTTGCAGCAGAGATGGTTGTTGGCGACACCGAAGCAGTCTGACTGGGAGGCACCTGCTGCTGGTCAGAATCGACGGTGACGACTGGGGCGTTCGAAGCTATAGCGGGAGCGACCGCAGCAGCCGCAGCGGCGGTTCCCGGAACATGATAAACGGCAGGAACCAGGCTGGCGGACCCGGAGCTCCCCGAGGAGGCCGTAACTACGGACGGGTCGCCCAGCATTTGATTGTAATCGGCCTGCGAGATTATGCCCTTACTGAGGAGCAGCTTGGCTAAGCGCGAATCGGCATCGCTGGCAGACGATGCTTGGCTCAGTTGCGCTACTTCTTCCGCGGTGAGAATGCCCTTGGCTTGGAGAACACGGACGAGCGGAGTGGCAGAATTCTGGCTGGTATTCTGCGACTGGGCAACCACACGTCCTGACCATACTAAGGATGACAACAGAACAAACGCTGAACACACCAATACCCCACACTTTTTCCCGGTCATCGAAACTACCCCCCCTGTGACCCAGCGTTGTTTCATGGGTCAGATAATCACACTAGAACGGGCCCTAAGTGCCTCGTTTTATATGTGATGAAACATGAATGTCAAGAGTTCGTTTGAGATTTTGCGAGATTTTACCTGATTGACAGAAATGGTAGCGGTTCGGGACGAACTTGATGAGCTACCTTTTGCCAGCCTGAGCTGCCTGACGGTACAAGCAAAACCCGTAAAGGCGGCGTAAAGGAACAAAGTTAGCCCTCGAGACGAAAATCGCGAGGCCCCTTTGCAGGACTTGTGATAAAAGGTCTCAGTTGTCGGGCCATTTGGGCACGGCTTGATTGTTGTAGGAATCCCACGAGGCGACGCCGGTGAATACCTTCCCAATTCTTCTAGCTGCACTTTGCGTTTATGCGATTGGCTATCGTTACTACAGCGCATTCATTGCCGCCAAGGCTCTGGCTTTGGATGATGCGCGTGTGACTCCATCTCATTTGTACGAAGACGGACATAATTATGTGCCATCGCCGAAGTGGGTTCTCTTCGGTCATCATTTTGCAGCGATCGCGGGGGCCGGGCCTTTGGTGGGCCCGACATTGGCGGCGCAGTTTGGTTTCGCGCCGGGCTTTATCTGGATTTTGATTGGCGCGGTGGTAGCGGGGTGCGTGCAAGATTTCATCGTGATGGTGGCGTCGATCCGGCATAAGGGACGATCGCTGGCGGATGTGGCGCGCACAGAAGTGAGTACGTTTACGGGATTGGTGACGATGTTCGCGGTGTTGTTGATCCTGTTGGTTACTTTGGCGGGACTTGGAATTGTAGTGGTGAATGCACTGTCGAATAGTCCGTGGGGAGTGTTTACGATTGGGATGACCATTCCGATCGCGATTTTCATGGGACTGTACATGTTTAAGAGCACCCCTGGCCAGATTAAAGTGGCGGTGCCCAGTGCGGCGGGAGTAGTGCTGCTGTTGGCTAGTGTTGTGGGTGGACATTGGTTTGCGCAATCGCAATGGGCGTCGTCGCTGTCGTTCTCGGCGCATCAGATCACTTACTTAATGGCGATTTACGGCTTCGTGGCTTCGGTTCTGCCGGTGTGGCTGCTGCTGGAGCCGCGGGATTATTTATCCACGTACGTGAAACTGGGGACGATTGTTTTGCTGGTGATTGGCGTATTCGTGGTGCATCCGGACATTCGCTTTCCGGCGTTCACGCCGTTTGTTCACGGCGGCGGACCGATTATTAAGGGGCCACTGTTTCCTTTTCTGTTTGTGACCATCGCGTGCGGAGCGATTTCCGGATTTCATTCGCTGGTGAGTTCAGGAACTACGCCGAAAATGTTGGACAAGGAAACGGATGCGCGTTTTATCGGGTATGGCGCGATGGTGGCGGAGAGTTTGGTGGCGGTGCTCGCGCTGATCGCGGCGTGCTCTTTGTATCCTGGGGATTATTTTGGGATCAACGTTCCGGCAGATGTTTTTGGGCGGCTGGGCATGCACACGGTGAACCTAGATCTGTTTTCAAGCGAAGTCGGCGAAAAGTTGGCGGGGCGAACCGGCGGAGCTGTGTCGTTAGCGGTAGGCATGGCGCAAATTTTTAGAGGCATTCCGGGCATGACTAGATTGATGGGCTACTGGTATCACTACGCCATTATGTTTGAAGCGCTATTTATTTTGACGACCATCGATACCGGTACGCGCGTGGCGCGCTATGTTTTGCAGGAGCTGCTGGGCAAGGTGCACAAGCCGTTTGCCAATAATGCGTGGCTGCCGGGAAACTTGATCACCACTTTTTTTGTGGTGCTGGCCTGGGGATACCTGATCTATACCGGGAACATCTCCACGTTGTGGCCATTGTTTGGAACCGGGAACCAATTGCTGGCGACCATTGCGTTGGCGGTGGGCACCACGTTTCTTGTGAATATGGGCAAGGCGCGCTATGCGTGGATTACGGTTGTGCCCATGCTTTTTGTCGGCACGACCACACTGACTGCGGGCGTATTGTCGATCAAAAATATTTTTTGGCCGCTGACGTTTAAGCCCGCGACTCGTGTGCAGGGTTATCTGGACTCCATCCTGATGACCATTTTTGTGACGGGCGTGGTGCTGGTGCTGTTCAATGTGGCGCGGCGTTGCTGGCTGACATTGCATGGCACGCCAATTCCGAAGGAAGCATTTGGGCCTCCGGTAGTGGGCGAGAGGCTGCCAGCGGGCGGTTGCTGCTAGAGGAAACCGGGCAGTCCGATTGTGGTTCTGTATGATGTTACTGGTTTAAGAGGTGCTCGTGATGGGTCGTATTTCGTCTCGCGTTCTCACTTTTCTTTTGTGCGCGCTTACCTCTGGCGCGAGTGCTTGGTCCGCTGAGCGGGTCGTTGATTTGACGGCGGGAGACGGTACGAAGCTTAAGGCGACTTATTTTGCCGCAGCGAAGCCTGGGCCGGGTGTGTTGCTTTTGCACCAGTGCAACCGGCAGCGCAAGATTTGGGACGGCCTGGCGCAACAGCTTGCGGCGGCGGGAATCAATGTGCTCACGCTGGATTACCGCGGTTTTGGCGAGAGCGATGGCGATCGCTTTGACAAGTTGCCGCCGCAAGAAGCAGCGCAGACTCAGGCGGAGAAATGGCCTGGCGATATCGACACCGCGTTTCAGTATCTGGTGTCGCAGCCAGGAGTGACGCGCGATGTGATCGGCGTGGGCGGGGCGAGTTGCGGAGTAAATAATTCCATTCAAACAGCGCGGCGGCATACAGAGGTGAAGTCTTTAGTGCTGCTCTCCGGGAATACCGATCTGAAGGGTCGTCAATTTTTGCGGGAGTCCACCAAGTTGCCGGTATTTTTCGCGGCGGCGGATGACGACGAATTTCCAACTTCGGTTGTGGCCATTGAGTGGCTGTACAGTCTGGACGCGGATGCGGATAAAAAGTTTGTTCATGTCGCGACCGGGGGACACGGTGCCGACATGTTCAAAGTGCATCCGGATATGCCTGAGCAAATTGTGAATTGGTATGTGATTACGCTGATCAAGACACCTGGACGAGCGTCACGCGCGAAGGAAACGGCAGCGCTGCCTAAGGAAGTGCAAATACTGGATCAAATTGACGGGCCCGGCGGGGCTGCCAAAGTTGCGAAAAATCTGGAAGAAGCACGGAAGCGCGACCCCAAGGCAAATTTATTTCCTGAAGATCTGGTCAACTTCATGGGATACGAGCACCTACAAGCCCAAGATGATAAGGGCGCGATCGAAATTCTGAAGCTCAATGCCGAGGCTTACCCCAATTCACCAAATGTGTATGACAGCCTGTCAGATGCATATTTTGCGGATGGGCAGAGAGATTTGGCGCGTGAGAACGCCAAGAAAGCCTTGCAGCTTTTGGCATCAGATACGACCGATCCCGAAGATCGTCGCAATGGGATTAAAGCCAGCGCGGAACAGAAACTGAAACAGCTGGGGGAAGCGCCGCAAAATTAGCCGGTCCAGAGTTTGGCCGGCGTAGTTGCGGAGCCCTTCACTTATTTCCTGGTGAGCAGGCGAACCTGCGGGTAGCCACTTTCTGAAAAATCCTGCAATACACGACTCTTCACGGATTGAAAGAGCTCTTCCTTTTTATAACCTTTGATCACCTCGGAGGTATTGTTGGGGAGGCGTTTGAGTATCGAGTCGAATAGTTTTTCCCGGCCATCGTAGGCCGACAGGTTCTTATATTCAGTCATCAAGAGGATGTCCCAGTCGGTGTTGCTGGACTCCTCTCCTGCTACACGGTTGTAATTTAAAACTACGCCCTGGCGCTTGGCTTCCGCGCGCAATCTGATCCAGTTATCGTCCAAATAGCCCATGGTTGCCGCGAACATTCCGGGTTTCACCTTGATGAACTCAAGTGCCCATACGGGCTTATCGGTCTTCAAAGGTGGTGTGAGGGGAGCACTCTGAAATTGCTGCGCGGTTGTGCCGAGCGCGAGCAACAGAGAGAAAAGCGCGATAGCTACAAACTTGGGTCGTGGCATGGTCAGGCCTCCTTTAACCACCTCCTTCTTAGACGATTTATATAACGAAAGGGGTTTTGGCGATCATGGTGTTGCGACGAGCGGCAGGTCAATGAAGGTCGCTTGTCCGGGCGCATGATAAATGCGCTGGGTGGCTTTGCGATAATCGCTGGGTTTAGCCAGGAAGATGTTGGGTACAAATGTTTGCGGGTTGCGGTCGTAGAGCGGGAACCAGGTGGACTGGATTTGGACCATCAGGCGGTGACCCGGCAGAAAAACGTGGTTCGCGTTTGGCAGCGCGAAGTGGTATTGCAGCGGCTGGTCCCCGGCAATGGCTTTGGGATTTTCCAGGCTTTCGCGGTAGCGGCCGCGGAAGATGTCCGCGGAAATCATCAATTGGTAGCCGCCCATTTCCTCCTGGGCTCCTACTTCGTCGGGATATAAATCGATCAGCTTGACGACCCAGTCGGAGTCCGTGCCGCTGGTGGAAGCGATTAAATTGGCGATGGGCTGGCCGCTGATCTTCATAGGTGAAGTTAAAGTGTCGGAGACGAAGACGAGGACATCGGGGCGGCTGGAAAGTTCGCGCTGGTCATCCACCAGCCAATTAGCCCACGGCACATTATTGGCGAACCCCATCGGGTGGTTGGGGCGTCCGCTAAATGGAACAGGCTTGGCGGGATCGGAAACGTATTCGTCGAAAGGGGCCTGGTCTGCGGCGGCTGGCGCAGTGAAGCTGAGCTTGAGTCCCGCGTTGAGATAAAGCGGAGTGCGGCGAACGGTGCAGCCGCTGGCGCAGCCGGAGGGCCAGGATGATAGACGATGCCAGGTGTTCGTGCCGGTTTCAAAAGCGGTGACAGTTGCGGTGTCGGATTTGGGCGCGCCGTCTTTCAAGTATTGAGCCAGGAATGGCGCGAGAATTTCTCTACGAAAGTACAATCCGGTGTCGCTTCCGAATTTCACAGCGCCAAGCGAGCTGCCGTCGCCGATTTCTCCGCCGTGATGCCACGGGCCCATGACCAGAAAAACCATGTTGTTGCTGGTGTCTTTTGCCTTCAGGGCTTTGTAGACTGCGGGCGCGCCGTAAATGTCTTCCTGGTCCCAAAGGCTGTGCACGAGCATGGTGGGAACTTTGAGAGGTTGCGCGGCAACAATTTTATCCATGGCTTGCTGCTGCCAGAAGCTGTCGTAAGTTGGATGCGCTACAAGTTTGTTCCAGAAGCCGACTTGCTGGAGGCCGCGATGGCGCCCGAGTTCGCCGGCGGAACCGGCCTGCAAATACATGTCGTAATCATCGTAGTTGGAACTCCACCAATGTTGTTCGTTCTTGCGGCTGCCTTCCTGTTCGTAAATGTACGGCATATTGAGTTCGCGGAAAGCGCCGTTGTGAAACCAGTCGTCGCCCATCCAGCCGTCAACCATGGGATTCATGGGGACAGCGACCTTGAGCGCAGGATGCGGATTGACAAGCGCCATTAAAGGCAGGAAACCGTCGTAGGAAATGCCGAGGATGCCCACTTTTCCGTTGCTCTCGGGAATATTTTTGACCAGCCAATCGATGGTGTCGTAGGTGTCGGTGGCGTGATCAACAGCTGTGGGATTCAGGGGGCCATGTAACGGGCGATTCATTACGTAATCGCCTTCGGAGCCGTATTTGCCGCGGACGTCCTGGACGACGCGGATATAGCCGCCTTCCAGGATCACTTCGAGGGCATTGTCGTAGCCGTTTAAACTGGGGCCGAGATGCGAACTGTAACTGTGGCTGGTGAGTTCGGTTGCGTTATAGGGCGTGCGGGTAAGAAGGATCGGCGCGTTTTTCGCGCCTTTGGGTGTGAGGATTACGGTGTGCAGCTTGGTGCCATCGCGCATGGGAATCATCACTTCACGGCGGGTGTAGTCGAAGGAGTCGGTGACGGGTTCGAGTTGCGCGGGCATCTCGCTGGGCAAGGTCTCTGAATTAGAAGATGGGGGAGCCTGGGCCGCGGCGGAGGAAACAAATAAAAGGCTAGCAAATAGCAGACTGGACAGAGTAATGGCGCGAAGACACTTGCTCGATGTCATGATGTGATTCCTCTTTGAACTTGGAATGGGAGAAGGATTATATCCCTGGTGCCGCTCGGCACACAGCGCGTAATTGAGTGTGTGCCGATTTACATGTTGGTGAATCCAATGAAGGAGGGTGAGTACTCTGGGCAGCAGATTTTAAGCTGACGCCGACGAGTTTGATTGGTTGTAGGCTATGGGCCGGAATGCGAGGCTTACCAACAAATGATCGTCAAGACGGAATACGCGGACATCCCTGTGGCTGGCCCGCGGATGCAAACGTTTGTGGCTGCGCCGAACGTAGAAGGCGAATATCCGGGCATATGGTGTTACTCCGACATTTTTCAGCTTACGCCGCCGCTGCTACGGACGTGCATGCGTCTGGCTGGATATGGGTTTGTGGTGGCTGCTCCAGAAATTTACCGGCGCATTGAACCGGCAGGAACGGTAATTCCCTTCGATGACCCTGGACGCACCCGCGGCCAGCAAGATGCTGCGAAAACTCCCGTGACGGACTTCGATGCCGATTGCCGCGCTGGTCTAGATTGGCTTTCCAAACATCCTAAAGTCGCGCATGGAAAAATCGGTGCGACAGGTTTCTGCATTGGCGGGCACCTGGCTTTCCGCGCTGCTTTTCAGCCGGATGTGCGCGCCACGGTGTGTTATTACGGCACGGGTATTCATGATGGCAAGCTCGGGAAAGATGCAGACGCGGGATCGCTGGCGCGCGCAAAAGAAATTCGCGGAGAGCTGCTCATGATTTTCGGGACGAAAGACCCGCACGTGCCTGAGGCGGGCCGCGAAACGATCGATGAGGTGCTGCGAGATTCCGGCGTGAGCTACCAGACGCTGCTTTATCCGGCCGAACACGCTTTCACGCGCGATGAGGGTCCGCGCTACGATCCGGAAGCGACGGACCTGGCATTTTCGGAGACGATTCAGTTGTTTAGAAAAGTTTTTGGCAATTGAAGACAATGATCTCCGCGATGCGAATGATACTCGTGACGCTGTGCATCCTGGCCGATCTGGGCGGGATGGCCGCGCGCGCGACGGAGCTGAAGCCGGAAACGGCCGCTACGTTCGACCGCTACGTGCGCGCCATGGAAGCGCGAATGGACGAGGACACACGCCTCGACCATTTCCTGATAATCGACCGCTTACCGGACGCACGGCGAGCGGAAGCCTACGGGCAACTTAAAAATGGGCAAGTTTATATCGAGGCGATGAGCGCCCGCGAAGGCGATCGTCCGATTAAGGCTCCGAGCGGGCTGATTCATCACTGGGCGGGTGTGATTTTTATACCCAAGGCGACATTCAACGAAGTGACAGCCGTGTTGCAGGATTACGATTGTCACGAGGACACTTACAAACCCCAGATTCGTAAATCGAAGTTGATTGAGCGGAACGGAGACGAATCGAAGATTTATTTTCAGTTTTTCAATCACTCCATCGTCACAGTTATCATGAATGCGAATTTTGACGTGCGCGATACACAATTTGGATCGGGGCGCTTTCAGACGGTGTCGCGGTCTACGCGGATCGCGGAAGTTGAAAATCCGGACTCCCCTAATGAACACGAAAAGCCGGTGGGGAATGATCATGGGTATATGTGGCGGCTGTACACCTATTGGCGGATTGAAGAAAAGGACGGCGGCGTTTATGTGCAGAATGAATCCGTGTCCCTGAGCCGCACGGTGCCGGCGCTGCTGGCGTTTATAGTGAATCCCCTAGTGAGAAGTATTCCCCGCAATGTGCTGATTCATCTGCTGACAGATACGCGAAATGCAGTGGTGAAAGGCGAGGCAAAGCGGCCTGTTCCCGCAGCGGAACCGGCATTGGGAGGCCCGCCACCGGATAGGGCGATTTTCGTGGCCCAGAAATATAGCGCCTCGAATCACTATTCTGGATGGACGTTCGGTTAGTCGCCGACGTGGATTGGCGTGAACGGTATTTTGCTGATGGTGTCATCGGGCGGCTTAGAGGACTGGCGGCCTGGGCGGCTTTGCGTCCATTTGCGGATGAGAAATTCCTGGAGGAGATTGGTTACCGCGGTTGTGCCTATACCGATTAGTGTGTTTTCAAAAGTGAATCCCACGCCATCGCGGTCTCGGGGTGCGTAATAGATATTGGAGATTCCGCTGGCGGCGAGGCCTCCCATGAGGCCGGAATAATTCGCCTGCCAGTGGCCATTATCGCCTTTGCAAATCACGGACTGGGCCAGAGCGTTTAGAACTCGCGAGCGCTTGCTGCCGGTGCCCTTGTAAAAATAGCGCGGATCTTGTTTCAGGATGGACGGCAGTATGGCGCTGCCGATGTACGTGCCAATGACGAAGTTACCGTAAGCGGCACCGTAGCGCTCCGCGTAACCCTTCGCGCCTTGCCCATAACCGCCGAAATCGTCCTGAGATTGTTCAACTCCTGCAACGATGCCGTTCACCGCAAAACTAACCGGGTCGATGGAGGTCTTCCAAGCCAGCTGAAATTTTTGTCTGGTGGTCAGCGGGGCTGCGTTGGAAACGTAGCTGACATAGAAATTCGGAAGCACGCCGAAGACGCGCTGGTGCTCTTCGACCTTGATCTCGTCTTGCGCTATATCCACGGTCGCGGGAGTCACTCGCATTTCTGTATTGGCAGTGGCGACAATTAACGCGATTCTTGGGACCGCGTAGGTTTCACCGGAGCGAAGGGTTCCCGAAAAAGTCTGCGTGGCGAAACCCGTGGAAGTGATGGTGAGCTGGAAAGGGCCGGGGTCAATGTTGAGGAGCGAAAATTGACCATCTTCCGCTGTCGAGACGGTTTGGTTTTGGGACGAAGCTTCGCGAGCGAGTTTGACTTCCGCTCCGGCGACGGCGGCCCCGGTCTGATCGACCACGATGCCACTGATGCCTCCTGGCAATCGCTGAGCAGGCGTGTTCGGTAGCTTTTCACTCGAAGCTCGCTCAATTCCAGATGAGTTAGGCTGACGATTGTCCGATGGCGGAATGGCCGAGGGCTTTTGAGATTGGGCTCGCGCAGCAACCGAAAAACCGCATGACAGAGCGATCAGGCCTATGCTGAGAACTGAAGACGGATATCTGCGGAAAACCATGGGAACGTCCATTATGATGCCAGCTGGAGGAAATTTGGATTCCCGGTGGGGACAAATTTTTTAAGGGTAACTGGTACTTCGTAATAGATGAGCCGTTCGGGGTATCTCGCCAGGCATGGATAGAGATAGGTTCAGCTGTAGGCGTCCATCGTTAGACGACCTGATAATGCGAAATATGGGTTTCCAAATGTTTGTTAGTCCGGAGTTTTTATCAGATTGGGTGTTTTCGTGAGTTTTCGTGCGCGGGCAGGCACTGGGACGTTCGGGCTGCTGAGCGTGGTGGCTTTATTAAGCGTTATCGCGCATTCACAGTCGACTGCGCCGGCATCGCCGCAGAACTTGGCAGCAAAGAGTGCGGTCAATCCGGGGCTGGCAAATTTCAGCGATATCGCGGAAAAAGCCGGGCTCACGGCGGTGAATGTGTTTGGGGGAGTGGACACCAAGAAATACATTATCGAGACGACTGGGACGGGCGTGGCGATTTTCGATTACGACAACGACGGATGGCCAGACATTTTTATCGTGAACGGAACGACGCTGGAGGGCTTTCCCACGAAGCAGGCTCCGACCAATCATCTGTATCACAACAATCACGACGGCACTTTCACGGATGTTACGGCCAAGGCTGGGCTCACTGCCACGGGATGGGGGCAAGGCGTATGCGTGGGGGATTATGACAATGATGGCTGGGAAGATTTGTACGTCACCTATTACGGGAAGAACCGGCTGTATCACAACGACCATGGCGTTTTTACGGAAGTGGCCGAGAAGGCTGGCGTAGCCGGGCCGGGAAAAGCGTGGGGCACCGGCTGTGCTTTCGTGGACTACAACCGCGATGGGCGCCTGGATTTAATGGTGGCGAATTATGTGGACTTTGATATTGCTACCGCTCCCAAACCCGGTGAAGTGAGTTCCTGCGTGTGGAAAGGCGTGCCGGTAATGTGCGGGCCGCGCGGATTGCGTGGAGCGAAGAATATTTTGTACGAAAATCGAGGGGACGGAACGTTTGTGGATGTGAGCACCAAAGCGCACATAGATCAAACGGGCGGGCATTACGCGTTCAGCGTGTCGACGTTCGACTACGACGATGATGGATGGCCGGATATTTATGTAGCGTGCGATACCGCCCCGAGCATTCTTTATCATAACAATCACGATGGGACCTTCACCGATGTCGCGGTGATGGCCGGAGTTGCCTTTAATGAAGATGGGCGCGAGCAGGCGGGGATGGGAACTACCATCGCGGATTACAACGGCGATGGGCGGCTGGATATTTTCAAAACGAATTTTTCCGATGACACGCCGACGTTGTACCGCAACGATGGTGGAGGAATTTTTTCGGATGTTACCTACGCCGCGGGATTGGGTCTGCACACACAATATTTAGGATGGGGCACGATGTTTTTTGATTTTGATAATGATGGTTGGCCTGACCTGGTGCTCGCCAACGGACACGTGTATCCGGAAGTGGATAAATTTCATTTGAGCAGCGGGTACATGGAGCCGCGGCTGCTTTATCACAATAATGGGAACGGAACGTTTACCGACATTACCGCCAGCGCCGGGCCGGGATTCAGCACGGTGTCTTCCGGGCGAGGCTTGGCGGTGGGGGATTTTTGGAATGACGGGCGAATGTCGGTGCTGATCAACAATGTGTATGCCAAGCCAAGTTTGCTGGTGAATGCGGCGCATTACAGCAATCACTGGGTGACGTTTAAAACTGAGGGAACGCGCTCCAACCGTGATGGGATCGGCGCAAAAATCAGCGTCAAAGTTGGCGGCAGAACCTTGGTGGACGAAGTGCGCAGTGGCTCCAGTTATATTTCACAAAACGATCTGCGGGTACATTTCGGGCTGGGTGTTCCCTCGAAGATCGATGGCGTGGAAGTACGGTGGCCAAGCGGACTGGTGGAGCATTTCGACAATTTGGCCGTGGATGCGATTCATGTGCTGAAAGAAGGTTCTGGCGTTGCTTTGGTGGCGGCGCAGAAAAAACCCTAGATGGGCCGCTGATTAAAACTTAACGGGAATTATCAAACCTGATTGAAAGCGTTACGGTTCGCTTAATTTTGTTGCGGGCTGTCTCTCGGGGAATTGATTTTTTCTGCGTGCCACGCGAGCCCAGATGAAATAGCAAATGGTCATAATCACCAGCCACGCTGGTCCTGCCTTCATGGTGACGCGAAATTCGGGCACCCACCAGGTGGAAATCAACACAGCGATAAGCGCAATGAGGCCGAGCAGCGAGCTCCATGGCCCGGGTGGGGCAAAGCGCAGAATTGGTTTTCCGGCGCGCTCATTGGCGCGGCGAAACGCCAGGTGCGTGACCAGGATCATGATCCAAACAAAAGGGCCGCCAAAAAAGGCTACGCCGATCATGAACACAAAAGCGGTGGCCTCAAAAAAATGCGAAAGAAAAAATGCGATGAGCAGGCCGAGGCCCGAAGCCATCACCGCTGCGACGGGCATTCCACGCTTGGTCAATTTTCCGAGCGGCGCGGGAGCGTAGCCACCACGCGCGAGCGAGAAAAGCAAGCGGGCCGTGAAATATAGATTGCACATCGCGCTGGAGAGCGCGGCGGTCAGCACCACGAAATTCATCACGTTGCCCGCGCCGGGAATTCCCACCGACCTGAAAACACGCACAAACGGGCTCTCGCCCAATCCCAATTGCTGCCACGGAACAATGCCCACCACAATGGCGAGTCCACCGAGATAAAAAAACACCAGAAAAAAAAGTGTCCGCCGCAACGCACGCGGCACGGCAACCGATGGATTGGTGGCTTCTCCGGCAGTGGCGCCGACAATCTCCAGTCCCAGAAAACTGAAGATGGCCATAGTCATGCCCAGGCCCACGCCCCTCCATCCATTCGGAAAGAATCCGCGGTGCGCGGTGTAGTTCGCGACGCCGATGCGCGGAAATCCCACGCCAAATAAAAGTGCGGCGCCCAATATCAGGAAGGCAACGATGGTAACGACCTTGATCATCGCGAACCAGTATTCGAAGGCGCCAAAACTTTTGATGCTGATGGTATTGGCGTACACCAGCGCGAGCGAAAATCCGGCGATCCACATCCACGAGGGCACCGCCGGCCACCAATACTTGCAATAGATGGAAGCCGCAACCACTTCGCTGCCGACAACGAATACCAGGCACAGCCAGTAGGTGTAGCGAATTGCAAAACCGGCCCAGGGGTGCACATACATTTCGGCGTACAGGCCAAAAGAGCCGGCGGCGGGATGTTCGGCGGCCATTTCCGCGAGGGCCCACATTACCGTGACGGTGACAATCGCGCCTAAAAGAAAACTGACGATGACCGCGGGACCCGCGAGCTTCACGGAAAGCGCGCTGCCAAGAAAAAGTCCGGTGCCAATTGTGGAACCCAGCCCGATCATGGCCACTTGCCAAGATGTGAGGCCGCGATGCAGCCCCGCTTCGCGATCGAGAATCTCGGCCGGCGGGATGTTGCTCGGCGGTTCGCTCTTCAGCTGTAACTCGTTCATGGACGGGCATGCTATCAGACTCCGCGCTTCGTACACCAAAGCAGTTCTATTGGCAGAACGATTTGTGGTGGCGCGGATTCACGCGTTTTTTCGCACTGGGACGGATGGATGGTTTTGCGACCTGAACGTCGGGACAGTAAATGCCGCGTCGCAACTGGCCTTCGACGATCGGGAAAGAACGCGCGCGCTACCTACAATTGGATCTGTGGCGAGCAACACGATCGAAGCCACGGAGGGCTGTATGAAAGGCAGCATGAAAGCAGCTTTAGCACTTATCGTAATTTATATCGCAGCATTCATGGTCGCTACGCAGGGCGGATCGCAGAATCCGGTGCAAGCGTCGGCATCAGGAACAAATACTTTTGCGACCTCCAAATCCATGGATCCGGAAAAAGCGGCCGACCTGCACTCGCTGTTGCAATATGTGGGAGCCAAGGAACAGCTGCAATCCGTGGCGAGCGAATCCGCGGCGCAATATGGCGAAAAGTTGACCGCCAGCGTAAAGAATGTTTCTGATGATTCGAAACGGCAGGAATTGATTACCGTAGCTTCGGGGAGCTTTCAGAGGAATTTCGACCAGCAACGGGCGTTGCAGCAAATCGCGGCGATCTACGACAAACATTTTACGGATGACGAAATAAAAGGCTTGCTGGACTTTTACTCGTCGCCGCTGGGACAGAAGTTTGCAACCGAAACGCCCAAGATCAATAAGGAAATACAGGCGGTGCAGGTGTCGGCGACAAGCAACGCTACTCGCGAATCGCTGCTTACGCTGAAATCACAAAATGCCGATGTCGACGCACCGGGTGTTGCGGGAAACCGAACGAAGGCCAAGCCGGAAGTTACGCTGCAGGATGAGATGAAGGAAATTTCTCAGCGGCCGTGAAATTTTTGGCGACTGCGGCTTTTGTGCCGTTTTCGAATCCGGGCATTGAGTTATTTAAAGCGTTTTCTGATTTTTACGTCGATACCGAAGGTTCCGTTATAGTCGCGCAAGGCCACCACGGAAATATTGCGGTTTATGGCGTACTCCACCTGGATGACCTGCTCCTGAGTTGAACCCACATTCGAAACATACATGATGGTCAGATTGCGCGCGATTTGTTGTTCTACGGTGACGCGCGCGCCGGCATTTTGATCGGAGCTGGATGCCACGGGGGTCAGGCCAGGATCCACGCGCAACCTGGTAATTCCGAATAAACGTTGCAGCCGGCCACCGAGTTGATTGGACACCGCTTCTGACAAAAGTGCGGTCGCGCCGGAGGTCGCATTTTGCGACGTGCCCCCGCTGCGCGCTGTGCCTTCGGCGCTGCGTTGTCCCATCGCCAATAGCGCCACGATGTCATTGGAGGGCAAAGGCGGGTCGGAGCGATAGGCCAGCGCAAGTTTGCTGGACGGGCCGTTAAAATTGAGAGTGACTTCATATTGCTGAACAGTGGTGGAGGCTTCCACGTTTACCACAGGATCCAGCCTGAAAGGATTGGAGAAATTAATGTCGCCGCGGGCTACGCGATAGCGGTTTCCCGCAAAGTACAAATCACCGGACAGCAGATGTATGTGTCCCAATAAAATGGGATGCTCCCACGTCCCGCGCACTCGCAAATTCGCGTCGGCTTCCAATTCTGCGCCAGGCCATTCCATGCGCGCGTCGGGGGAGGATGCGGCTTCAATATCGAACTGCAAATTGCGCAAGAAGGAGGAATCTGTCGTAGGACCGGAGATACCTTCCTTGGAAGAGACCAGGACGCCGGCACTTTCGAGTCCCTGTGTCAGCATCACGCGTTGCACGGTCACTTTTCCGGATACGATGCCGGACTTGGTCGAGCCAGTCAGGCGTAGATTTCCGCCCAGCAACCAGCTCATGCCTTCGGGATAACGAATACGCACGCGATCGGTACTGGTGTTGAGGTCGTAGCGCACTCCGCCTTCTCCGTAATTTACGCTGCCGGACAGTTGCAGCGTGCCGCCACCCACTTCGGCGGTTACGTCGCTGAAAAAAAGACGCGTGGTATCAAAAATCAAGTCGCCTTTCATGGCGCTAAGGCCGGTAGGAAAATCCGCGGCGCGCAAGGAGGCATTATCGATGTGTACTCGCCCGGTGATGCGCGGATGATCGAGGGTGCCTTCCACGGCGGCGTTGATTTGCGCGCCGCCATGGACATCCATATTTGGCAGAGAACCGTTAAGCAGCCGCAGATCGACGGCGCCATCGAGGTGCAGCGCCACGTTTCGGCGGCCCGTAAATTGTACCGAGCCGTCGATCTTCACGTTAGTGTCCGTGCCGTGCATGACTACGGGTTCAATTTCGAGCGCTTCACGCGAGGAGCGGAAGCGAACCGGGCCGCTGTTCTCAAGCTGCACATTGGCGTAGTTGAGTATCAGCCGCGAGAAATTTGCTTCTACCACGATTCCGCGGGGATCCTTCAATGCGCCTTTCATGGAGATATCGCCGTCCGCTTTACCATGGCCGCTGAATTGTTTTAAGTGCAACGCAGCAAGGAGGAAGGGGTCGAGATCAATATTTTTGATGGAGACTTTTCCTTCCACGGGAAATGGGCTCGCAAGCCCGAGGGTGTAACCGCCAGAGATTTCTCCGGTGCTCATCGCGGAACTTATGGTTAACCGCGCTGTTTTTCCGTCGGAGGCCAAGTCGGTGTCAAAACTTCCGATCACTTCCTGTCCCACGCGCAGATCGGTGACGTGGAACGTGCCATTGGCGACCGGCGCCTGAATGGGGCCCTCGGCCTTCAACCGAAAATTCACTTGACCGGCCAGAGCAATAGAGGATTGCAACTTCTCGAAGCTTTCCAGTGGGAGTGCCGCGCCAACTAAATCAGCGGAAATTGCTTTGTCCGCAAAACGGTAGGCGGCAGTTCCGGTGACAATGCCCGCTCCGCGCCCCTTTTCTCTTCCTGTTGGGAAAAAGCGCAGCTCGGCATTGGCGATGCGAACTGCCTGGGTGCTGGCGGTGAGCTGTCCGCGCAGCCGATTGAAGGATGAGCCGTAAACATTTCCGTCCGCCAAGTCGAAGAGCCCCGTAACAGTTGGGTCGTTCCTGGTGCCACGGCCATGAAATTCGCCGGTTAAGTTTCCGCGGACTGGATAGGACCAGCCGGCAAGTTGCTGCAAACCTTCCAGGGGAGTTTTTTCCAGACTGGCATCCGCAGACCAGGAATTCTCAGGAAGAAAACTCCAGTCCGTGAGTTCGAGGTTGATCTCAAGCGAACCGCTGGTGGAACCCCGTCGCGCATGTCCCCGCGACAGCAACAATTCCCTAGGTGAATACACGAGGTCGCCATCGAGCGAATCCAGAATGATGGAACTGTATTGCGTGTTTTCGCCGCGCACGTGTCCGGAGAATGTCGGTTTACCGGATGGGCCCGAGATTTTGCCGTCCCATGCCACTTTGCCTGACAGTGGTTGTTTGGCATCCGCGGAATACGGCGAAATATCGCGCAGAGCAATGATGAAGTCTTTATATCTTTCTAGCGAGGTAGTTTCAAACTTCAAATCCATTCCGGAATCGCGTGGCGCGAGCAGTCCGGAAACGGTGCCGTTTGTTGTGGGAGTTTGAAACGCTCCAGACACGACGGTAAAGAGACTGGTGTCGTACTTATAGATGAATTGCCAATCTCCCTCAACGGCTTCGTGGCCCACAGCGACATTTTCCGGCGGCGCCCAATGCATCTTGGTGACAATTCCGAAGTGCTCGAATGCGCCGGTCCACTCTTCCCGGGTATCCGCAGTTAAATCTGCATCCCAGTGCAATTCATCGATCGGGAATCCGCGATGTTGGATGGAGGGAAATAAATTGGCTAAACGGATATCCTGCACGTGAGTTTCGGCGTGAAACTTTAATCCCGCGAATTGCAAAGTAACGCGGCCTGTCACCGTGCCGCCGAGCGCACCGGCATAAAAGTCGGGAACCACCAGGCCGTAATTATTAATGGTGAAGGTGCCGTGACTGGTGACGCCTTTAGCGTGGAAGTCGTCATAGGGAAGCGCGATATCGCGGCCGGCATAGAGGCCTGTGCCGTGGAATTGACCGGCCGCGAATGTTCCTTCACCGTGAACATCGGCGCGACCCGTGGGCACCAGCGGGTTCCGCAAAATTTCGCGAAGATCGAGGAGCTCAAGCCAGCCGCGGTAGCGCAGGTTCCACCGAGGATCGCTAAAGTTGATAAGTTCCATTTGCGCGTCCAGGTGAGAGCGGCCGGCGCTTACCACGCCCTGTTGCAAAGTGAAGCCATCCCGTGAAATTGTGAACTTCGCGGAAACACCGACGGGCACCGGGAGAAAACTCCGTGCCGTGAAAGTGACGTTCTGCCAGTCAAGATTGCCGTCGTAAAGCGAATGATCAAGCGGGCCGCTCGCGTCCAGCGCGAGATGTAAGTTGTCGCCTTCGACGGCCAAAGGAGTTTGCACATCGTTATAAAGAACCCAGCCGTTCTCGAGCTTCAGATGTTGGATGTGCAAATCGAGAACTGTTTGTGCCAGCGGTTTAGCGGAACGCGGGCGGCGCGGAGTTGGGAGATTCGTGACGCCATTTTTTTCTATCCTTATATGAGCGTGCGGCTCGTGAACGACCAAGGTATCCAGAGAGACTTTATGTCCCCACCAGGACTCGATACGCAGACCAGCTTCCGCTTCTTCGGCGGTAAAGAGCGGTTCGGTGCCGGCGGGCTCCAAACCGTGAATCTCAAGGCCCTTCACCGTGACGCGCAGAGAAAACCAATGGATGGAGATGATGCGCAATTCCACGCGGCCGCCAGTGAGCGCTTGCAGCCGCCGAATCAGAACGCGGCGAATTAACGGGTTGGCGGATCCGCTTCCAAAAAAGATAACCACGGCGGTCAGAGCCAAAAAAACAACTACCGCAGAGACCCACGCCACATGGCGCAGCCACCGAAATTTCCGGGTGCGGGTCTCCTGAGTCATTCTTTTTCTTCGGCCAATAGCCGCTCGACGTGAATGCGCGAGCGGCTTTCCTTGAGCCACTGCTCGGCCTGAGCGTCGATGCTTTGTTCTATCAACGCTTCCTGGATGACGTCGCGCGAAGCTTCCAGCGAAGGCGGTTCTTGCCCACGGGCCTTGGCTCGCGGCAAGACTGCCGACTTGTAAAAATCTTCAATGGCTTTGGCGTCCACTTGCACAGAGGGTCGAAATCTGGAATCCAGATAATTGGTAAGATGCATCTGCGTGGCGATTTTGTCGCGGACTTGCGCCTCGCTCAATCCGCTTTGCTTTCGCCGCTCTTCGTATTCCTGCAGCGAGGGGAACGATTTCTTCAACGCGGCAACGCCCTGGTCAATTTCGGCGTCGGTGGGACGGGGAAAGCGCGAAGCGTCGGCCTCGTTCTGCACCACCCATTGATCGATCAGGCGATCGAGCAATTGCGGTTCGGTTTCGGATTTTCCATCCACGAGCATCTGGTAACGGCCGAGGTGCCGCACATCGCTTAGAAGAATGATGTCGTTCTCCACGCGCGCGGCAACGCGATCGACCAACTCCTGGGCGAGAGATGCGTGCACAAAAGCCAGGCTTGAGAAAAATAAAGCGAAGGCGCAGGTCACTGACGCCGCTGGGCGCGAAAATGTCGCGATTCGCATTAGAAACTGGGCCCCAGGTTGAAGAAAATTTGGAAACCGGGAAGCTGACCGGCTTTGTGACAAGTCGGAACGGCGCCGGTGAGAGTGGTGCAAGGGATCACAAAGGTTGGCCGATTGATCTGATAGCCCAGGTCGATACGAATTGGCCCTACCGGCGTAGCATAACGAAACCCAAAGCCCACGGTGTGAGCAAAATAATTCAGTTCGTTCGAGCAGTTTGTCAAACAGGTGGCATTGGCGGGGTTGCTGGTGTCAAAAGTGGGAGCGGGTGTTGAACTTCTGAAGCTGATGCGGCTTAATCTGCTGTAAACATTTCCGCCGTCGTAAAAAAGAGCTCCGCCCAAGGATGTTCCGAAGTATGGCAAGCGCATCGGGAAACGAAATTCTTGATTCAAGACGAGCAGGGCCTGGCCGCCCACGGGGAAGCCGGTAACCGAATCACGCGGTCCGGCCTGGTTTAGCGCAAAGCCGCGCAACGAAGTTCCACCGCCTGCAAAAAAGCGCTCGGGTAGCGGAATAACGGTGGCCAAGGGCGTCGTGGTTGGCAGCGGGAATGTCAGCGAAACGGTGTCGCCATAGGGGACCAGAGCGCCGAAACGTATGGAGCGGGCAAAGCTGAATCGCCGCTTGAGGGGATGATACGTAGAATTTTGAAAATAGAATCGCAAAAAGCTTGCGCTGGAACCGATGTGACTATCCGCCATACCAAAATCCGCGCTGTTGTAACTGCCGCGCGTGGCATCCGCGGGATTATCCCGGCGGTCGTGAACCCAGGTCGCACCAAATTGCGAAACGAGGGTGGGCTGCTCAAACAGCGGGATAGCAACGGGATTGATGGTATCGGCGATGTTGGAGACCAGCACTTTACGAAACACATAACGAAAGAGCAAGGTAGTGCGTGGCGAAAGCTGATCAGTAAGTTGCAAAGACCCTTCGTAACGCGTTTCCGTAAACGTGTTTATGTCCTGAGTCTTTTCGGTATACACCGTGGCTTGCACGCTTAAAGTTCTGTGCCCCAAGGTATTCGGATCGGAATACGTAAGCAGCGCGCGGTCCTCAATAGTGCTGCCGCGCACTTTCAGGGAGAGCGAATCGGCGCGGCCGGTGAGATTTAATTTTGATATTTCAAAAATGCCCCGTGGCGCGGCTTGTACCTGGCCGCCGACAGGATTTGAGGTGCTGGCCAGACGCTGAACTTCGAAGCCGCCACCGTAGGCGATGGTGTAGCGTCTGGCTTCCTCGACGAGCACGACTAAATCCTTGTCGCGATCGGTGCCGGTGGGATTCTGCGGCTCGATGGTCACGCGGTTGAACACGCCCAAGTTATAGAGGCGGCGTTGCGTCTCCACTACTTGCCCTTCGCGTAGCGGCGCGTGTTCTTTCATTTCTACTTCGCGGCGCAGCACGTTCAGATGAGTGTGCTGGTAACCGGAATAGAGGATTCTGCGTACCGTGGTCTGTGGACCCTCTTCAATGTGATAGGTGAGTTTGACTGGCGGAGCTTGCGGGATAGTGGTTTTGGAATGGACTTTATTCTCTTTGTCGGAACCGTTTTCTTGTTCACCAGGTGTTGTGCCGGAGTCTTTGTTTGCCTGGTCTCCAGCATTTTGGTTGCTGGCCTCTGGCGCGACGCGATCGGCCTTGGAGGTGAAAGTCGCGTCCGGAAACCCCTCGTTAAAATATAGCGCTAGAATTACGTCGCGATCGGTAGCCACGTTAAAATCGGAGTAGGGTTGTCCTGGAGTGGATGCCACATCTCCGAGCAGTTCCTGTTCTTTAAAGGCATGCACGCCCTCGAGCTTCAGAGACGCCACGCGAGTCTGCCTACCTTCCTGAATATTGAACTGAATCGCCAGGTCACCGGTCTTGCCTTTGTAGTTGTCCAACGTTACGGCGTCGACTTTGGCTTCGAGAAAACCGTTAGCCTGGTACAAAGCGCGCATGGATTGCGCGTCAGATTCCACCAGACGTCTGCTAAAGCGGCCCGGGGATAGAAAAGCCGCTTTATAGATCTGCAGCCGGGCACGCAACAATTCATCAGAGAAATAATGATTGCCGATGATGTCGATGGTAACGAGCTTGTGTTTGTCTCCTTTTACGACGTGATAGGTAATCACTTCTTCGGTGCCCTTCCACCCGTTGGGATTCGAAGCGGCGGTCTGTGTCTCGGTGGTGTAATCGACGGTCGAATCGAAATAGCCCTGGCGTTCCAAACGCTCGCGCATGTTGCGCTTGCCTTCTTCAAGAAGGTCGGCGTCCACCGCGCCTTCCTGATAAACAGGCACCAAACGTTTCAGCTCGCCTTTTGAAATTTTCGCACCCACCACCTGCAGTTTAACGCCGGGCCCCTGCAATACTTCCAGATCCAGCGGAATGGTGTTTGTTACGGCATCATACGTACCGCGACGCACCACCGCACGCGCGATCAGATTCCCCTTTTTCACGAGGAATTTGCGGATTCGGTCGGTTCCGCTCTGTAATCGCGCGGAGGTAATCGGCCGCCCTGGTTTCAATTTGAGGCGCTTGAGAATTTCTGTGTCCGTATACTGCGTATCGTTCTTCAGCTGAACCTTTCCGACTCGGGCGCGCGGGCCCGCTTTTACGTGAAAGATCACATCCATCTCATGTGTCTCAGGGTGGGGGACTGTTTCGGTTTTAACCTCCGCGGTATATAAGCCTTCCTGTCGCAGCGTGTCGCGCAAACGGTCAGCCGCTTCGTCTACTAATTCCGCGCGGTAAATTTGGCCGAGATTGAGTTGCGTGGCGGCCACCGCGGAAGCCTCGCTCGGCGGGGGCACCAGCCCGTCAATCAACACCTGGTTAAAAAAAAGATTTTCGCGGGCCACGAAATCCAGCCGGACGCCACCTGGAACGGGGGTGATTACCGCTCGTAGATCGGCATAATCACCGGTTTTGTAAAGGAGGCGCAAACTCTCAGCTCCTTTGGTGCGGTCCAGCGGTTTGCCGATCTCAACATCTATGCCCTTGACGGGTTCGTTCAGCACGCGGCCATCTTCGGACACCACGCGCGTGGCGACGACTATAGGCTGTTCGGCAGGCTCGGTGGAGCTGCTGCTCGGTGGAGTTTGCGCGCGCATTGTCGCAACTCCACTGAGGAGTGCGAGCGCCACGATACCTCGCAGCCCATTGGCCCACGCTGATTTCATCTTCTATTTGTCTCAAACGAAGCGTAGCACAGGGGCGTTGTCCCGTCGGTCGTGTTTGGCGTTATCATCGCGGTAGCGGGCTCCGATTGTGAAACCCGCTGGGGCCGCTGATTCGTGGACGATTTTCTTCGAGAAAAATACTCGCGACAAATACTTTTTGAGGGAATTGGCCTTAACGGGCAAGAGCGCCTGCTGGGTTCCAGCGCGGTAGTGGCGGGGTGCGGAGCCATCGGCGCGGCTGCAGCAAATCTACTAGTGCGCGCGGGCGTTGGGCGGATCCGCATTGTGGATCGCGATTTCGTGGAGCCCTCCAATCTGCAGCGGCAGACTTTGTTTGATGAGTCCGATGCGCGCGAAGCTTTACCAAAAGCAGTTGCCGCGCAGCGCAAGTTGCGAGCTATCAACTCCAGCGTCTCCGTCGAAGGCGTCGTTGCAGACATCAACCCTCAGAATGTCGAGGAGTTGCTGAAGAACTTCGATGTGATTCTTGACGGCACTGACAACTTCGAGACGCGTTTTTTGATCAATGATTTTGCCGTTAAGGCCGGCAGGCCGTGGATCTACGCCGCGGCGGTGGCTAGTTATGGTCTCACTATGACGATTCAGCCGGGCAAGACGGCGTGTCTGGCTTGCCTTCTTGAGGGAGCGGACGCCGTTACCGGGATGGAAGATACTTGCGACACGATCGGTGTTGTTGGACCCATTGTGAATCTCGTCGCATCGCTGCAGGTGGCGGAGGCGATGAAGTTGCTTAGCGGCAATCACGAAGCGCTTCACGGCCGGCTTATTTCGTCAGATGTATGGAGCGGGCATTTTCAATCTGTACATGTTGGGCGCAATACAGATTGCCGGTGCTGCTCCAAGCATGACTTTTCTTACCTCGAAGGCCATGCTCAACCACACATCACGATGTGTGGGCGCGATTCCGTACAGATACACGAACACAATCGCGCACTCGACCTTGGCGCCCTAGAACAACGGCTCGCACCTACCGTGGCCGGAATGCGACACAACGATTTCCTGTTGCGGTTTCGGGTGGCACCCTACGAGATGACCGTGTTTTCCGACGGCCGCGCCATCGTGAAGGGTACGACTGATCCTGCCGTGGCGCGTTCACTCTACGCCCGTTACATTGGCGCGTGAGCTAAGTGACGAGTCGAATATAGCCTTATATTAGGCGTGCCGTAGTCAAAGACAATATCCGGCGCAAGCAAAGATTTAATCGTAGAATTCTTGACAGCTTGAAAGTGTAACGTTAGTTTCATCGTAGGGTTGTCTGGGCGGAGTGAGCAACCAGGGTGTTTTCTCGCGAATTGCAGGCCTACGCGTCGTCGGCTTGCTCACATCCGCCGTCCGGCGCAGTCCTAATACTTGGGGGGAGTCCCATGCGAGGCGCGTATAGGTTTGCGGTCGTAGTGTTTCTACTAGCCGGGTTTTTGAGCGGCCGGGTATGCGGCCAAGGCGGTGCGACTGGAGCGATCAGCGGCGTAGTCGTCGATACCAGCGGCGCCAGCATCGCTGATGCGGAAGTGCAGATCACCGATAGCCGCACCGAAACGCTAGCGCGAAAAATTACCGCCGGCCCTGATGGTTCTTTTACGGCGACGCTGCTCCCTCCGGGCACGTACTATCTGTTGGTCAACAAACCGGGATTCTCGCAATCCAGAGCGGACAATATTGAAGTGCGCGTAACGGAGACCACGCGCGTCAGCATTGCGCTAAAGCCAGGAGCAGTCAACGAGCGCGTGGAAATTTCCGCGCAGGTCACCAATGTGGAGACCACTAACGCCACGACGGGCGAGTCCATCGGGACCGCCACCGTTCGCGAACTTCCTCTCGCTACACAAAATTATCAGCAGCTACTTTCGCTGTCTTCGGGTACGCAGAGCGAACTTAACGCTTCGGCGCAACTGGGCCGAGGAAATGTACGCATCATCGTGAACGGCCAGCGCGAAGACAATAATAATTACCTGATCGAGGGCATCAGCTCCACGGATTACAACGTATCGCAGTCCACCAACGTTCCTCTGCCTAACCCCGATGTCATTCAGGAATTTAAAGTTCAGACCTCGCTCTACGACGCCAGCCAAGGCCGCAATGGAGGCGGCAATGTGAACGCCATCTTGCGTTCCGGGTCTAAGGGTTTGCACGGAGATGTGTACGAATATTTTAGAAATGATGTGTTGAACGCGAATGAATTTTTCCTGAATGCTGCGGGCGAGCCACGCCCCTCGGTAAAGCAGAATATTTTTGGGGTCAGCCTGGGTGGGCCCGTGGTGAAGGAGAAACTGGGCTACTTCTTCGTCAACTATCAGGGCACGCGGCAGCGAAGCGCTCTTTCTCCTGGGACGCAGATCAACAATCCGGCGTTTCCCATTTTGCCCGCCGACCGGTCCGCCGCGAATCTCGCCGCTCTGTTCAGCACGCCCGCGACCGCTCCAACCGCGGCCAATCCCGGTGGTTGCCCGGCCGTGCCCATCGCCATCGATCCGGTCATGCTGAAGCTGCTGAATTTTAAGAGCAATCAGTTCGGCAGCGATGCTAACGGATTCCTGCTTCCTTCTATAGCCGGCACTCCGGGAGTAACAGTGGATCCGAATACCTGCTCAGTGGGATTAAATAGCGGCGCTTTCCTGATCAGCCGCCCGGGCAAATACACCGACGATCAATTCACTACCAACTATGACCGTGAATTCCGCGGCGGCCAGGACAAGGTTTCCGCGCGTTTCTTTTTCTCTAACGCCGAGTCTTTCTTGCCGTTTGGGGCCGGCGGTCTGCAGGCTTCACTGGGCGGAACCTTGGCCACCAGCATCAGCGCCGCGGATTTGAATTTTCCTTACGATCTGCCGGTGAGCGGGCGCTTCTTCAGCGCGAGTGAAACGCATTTGTTTTCCCCCGCGCTGGTTAACGAATTTCGTTTCGGGTATGTCCGCATTACGTACAGCCTTTTGAATATCGCACCGGTCACCGCGGCAGACCTGGGCATCGACCGGCCCACCAATAACATCACCAACTCGATCTACAAATTCACGCAGTTCGGTTCGGCGGGCTTTCAATTGGGACCTACGCCGCCCGCTAATCAATTCCAGACGCAAAATAATTACAATTTTCTCGATACCGTGAGCTGGGTGAAAGGCGCGCACATCTTTCGTTTCGGCGGAGAATTTACGCGTGTCAATCTGGATAAACTTTTCCCGCAAGTTTTTAACGGCCAGCTTTTCTTCTTCAATTCGCCAGGCGCTCCGTCCACTGCTACTTCGGCGAGTATTGGCGGCTTGACCGATTTTCAAAAAGTGCTGGAAGGCGCGCCGGATGGCAGTTTCGGTGGCGGAGGTGTTTACAATCACCTGTACCGCACGAATGATTTCGCGGTTTTCGCCCAGGATGATTGGAAGATCAGGCCGGACCTTACTCTAAACCTGGGATTGCGCGTCGAAGATTTCGGCGCATTTAAAGATGACGCGTGCCACGTCGGAAATCTGGATCAGAACCTGGCAGCCAGCGGAAAGTATCCATTCATTTATGGCGGCTGCGTGAAGAAACTGAACCTCCTGGGTTTGATTCCCACGGGAAGCGACAGCACTTACACCAACAATTACACCACCGGTTGGGGACCGCGCGTCGGCTTCGCTTACGACGTTTTTGGGCATCACAACACTACCGTTCGCGGTGGCTATGGAATTTACTACGTCCGTGAAGATGTCGGCACAGCGGATCAACTGTCCTTTCAGGGACCGTTTCTGCCAATCGCTTTTGGGCCAGGGCCCCCAGGATGTCTGGCGACTTTCTTTTCGGCAGATTCCACGTGCTTCCCCGGGGGCTCGAATCCCAATGCATTGCCTGCTGCAGGAACGCTCGATCCTGCGTTTGTGCCTTGCCTCGGAGCATTTCAGGGTTTTACGGGCGGAAACACCACTGGGGCGCCGAATTTTGCGTGCAGCGGAACCGGTCCCGGTGTTATACCTTCGCAAAATTTGTTCGGACTAGTCGTTCCGAGAAAATTCGTGGCCCCCAATACGCAACAATGGAACCTCACGGTCCAGCGTTCTCTGGGACGCAATTGGGTGTTTGAAATTGGATACGTTGGAACACACGCGGTGCACTTGCGTGAAACGCGAACCTATGGAGCTCAACTTGCAACCGCGGCCCATCCTCTGACCATTACCGCGCAGGATGGCACGCCATACACGATCACGGAAAGCACCGTGGCCAATGGGCCAGCACGCTCGGCTAATCCTGGGATTAACTACTACAGCGGCATGCAGATTTTTGCCGATGATGCCTACTCTCATTACCATTCTTTGCAGACCACGCTATCGCGTCGCTGGGGTGCGGGATATTTTCAGGCGGCGTATACCTTTTCAAAATCTACGGACGCCACGTCCACCGGTAACACCGCGCTGAATACCGCGTTCAATAACGAAAGCACGTTGGCGGCTTCTCGCGGGCGTTCTGACTTTGATCGTCCACACCGTTTCGTGGTGAGCTATCGCTACGAACTTCCATTTTTCAAGGACGCTACCGGATTCAGGCATGCAGCGTTGGGCGGATGGGCAGTCAGCGGTATCACCATTTTTCAGTCCGGCACGCCATTTTCCATATTGGATGGATCGGCTGGTACTGCCTACATTGGCGGCGGATTGCAATCGCCCGTTTCCGGTGCGCAGCTTGTTTCCGGCGGAACCATTGCGGCGGGCAATACTTCCGGAAGCGTCATATCGCGCGTGAACAATGGGTATCTCAATCGCGCGAACTTTACCTTCGCGCCGCCCGCCGATCCTGCTGGATGCGCATTGGATCCAAGTGCCTGCACCACGGCGTTCGGCAATTTGGGCCGCAATATTTATCGCGGGCCCTTCCAGCAGAACTGGGATTTTTCGTTGATCAAGAATTTCCGTATTACGGAGCGGCAGGAAGTGCGATTCACGACGGATTTCTTCAACATCTGGAATCATGCGAACTTTGCTAACCCAACGTTCACGGATATTTCCAATCCTGCTTTCGGCAAGATTTTCTCAACTGCGGGTACGCCGCGCTTGATTCAATTTTCTCTGCGCTACGCTTTCTAGTCTGGCTGGGTGGCGCGAAAGTCTGGGTGGAATCGCCCGGTGAGGGCATTCCTGTCACACCGCCTGCCGCGAGGTGATAATATTCTTCGGGGAAATTTTTAGCTCATGCGTCCTGTCGCGAAACGCGTCTCTCAATTAACTGGTGAAGGTGCCTTGGCCGTTTTTTCACGCGCCAAGGAACTCGAGCGCGAAGGCCGCTCCATCATTCATCTCGAACTTGGCGAACCGGATTTCCATCCAGCCGCTCCAGTGGTTGATGCGCTACGCGATGCCGTCGCCTCGGGCCGCGACCGCTATGTTTCCACGCGCGGCATTCCTGCTTTGCGCGCCGCGATTGCTAGTTATTTAAGACGCACGCGCCGGTTGGAAGTGGGCAGCGAAGAAGTTTTGGTCGCGCCGGGCTGCAAAATGGCGTTATCGCTGGCCATGATGGCGCTCATTGAACCCGGAGATGAGGTTCTGTACCCCGATCCGGGCTTTCCCATTTATCCATCGTTTACACGCGGGCTGGGGGCCGCGGCGATTCCATTCGGCCTGGAAGAAAAAAATACTTTTCAGCCGGATATTCGGGAAATTGCCGCGAAAATCACGCCGCGCACCTCCGTGTTGATTTTCAATTCTCCCAACAATCCTACGGGCACGGTATTCAGCCGGGAGACGCTTCAGCAACTGGCCGAGCTCGCGCAAAAACATGACTTGTGGGTCTTGGCTGACGAAATTTATGCCCGCATTGTATTCAACGGTGAATTTCTTTCCATCCGCTCGCTGCCGGACATGGCCGAGCGAACCGTTATCATCGACGGCTTCTCAAAGAGCTTCGCGATGACTGGCTGGCGTCTGGGATACGCCATAGCGCCGAAACACGTGGTGGACGCCATGGATTTGCTGGTGCTCAATACCTTCACGTGCGTGGCAGAGTTTACTCAGGTCGCGGCTATCGAAGCCTTGCGCGATTCGTCCAACGCGGTGGACGCTATGGTTGCGGAATATCGCAAGCGTCGTGATCTCTTCGTAGCGAGACTTAATCGCATCCCGGGATTTCGATGTCAAATTCCTGACGGATCTTTCTATGCCTGGGTGAATGTGGAGGACACCGGCCTCGCGGCGGAAGAGGTAGCAAGATTACTGCTCGAAGAAGCGGGCGTCGCCGGTATTGCAGGCGCGGCATTCGGCGCCGCCGGGAAGAACTATCTACGTTTTTCGCTGGTTAGCGCACGCCATTCTCTGGAAGAAGCTCTGGACCGCATTGGACGTGTTTCGGTCCGTTGGCGCGCCGCTGTCGCGCGGTAGCATAATCCGGATATGTTTGTAGCGAACTAGCGCCACCCATGATCAACACATTCGCTCTTCGCACAACGACCACGAGGCACATCCCCAAATGAAATATTTAATTCATGTCGTAATTTTAGCGTGTGTAACGCTTGCGGGGGCTTGCACCGCGAGCGCACAAGCAAAACCCGTGGCAGCGCCCGCGGAGGTCGCGAAAGTTTACGAGCGCTTGCTGCCACAAATCGACAAAATCCCTATCTACGATAACCATTCGCACGCCACCTTTCCCGACGATGCCGACATGGATGCACAAGCCGCTCCTCCGGGTGAAAGCGCCGTCATACGTTTGCGCGAAGATAATCCCGAATTCGTGGCCGCTGCCAAATCGCTCTTTGGGTACCCCTACGACGATTTCTCCGCGGAGCACGCCAAATGGCTCATCGATAAAAAGAAAGCCGCCGAGGCCTCCGGCAGCACCGCGTATTGGGACAGCATCCTCGATAAACTCAACATCGAAATCTGCCTGGCCAATCGTGTCGCTCTGGCTCCATATTTAGATCCGCAGCGCTTTCACTGGGTTTTCTTCGTGGATTCGTTTCTCTATCCTTTCAACAATCGCGACCAGTCTGCAAAAAATGGTGATCTCGGTGTGTACATCCCGCTGCAGGAAAAAGTTCTCCAGCGCTACGAAAAACAGGAGAGTCTCAGCGCCCTACCCGTTGATCTTGCAGGCTACGAATCTTTCGTTCGGCAGGCGCTCGCTGACAATCAGAAGAAGGGCGGCGTGGCCATGAAGTTCGAGGCCGCGTATTTCCGCTCGTTGTACTTTGCCGATCCGCCGCTTGAGAAAGCCGAGGCCATCTTCAGCAAGTATCATGCCGGCGGCGCTCCGACCGAAGATGAATACCGCACCTTCCAGGATTACATCTTTCGCGTGCTGATCGATCAAGCGGGAAAACTCCATCTGCCGGTGCATTTTCACAGCGCGGTAGGCATCGGCGACTATTTCAGCCTGCGCAACGGGAATCCGCTCAATCTCGAAAACGTACTGCGGGATCCACGCTACAAAAATGTAACATTTGTGTTAATCCACGGCGGCTATCCGTACAGTTTGGAAATGATCTGGCTGACGGCCGCGAAAAACGTTTATACCGATTCCTCGCTAATGGGTTATTACGTGTATCCCTCCGAGCTGAAAAACATTTTGAAGCAGTGGATTTCGCTTTATCCGGAAAAGATTATGTTCGGATCGGACGCATTCCCGTTTAACGATGCGGTTGGCGCGGAAGAGACATTCTGGCTCGCGGTACGCTCCGCACGCACGGCGGTAGCGGAAGCGCTGGCCGAATTGGTTGCGGAAAACGCCATCAGCGAATCGAAAGCGCTGGAGCTCGCGCACATGTATCTGCACGACAATGCCGCCAAAATTTACGGAGACAAAAAATGAGCAATCCGGAGCTGAAATATCTCGCCTGGAAAGATGTGGAACGCGAACAGCTGAATCCGCATATCGATCGCGAAATGGTGGTGGGAGATAAAATCATGCTCGCGCGCGTACTGATGAAGAAAGGCGCGCACGTTCCGCTGCATCACCATCACAACGAGCAAGTCACCTATATCCTGGAGGGCTCGCTGAAATTCAACGTGGGGGGCAAGGAAATTGTGGTGCGCGCCGGCGAGGTGCTGTGTATTCCACCAAACATGCCGCACGAAGCCTGGGCTGAGGAAGATACTGTCGATCTGGATGTTTTCAATCCGCCGCGTGAGGATTGGCTGAACAAAACCGATGACTACCTGAGGCACGGCCGTTAGCCGGCAACACTCGGGCATCGTTTCGATCTCCCCAACGGCTCATCGGGAGTGGGGCACCACAAATGTTAGTTAAAGCCGTAGACAAACAGGCTCAGTCTTGTTTACCGTAGTGAGTGGATTGATTCCAGGCGTGGGGTCAGCCCTCGAGGGGAAGATCATGAACAGGCTACTGCTGTCCTTGTTATTAGGCTGCGCGGGGGTTTGTGCTGTTCAGGCGCAGGACAATATTCCCGCGGTATACAGTGCGGGTTCGAATGCAGCAGCCAATTTCAGCGCGACGAGCGCCGCTCGCGTGCCGCTCGTGCAGCCATTGACGCAAGCCGCCCCGCTCTTCACCGCCGATGCATTGGACTTGGCTTCTTCAAGCACGGCAGCACCAGCCAGGATAACTACCGCACTGGCTCTTCCCATGGCTGCGCCGAATGCCGCGACAAATGCCGCGATGGGCGAGCCTTCACCCGAACCCCCTCCGAAATTTATATTCAGCGATCGCGATGATTTCCGCTGGCAACTTGGGGTGGGAGTTTCTTTCGAGCGCTTCAGATCTTCCATTTATAGCGCCAGCGCGGTCGGCACCACCACGAGTCTCGCGTATTTTCTAAGTGATTTTGTCGGAATAGAGGGGGATGTGAATACTTTTTTTGCCCCAACTATCTTGGAGAACGAACATGTCAAGCTGGTCAATTACGGGGTGGGTCCGAAATTTGCGTGGCGGCGGTCTCGTTGGGAGCCGTGGTTCCACGGACTATTCGGTGGAACACACGCACTGCCGCAAACTGCCAATCACAACAGCAAAAATGGATTCGCCGTGCAATTGGGAGGCGGCGCGGACTATCGCTTTCTGCCACGCCTGTCAGCCAGAGCTGAAGTCGACTATGTGGGCACCAAGCTTTTCGGCCAGTGGCAGAACAACGGCCAGGCGACCCTGAGCCTGGTGTTTCACTTCTAACGCGGCAAACCAGCCTTGATTGTCCAAACGATCAGTTTGGAATATAGCGGGCTCTCTTTTTTGATGCAGCGGTTCAGGGATGCATAACGGCGGGCACGGGCCGTCCCATGGATTTCGCGTATTCCGCGGCAAATAAGGGACTGGAAGAAAATTCCTCGCTCAACTCGCGCAAAAGTCTTTGCGCCAGCGCATCCTGCTTTTCCCGCCGCGCCGCCAATGCCAGCATGATTTTTGCAAAGGGCCGCAGATACAATCCGGAATCCGCGGATTTTCCCAACTGCTGCATGCCGAGCTTTTTATCCCCGTGTACGCCGCCAAACGCCAGAAAGAAACGCATGCCACCGGAAAGACTTCCAATAATGTAATTGGCGGAGCCCAGCGCGACGTACGCATCGTTGGCATCGGGCCGCACCGCGAGCAATTGCTTCGCGTATTGGTTCGCTAGTTTAAGCAGCTTGAGAGCTTCGAGGCGTTCTTTTCGCAGGATCATGTCTGCGTCAGACTCCATGCCCGCGGCCAGCGTTAGCGCAAAGAGCGCCTCGGTGTTCTTGGGGTTTTGTCTCAGGCGTTTATTTGCCAAGGTCCGAGTTCTTACCAACGCGCCCTGGAATTGGGCCATACGGCCTGGGTCGGGCTTGCCGTCGATACCATTCAGGAATTTTTCTTCATTCAGGAAAAAATCGCTGGTCAATACGCCCTGGCGGTAAAACTCTTCGAAAAGGTAGCTCGCAGCGACCGCTACTTCACCGAAAGGCTCCTCGGGATGTTCGGATTCCCAGGTTGCAAATTTTTCGCGCGCTATGGCGAATTGTTGGGCATAAAGAAGTTGAAAGCCGGAGGTAAGCTCCGGAGTCGGTGTGAAGGCCGGAGCGAGTGCGTCATCGCCGGCGTTGTCATCAGCATTGCGAAGAGACTTGGGGGCTGTATCACGATTGGAAATCCCACTCGCAATGTCGACGGCGGCGCTCGTGGCCAAAGAAACCGAGAGCATCAGGGGCACTAGAAAATAAAAACGGAGGTGCTTTCTCGTGCGGCTCATCATCGAGTCTCAGTATCTAACTAGAACAGGCCCGGTAGGAATCTCGGTTTGTTCGCCATGGCCGACCGGTAACCAGGGTCGGCAAATAACACGCGCTCTTCGGTCGAGAGCCGTTGTGCCAGCACCACAACGTGCGCTATCGAGCCCGCCAACGCGGTGATCCATGCAGTGTGTATCAAAGGCAGCGCCAGCATCTCGGCAAATACCGCTGCATAATTTGGATGCCGAACGAAGCGGAAAGGTCCAGATACAATTACGCCCAATCGCGTGGAATCCATGACCTGAACATTCCAATGTTCGCCCAGCGTGCGAATCACCCACCAGCGCACGGCATTGGCCGCCAGAAAAATGGTGAACGTTACCGCGGCCAGCAAGGGAATAAATGGCCGATGCAGAAAAATTACTTCCATGGCTGCGCCGACGAGCACCGCGGTGTGTAGTGCGACCATCCAGCCAAAACGCGGCTCGGCGACTTTGCTGGCGCCGTGTTCGATCATGCTCGCTTGATGGCGTCGCGAGATTTGCAATTCGACGACTCGCAAAGCCGCCACGGCGAGGAGCAGTGCAAGAAAGGCGATAACCGTTACGTCCATTGCAGCAACAAAAATTCAGCGCTGAAGCCGGGCCCAAACGCGGCCAGCAACGCGTATTCCCCGGCTTTGAGCGGACGCCTTTCGAGCCATTCCTGAAGAATGAATAAAATGGTGGCGCTTGAAAGATTGCCGACATTGGCAAGAACGTCCCACGATGGCTGGGTGTCGCATTGTTTCAGGCCGAGCTGAGTTTCGACGTTGCCCAACAGGCGGGCGCCGCCAGGATGCAAAATCCACCCCTTGATATCCTGACGCTTTTTCCCGCAGCGCTCTAGAAACCCATCGACTAGTTCGTTGATTTTCGCACCAATCATTTCCGGCACATCCTTGGCCAACAGAATGTGAAATCCGGAATCCCGCAGGTCGAAACCCATCGCGCCTAGCGAATCTGGAAAGGTATATGTCTCCGAAAATAGGATCTTCGGACCGTGCACGGGCTTTCCGCGCACCACTACGGCGGCCGCGCCATCGCCAAATAAAATGGACGAAATAAGGTTCGCCTGGGAAATATCCTTGCGCTGGAAGGTCAGTGAAGGCAGCTCCACGGCGATGATCAGCACGTTGCCGCCGGGCTCCGCTTTTAAATAATCCGCCGCGCGTCCCAATGCCATGGCTCCGGCCGCGCAGCCCAATTCCGTAAATGGCATGCGCCGCACGTTGGGACGAAAACCCATCAAGTGGATCAGGTGCGCATCGAGAGATGGAATCATGAATCCGGTACAAGACACGGTAATGATCAGATCGATGTCCGCAGGCGCAAGGCCGGCGCGCTGCAGGCATTTCTCGGCGGCCTCGCGACCCAATTTAATGGCGTGCTCGATGTACTCTTCATTGGTCTTCGAGAGGGCTCGTGGCTCGACGGTGTATTCGATGGGGAAAATGGCGTGGCGATTGTGAACGCGGGCATTGTCCACAATGCTCATCATGGCTTCCAGCTTGCGCTCGGGAATATCAAACACCCGGCCCATGTAATATTTCACGTCGTCGCGAGTAATAGTGTGAGGCGGGAGCGCCGTCGCAGTTGCGGCGATGGTGCAGTTTTCCGAACTCGGACGTTGCTCTTCGGCGTTAGAAAGGTTCAACGAATCCCCTGTAGATATATTGTGGCACGGATCGTGACTAAATCCAGCCACGGTTTGGACGCGAAACTAGGATGCTACATGCTCCAGCATAGTTGGGTGCAAGCGGTAGACTGTACATCAATTCGAACCAAAACAAGTAGTCAAAAACAGCTGATATGCTGGCCGGTTCTGATGTTACTCGAATGGACCTTACATGGAATGGCGCGGGTGTAAAAGTTTTGCAATTCGTTTGGCGTGCAGCGCTTTGAATTTTTGATTTTTGCGCGCCTAACTTGTCTGGCTGGCGCGAATTTCCTGCCAACGGCGCGGGCGGCGATTCGCCTGTAAAACTTTTTTGCGTAGGCGGATCGACTTGGGAGTCACTTCCACGAATTCATCGTCAGCAATGAATTCAATTGCCTGTTCCAGGCTCAGCTCGCGGTGAGGGATCAAACGGATGGCTTCGTCAGCGCTGGAGGAACGCATATTGGTCTGCTTCTTTTCCTTGGTGACGTTTACATCCATGTCCTGTTCGCGCGAATTCTCGCCCACGATCATGCCTTCGTATACATCGACCGCCGGGCCGATAAACAGTTCCCCGCGTTCCTGAATATTCCAAAGCGCAAACGCTGTGGAAGGGCCGCTGCGATCGGCGACCAGGGCCCCAGTCGGCCGCAACGCCATTTCGCCGGCATAATCCGTCCAGCCTTCAAAAATGGAATGGATCAGCGCGGTTCCGCGCGTGTCGGTCAACAACTGGCTGCGCAAACCAATCAACCCGCGCGAGGGGATTTTGAAATCCATACGCACGCGGCCTGAGCCGTGATTGCTCATCTTCAACATTTCGCCGCGCCGGCTGCCCAGAGTTTCCATGATAATGCCGATGAAATTTTCGGGAACGTCGATGACCAGGCGCTCCAGAGGTTCCATCTTTTTGCCATTCTCGTTGCGCACTACGATCTCCGGCTTACCGACCATCAGCTCGAAACCTTCGCGGCGCATGGTTTCAATCAAAATGGCCAGTTGCAATTCGCCACGTCCCAGAACGCGGAAGGATTCCGGAGTCTCGGTGTCTTCCACGCGGATGGAAACATTGGTGAGCAATTCTTTTTGCAGCCGGTCGCGAAGATCGCGGGAGGTTAAATAGCTGCCGTCTTTGCCGGAAAGCGGGCTGCTGTTCACGGTAAAGATCATGGCCAAAGTGGGCTCGTCAATCAGGAGTGGTTCGAGCGGAGCGGGTGCGAGTAGGTCCGTGATGCTCTCGCCGATCTGAATGCCTTCCACACCTGCAATGGCGACCAGATCGCCGGCGGCAACGCTGTCCGCTTCGTCGCGCTCCAGTCCTCGGAAGGTATAAAGCTTGGTGATACGTGTGGAGGTAAGTTTTCCGTCGAGCCTGAAAATGCCGACGTCTTCTCCGCGCTTTAAAGTGCCATTGAAAACGCGGCCGATAGCGATGCGCCCCAGAAATTCGCTGTAATCGAGGTTCATTACCTGAATTTGCAGAATGCCGTTGGGATCACCGGGAGGCGAAGGAATGGATTTAACGATCGTTTCAAACAGTGGCAGCAAATCTTTGGAGTCATCGCGGATTTTGTAGTGCGCCACACCGTCGCGCGCATTGGTGTAGACCACAGGAAAATCCAGCTGATCTTCTGTGGCGTCAAGATCGATAAACAAATCGTAAATTTCGTCCAGCACTTCATTGGCGCGCGCGTCCACGCGATCGATTTTGTTCAGGACGATAATTGGGGGCAGCTTGGCTGCCAGGGCCTTTTGCAGGACGTAGCGCGTTTGCGGCAACGGGCCTTCGCTGGCATCCACGAGCAGGAGCACGCCGTCAACCATACGCAGGGCGCGTTCCACTTCGCCGCCAAAGTCGCTGTGACCCGGGGTGTCCACAATATTGATTTTGGTGTCATGAAAAAAAAGCGCGGTGTTTTTGGCGAGAATGGTGATGCCGCGTTCGCGTTCCAGATCGTTGGAATCCATGACGCGTTCCACCAGCGCCTCATTGGCGCGAAAGATTCCGCTTTGCCGTAACATGGCATCCACGAGGGTGGTCTTCCCGTGGTCTACGTGGGCGATGATGGCGATGTTGCGAATATTTTGACTCATAAAATTTTAGCGTCGAGTGGCCGCGCGGCGGCCAGGCATTAAAGACAAAAATAGCTGCTGAAACAACCAGCAGCCCGGACGGTTCTCCTCAATTCTCAGGTGTGGTCGAGCTAGGTAAGTTTATCAGACCCAACGGTGCGTAACCAGCATTGTGGTTAGTTAGCCATGCCGTTTGCGCGAAATAGGAACTATGGTCGCAAAGTTATCATAAAGGAATTCGATGCTTTGATTGGGGGCATGGCGACACAAACTTGACGGGCCCACACCCCGATGCTAGATTTCGCTCCTGCGCGATAAATACGGGGGCTTTCACTGATCCGGCGTTCCAAGAGACGCAGTTCCATCGGTATCAGCCGCCGCGAATTCCTGCAATATTGTCAGGCCGCCCCGCTGGCTTTTCTGCCGGCAGCGATCTCTTCGTTTCCGTTCGTGCCGTCGTATTTTTCGGAAGAATCCAACTCGCCCGATGAATTTCACGTTCATCCGCGGTATCGCATGCCGCGAGGAATCGAAGCGATATTGCGAAAAATGCCCGCGGGATTCGACGAATTTGTCACCGAAAAGTACCAGGATCATGTTGCCGCGGTTTTGAGTGAGTGGAGTTCGCAGCTTTTGCAATCCCCACGAAATACAACGGCATTTGAAAAAATTATCGCCCCTGATTTTTCTGGTGAGTCACCAAAACCCAGCGTATGGAGGCCGGTGTACGAAGGATCTCCTCTTCAGGTGTGGAAGGGACAGTTCGACGGCGGGACTTTGTTGCGAGGACATGACTTTCTTGCCGAATGGCGCGCATCCGCAAGTGTTTTCTCCAAAATCATCACCGCTGAGTTTCAGGTGACGTCGATTCACTCCATGCCGGAAGCCTCGGCCGCGCCTGGGCAATCTCAACTACTGGAAACAGTCGTACGTTTTGAATTGGTGGGGACCGGCCAGGATTTTTACCGCGAGCAGCGTGTCGGCAACTGGCAAATCTCCTGGAGACTTTCTGCGTCGGAGGAATTGAAGCTTCGAAGCTGGAAGATCCTTGACGAAACGCGCAGCCGCTCTGCGTCTCCGGTGTTTATCGACGTCGCGCAACATGCCTTTGGCGGGAATCGTTCTTACGCTTCCCAATTTCTTCATGGCACGGATCATTGGCGAACGGTACTTGATGGCGCCAGTGGTATTGATATTTATGGGCACAACGGAATTTCCGTCGCCGACATTGATGGCGATGGCTTTGATGATCTTTATGTTTGCCAGCCGGCCGGGCTTCCCAATCGCCTATTCCGGAACCGCGGGGACGGCACGTTCGAAGACATTACCGAGCTATCGGGCCTCGGAGTTCTGGAAAACACTGCGTGCGCGCTTTTTGCGGATTTCGACAACAGTGGCCGCCAGGATGTGATGGTGGTGCGTGCGAATGGTCCCCTGTTGTTTCGCAATCTTGGCGGAGGAAAATTTCGCGTCAAGCCAGACGCGTTTCACTTTGAAAATCCGCCGCGAGGCACGTTTACGGGAGCCGCCATTGCGGATTATGACCGCGACGGCTGGCTGGACATTTATTTTTGTCTCTACGCGTTTTATCAGGGCACCGACCAGTATCGCTACCCGATGCCTTATTACGATGCGGAGAATGGCCCGCCCAATTTCATGATGCGAAACAATCGTGACGGCACCTTTGGCGACGTTACGCAACAATCGGGTCTCGACCAGAACAACACGCGTTTCAGTTTCTGTTGTGTGTGGGGCGATTACAACGACGACCAGTGGCCTGATTTGTACGTGGTCAACGATTTTGGACGCAAAAATCTCTATCGCGCCAATGGTGACGACAGATTTACGGACGTCGCGTCAGAAGCCGGCGTCGAGGATGTGGGCGCGGGCATGAGCGGTTGCTGGTTGGATTTTGACAATGATGGCCGGCAAGACCTTTACGTCGCGGATATGTGGACAGCGGCGGGACTGCGCGTATCGCAACAGGATAATTTTCAGAAAGAATCGAGCAAGCAGGTTCGCGACCTGTATCGCAAACACGCCATGGGCAATTCCCTGTTTCAGAATTCCGGCAACGGGAGTTTTGTGGACGCGAGTGCGGCCTCAGGAACGACGATGGGCCGCTGGGCGTGGTCGAGTGACGCATGGGATTTCAATCACGACGGTTTTTTGGATCTCTATATCGCTAACGGGATGATTTCCGGAGCAACGCGCGAAGACCTGAACAGTTTTTTTTGGCGCCAGGTAGTGGCCAATTCTCCTCAAGAGCCGAAGCCGAACCATGAATATGAGCAGGCTTGGAATGCCATTAACGAGTTGATTCGCTCCGATGGCACATGGAGTGGATTCGAACGCAACGTTTTCTATCTCAACGACGGTGATGGGACATTCTCAGATATTTCTGGAATCGTTGGCCTTGACTGCAAGGAAGACAGCAGAACTTTTGCGCTTTCCGATTTTGACCACGATGGGCGGCAGGAGATGGTCTTGAAAAATCGCAATAGTCCACAGTTGCGGTTTTTAAAAAATGTTATGCCGGAACTGGCTCCAGCTATCGCGTTTCGCCTGACGGGCAAGAAGAGCAATCGCGACGCCATCGGCGCTTGCGTTACGGTGGAAACAGAATCTGGCCGGCAAACCCGCTTTCTCCAGTCTGGATCTGGATTTCTAGCGCAACACACTAAGGAATTGTTTTTTGGGTTGGGCACGGCGAAGGGGCCAGTTCGCGCCACGCTTCGCTGGCCCAGCGGATTGCTGCAGAATCTTGCTGACTTGCCAGTCGATCATCGCGTTTGGGTTGAGGAGGGGATGCCGCCATCGCGGATCGAGCCCTTTGTGAAATCGTCAAGTTTGCCTACCGTGGCACTCGAGGTTTTTTCGGCGCCGGAGGTTTTGCCTACTGCTACTGAATCGTGGCTGCTCGCGCCAGTCCATGCTCCTGATTTTTCGCTTCGCGGTACCGATGGGCGAGTGGAATCGCTTTCTGCGCGACGCGGTAAGCCAGTACTTCTTTGTTTTTTTTCTGCATCGGCTGTCGGCTCTGAAGATAATCTAAAACAGCTGGAAAAATTAAACTCCCGGTGGGGAAAAGAAGGACTGCACCTTTTGGTTATCGACGTTGACGCCGCACTGCGCGTGGATAACGGCGAGACGATTCAAGACGGCACCACACAAAGTTTCCCAATTTTGCAAGCTACCTCTGATGTAATCGCCATCTACAATCTTCTTTTCCGGTCGCTTTTTGATCGCCATCGCGATTTAAGCTTGCCCACGTTCTTCCTGGCTGACGAAGCGGGAGACGTAGTTAAGATTTATCAGCGAATCATTGAGAATGAGCATTTTGGCGAAGACTTCAAGAGCATTCCCCGGACCAATGCAGAGCGCGTAGCGAAGGCGCTTCCGTTCCCGGGCGCGGACACTGGCTATGCCTTTGTCCGCAACTATCTTTCGCTTGGTTCAGTGTTTTTCGAACGCGGATATCCGGAGACTTCCGAGACTTTTTTCCGGCGTGCTCTGCAAGACGATTCCGAAAGCGCCGAGGCGCTGTATGGACTTGGAAGCGTTTATCTACTACAACAAAAACTGCCAGAGGCGCGCGAAAGTTTTGAACGTGTGCTGAAACTGCGGTCCAGCTATCCCGGAACCATTCCGAATGCGTGGAATAATCTTGGACTTCTTTCCGCCAAGGAAGGGAATACCGTTGCGGCCATCGACTTTTTTCAGCGGGCGTTAGAAATTGATCCGGCCCATTTGATTGCGCTGCTGAATCTTGGCAACGCCTATCGTCAACGCAAGGATTGGCCGGAAGCGAAAAAAGCGCTTCAGCGAGCTTTCGACGTTGGTCCGGATGATCCTGAAGTCAACTACAGTCTAGGCATGGTCTGCGCCCAGCTGGAGGAATCAGATCGCGCCTACGAGTATCTAAAACGCGCTGTTGAGTTGCGCCCCGTTTATCCCGAGGCTTTGAATAATCTTGGCGTGCTTTATTTGCGGACGAGACGGCCGGAGGAAGCCGTTCACAGTTTTGAAGAATCCATCCGCGTGGCGCCTGAGTACGATCAGGCCTATCTGAATCTCGCGCGTGTCTACGCTAACCAGGGCGAGCGGGAGAAAGCTCGCGAGGTGCTTCTTGAATTGCTGAAGCAGCATCCCGATCATGCTCGAGCGAAAGCCGAATTGAACCAGCTCGGCCAATAAATCAGCGTTAGAATTGACGCTCGAAAGAATTGTGCTGCCGGACGCGTTGACCGACGTTGTGGAATGTATTTTCCGATGACCTCCATTGTCGCCAGAGTTGTTCAGGTATTCGGCGCATTCGTGGCGCTGACCGCGTTGAGCGTCGTGACAACTCACGGCCAGAACAAAAGTGATGAGAAACCCGCGATCGTTACAGGGATTGTCGACGACTCGGAGAATCGTCCGGTTGTAGATGCGACTGTTTCTCTCGAGAGCGATGACCTCGCGCGTAAATTCACGTTTCAGTCCGATTCAAATGGGCGATTCCGTTTTGAGGCAGTGCCCGCGGGAAGTTACAAACTGCGCGCGAGTAAATCCGGATACGGCGTCGCGAAGAATGGCCCGTTTGTTCTCCACAGAGCAGAGAGCAAGTCCGTAGAGTTGCGATTGCTCGTGGAGAATACTGCGTCAACCGGGAAGGACGATTCCGCGGCGGTAAACTTTTCCGACGAAATCCATTTCAACGTGGCGGGTGTCAGCGACCCTAGCAACCTTGGCGGTCACGGATCAGATACCGTGTTGCGCACGAAGGAAACACTGGCTAAAGAGACTGTTTCGTTGGACGGTGAAGCGATAACACAGCCGAGTAACAATTCACATCCCGCTGAAGATGTCGCGAACAGACACGCGCTGTTGGCAGAAGCCGCCGAAAGCGAAGGGCGTCCGCTCGACGCGGTGCGTCAGTATCAGAAAGCAGCGGAGCTGCAACCCAGCGAAGCTAATCTATTCGCCTGGGGAGCGGACTTGCTGCTGCATCGCGCGTTTGAGCCAGCAATCGAAGTGTTCAAGAAGGGTCATCGGCTCTATCCGGGTTCGGTTCGAATGCTGCTTGGTCTGAGCGTAGCTACTTACGATCAGGGAGCGATGGAGCAGGGAAAAGCGCTGCTGCTCCAAGCTTGCGACCTGAACCCGGCCGACTCAGCTCCCTATTTATTTCTTGGCAAACTGCAAGAAGCTGAGAAAACTGAACCGCCGAGCTGGGCCGAAAAATTTGCGCGCTTCGTGCGCCTGCATCCGGAGAATGCGCTGGCGCATTATTACTACGCTGTCGCGCTTGGCAAGCAAGAACCTGGCGGGGGAAACGCCGCAATGGTTGAGTCCGAATTGAAAAAAGCTATTCAACTTGATTCTCAACTTGGCAGTGCGTACCTGGAGCTCGGCATTCTATATTCGCAACGGAAGGATTATTCGGACGCAATCTCGGCGTTCCAGAAAGCAATCGCAATTACGCCTCTTCCTGCAGAAGCTCATTACCGTCTCGGCCAAGTTTACGGCCACATGGGAGAAGCGAAAGAAGCCACTAAGGAAATCGAATTGTTTAAGCAAACCTCAGAACAGAAAAAGAACGAGGCCGAACGCGAGCGACATAAGATCCAACAGTTTGTGTATACGCTCCGAAGCGGGAGTCCTTCGTCGCCGTCAGCAACTTCTGAACCCGATTGAAACTAAAATTCAGCAGCGAATAAAGAATGCCATCAAGCCCCAAAACAAAAACGACCCACCGGTACGCTGGCGGGTCGTTTGTTAATTACCCGAACTGAATCAGCTGCGAGCGGACTCTAAAACGTGAGCTTCAGACCGAATTGCACGACGCGTGGGTTGTTTACGGTCGAGTTCACCGAGCCGAACCCAGGCGAACCGATATCGGCTATCGGCAATCCGAATTGTGGATGGTTGAAAAGGTTGAAGAACTCCGCCCGGAAGTTCAAGCCCATCCCCTCCCGAGGCAAAGCAAATTGTTTGATGACGGAAAAGTCGGTGTTCACAAATCCCGGGCCTGTCACCGGGACGCGAGACGCGTTACCCAGTTGTCCGGGTGTCGGCGCAACAAAGCACGCCGGATTAATCCACTGGTTCTGCCCATGATTGGCCGCATACGGGTCGCAGCCAGCAACCTGATTTGGGCGATTGAAGTTGTTCCCGTTGCCGCCGTTGTCGAAGGTTGGAAATTGTCCGGCTTGGTTTGTGCTGTCCAGCAGAGGTACACCGAAGCCGGAAGTAATCTTTTCGATGAGCGTCAGTTGCCAGCCCCCAATCACGGAGTTGCTGACCTTATTCCAGTTACTTCCATACTTCTTGCCCCTGCCGAACGGCAAGTCGTAAATGACGCTAGCCGTGAAGCTGTTATTGAGATTAACTTGCGACAACGCCCAGTCCAGTTTCTCCCAATTCGGAAGTGGGAAGTAGGGCGCGCTAAGCAAAGAGCCCAGACCGTCGCTTAGGCCATTGTCGTACGTGTGTGAGTAAGTGTACGCGACGAGAGCGTAAAGGCCATGCCGGGTGTTCTTGGTCTCCGCTTTTATTTGCAGCGAGTTGTAGCTGGTCTTGCCGAGATCGCCGAAGATCAAAAGTTTGTTGCCTACTCCGTACGGCGGCACGAAGGGAGCGCCACCCGGGAGGCAGCCTATGGTGTATCCAGAGACAGTTCCGCAGGCCGATGGGCTTCCGGTATTCAGATCGTTCCCGGCGACCAAGATGTGCCGGCCACGCGAACCCGCATAGCCAACAGTGAGCACAATGTTCCCCGGCACCTGCCGCTCCACGTTCGCATTGAACTGCTGGACCATACCAAGATGGAAGTCCCTGGGTTGCGTGAAAAAGGTTCCGCTAAATGCGGTGGGGTTGGCCGTCGAGGTTTCGATCGGAAACCCTTGGGAAATAGCAAAATTACCAAAGCCCGAAGGGGACGACCCAAGTACTGTCGCGCAGTACGATGTCGCAAAGGGGCACCCGCTGAATCCAGGTACTCCACCTTGTTGGGCAAAGCCGAGGCCATCAGACTCAGCGAAGAAGGGCGGATTCTGCCAAAGCCCTTGCGCGCCCATGCTCCACGCTGAATCGTGAAAAATGGCATAGCCCGCCCGGACCGCTGTCTTATCACTGCCAAGAACTTTCCACGCCAGTCCGATGCGGGGCTCAAAGGCCGTCCAATTCCGGTTGATGCCAGCAGAATTACTGACGCCATTCTGACCGGCAATCAGAAGCTGGCCCGGACCGCCATTCTGAGGAATGTAATCTGCCATGCGGTTATCGACTTCCGTGATGGGACTGGTCAGGTCCCAGGCCAAACCAAGATTCAGCGTCAAATCTCTGGTAATTCTCCAATCGTCTTGTACAAACGGGCGGAAGATTTTCCAACGGCGACCGGTGACCGGACCATTGAAAGTCTGATCGTGCTCAGAGACGCCTACTAAGCCGAGCAGGAGATCCGCCTCAGCGCTACCCGGAACGTTCACACTCGCACTCGAAAATCCGCTGAAATTGCCGATGGCGCCTGGAATCCAGAATCCGTCCTGAAAAGCCTCCGTGCCCACGTTCATCTGGTTCGCGCGGACGGTAGCTCCCACCTTGACATCATGCTTGCCGCGAATCATGTCCAGCGAATCGCTGAAGGAGAAAATGTTGGTTCCGCCCTGGAACGGCGTGAACCCGCGATCACCGAGCGACCAAAAGGTGCTGAGAAAGAATGTCGAAACCAGTCCGCAGCTATAGGCGCCCGGCAAACAGGTGGTGCCCCCGTTGGGGCAGCCCAGGTTTGCGCCGGGAATGCCGCCCGGCACGATCTTATTGGATTCGCAACTCCCGGTGCCCTGCGATTTGATGTAATTGAAAATCCGGTTGTAACCGAAGCTGGCTTGGTTCACCGTGTTCGGGGAAAACACGTGAGTCTCGCCAATGGCGATTTGGCGCGCGTGATTGACGATTCCCTGGTTGCTGCCAAACGCGTTAGCCTCCGCAAATCCGCCGGTAAAGCCGCCAGGAACGAAAGAGACGGCGTCGTCGTAACTAAAGCGCGCGAACAAATTATCGCTGGCGGAAAGGGTGTGGTCCAAACGGACATCGATCTTCGTTTCGTCCAGCTTGCGCACCGGCTCGCTAAGGAAGTTAAATCCCGCGCTCAGGTTATTGGCATTGGGGATGGGGTAGAGATTCTCCATGGCTTGCCCGATGTTGTTAATCAAGCCGGAAGGAATCTTATTGCATGCAGTCCCCGGTGCCTGAAGTCCGCTCGCGCTTGCCGGCAAAGGATTCCCGGTTGGATCGCAATGGAAATAGATATTTGGAAAGACGGCTGGATTTGTCGAGGCCCCGACCATATTTGGATTGACGATTACAGTACCGGAAACGGGATTGCCAAACGGATCGGCGCTGAAATCGCCAGCGCGCATCGCTTGGCTGGGGACCAATCCAGTAAATGTGATGCCGTGGCGCTGATATTTTTGCTCGCCATCGACAAAAAAGAACGTCTTATTCTTGCGGATCGGCCCGCCGATAGACCCACCGAACTGGTTCAGATTGAATTTTTCCGGCGACGTCGCAAAAAAGCTCTTGGCATCCAGTGAGGTATTGCGCAGAAACTCGAACAGCGATCCGTGGAAAGCATTGGATCCTGATTTCGTAGTCACCAACACGGTTGGCCCCGCGCGCGTCCCGTATTCCGCGGAATAGTTGTAGGTCAAAACCTTGAACTCTTGTATGTCGTCGATCGATGAAAAAATTCCGATTCCCCCCGCGGTCAATTCATTGTTGTCCACACCGTCCAGAAGCCAATCGGTCGCGTTGGGACGTGAGCCGCCGACGGACAGTGAGAAGGAACCTCGTGCGGCGACCTCACTGCTAGCGGCGGAGGTGAAAAAACTATTGGGATTCGACTCTGCCGTGGCGCCGGGGGTGAGGGTGGCGAGCTGCACGAAATCGCGTCCATTCAGAGGCAACTGCGCAACTTGCTGTGAATTGATGACTTGGCCCAGCGCGGAACTCGCCGTCTCCACCTCCACTTCGGAAGCGACCACTTCCACCGAAGTGGTCACTGAAGACGGCGAAAGGGCAAAATCCAATTCCCGTTGCTCATCCACCTGCAGTTTCACGTCTTTGGTTTCGACAGGCTGAAAGCCCTGGTATTCCACGCGGATCGTATAAACGGACACCGGCAACAAATTAATGGTGTAGTGCCCCACATCATCCGTGATGGCTTCGCGAGATATGCCCGTCGTTTGCGAAGTGACGGTGACCCTGGCGCCGGAAACTGCTGATCCGGATTTATCGGTCACCACGCCCAAAAAACTGCCGGTTGCCTGCCCATGGGCCATTTGCGCACAAGAAAGCACGCCAAGAATAAGCGCTGCTACAAAATAGAATCGTTTACCCATCGCCCACACCCCCCCTCAGAAAAAAAGTTTCGTCAGATCTGCTCAATCGTGATGAATTTAAAACTTTTGATACCCCCGACGCTGAGAACCCGTGCTGGACTAGAGCGCAGCGCCTGTGACTCGAACTGACGTCCCGATCGCACAGCTTCACAGGCGAAAAAGGTCATGGCTCAGCAAAAAATATTGAAGCAACGTACTTTCCATCCACGCTGGTGTCAAGCGGTTGTTTGTGAAAAGCGATGAAAACTTTAGCCAAGCACAACCATCAATTCGAATGTTGCGGTTTTCTGTTTCAGTCTTTCGGTCTCTCACATGCGCTAGCCGTACAGGCAGACCCCGTAAGTTGCACAAATTGACGTCACGGCGAGCAAGCCCAAGATGAATACGCTCGCCGCGAAAGGTAACGCAGGCATCGACAGATTAACTTGCAAGTCTGACTTACAAGTCTGGCTGTTATTTGTTATCGTCGAGTATGCCGCGAAAAACTCTGGAGAGCTCGGTAATTGATCTTATTCAGTCCATTGGGCTGTTGGTGCGCCGTGTGCGCGCGGCGGCCGCGTCGCATGAACTTTCTTTGACGGAGGCGTCCGTCATGGGACGGCTCGCTAGAAATGGGCCCGCCACGACGGCCGAACTCGCGCGCGCGGAAGGTATGAAGCCGCAGTCGATGGGAACGACCATCGCGGCGCTTGAGGAAATGGGCATGGTCGAGCGTAAGCCGCATCCGACCGACGGCCGCCAAGTGAACATTGGCCTAACTGCCAAAGGCGCATCGGTTCGTAAAAGCGCCAAGGATGCGAAACAAACGTGGCTGTCGCAGGCCATCGTTCAGCTCGACGAAGAGGAACGGGAGACGCTGTTCAAAGCGGGCGAGATTATTAAGCGGCTGGCGGAAAAGTGAGCAGAAATGACGGACAACGCTAGTCATGGGTAAGCCCGCAATCAGTCCGGATACACGCCAGACCCCGGTTCCCGCACGATCGATATCGCATGCCTGGCGTGCGCTGCGACATCGTAACTTCCAGCTCTTTTTCGTTGGTCAAAGTATCTCTGTGATTGGCACGTGGATGACGCGGCTGGCGACCATTTGGCTGGTGTACCGTCTCACGCACTCGGCGCTGCTGCTCGGCGTCGTAGGCTTCGCGGGGCAGATTATTTCTTTTGCGCTGGGGCCAGTCGCGGGCGTATGGGTCGAGCGCCTCGCTCGCCGCAAGCTGCTGGTGTGGACACAAGCTGCTGCTGCCGTTCAGTCACTCGCGATGGCCGCGCTCACGTTGGCGCATGTCATCACTCTCTGGGAAATCATCGCCCTCACCGCGTTACAAGGCTTGATCAATGCCTTCGACATGCCTGCTCGCCAATCATTCCTGGTGCAGATGGTTGAGGATCGCAACGATCTCAGTAACGCCATCGCCATCAATTCCTCGATGGCAAATGGCGCGCGCCTGATCGGACCGGCCATCGCCGGCGTGGTGATCGGTGCACTTGGCGAGGGCTGGTGCTTCCTGATCGATGGCATCAGTTATATTGCGGTGATCGCATCTTTGATGCTGATGCGCATCAAGCCGTTAAATATCCGCCGCGACGGGGCCAGCATGTGGGAACAGATGCGCGAGGGCTGGGACTATGTCCGCACTTTTCCGCCCATCCGCACCATCCTGGCGCTCTTTGCGCTCGTCAGCCTGATGGGCTATTCCTACACCGTGCTGCTGCCGATTTTTGCTGCGCAGGTGCTGCACGGCGGCGCGTACACGCTTGGCTGGCTGACAACAGCTTCAGGAGTTGGTGCGCTGGCGTCGGCGCTTTCGCTGGCGATCCGCAAATCGGTCGTGGGGCTGACACGTATGCTGCAAACTGCGTCGGCGATGCTTGGAGGTGCGCTGATTCTCTTTGGCCTGTCGCATACGTTGTGGCTATCGCTGGTGCTGATGGTTTTCGTAGGCTTCGGCATGATCCAGGCCGCCTCGGCCAGCAACACCGTCATCCAGGCACTGGTGCCAGATGATAAGCGCGCCCGGGTGATGAGTTATTACACGATGGCTTTCTTCGGCGCATCGCCTTTTGGCAGCTTGCTGGCCGGCACGCTGGCGCACCAGATCGGAGCGCCCCACACGGTCATCATCACCGGCGCGTTCTGCATCGCCGGCTCGTTATGGTTCACGCTGCAGTTGTCAAAAATCAGAGCGATCATGCGGCCAATCTACCGGGAACTGGGCCTGCTGCCGGTGTCTGACATCAACTGATTTTCGACGCACAGGAACGGCGGCAAATTAACCGTTCCAATGGCCGCCACAAGCCCCGAACCAGAAAGGAAACCAAAGTGAACTGGTATCACTACATCGCGTGTTTTTTCGCCGGAGCGTTTCTCGCCAATGTCGTGCCTCATTTCGTGAATGGTATTTCTGGTGACCGTTTCCCGACGCCATTCGCTCGCCCGCCAGGGAAAGGATTGTCATCGCCAACGGTGAACGTTTGCTGGGCGCTGTTCAATTTGTTCATCGGTTACATTTTATTTCGAGTTGGAAAAGTTTCGAGCGTAGAAACTCTGGCACTTGTCATTTTCTTTGCCGGTATCGCCGCGATAAGCACGCTGCTGAGCGTGCGGTTTGCGCAGAAACAAACTGAAATAACCGCCGGAGCGAAAATCGCAAGTACCGCTATGCCGAAAGGAAAGCCATGCCTTTAACTAAACTGGATATCACCGCCGCCCTGATCGTGATTGACCTGCAAAAAGGCGTCGTGGGCCTTCCGACTGTTCATCCCACGACCGAGATCGTCGCTCGCACTGCCCGGCTCGCGCGGGCGTTCCGCGAACGAGGCCAGCCGGTCGTGCTCGTCAACGTGACGGGCGTAGCTCCTGGCCGCACCGACGCCGGAACTCGCAACCTGTCTTCGCTCCCGGCCGATTGGAGCGAGCTCCTTCCTGAATTGGAGCGGCGGCCCGATGATTACCTCGTCAGCAAGCAACGAGTGGGCGCCTTCATTGGCACATCGTTGGATGAAATCTTGCGCAAGCGCGGCGTAACTCAGGTATTTGTGACCGGCGTTATTACCAGTTTCGGCGTGGAATCGACGGTGCGTAGCGCCTACGATTACGGGTATAACGTTGTCACGGTAGTGGATGCAATAACGGACCGCGATGCTGAAGCGCACCGTCATTGTGTCGAGAAGATTTTCCCTCGGCTCAGCGAGACAGATACAACCGACAATGTGCTGAAGCTGTTGGCGGGACACAGGCTTACTGAGTGAACCAAAGTCACGCGTGCGCCGCGGTATGCACGAACTCGATCCAGGCGCCGTTAAACTTAATGCTATTCGTGACGTAAGGCGACTATAGGATCGACGCGCATTGCTCGACGAGCCGGCAAATAGCAAGCGAGGACGGCCACGCCAAAGAGCAGCAGCGGCACGGCGATAAAGGTAAAAGGGTCAGTGGCTTTCACGCCGTACAATAAACTGGCAAGCAGTCTGGTAAGCGCGAAGGCACCTAAAAGACCAATGGTAACTCCAACGAACGCGAGGCCTGCGCCTGTGCCGACGATCAACCTCCAAATCTCTCGTTGTTGCGCGCCCAAGGCGATGCGAATTCCGATCTCGCTGGTGCGCAAGCCTACCATGTAGCTCATCACGCCATAAATTCCGACCGCCGCTAACAATAACGCGAGCACGGCAAAAATACCGAGCAGGTCCATGGAGAATCGACGAGGCGACACCGATTCCGAAATCAACCGGTCGAGAGTCATGACGTTCGTCACGGGCAAAAGCGGATCTACCTCGTGAATTTCGCCAATGGCGGCCCGCGCTAACGTCGATGGGTCCGAAGAGGTGCGAATGACGAAGTAAGGCACCCAGCCGCCAGTGACGTACATATCAAAGGTCGGAGCCACGTCGAGGCCGTATTGGTGCACATCACCAACGATACCGACCACCGTGAAGAAGCAGGGAGTCTTATCAAGCGTGCAGAGATTGATGCGTTTACCCAGAGCATCGTGTCCCGGAAATGTTCCGGCCATCGTTTCGTTGATGTCCGCATTGGGCTGATCGCTGTCGTGTTCATCCAAAAGGCGTCCCGCTCGCAGTGGGATTCCCATGGCGGCAAAATACCCTGAACTGGCATTGCGAACTTCCGCGATGGGGCGTGCGCCGCTGGTCGGCGCGGGTTGACCCTCGAGCAGGAATCTCGACGCGGAAGTGATTTTTGTGCCGAGCGGAAGGAGATTCACGCTGCCAACGGCTGTCACTCCCGGTAAACCGCGAATTCGTTCAGCCATCACTTGGAATTTTCGCGAGTCTGCCAGATCTAGCGCGTGCTGTTGTTCTTCAGGCAATTGGCTGTACTCCTGGTAAGGGATCGCGGCTTTATCCACTTTCATGGACAGAATATGCTGCGTGGCAAATCCAGGGCTGATCTCCAGAAGCCGATAGAAGCTGCGAATCAGAAGACCGGCGCCCACGAGGGGAATGAGAGCGAGCGCAATTTCGGATACCACAAGAATACTGCGAGTTCGGTGACTCCGTGCGGCGCTGGCAGTTCGTCCGCCCTCCTTTAACGTTCCGGATAAATCTTGCTTGAGGGTTTGCAGAGCGGGTAGCAAGCCACAGAGAACACCAGCAAGTAAACACGTGCCCACTGTAAAGGCGATCACCCAGCCGTTCAGTTGTGCTTGCTTGACGATAATCAGTTCGGCGGGAACGAACAACGCGATCACGCGCAAGCCGGCCGCCGCCAGCAATATTCCGATTCCTCCGCCAAGAAGCGATAAGACAATGCTTTCTGTAAGCAGTTGGCCGATCAATCTTGCGCGGCTGGCGCCGAGAGCCAAGCGCACCGCGATTTCCTTCTGCCGCGCGGCATTACGCGCCAGCAGCAGATTGACGATGTTGGCACAGGCGATCAGAAGCACCAATCCCACCGCGCTAAAGAGTACGATCAACGCGACGCGCAGTTTGGCTGCGGCAGGATTTTGCATCGGGCGAACGAAAACGCCCCAGCTCTTGTGTGTATCCGGAAAGGCGATTTCTTCCTGTTGGTTAAGCGCGACCATTTCTGCTTGCGCTTGGGCGACACGTACACCGGGTTTCAGCCGCGCAAGCACACTGTATTCGTGATGAATGTGACTCGGAGGCTGGTCGAGATATAGGCCCATCGGCAACCATAAATCCGCGTTTGGTACCAGGTGAAAGCTGGCGGGGAGGACACCGGCCAGAATGTAATTTCGCCCGTCGAGCGTCAGATTGCGCCCGATGATGGAGCGGTCAGAGCCAAAATGCTCCTGCCACAAGCGGTGAGAAACCATTACGGAAGGCGTGACGCCAGGTTTGTCTTCTTCTGCCGTGAAGTTTCTGCCCGCAACGGGTTGCGCGCCGAGCATGGGAAAAAATCCGGCAGTCGCGTATCGAGCTTCCAGACGCAACACATCACCAGAGCCGGTCAAGTTAAAACCTTGTGGGACGTTGATGTAGGCTTCCATTTGTGTAAACGATTTGGCTTGTTGCTTGAAGTCCCGAAAGTCTCCGGGCGACAGTTCGGCTTCAGTCATGTCTGGTAGATACGGATAGGTGTTCCATATCTCGGCGAGATTTTCGACCTGCGGGTAGGGCAGCCGCTGAAGTAGTACCGCTTGCACCACGCTGAAAATCGCGGTGTTGGCGCCGATGCCGAGCGCCAATGTAAGCACGGCTACCACGGTGAATCCGGAACTGTTTCTAAGGGATCGCAGTGCGTACCGCAGGTCCTTGACGAGAGTCTCCATGTGTATCCCTTTTGAGTCTTCCGCACGCGATAGCGATGCCTGGGTTATACATATTTGTACCGCAACTAAACCAATCTTCAAGCCGACTCTTGGCCGATGCTTGTCATACAGCCAGCAGGAGCGCAGTCGCCTCGCCAATTCCACTGTTTGCGCCGGTGATTGCGACGACTTTGCCTTCGATTCCCGACATGGAGTTGCCCCTTTTGCTGAAAAAGTTGAAATTAAACTTATCTTCTCTTACTCGCAATAGCATCCAACGCTCTCGCAGCAGATAGCCATTGTTAGGAATGACGAGTGGGAATAGGATGTTCCCCCCGCAGGGCAAAAGGCTTTGAGCAAAGGAGGATGGCTTGAGGATCATTTGCAACTTAAGGTACACGTTCCTGCTGGCCGGAGTTCTATTGTTCCGTTCGCCAACCGCGCTGGCGCAAACGCCATTGCCTGCTGGCTCGAGCTCGCCAAGTACAGGTTTACCGGGAGCGCTTGCAGGGAGTTCGTTTTCAGGGTCGGTGCCTGGAAAGCCCGTTCCAGGCGTTATTCCGCTCTCCTTGCAGGAAGCCATCGACCGAGGACTGAAGCAGAACCTCGGGGCGCTGCTCTCGAATACCGATATCCGCGCTGCTCGCGGACAGCGCTGGGAACAATTGAGCGCACTCTTACCGCACGCAACATTGTCGCCGTACGTGGCAGCGTCAAAAATCAATCTCGGAGAATTGGGTCTTACGAATCTGCCTGGCGCTATCAGCATCCCGGCATCAGTAGGCCCGTTTTCCTATTTTGATTCGCGTGCCGCGGTGACGCAGTCGCTGTTCGACTGGAAGTCGATCAACGCCTCGCGCGCAGCCAGCCAGAACGTAAAGTCGGCGGAATACTCCTACAAAGATGCTCGAGATCTGGTGGTGCTCGCTGTGGGCTTCGTATATCTGCAAGCCATCGCGGATGAGGCGCGCATTGAAACCTCGGAAGCGCAGGTCAAGACCGCTCAAGCGCTGTTCGATCAAGCAACCGATCAAGTCAATTCAGGCACTTCGCCAGCCATCGACGCCTTACGAGCCAAAGTAGAGTTGCAGACGCGGCAACAGCGACTCATTCAAGCCAGGAACGACTTCGCCATCCAGAAGCTCACTATCGCTCGAGTGATTGGGCTCGCTCCAGGACAGGAATTCGAACTGACGGATAAGTCGCCTTACCAGCCGATCGAGGGCATCAGCGTTGACGAAGCTGTGAAACGCGCTTACGATTCGCGCTCCGATTATAAAGCGGCTATGGCTGACGTCCGAGCGGCGCAATTTTCCCGCAGAGCTGCCACGGCGGGGTATTTCCCATCGCTCTCCTTCAATGCTGATTATGGCGCGGCCGGAGCGCATCCCTCGACAGCCACGCAAGTGTTCGACGTGCGCGGAACGCTAACCATTCCGATTTTTCAGGGCGGCTCAGTGCACGGTGATGTTTTACAAGCCGATGCCAGACTCGAGCAAAGCCGGGACCGCCTGGAAAACCTTCGCGCACAGATCGACTCCGATGTTCGCACCGCATTGCTGAACCTGCAGTCATCAGAAGAACTGGTCAATGTCGCGCGCAGCAACGTTGATTTATCGGAAGAGACGCTGGTCCAGTCGCGCGATCGCTTCACCGCGGGTGTCGCCGATACCGTCGAAGTGGTGCAATCGCAGCAGGCTGTAGCCTCAGCGCACGAACAATACATCTCCAGTCTGTATAGCTACAATTACGCAAAAATCTCTCTGGCGCGCGCGATCGGTATGGCTGAAGCAGGCGTAAAAGAATATTTCAAAGGAAAATGAATATGGCGGAAGAGAATTCACCTCGTTCGGTGCCGCAAACGGAAGCAGGGTCAACCGCTAATCCGCCGCCTTTGGCAGAGAGAAAGAGCGCCTCTCGCCCATACACGCCTCCGAAAAAACGCAACAAGACTTTGATCCTCGCTGTGGTCATCCTGCTCGTTTTGATTGGCAGCATTTTTCTGTGGCGCTACTTGCGCACCTATGAATCCACCGACGACGCGCAGGTGGATGTTCACCTCTATCCCGTAAGCGCCCGCGTCTCCGGCTATGTAGTGAAGGTAAACGTAGGCGACAACGAGTGGGTACAGCAGGGGACGGTGCTCGTAGAGATTGACCCCAAGGATTTTGAGGTTGCTGTCGCGCAGGCGCAAGCCAATCTCGCCAATGCGGAGGCCACCGCGCAATCATTGAATATTACTGTGCCGATTACCTCCACGACCACCACCAGTCAACTGCAATCCACGGCGTCGGGTGTTGAAAATAGCAGGGCAGGAATCATTGCGGCGGAGCGCCAACTGAGCGCCGCGCACGCGCAAGTAGAAGAGGCTGAGGCTAACGACGTGCGCGCACAGGAAGATTTACGGCGCTACAAGCTACTGGTGGACAAACGTGAAATTGCGCAGCAGGTTTACGATCAGGCGGTCGCTTCGGCCAGAGCAAGTACGGCAGCGGTGGCGGCAGCCCGCGCCAACGAGTCCGCTACTCAACAATTCGTACAACAAGCGCAAAGCCGCTTGGTGGAAGCGCAAGCCAACCG
>Ga0073928_10000878_pt1 | contig 62838 bp, 47 predicted proteins | sample PaiPotPPA55metaG_FD_76969 | JGI IMG/M metagenome (GOLD analysis project Ga0073928, IMG submission 76969) | Iron sulfur acid spring bacterial and archeal communities from Banff, Canada, to study Microbial Dark Matter (Phase II) - Paint Pots PPA... ... | reverse complement strand
GAACCGAGACTTCTTGGAGCGTGGCTTCCGCAAGCGTAACTTCGTGCGGAGAGGCACTTTCCAACCGAACTCCCAGCGGAAGACCTTGACCGTCGACCAGTACCATCCACTTTGTCCCCTTGCTCCGCATCCTCGTCTCTTACACCGACCGCGACCGGAGTCCAACAACTGGAGGCTGCGTTTCCCAATAACCCTGCCGTTGCGGCGCTGGCACAATTCGGTCCCGAGACTGTAAAACTTGGAAATCCAACGTTTAATAACATTCAGAATGTGAACGTCACGGCCTTGGGAACCTCGGTCCCCATCCAAATGGGAACGCTCACCCGATTCCTGTCGTCCCCTCTGAATGATTACGAGGCTACCGGGCGTGTAGACTTCCAAGTTACCAGCAAAGACCGCTTGTTTACCCGGTACATCTTCCAACAGGCCGACACTTCAAACGTCGCATTTTTTGGAGGACCTCAAACCGCCGAGGGGCAAGTTGTGACTGTTCCAGGGCGCAACCAGCAAATTGGGTTGGACCTCACCCATACCTTTTCCCCATCGTTGTTGGATCAGGTACGATTCAGCTATTCACGCGCCAGTTCGGGATTCGAAGGAGGCGCATTCCCTGACTGCACTGTAACCAACATTGGCGCATGCCCGCCGCAGATTAACATTCTCGATCCCTCGGCTTTGGGCCTGGGCCAAAGTTCCCTATTTCCGCAAGGCCGCATCATCAACGTCTATCAACTTCAAGACAACGCGTCGATGGTTCACGGAAAACACGTTATGAAATGGGGTGGTGAATACGACAGGCAGCGCTCGCCCAACTACGGGCTTTTCGAGACGAACAGCACTTTTGAATTCGCAACCTTCGACTCATTCATTGCAAATCAGTCGTCGCAAACTCAGGTTGCTTATGGACAGCCTATTCTGCGCTTCAAGGAAAATGATCTCGGTCTGTATTTTCAGGATGACTGGAGGGTGAAGGATAATCTCACATTGAATCTCGGGTTGCGCTGGGATTTCTACCAGCAAGCGAGCAACCTGCTGCACGATGAGAGTGTCGCACAGGAGACTGGACCAAATCCTCTGTGGAGTCAAAGCCTGCCTCTAAGTTTGACGACGGTACCGAAGGTTCCGAATCACTACCACAACTTTGGTCCAGTGATTGGCTTCGCATGGACGCCACGGGTACTGCCCGGGTTGTTTGGCAACGACAAGACGGTGTTCCGAGGCGGCTTCCGCATCGCATACGATTTCGCCTACTACAATCTCGCGACCAATGTGGAGGGAACCTCGCCCTTCACCAATCTCGCGACCATTCCGAATGCCGCCGGCACCGGTGACGCGGGCTTGCCGAACGTCAGCACTCTCGATGGCGCGAACATCGCTGCCGCGCTGTTTCCCTTGGCGCCTAAGGCAAATCCCGGCTTGGCCACGGAACTACAGTTCGGCTCCAACTTTCGCAACCCATATTCAGAGCAGTGGAACTTCGGTGTCCAACGCCAGATTGGGGCAAAGGTCGCCGTGGAGGTCCGCTACGTCGGAAACCACGACGTAGGAAACTTCCAGGAAATCAACGGGAATCCTGATCTCCTGCCCTTAGTGAACGCCGGCTTGGGAAATCTGATTCCAGCAGGATTAAAGCCCTGTGCTACACCCGGCGCTGCCGGCTCGACAGGGACCGACCAGTTCGGAAATCCCGTAGGATATGCGAACTGCAATTTCAGCAGGGTGATTCAATACGCTAACACTGCCTACTCCAATTACGGCGGCATGCAGAGTCAACTGCGGCTGCAGAATTGGCATGGCTTTACCGGGCAGGCTTCGTACACATACAGCAAGACAATCGACAATGCTTCAGAAGCTTTTTCAACCAATGCGGGCACAGTGTTTGCGATTGCTCAAAATCCGTTTGATATCGCAAAGGCCGAGCGTGCGAACAGCAGCTACGACTTTCCCAACGTGTTTGGGTTGCTCTGGGTTTACGACCTACCCTTGCGAAATCAGCAGAGCGGTTTTCTGGGGCACTTGATGGGCGGCTGGCAGATCAACGGAACCTATCGCTATACCAGTGGTCAGCCGTGGTCCGTAGAACAAAATGCTGGCCAGGGGTTATGCGACCCAACAAACTTCACCAACTCCGTGCTTGATGCCTGTCGCCCGATTCTGAGTAATACAGCTCTGCCGTTGAGCTCGGTCGGGCAATACTGCGATGGAACTCTGACAGCCTGCCCAACTACGGCAGCAGGCACTACCGGGTTACCCAGCGGGACTCTGGTGAGCGTAAACGCGGGATGCGTGAATAGCGGAGGCACGGCGAATCAATGCCCGGTTACGCCAATCACCGGAGCACACTGGATTATCAACAATGTGGCGGCAGCAAAGTTTTTCGGCTCGCCATTCCTGGGTGTGGGTCGAAACTCGGAGCGAGGCCAGCCTGTAAACACCATCAACACGGCCGTGTTCAAAAACACCAAAGTGACCGAGCGCCTTACGATCCAATTCCAGGCGGAGGCGTTTAATCTCTTTAACCATCAATGGCTGGGGATACCGATCCAAAATGTAAACAACGCCGTCAACACCGTAAATGGCATCAACCAGTTTGGCAGTCTTGCGTTTAACGGCAACGGCGGCGACACTTTTGCCGGTAACATCGTCACCGACGGTATCGGAAGGCGGCGCTTGCAGTTTGGCGCGAAATTGATCTTCTAAACTAGTCGGAACGTTGCTTTTTCCGGTTTTCAGCGTGTACCCAGGCTCTCATGCCTTCTTCACGAGCCCTGGGTCACGCTGAAAACTTGCCGATTGGTGATGGAGACTGTCTTTCAGGAGTCCACAGGACCCGGCGCGATCCTCACTCGATTCTCAGCTCCCCATCTCAATAATTCATCTCCTCATTGAAATATCTTCCACTTCGCGTTTTCCAAGCGCAGAGCCAATTACCAGCGTAACTACCGGGTGATGACCACCCATGTTAAAGAATACGAATGGTAGTGGGACGGCAACGCTGAGTTGATCCAGGTATTTCTGCACGACCATTTGCAAGCTTGGGTTACAAGTGCATTCGTTGGCCAATGGTTCGTCTTGAGGTTTGGGCAACAAGATTACAGGTGACGCTGCCCTATTTGAAGAAAGCCTGAAAGTTGGCCGAGCGCAGTTCCGGATTCAGGCTTCCGGCGATAGTGGGTGCGGCCGTGCCATTACGCTTCGAGGAGAACGATGTCAAAGAAAATCCTTGTGGTTGACGACTCCAAGACAGCCTTGATGATGGAGCGCGAGATTCTGGAGAGGCGTACAACCTACCAGTGCGTGACCGCCAGCGACGGGCAGGAAGCAGTCGAAAAGGCGCAACAGGAACGCCCTGACCTGATTTTGATGGACGTCGTGATGCCCCGCATGAATGGATTTGAGGCCTGCAAGATGATGCGTCAGCAACCAGACACATGCGAGATTCCCATTGTTCTGGTCACCACTCGCGGCGAAGAGTCCTACATGGAGGCCGGCTTCCAGAGCGGATGCAATGACTACATTACCAAGCCGGTGAATGGCGCCGAACTGGTGGCCCTGTTGCAGAGCTACTTGGGCGAGTAGAGCGGCGAAGTAGACGGGAACGGTTTGTCCCTGTGTTGAATTGAGGCGACAAGGATTGTCATGAACTGTAACCAGGGCGGTGCGGCTGGGGCGAAGTCTTCGCCAGGTGACGCAATGAACGATCTGCGGTTGGGGGCGGCGCGGAAGCGACTGGCCGAAAGCAGGGATGAAGAGGACGCAGTCGAGGGTCTGCGCGAGATTGTCGCGAACCTGCTCGGCTGCGAGGAAATCGGACTGTTCCGAGTGAATCGCAAAACTGCAACCTTCCAGGTTTGTTGGTCCTTCGGAATTGATCTCGAGAATTATGATTTGCGGCGCGCCCTGGGCGACGCTGGTGTTGCGCGCGTAATGAGCGGTGAGTGCCATATTGACCTCGCGGCTCGCGAGCGCACCAGCGCGATGCCCAAGGCTCAGGCGTTTGTTCATATGCGCGTAGCAAACCAAACCATAGCGATACTTGCAATCTTGCGGTTACTCCCTCAGAAAGTCGCTTTCGACAGATTCGACATGGAATTGTTCACACTTCTTTCGGATGAAGCCGCTAAGCCATTATTTGGCCGGAGCCCCCATGCGACGCCCGAGACCGAGGGACCAGGGTTGACAGGACCAGGGTTGACAGTATGAGAGAGACTTCTCCCAAATTTAATCCCGCAGTGCTGCCCACGGAATACATGAAGAAGTTTGAGGGTGGGGATTCGAAGCAAGCCCGGCATTTTCTCTATCCAGGACAGGTGTTCGTAACCCGAGAGCCCATTACCATCTCGACCATACTTGGTTCCTGCGCAGCCATCTGTATCTGGGACGGGCACAAGAGGGCCGGAGGAATGAACCACTATCTGCTGCCCGAAGGACTTACTGAGGGACCAAACCGGCTCCGGTACGGTAATGTAGCCAACCCTGAACTGTTGAAGCAGGTATTGGCATTAGGCTGCGAAGTCAGAAATTTGCAAGCCAAGATTTTTGGTGGATCGAGTGCTTTCGCGGTCGACCTATCGCAGTCATTGGGAACAAGGAATGTGGACTTGGCCGAAAGCTTTCTTCGCGCCGCGGGGATTCCAATCGTGGAGAGAGACGTCTCGGGAAAACATGGCCGCAGGCTGGTGTTTCAGGTGAGCGATGGCGTGACGACCATCAAGAACTTTGACCAGGTTTAGCGAGAATGGGTCGGTAAAACTCGGTTTAATGCGAATCCCATCGTTGCTGATTGGCACGGAACACGAGAGGAGGAACCATGGATTTAGCGGACTTTGACCGTGAAGCAATCCTCACATCGTTCCTCGTCGAGTCCGAAGAAGGCCTGGACGGGATGGAGCAGGCGCTCGTTCAGATGGAATCGAACCCCTCCGATTTGGAGCTTCTGCACACGATTTTCCGCGTGGCGCACAGTATTAAGGGCAACGCAACCTCGTTGGAGCTCACCGAGCTTGCCGGTTTTGCTCACCTCGTAGAGGACTTGCTCGATGTGTTTCGTGAGCAGCAGGCACTGCCCACCGCAGATTTGATTTCATTGCTGCTGAAGGCCGTGGACGAACTTCGTGCCATGCTCTCAACTGCGAAGACCGGGACACCCGAACTTACTTCGCAACAGCAGACGATTAGAAAAGAAATAGCGCGGGAGGTAGAAAAACGTTCGAAAAGGGTTATCACCACCAACGGATCTCCCGGAGAATCCGGTCCAGGGGCGAAGCTCGACACGCTACCGAGCGCAAGTCACCGAACGCTGCGCGCCGATGTCGATAAGCTCGATCACATGTTGAACCTGACCGGAGAAATTGTGATTGCCCAGGGCCGCCTGCGGCAGATGATTGAAAAACTCAGCAGCGAGGAAGGACGCGCCATCCTGGAGATGCATCGCGAGGCTGAGCGGCTGTATATGGATCTGCAGAGTGAAGTGATGAGTATTCGCATGGTCCCCGTCGGCCCGATGTTTCGCCAGTTTGTCCGTTCCGTGAGGGACCTCGCCAGGAGTCACGGGAAATTGGCCCGTCTCGAAGTAGTCGGAGGAGATGTTGAGGTTGATACGACCGTGCTCGAGCTATTGAAGGATCCTCTGCTCCATCTGCTCCGGAATGCGGTCGATCACGGGTTAGAGAAGCCGGCGTTGCGTGAGAGTCAAGGCAAGAATTCTTGTGGACTGATCCGCCTTTCGGCAGAACACAGCGGCGGCAACATCATCGTAAAGCTGCAAGACGATGGAGCAGGATTCGACCGCGCGCGAATCATCGAGAAGGCAACGAGGATTGGATTGATGTCTGCCAACGATCAGATTCGCGACCAGGATATTTACGATCTGGTATTCCATGCCGGTTTTTCCACTGCCGAGTCGGTTACCGATCTTTCAGGCCGGGGAGTGGGCCTCGATGTTGTCCGGCGCAACATCGATACCCTGCGCGGTACGGTTGAGATATCAAGTAAGGCCGGCAAGGGCACTACGATTACCATCCGCCTGCCGTTAACGCTCGCCATCATCGAAGGGTTCTTGGTCAGGGTTGGCGCTGAAATCTTTGTCTTCCCGTTAGAGCACGTAACCGAGTGCACGGAATTGCCGGCGGAACAACGCAACCCGGAGGCGAGCGGAATTCTTAATCTGCGCGGCGACGCGCTTCCCTACGTCCGGTTGCGGCGCGCGTTCAGCCTGCCGGGCGAAGTTCCCAAGAGAGAGCAGATCGTGGTCGTCAAGATCAACGAATTTTACGCCGGAATCGCAGTCGACGAATTGCTGGGCGGCATGCAGACGGTGATGAAGCCGCTGGGCAGGGCGTTTCGGTCTGTTCACGGGATCGCCGGTTCTACCGTTCTCGGAGATGGACGAGTGGGTTTGATCGTCGACGTCCCCAGTCTTTTGCGCGGAGTCATGCAATCGACTTTGCAGGCGCAAGCTTAGAAAAAAGGCAGCTTTTAGAGAGGCGAAACATAATGAAGACTTGGCAAGATCAGAAAATAGGCACCCGCCTGGGGGTTGTCTTCGGCACCATCCTGCTGTGCGTGATTGCAGTGGGTGGATTCGGATTGAGCTGGCTCGGCCGTCTAAATTCCAAAATGTCAGCCTCGACCCAGAAGCGTTACAACACGGTTGAGTTGACCCGCCAGACCATTGAGCACTCAATCACCAATGCCCGCATCACCTTTCAATTGTTCGAGACTACTGATCCCGAACAAGAGAAGAAGCTGAACCAGGAAAATGAGGCGATCAGCAATGAAATCAGCGGGCAGGTGGCGGAGATCGAAAAGAACATTAGCTCTTCCCAGGAGCGTGAACTCTTTGAAATCGTCACCCAGGAACGGGACGCCTACAAGGTGGCACGGGCAAAAGCCAAGAAACTGTTGCTGGACAAGAAACGTGACGAGGCCATGGCCGCGTTGAGCGGGGACGTGATCCCGGCACTCGACAAGTATCGCGCGACTTGGGAAAAGTTCATTGACCTGCAGACCGCCGCGATGCAGCAAAGTATGAAAGAGAGCCAGGACGCTTACGCCCTGGGACGCGGGATGGCGCTGTTGCTTCTGGTTATCACTCTAATCGTCTCCACGTTCGTAGCGGTCAGCGTCACGAAGAGCATTACTGTTCCGATCCAGCAGTCCGTCGAGCACGCCGAGCGGATTGCCGCTGGCGATTTGACGAAGGAGATCATTGTCACCAACGGTTCCGAGACCGGCCAACTACAGCAGGCGATGCATGAGATGACTCACAGGCTCTCAGGCATCATCAGGGACGTGCGCGAAGGCTCGGCGGCCGTTGCCTCCGCAGCCCAGCAGGTCTCTTCTTCTTCGCAAAGTCTCTCGCAGGGAACGAGCGAACAGGCTGCATCGGTCGAGGAAATGAGTTCCAGCCTGGAGCAGATGAATGCGTCGATTACGCAAAACGCCGACAACAGCCGGCAAGTGGAGCAGGCGGCGGCAAAGGGCGCCTTGGCCGCGGAAGAAAGCGGCAGCGCAGTGAAGGAAACCGTCGAAGCGATGAAACAGATTGCCGCCAAGATCTCGGTGATCGAGGAAATTGCATACCAGACCAACCTTCTTGCGCTTAATGCTGCCATCGAGGCGGCTCGCGCTGGAGACCAGGGTCGTGGCTTCGCGGTAGTCGCGGTCGAGGTTCGAAAGCTGGCCGAGCGGAGCCAGCTGGCTGCGCAGGAGATCGGCGGCTTAGCCGGAAAGAGCGTCAGCGTAGCGGAACGCTCCGGCCAATTACTTTCTGACCTCGTCCCGTCCATCAAGAAAACGGCCGACCTGGTACAGGATGTTGCCGCCGCGTCCACGGAACAATCCGGTGGAGTGACCCAGATCAACAAAGCCATGTCCCAGGTTGACACGGTCACGCAGCGTAACGCGTCGTCTGCCGAAGAACTTTCGAGCACCGCGGAAGAGTTGGCTGCGCAATCTGAGCAACTGCAACAGTTGATGACCTTCTTCCGTGTCGCCGGAGAACAGCCGGCACACCACGGCGACGGCAAACAGCGCGTAGTCATGCCTCTAAATCCGGCGTTCAAGAGCAACTTTGCGCAGCAGCGCCGGAATCAGCCGGTCAACGGAAAGCTAGAGGAGGAGCCGAACTTCTCATCGTTCTAGCTAAAGGCTGGGTTAGGAAATGCCGTGGGCACCGCGCGGAGAACGTTGCCTGGGCTGGCAAGGGAGCGGGCACATCGGTTGTTGCAAGTGTCAGGAGCGAATCTATGGGGGCTTCGAACCAAGGGAAGAGTCAACTCCCTGTGAGCAGCGTGCAGTATCTTACCTTCTTGACTGCGGGCGAGGAATACGCCATCAGTATCGTAAAGGTGAGGGAGATTATTGAGTACGAGACTGTCACCACCGTGCCCCACACTCCGGCGTGGATCAGCGGCGTCACCAACTTGCGCGGCCGGGTGATTCCGGTGGTCGATCTCGCGGTGAAGTTCGGATTGCCGGCGAGCCGCATCTCCAAGTTCTCCTGCATCATCATCACGGATGTAATGTTCCAGGGCGAAAATCTGACCATGGGAGTTCTGGCCGACTCTGTGAGCCAGGTCATCGATCTTTCGGCTGATGAAATCGAAAAAATTCCGCCCTTCGGCACTCGCGTCAAGACGGAATACCTGCTGGGTATGGGAGCCCTGGGTAAGAAATTTTGCCTGATTCTCGACATTGACAAAGTGCTCTCCGCCGACGAAATGCTGGCGGTCACGGAGTCGCTTGCCGACGAAGGGCGTTCGGACGACGCAGGTATCGAAGTACCGAATGCGCAATCTAAGTCGCATTTCGAGGCGGGAGCGTAGCTGTGGCCGCTGGAACGGCTGCAGGCGACGATTCAGTTGCATCCCGCCAGGCTGACCCCTGTCAGGTCAACTCCTGTCTTGAGCGACCACCTCATCTTTCCGTGAGTCCAGCTCTCTTCCAGAAGTTTCAGAAGCTAATTTACGCCGAAACCGGGATCTGCCTGAACAGCTCAAAAACCGCTTTGCTTTGCGGACGCCTTTTTCGACGGCTGCGTGCCCTGGAAATCGATTCCCTGAAAACCTATTACGAATTCGTTTCCCAACCCGGCCAGCATGAGGAACGCGCCCGGATGATCGACGCGATCACCACCAATGAAACCCGCTTCTTTCGTGAGCCCCGGCAATTCGATTTTCTGGTGCAGGCGGTATTTCCACGATGGCAAGCGCAGGCCGAACGCGGTTTGCGTCCCCGGAGAGTGCGGATCTGGAGCGCCGGGTGTTCTTCGGGAGAAGAACCTTACACCGTGGCCATGTTGCTCGCCAAATATCTTCCCGCGGAAGAAGGTTGGGATGCGCACCTTTTGGCCACCGATATCTCGAACCGTGTGCTCGAAAAAGCGGACCGGGGTATTTATCCCATCGCGAGGTCCGTAGATCTGCCTCGAGACTTGCTGCACCGGTTCATGTTGCGCGGAACAGCTGAGCGAGAAAGCGAGATGAAGGTGAAAGTCGAAATCCAGCGGATGGTCGAGTTTCGCAGATTGAATCTGAATGACCAGTCCAATCAGATCGAAGGTCCATTCGACGCCATTTTTTGCCGCAACGTCCTGATCTATTTCGACGCAGCTTCAAAACACCGCGTGGTCAAGAACCTAATCCACCATCTCGGCGCCAATGGTTTGTTGTTCGTGGGCCACGCGGAAAACTTGGTTAGCATGACCACCCACCTACGTAGCATTGAGTCCACCATTTACACCACAACAGCGGATAAACAGGATTGGTAATACGGGCGTACGGCAGAGGGCTTGCGCAACATGTAGCGTTGTCGGAGGACTAAACAAATCGTGCCACCAATGAATGGAAATAGCCTGCAGGTTCTCGTCGTGGATGACTCAGCGATGGTTCGTCAGGTTATGCAGGCCATTATGTCCACCGACCGCCGGATCAACGTGAAGGCCGCAGCCGACCCGCTGATTGCATGGGGAAAGATGCAGAAGGAGCCGCCTCATGTCGTGATTACGGATCTGGAAATGCCGCGCATGGATGGCCTTACATTCATCCGAAAAATAATGGCAGAAATGCCTACACCCGTCGTGGTCTGCTCCGGCCTGGCTGCACGCGGCACCGAGCTCGCGCTTCGCGCGCTCGAAGAAGGTGCGGTGGAGGTGATTACAAAGCCCAAGGTCGGCGTCCGCGACTTCCTGCACGAATCTGCCGTAATTCTTCTCGACGCGGTTTGGAGTGCGTCTCAGGCACAGATCAAGCCTCGTCCCATTGCAGCAGTTCCCCGGCTGACTGCCGATGCTGTTCTGCCTCGCAAGAACAAATCCCAATGTACCGCGGCACCGAATCGTCTTATTGCCGTGGGCGCCTCGACCGGTGGAACCGAAGCCTTGCGTCTCTTCCTCGCAGCACTGCCGGCTGACTGCCCGCCGGTCGTGATTGTGCAGCATATGCCCGAGGGTTTTACGCGGGCCTTTGCGGAGCGGCTGAACAAGGAGTGCGGCATCGAAGTCGCCGAGGCACGGGACGGTGACCGGCTACGAACGGGCCAGGCACTGATTGCTCCGGGCAACCGGCATATGCTGGTCAATCGCAATGCCGATGGATTTGTTGTCCAGATCGTCGACGGGCCTTTGGTTTCACGTCATCGCCCGAGTGTCGATGTCCTTTTTCGCTCGGTCGCCATTTCCGCCGGCTCGAAAGCAATTGGCGTGATTATGACCGGCATGGGCGACGACGGCGCCCAGGGCTTAGGCGAGATGAAGGAATCTGGAGCTGCCACCATTGCCCAGGACGAAGCGAGTTGCATTGTGTTCGGCATGCCCAAAGAGGCGATCTCGCGTGGGGCCGTGGATGTCGTTGTGCCATTGCAGCAGATTGCCGGCGCGGTGCTTAGCTTGCACAATAGCTAAGCCACCTTGCGAACAGGGGGGAGCGGGCCAACCTTCAACCTGTGTACCCGGCGGATATCGCACAGGAGCGAATCTAGATGGCGGAACGTTGCCCACTCGTTGGTGGGTTACTGTCGCCAGCCAGAATATTCTTCGCGCCCTGCAAAAATCTTGTGAAGCAGACGCTCGAAGCGCTGCTTGAAAGAAATATGTTGTCCTTCTGACGATTCCGCAGTCTCGGGGTTCTTATCCACCTTCGTTTCGGGAGCGGATGCGGCACCTGCAGCCATAGCTATAACCTCCTAATTCTGTCTTTGATTTTCACAACCCTGTCGCCTGTAAAGCGATAACCCTTACAGCAACCCGCCTGCCGGGAGGACGGCGGGAGAGTCTTTCAACTGAGCTTCAATCCTAAGGGGATTCTTATCTTGAGAGGAGATCACCAACGTCATAGCACCCAAGATTCTGGGGCGGTCCTGGTCTGCATCGCGCAGCCAGATCGGGCACCGGTCACCAAGAAAGTTGAAGCGCTGAATCTGAGCACACGGGTCCGTTCTTCCATTCGAAGAGTTCGTGCCCGTGACATCTTCGATTATGCTACGGCCTCGCCGTCAGCCCGGCGGCCGGTTCGGCGCATGGTTTTGCAGTCAAATTCGTAGGTCGCCCCACAAACGAGGCAGACCTGGTAGTCATGGCCCTGGGCGCCAGTATGTGGCCAGGAAAATTGGTGGCGGCAAAACATTTCAAGGAGTCGCGTTAACCAAGGGGGTGTCATGCTGTTGTGGTCTCCTGCATTAATGAGGTGATCTCAGCGTAACTCAGAATTCGCCGTCTCGTACCAGTCTCTGGTTCACTTCGACGCAGAAGGATGGACAGCACCTGGTCTCATTACCGCTTCGAACGGTCTTCTTGGAGGAAAATGCACGGGAGCATTTCGACCTTTTGCCCGCGCAGCGAGAATGGACCGGTTGCGATGCATGGAAACTGGCAGGTCCCGCTCGTGGGCTGCGAATGTGCTGGGAAGCAGTTGGGTGTGGACGGGTTAGAAGTTTGCTTTATGCAACATCGCGGGCAGTTCAGTGAAAACACCTGAACCCAGCGGTCAATGTGCATGCCACCGGAGCCGGTGCCGCTACGAAAGCAAACTCTCACCGGTCACTTGACCGGAGAATGGTGGCCTCCATTGGCGCTCGCAGCTTGCAGGACGAATTGCTCGCCAAGAGTTCTTACGAGGGAATTCAGGCCACCGGCGAACGCTATCCGCCAGCGTTCCACTGAAAGCTGTGCCAGCTCTTCCATGCTGTGCTCGAACGATTGCAGAGTGTCAGCAACCTGAATGCCTAGCGATTCAGAAACCGACCCTTCAATTCCTTTCTGGATAATCTTCAGGTTTGCGCTTGCCTCGTCGAGTTGATGTCCGAGTTCCTGGGCATTGCGTGTGCCGAGTTCGCTCAGCGCCGCCTCCAGGGCGCTTTCCAGTTGGCTGCGCGCGCTGCGCACTGTGTCGCTGGCCAGTCGCGACAGCCGCTGGTCGAGGCCCGACTCCAGCCGGCGTGCCGATTCCTCCAGTGTCGCCATGCGGCGGTCGAGAACTGCGATTTGTTCCTGCAGGCGAGAGGATTCGGAGGCGACCACGGCTTGAACTTGCTCCAATTCCCGGCGGCGCACATCGTGTTCCTCTCCCAAGCTGCGCTCCATACCTGCCAGGAGATCGTCGCTCAGCCGCTTGAGACGGTTGCCGGCATCAACCACTTCCTGGTGAAGCTCTCCCAATCCACGATTCAGATGCTCCCGCAGATTCTGACCGACATCGGTTGAGAGACCTCGCGCTTGTTGCTCCACGGCTTGCAGTTCGAGGGTGACCTTGTGCCGAAATTGATCGTGCGTTTCCCGTGTCTTCTGGCTGATAGCCGCTTTCGCCGCCTCCAGCACCTGCTCCGACTGCTCCCGTGCCTGCTTCAGGACTCGTGGCCCCAGGTCGCTTTTCAGGCGAAGCTCCAATTGCTGTTCGAGCTCCGGAGGAATTTGCGAAAGCGAGACTTCAAATCGGTTCTTCTTCGCTCCTTGCGACAGCTTTTCCTTCAGCTCGGCCACCTCGGCCTGAATGGGCTGAACCAGTTCGGCGAGCACAACCTTGAGATGATCGTCCGAGAGTTGCGTTCGAATTCTATCGAGTGCGAGTTTCACCGAGGCCGCAGTCTGATCTGGCGGCATCAGCTGCATCTTGTTCGTTGGAAACTTCGGCGCAAGTTTTGTCTCGGCGGGCGCAGGCAATCGCGCCCAATCTTTGGGACAAGACTTCAATCCCCAGAAATTCTCTGGCCCCTCAAAGCTCGTGCCCAACCTCCAACCCTGGTTAGACCCGATGGGCTGGCAGTAAACAACCTGCGCCGTCGTCTCTCGACCCTCCTGGCTGTGGAAGTGCACCGGAACTCCAGCTTCCAGCTTCGTCGGAGACCGCATCGCGCAACCGTGAGCGCTCACCGTCATGGTTTCGCAGACTTCAGAAAACTGCGCCCCCGGTTCCAGACTGGTGACCAGTATCGGGACTGTGATCGGTATTCTTGAGCTGCGCCGTAATGCGGAAAGATTTGTATTCTGCATCGCCTCTACCTTGTCGCGAGGAATAGGTGTCACTCGACCAGTGAACGGTCTCAGTGCCACATACCAACTAGGTTAACCCCTAGTTGTTAGGAAGAGTTAACCTCCATAGTGCCTTTTCGGGATGTTCGACAGGACAGTATCTTTCGTAACTAACAAGTCTGCCGGGAAATGTTGATTTGTTCGCCTACGAGTTACGAATGGTCAGAGACAAGTTCAATAAAAAACTTGTATTCTCGACAAACCAGCAGATTACTTATGAACTACAACATAGCGTGGCCCTTTTTTGAATCGGCGAACAAACACCCTGAAAAGCTGGCTTTATTTGCGGAGGGAAAAAATTACAGTTATCGCGAACTGCTGCATCGCGTAATTAGTGTCGCTGAGTGGCTAGCGAGCGGTGATGGGACTCCTCCGAAGCGAGTGGGCATATTCGCCTCGCGCAGTGCTGAAGCGTGCATCGGAATCCTGGCCGCCGCGTGGGTGGGGGCGGCTTACGTGCCTATCAGCTTGAAGCAGCCAGAGGCGGGAGCTGCAGGCTTGCTTAAGCGCAGCGGATTGGGCGCCTTAATTGCCGACCGCAGGGGCTCCCAGATGCTTACTCCTCTCGTTCGTGAACAAGCGCCCAAGAAAATCCTGGCGATTCGAGGGAGTATTCCCGCGGACTCCGGAGAGGGGATGTCTTATTTTGACGATCTGCATTTTGACGATCTGCCAACGTCTGGGCGCTTCGATGAACCGGTCGCGCTCGGCGCGGATGCGCCAGCCTACATTCTCTACACGTCCGGCAGCACGGGGACGCCGAAAGGGGTGATTCTGCCCTCAGGCGCGATAGACCACCTGCTGAATGCAATGGAGGCCGACTATCCGCTTTCGCCCGCAGACCGGATGGCTAAGACATCCGAGATCAGCTTTGATATCTCGGTTTACAACATGTTCGCCACCTGGCGCGCGGCAGCGTCGCTGCACATAATTCCTGCGACGCAATCCATGGCTCCGGCAAAGTTTGTGCAGGAGCATGAGATCACCACCTGGTTCTCGGTACCCTCGATGGCTGCATTCATGAGCCGCATGGGACTGCTGAAGCCCGGCGCCTTCCCCTCGTTGAGGTATACATTTTTCTGCGGCGAGCCATTGCTGACCGCCGTCGCCGAGGCGTGGCATCGGGCTGCTCCAAACTCGGTCGTCGTGAATATGTACGGTCCCACAGAAGCGGCGGTGATGTGCATGGGGCAGGAGTACGGCCCAGATTGTGTCTCCACCCGCGATTGCGTCGCGATCGGCCGGCCTTTCACCGGTATGCAGGTTGCCATCGAAGACGGCGAGCGTGGGTTCGCAGCTCCTGGGATACAGGGCGAGTTGTTGCTGGCGGGACCGCAACTCGCGCTGGGCTACCTGGATGATCCGGAGAAAACCGCAAGCCGCTTTGTGACTATCAACGGGAACTGCTGGTACAGAACCGGCGACCTGGCGTACTGCGACCAGAACGGTATCCACCACTACCTTGGCCGCGTCGACAACCAGGTCAAGATTCTCGGGTATCGGGTTGAGTTGGAGGAAATCGAATGCCACCTCCGCGATTCCACTGGCTGCGCGGAGGTCGCGGCGATTGCGTGGCCTCTCCATGGCGGGAGCGCGTCGGGAGTCGTGGGGTTCCTGGTAGGCTATAAGGGATCTGAGGAAGAGATCAAAACGGCGCTACAGCGGAGACTGGTTTCCTACATGGTACCCGCCCGAGTGCATGTTCTGCCGGAGATGCCGCTGAACAATAACGGTAAGGTGGACCGGAATGCGCTGGGAAAGATGCTGGAAGAGGGGAAGTTAGTTTAGCTGGATTGCGCACGCTTCTGCGTTGCTGCCACCAGAGCGTTGAAGTCAACGCTTCCATCGCTTCCCCGCGGGAAAGAATCCACAGCGTACAAACTTCCGGGGACAAGTTCGTCCGGCAATCTGAGGCGGCAATGTGACAGCAACTCGTCCACCAGTTTCTCCCAAATCTTGCCCTGTCCGGGCGCATTCGTGAAGTAGACGCAATCCGCGGGCGACGGCGGCGGCCACTGGACGGCCGGAAACGCATTGTCGTCTGAAGAGCGTTGGCGCACGAACGCCGCGTCATAACTTCCGTCGGAATAACAACTGGCCCAGCTGATCGCCGCCTTGTACCCGGTCTCGGCGGCCAGCCGTAGAATCTCCTCAGGATGGATGCCCCGCGCCGGTTCATCGCGACCTTCCTGCAATTCCCCGAGTGTTTGTAGCGGATCAGCCCCTGCGAGTAGCGCCAGCAGGCGCATATCTTTCTCCACCCGTGAATTGCTGACGCGCGCGAATCCAACCGCGTTCGTTTTCCCTGCGGCAAGCAGTGACCGCATTTCGTTCACCTGCCATCCGGCGGGGGGAGGATCAAGAAATGAAATTTCCAAACGCGGCATCGAACTAGTTCCAACCCGCAGAATCGCATCAAAGCGGAAGCGCGTCATTTCGTTGTCGCGATTGCCGCGACGGGGATGAATGTCGACATGCGAGATCGTGGAAAACCGCTGCGGCAGCGATAGAAAGTAGCTGGGTGAGACCACTAACTGTTGCTCCTGCTGAAGCCGCCGCTCAATTCGGTCGCGCAACTCCGCCACGTTTGTTTCCCGTGATGCCTGGAAACCCTCGATCGAGGCCGCATATGCCCTGACCAGCACAAGGTCACGCTGGTCGCCGAGGAACACATGGCCCCCAGGCCTGACAACACGGATTGCATTTTCCACCACTCGATCCAGATATGCCTGGCTCGGAAAGTACTGAGCAATCGAGTTGATCACAACTGTGTCGAAGGAGCGTTCTCGAAAGCCCTCGAAGTTATCGGCGGATCGCTCAAGAAGTTCCACTCTCTCGCGAAGATCTTCGGTCTGCTTGAGTTCTCCCTGGAGTTTCATCAGTACAGCGGGCGCGAAATCGACGCCGACGTAGCGCTTGCACGCGGGCGCGAGACGCAGCAGCAACATGCCGGTGCCGCAGCCGATCTCCAGCACTTCCTTGGGACGCAGCGCGGAGATGCGTTCAACCGTGGTGTGCACCCACTCCCTCATGTCTTCCGGTGGAATGGGCTGGCGCGTATAACTGCTTTTCCAGCCGAGTGTGTTAAACGCGAATTCAGAAGCGGCCGCCGCCTTCGTGAGTTGGGTGAGATCGTAGGTCTTTCGCCATCTCCGAACCTGGCTGCTTTCTGCCTCTTTTCGCCCGAGCACGTCGTCAACATAATTCCCTTCCGCCAGAATGAAGGCGACAACGGCTTGCCCTTCAGGGCTCGACAGCCGGCATGCGGCCGCGTCGCGCACTGCAGGATGCTCACATAGGACAGCCGATGAAGCAGGCAGCATCGATATTCGAGGTACTGCCGAGGGACCTTCCGATTTCGGGCTCACACCGGTGTTCATGGGCTAATTGGCGATCATGGCTTGCTGTACCAGTGCGTCGATGGCGTCGACGCTATCGATCTGGCTCTCGTCAAAACCGATGCTGGCGAAGTCGATGCCCCATTTCTCCTCCAGAAAAACGACCACCTCGACGGCGTCAACCGACTGCAATCGGCCGCTGAAGACCAACGAGTCACTGTCGCTGAATGGCCGCTGGTCCCCTTTCTGGACGAGCAGTTGCTGCACAAATTGGCGGATAGCTGCTTTATGATCCACTGTTTCTCCCCTAGATAGTAATGCCAAACATGTGCCCCAGGAATCGGAAGTGTTCCGTCAGGGGGTAATTTCTCTGGGTTGAGCCGAAGACGTCCAGCACGCAATAAAAGAATATGACCCAGGTCGCGGGAAGCAGACGCCCACGGATGAAGCCGGATCGAGGCGCGCTGCGCCGCCGTAGCTGCGAAATGCTGAGTGCCGACCCAAGAACTACGCAATAAAAAGCAAAGACTTGAAAATTGACAACTGCGTTCACCGTTCCCAGGTTAGGAAGCATCCAGAAGTCGCGCGTGAAGTGGTAGAACATGTTTCCGAAGGTGGCGGCCGCAAAGGTTGCGGCTACCAAACGCAGTCGCCGATGTCGTTTGAAGCAGCGGAAGAACGTCGGGTAGAAAAAGAATTCAACCAGCAGCTCTTTGAAATAGAAATAGAAGCGATTGAAGAATTCCATGATCGTGGGCGACGAAAGCGGCCGGCACGTGTTGCGCAAAGCATTAAACCCCGCCATCCGGCAGGTCGCGATGATCTGATGACCGGTAATCGAGAGCGTAAGCAGAAGCTCAAGAAAAGACAGGACCTGGCTGGCCCAGCACTCATACCACGGATAGGGAGTCCGGTGAACGCTCATGAAAAGAGCCTGTGACGCCAAAGGGATGTGCAAATAAGTGTGAAATCCGAAGCTCCACAGGCGATAGAACAGCATCACCAGGAGCGCCCAGGTAAGCAACTTCAGCCCCTTCAATTGTGTGACCGCAAGCTGTTCGGCGTTCTGCGCTTCGATGCGTCGTAGATAGGCGCCACCCTTTGGGAATGGAGTGTTTGTGGAACCCCAGAAGGGCTGAAAGGATCCGGCCTCAAGTGGAAGGTCATTTCGAGGCGAGGCTTTCCGGTCCATCAACGCATAAGCGATGAACCAGATGTACCTCGTCAGCGCGCCCACCACCGTCCACGCTGGCACGAACGAACCCGAGGTTCTCGGAATCGCGCAGCAGGTCAGGATGAGAAGCGTGTACCCGGAAAGCAGGACGATCACTGGCCTTTTTCCGAATGCCGACTGCGGCCATCTTCTCGCGCACCAGGAGAGCAATAGTCCGAAAGCGATCACTGGGACGAAGTGCAGCCATGGGAGATGAAGGGCCGTCACCGCCAGCGTTCCCGCAGCAACAAAGATCCTCCGCCATTCTGGCAGAAAGGTGGTGAGACCGAGAGTGATGGTAATCAGCAACCACTCCCAGGGCTGGGGCAGGAAAGCGCCATAAGCTATCCCGAATGCACCCACAACCGCGAGCTTGCCCGCCGGGGTCTGTGTAAATGCGACGATCTTGGGATATGTTTCTATGGGCGGAATGAGGCGCAGGCCAGGCAGACTACTTCGCTGGGGTATAGGGACAGCAAGGGCTGGTGCACTCATTTCGATGGTGGTCCGGAGCCTTTTTCGCTCTGCCTGACTATTACCCTAACGGGCGTGCTCTGTGCTGTCGAGACGAATTCGCCTTGTGCACATCCGACGGTAACATTGTCGTAACCCCCGGCGAGCGTGGCGAAATATGGGTTACTTCGATGTGGGAATGATCGGTGAATCGACCTGGGTTATCCTTTGCATCCACGCGCGGTAGCATCACGCGGCTTAGTCGACATGTTCTCCTTCTTCGAACTTTCCATCGCTTGCAGGAAGCACGTCACGCTCGCCGGCAATCCATACATAAAGCGTGGGCAGCAGAAAGATACTCATTACCAGGGCTGCGATGAGGCCACCTACGATGACGATGGCAAACGGACGTTGGGAATCGGAGCCGATCGCGTGGGAGAGAGCCGCCGGTAACAACCCCAGAGTCGCCACGAGCATGGTCATCATTATCGGGCGCAGTCTCAACACCGCGCCTTCGACTGCGGCGTCTTCAATGGAGTAGCGTCGGGCTCGCAACTGGTTTATGTACTCCAGCATGATGACGCCGGTTTGCACCGATACTCCAAAGAGCGCCAAAAAGCCGACACCCGAGGAAACACTGAAGTTCGTACCAGTAAACAGCAGGGCGAGCAGCCCGCCGATAGGAGCAATGGCAATGTTTGCCATGATCAATAGCGCCCATTTGAACGATTTAAACATGGTGTAGAGAATGATGAAAATAATGAGGATCGTGATGGGCAGCACAATCAGCAACCGCGCGTTCGCTCTCTTCTGGCTCGCGTATTCGCCCTCCCATTTGAGGTGATAGCCGATTGGCAGTTTTACCTGCGAGCTCACCTTCTCGATGGCCTCTTCGACCGCGCTGCCCAGGTCGCGACCGCGCACACTGTACTTGATGGCAATGTACCGCTGGTTGCCTTCGCGATAAATTTCAGAACCACCGTCCGCCACCTGGATTTTACACAGCTGTGCCAGCGACACCCGCTCTCCGGTGGTCGACAACAGGCGAATCTTCTCGATCGCTTCCTTCGTATCGCGGTATTGCGGAAGATAGCGCATCACAAGGTCATATCGCGCCTCGCCTTGCAACACCTGTGTGAGGGCGTTGCCACCCACTGCAGTTTGAATCGCGTCCTGCACGTCGGCAACGTTGATCTGGTACCGGGCGGCCGCGTCGCGATCCACCGTCACGTTCAGATTAGGCTGTCCTAGCACGCGAAAAACTCCCAGATCCTCGATTCCAGGAATTCGACGCATGATGCCGCTAATCTGATCGGCTTTTTCTTCAAGTGTTTTCAAGTCATCGCCGTAAACCTTAGTGGCAAGTTCGCCCTTGACGCCACTCACGGCCTCTTCCATGTTGTCTTCGATGGGCTGAGAGAAACCCCAGAGCACTCCAGGAATCTTGCTGAGTTCGCGATCCATGGCGGCGATCAGCTCGTCTTTGTCTTCACGGAAAATAGGCCGCCACTCGCCCTTGGGTTTCAGATCGACAAAATATTCGGTATTGAAGAAGCCGGTGGTATCGGTTCCGTCATCGGGACGTCCGACCTGGCTGGTGCATTGCGGAACCTCAGGAAAAGAGCACAGCACAATTCGAGCCTGGTTTGCGACCCGGATGCCTTCGTCCGGCCCGGTGCTGGGAGCCAGCGTGCCGCGGACCCATAAAGCACCTTCATCGAGATGCGGCAGAAATTCCGAGCCAATCGCGCCGCCGAATGCCAGATAGCCTCCAACCGCCACGCCGAGCAGGCAAACGCCGACCGTGATCAGACGACGACGGATGGCCCAACGAACCGCGCTGCGGTAGCGTTCCGTCAAGAAATGCATGACCGGGTTATGCCACTCTTTGGCTCCCTTGGCGAAGGCATAGCTGGCGAGCACCGGGGCAATCACGATGGAGTAAATCAGTGCGCCCAACAGCGCAAAGGCGACTGTCCACGCCATGGGCTGAAACAACCTCCCTTCCACACGCTGCAGCGTGAAGATCGGAAGGTAAGCGGTGATGATAATCCCGATCGCATAGAACACCGGCCGCTGCACTTCGTGCGACGCTTCGCCGATCCGCTCGGTGGGCGTTTGCGTACCATGATGGAAGGCCATGTGGCGAACGATGTTTTCGATCATCACCACCGCGCCATCGACCACCATGCCGAAATCCAGGGCTCCAAGGGACAAAAGATTTGCTGGAACGTGTTTCAAGTCCAGGCAGATCGATGCGAACAACAAGGAAAACGGAATCGTGGCTGCAACAATGAGACCGCCTCGGACGTTGCCGAGAAAGATGAAGAGAATGATCGAGACCAGAATCATTCCCTCCGTAAGATTGTGCAGCACGGTGTGGCTGGTGAAGTGAACGAGATCGCTGCGATCGATGAAGGGAACGATCTTCACCCCCGGGGGCAGGAGGTGATCGTTCATCTCCTCGATTTTCTCGTGGAGAGCTTTGAGAGCCGGATCTGCCGGCGCGCCCTTCCGCAGCAGCACAATGCCTGATACCACGTCGTCGTTGTCAACGATCTTTCCGTTGTCTCGCTGTATGGCGCCATGGGGGCCGTAAGGGCAAGCAGTACAAGCGCGAGCGAATTGGCCCAGCCTTATCTTCGGCCCCTGCGAAACAACAGCAATATCCCTCACCCGAAGCGGAGTTCCATTCCTCGCTAGAATGACCGTCTGTTCGATATCATGAACATGATCGACCAGTCCCACCTCCCGCACGTTGATCTGTTGCAAACCCTCCTGGATAAAGCTGCCGCCGGCATTGGCATTGTTATTGGTCACTTGCTGCTCGACCTGGGACAAACTCAGCCCGTAGGAGACAAGTTTGTTGGGATCGACCCGTACCTGGTACTCGCGCGTCGGTCCGCCGAAGCTGGCCACGTCGACAATATCGGGGACAGCCTTCAGATTTTTTTCGACAACCCAGTCTTCGAGAGATTTCAGCTCCATTGCGTCATACTTCGGGTTCGTGCTGTGCAGGGTGAAGAAATAAATCTGGCCGACGGGGCTCCAATCTGTACCCATTTGCGGTGAAACACCCGCCGGTAGCGTGACCTGGCTCAGGCGCTCCAGAACCCGTTCCCGATTCCACGCGTTGTCGGTCCCGTCCTCAAAGACCAGCTTTAGATCGGAGAGGCCGAACAACGAAAAGGAACGCAGATGCACCACGCCGGGAATGCCGTCCATCACCGTTTCCAGCGGAATCGTGACTTGTTGTTCGATTTGTTCGGCCGAGATTCCCGGCCATTGCGTGATGATTTCGACGTAGTTGTCAGCCACGTCGGGGTAGGCCTCGATGGGCAGGTTGTGGAATGAAATGATTCCCCAGAAAAACAGAATCAGCGCCAAACCCAGTACCAGCAGGCGATTGGCTAGCGCAAAATCGACGAGGCGGCGAATCATTGATTACTCACCGTCATTGCTCCACCGTGTTCTGCAGATCGAGCGCGTTCGACACCACCTGATCGCCGGGCTTGATGCCGGAAACAACCTCCTGCTGGTTGCCCGGCAGCATGTTCCCGGTAACCACTTCCACGCGCTTGAAGTGACCGTTGCCGAGCGGCGTGTAGACCCACTCGCGATCATGCAGATGCAGAATCGAGGCTGCCGGAACGGCAGAGCGAGTTTCCGGTTGTTTGCCGTAGAACGTCGCAGCTGCAAACATGCCGATGCGCATGCTCCCGGGATTCTTTACCTCTAAACGCACCTTCGCGGTGCGAATGTTGGGATCGAGAACCGGCAGAATGTTATCCACTCTCCCCTTGAGAGTCTGGCTGGGATAAGCATTCAAATGGATGTCCGCATAGTCACCGATGCGCACTGCGTCGAGGTCATTTTCGTAGACGTCGCAGATAATCCAAACGTAGGAAAGATCAGAGATCGTGAAGGGATTCGGCCCCGACAGGCCCTGAACGCCAGACGCGTTCGTGACCTGTTGATCCGTAATTACTCCCGAGATCGGTGCGACGATGTCAACAATGCCCGAGGGATGGTCTTTGTCGATACCCAGCAATTGCAGTTGCTCGACCGCGGCATTCAAGTCCGCTTTGGCATCCGCTTCGGTGTCTTCGGCAGTCTCCAGGGCGCCCTTGGCGACCGCGCCCTTTTCGTAGAGAATTTGAGCCCGCTCAAGCTGTAAACGCGCCAGGCGCTCGTCATTTTCAGCCTTGAGATACGTCTGGTAGGCTCCGGAGACGTCGTTGCTCCGCACTCTTAATAACAACTGTCCCTTCTGTACCACATCGCCCAGCCTGGCCTTGAGCTCGACCACTCGTCCCGCAGCCAACGAAATCACCGGCACGGCTCGCGTGATGTCGGGCTGCACCACTCCGGTCACATTCAGCGCGGAGACCGCCTTATGCTCAACGGCCGTTACCAGGGGAAACTGTTCGGGATGATCGAGTTTGAAGTTGTTCGCATCAAGATCGGGCTCGACGGTTGTCTTGGGCGGAACCTCCGCTTTCGGGTCAGCTTTGCCTTCATTGCAGCCCAGGAGAAACAAGAAACTAAGGCAAACAGTTACCGCTGGAATCACACCCGCGAATTTGGTTTTCATTGCACCACTTCCCTGCCCACGGCCATGTTCAGTTGAGCTGCCGCATTTAAATACGAGCCCACCAGATTGAGATAGTTCAGCTGCACGCTGCGATAGTCACTTTCCGCACTCAGAAAATCCAGGAGCGACGCTCCGCCGTGCTGATACGCGAAGAAAATCGTGTCCCGCACCCGAACGGATTGCTGCAGGTACTTAGCCTTGTAGGGCCGCAACAAGATCAGGGTGCTCTCTACCGTGGCATAACCGGAGTCTACGTCACTGAGGACTTGGGCCTCGGCAGCGTCGCGGAGCCTCTCATTGCGCGAAACGTCGAGCTGGGTGCGCAGTTTCTCTCCCTGATTTCGGTCAAAGATACGCAGCGGAATGTTGAGACTGAAGCCGATGTATGCATCGATGGGCGGATTGCGCCCAATGTCAAAACCGAGGGTCGGGTCAGTTGAGCCATTTGCCACGGCCAGCTTGTGATCCGTTTGAGCTTTATCGACAGCCTCTACGGCAGCCCGCAGGTCCGGCCGCGTGTCCCGAGCTATTTTCCGAAACTCGTCCTGGGACAGAAGTTGGTCGTTAAAATCGAATAGCCCCGTTACATCGAATTGTTCCACCGGCGTGCGGTCGTTTAGAAGCGTAAGCAGTTGTATTTTTGCGGTGCGCAAATTTACCGCGGCGGTTTGCACGTCGGACTCATATTGCACGCGCTGCAGCTCCAGGCGGTCGAAGTCGATCTGCGCGATGTCGCCCGCATTCAATCGATCTTTGCTTATGGAAAGCACCTGGTCGTAGTAGGCAAGGCTGGCTTTTGCCGACTGCAGGACCGCCTTGGCCTGCAGGGTGGAAACAAATGCTCCGCGCAGACTGAAAAGCAATGTTCTCTCCAGGTCCGCATGGGTTGACACCGCGATTCCAGTCGCCTTTTGCGCACTCTCCAGCCGCAGTCCCCGCTTATGATCTCGCTCAAACAGGTAGCTGGCAGATGCAACCGTCAACAAGTCGCCGTACGTGCTGTGTTGCGGGCCGCCATTGAACGGATCGATTTGATCGAGCGACAATCCCACATTCGGATTCGGCCGCAGATTGGCGGTGATCTCCATTGCCTTCGATTCATCGATGTTCAGTTTGTCTGCCAGGAGTGTCGGGTTTCGAGCTTCGAATTTGTCCCGAATCTGTTCCCAGGTAAGGTTTTGTTGCTGGGCCACCGATGTGCTGGCAAGGCACGCTGAAATCACCAACCGCATGAGAATGAGAATGATCCGTCGCGAACGGCCCCCCGACCCGGAATTAGCAATCTGGGTAAGGTCTCTCCTGGGAGTGGCTGGGTTAGCACAGATCATTCAGTTTTTTCGGGATGGCGATAATCAAGCACTCCTCAACTCACAGCTACTTCTTCGCTTTTCGAAGTTTGGGGGACTGGCATATTAGAGATGAAATCCACCACGCCAGAATACCTCATCACTAGATGCAGAAAGGAGAGCGAACCAAACCGATAGCGACCAGAAAGTAACGATTCAGAGTCTCCAGATTCATCTGCGTGCTCCGTGGAGCAGGTGCACGCCGACACTACTCCGCCGACGCGCACCTTTGGGGCGTTGTAACCTCACTTATCCCAAAGCCTCACTGCCCGGAAGACACTCAAAAGGCGTAGGGCACTGGTATTTCGATTCCCCGGTTGGTTTCCTCGCCAAGTCATGTGCGCAAGCCAAAGAAGACCCTTGGCTTTGGGGACAGCATACAATTGTTTGATTCCACAGCGTCAATCTTGCGGATAAATCATTTGATTGGGTTATCAAACTGGGAGACGCGGGGGATATCGAATGCTTAACACCAAATTCATGCCTCATTTGGAGTGGATCTGGGAGCGACGGAACCGGGCTCCCATTCTTCTGGCCAGCGCCGCCATCCTCCTGGCGATCGCAGTCGTAGATTGGTGGACAAAGCCCTATTTTTCCTTGGGCTTCCTCTATTTATTCCCCATCATGCTCGCCGCCGGATTCCTCCCGCGCTGGGCCACTGTTATGTTGGGGATTGCTTGCGCATTGCTGAGCGAGCGTTTCAGCAACCTTGATCCCTCGGACGCTAACATTCGCCTGGGATTCGAAGCCCTGGCGCTCTGCGGGTGCGGTCTATTGACGTCGGAAGTTCTTCGTAACCGGCGTTTAAGCCTCGAGGCCCAGGAACGGATACGCGTGCTGGTCGAGACGAGTCCGGCGGCAATTGTCACCGTCGATGAGCGGGGGTTTATCGAATTGGCAAACCGCGCGGCCGCGGAACTCATGGCTCCTCACAATGGAGAGTTGATCGGTCAGCCGATTGCGGCATTTCTCCCCGAACTTCATCACGCGCTTCGATGGGAAGAAGGGCCTCAGTTCCGTACGTCCATGCAGTGCCGCGGCCGTCGAGGCAATGGAGAGTCCTTTCTCGCGGAAGTTTGGTTCTCCACTTATAAAGAAGGCACTGCGCCAAAGCTGGCGGCCATCGTCGCCGACGTCAGTGAGGAGCAAACCGCCCCGGCTGGTTCGGCTTCCGCTACGTTGGATCAAAAGGAGCGACCCTCCCTCAATGATCGCGAGTTGGAGGTGCTCCGGCTGGTGGTGCAAGGGTTAGCGAACAAGGAAATAGCATCGCGAATGAACATCTCCGAGAGCGCGGTCAAGAACACCCTTCAGCAACTGTTTGGAAAAACGGAAGTTCGCACCCGGAGCCAATTGGTTCGGGTGGCTTTGGAACGCTACAGGGATTTGCTATAGATGCGCTGGGTGCGCCAAGAGTGCCTCTTGACAATAGTCGTTATAACGACTATTATTGAGGCCATGAGAGGCCGGCTTCAATCTGCGAAGCCGCAGCAGCGGCCCGCCTGCCCCGAGGAAGTTGCTTTCCTCGACTTGCTGCGCACCTGCGATTTGCTCTCCCGAGGCCCCGCCTTGGTACTCAAGACGGAGGACGTGTCGGCGACGCAATACAACGTTCTTCGCATCCTGCGTGGAACGCCGGATGGGCTCCCGTGTGGCGAGATAGCCGCCCGCATGATTACTCGCGATCCCGATATCACCCGCCTCCTTGACCGCCTGGCGAAACGGGGTTTGATCTCGCGCCGCCGGGAAACCAAGGACCGGCGAATGGTGATGGCCCGGATCTCGCCAGACGGATTACAGCTTCTGTCCCGCCTTGATCAACCTGTCGAAGAAGCCCACCGCAGGCAATTGGGGCACCTGAACGGGGAACAGCTTCGCGCGCTCTCTGAATTGCTGGAGACTGCCCGGGCAAAAGCAAGCTGATTTTCTGGGTATAATATATGTTGCAACGATTATCGTCATAACGCATCTAATCCGGCTGGAAGGAGAAAACGCCATGAGCACACTCGCTGCACCACGAACATCAGCCACAACCTGGAACCTTGACCCCGCACACTCCATCGCCGAGTTCAAGGTCAAACACATGATGATATCGAACGTGAAGGGGCAATTCCCCAAAGTCACGGGAACGTTGACTCTGGACGAATCCAACCTGCCCAATTCCCGCATCGAAGCCTCAATTGAGGCTTCCTCAATCGCCACAAGCGACGCACAGCGCGATACTCACCTGAAGAGTGCTGACTTCTTCCACGTGGAGAAGTTTCCCGCGCTGTCGTTCAAGTCCACTCGCATCACTCCTGTCCGAGATGGAGAACTTACCCTCGAGGGAGATCTCACCATTCGGGGAGTCACGCGCACTGTGGTTTTTACAGTTGAAGGGCCAACGCCTCCTGTGAAGGATCCCTGGGGGAACACTCGTCTCGCGGTTTCGGCGACCACGAAGATCAACCGAAAGGACTTCGGCCTCACCTGGAACGCGGCTCTTGAGACCGGTGGCATTCTCGTCGGTGAAGAGGTGGCCATCACGCTCGACTTGCAGTTTATAAAACAAGCATAATGATTCGCCCGTGGCCCCCATCGACGCGGTCGCGCGGCGCAGAAATGAGGAACTGTTATGTCACTTCGCCCGGTTAAGCAAATCATTCAACCGAAGCCGGCCATCGAAGGCGCGGGCGTCAAGCTACAACGCGCCTTCGGCTTCGGCAAGACTAAGGATTTCGATCCGTTTCTTCTGCTGGACGATTTCCGCAACGATAACCCGGAGGACTACCTGGCCGGGTTTCCATGGCATCCGCACCGTGGCATCGAGACCATTACCTACGTTCTTGCCGGATCAGTCGAGCATGGCGACAGTTTGGGCAACAAAGGGAAGATGACCGCCGGAGACGTGCAATGGATGACGGCTGGCAGCGGCATCTTGCACCAGGAGATGCCCAAAGGCGACCGGCACGGGCGCATGCACGGCTTTCAGTTGTGGGCGAACCTGCCCTCATCGCTGAAGATGACCGATCCGCGCTATCAGGACATTCCATCGAGTGCGATCCCCGAGGTCACGGACGATGACGCCACACGGGTGCGCGTAATCTGTGGCGAGTTCTGGGGGAAGAGGGGACCAGTTGAAGGAGTAGCCGCCGATCCGAGTTATCTCGATATCTCGGTCGCCCCGAACCGGCGAAAGCGGTTAAAAATCGAGGTTACGCGTAACGCCTTTGCCTACGTGTTCGCGGGCTCTGGAACGTTTCGCGATTCCTCGGAACCGCGCGCCGTTTTAACCGAACAGGTAGCGAAACCGGAAGTGCCACAGGTATATGACGCTACCAATCACTCGCTGGTGCTGTTCGACCGGGGGGATGAGATTGCGGTGCGGGCTGGCAACGAAGGTATCCGCTTCCTGCTGGTATCTGGGAAGCCGATCGAGGAACCGGTTGCATGGTATGGCCCGATTGTGATGAATACGCAGGAACAGCTACGCCAGGCAATGGCCGAACTGCAAACCGACACCTTTATCAAACATCGCTAATCGGCGACGGCCCGAACGGCCACTGCGCAGTCCCACTGCGCAGTCCGCCGCCGCCGGTATTGACCGTCCGCGGTGACGCCTTCAGTGTCCATCAGGTGCATACTTCGGTGGTAGACTGCGCCTATGGCTGCCAAAAAGAAACCACTGAAGAAGCAAAAGAAGTCGAAGAAGAGTGTTGCCCGCAAGACGACTCCAAAAAAGACGAAGGCAAAGAAGACGGCGTCTGCGAAAAAGGCAGGTCGGAAACGGGTGGTCGCAAAAAAGCAGACGAAGAAGAAAGCTGCTGCGAGGGCGATCGTCGCTTCCAAGAAGCCGGTACCAAAGCAAAGCCAGACTTCCTCCAGAGGATTCGCGCGGGAGGGCGAAGGGGCAAGTTCGGCTGGGCAATCGGGAGACTTGCAGGGATTATCCAGGCTCGGAGGCGCGGATTCGGAGAGTGTCGAAGAGTTGATCGAGGAAGGAAACGCATTCGAAGCTGAGGTCGTGACGGGCGTGGAAGAAGCGGGGGATGACGACGAAAGAGAGGTCCACACGCATGAGGTGCCGGAGGATGATGTTCCAGATGAATATCTAGACCAGGAGTGACGGGACCTGGAGTGACGGGACCTGGAGAAGAATAAGAAAAGTCTCGGAGCACTCCAGGCAGTTCGTAGAGTACTTCCATAAGATCGGATTGTGCCGCCCGCAAGGCGCTAGGGTTGTCGCGCCCGGCCGATTCACAGATTTGCCTTACTCGCTTTCCTTCACGACGCGTCCGTTGAGCGGTTGAAGCGGACGCGCATCGTTCGGATAAAGCTTGGTGAATGCGCTAATCTGCGCTGCCGACATCTCCACCGGAGTCTTCAGCACATACCATGTGACGCCCTCAAGGCAGGGCGGAGCCGACACCGAGCCCATGTACGTGTAATAGCCGAGGTCGCGGGGGAGCAGGCCACCGGGATTAATCTCCACTCCAGCGATCTCCTCCCCTGGATGGGAAAAATCAGCCAACACCTTGCTCTCAGCCTTTGGCATATGTTCCCAAATCTGCTGAATGGTAGCGTTCGGTTTGCCCGCCTTCAGAAGAACTGCGACTCCCGCGGCTTTCCCGTCGTTGGTTCGGTACATCAAGTGGGCCACCATGTCGTATCGCTTACCGTGAATGTATTCTTCGCTGGGACGGTGAAAGTGGAATTGTATTAGCTGGTAGCGCTTGTCTCGCACAATGAGAAGGTTTCCCATTCCCGCTGCGTCGTGGTAGTCCACTCGGATCGTGTAGCCGTTGTTAATTAAATAATTGAGCGGACCGCTTTTGGATTCGAATCGCAGGGCCGGGAGTTCGGTTTTCTGCGCATCTCGAATATCGATCGGGGACTGTTCCCTGCCCTTGTTGCACGCAGCGTACTCCGGGTCCAAGTCGCTCCAATGTTCGGCTCCGGTTGCTCCTTCGTAGGTCCAGTGTGTCTTCCACTGCGCCCGTGGACCGGCGGGCGCCAAAACCGCCGCGACAGCCAGCAATACAACCGTCATCCAGCCTATCCTCAAATTGCACCTCGCTTTGTGAGCACAGCGCGACCGGCTGCGCGATGACCGATGAATTAGTTCCCTTTTGCCAAAGTTGAGGGTAATCCGAAGGTTCCCTCGACTGTTTCCACGAAGTTTCTCTCTTCCCGGAAGATTATCCGCCTGCTTCGCGCCATCGCGAAATTCTCCCTCGCTTCCGCGTCTGATTTCAAGCGCATCTTGTAGACCTCATAGGAGGCGAGGCTATCGAACGCAATCAAACCCCATGCCACATCATTCGTGCCTTCATGAGGAAGAAAATATCCAACCAGGTGGCCGCCGCATCTCGGAATGATGCGTCCCCAGTTCTCGGCGTATTTTTTGAATTCGTCTCGTTGAAAGGGATCGATCTGGTAGCGAATCAAGCAAGTGATTTTCATCACTCTCCTTTCGGTTTCCGGTTCAACCGCGAAATTGCCACCGCTCACAGTAAGCGATTCAGCCATATTCATAATGACCGAGATGGCTTGCCGGCGGTCCATCGAGTTCCAACGTTGCGATCCGATCCTGACCGCCAGTGTGTCAAATGCCAAACATCAACAATTCGTTTACCATCAAAGTATGAATGTTGAGCATGATGCCGAGGTCGCCGTCTCAAGAATTGCTGCCGCCATTGGCGAGCCCGCTAGGGCACGCATCCTTTACTGCCTGCTGGACGGTCAGGCCAGGACCAGCACCGAGCTTGCGATCGTAGCGGACGTAAGTCCATCCACGGCGAGCGCACACCTGAATCGGCTGAAAACTGAGCGCCTGGTCAAGGTGTTCGTCCAAGGCAAGCATCGTTACTACAGCCTCGAGCGACCGGACGTGGCCGGCGCCCTTGAAGGGCTGAGCGTCCTGGTCGGTGGCTCGCGCGACAAATTTGTGTCGAACACGCCGTGCCGGCTACGCAACGCACGCACTTGCTACGATCACATTGCCGGAACGCTAGGCGTCCTGCTTCACAACGGTTTCATGTCAAGAGGGTGGCTATCGGTTGTTGCATCGGACGGCGACGATGCCTACGACCTGACCCCAAGCGGAACGAGAGCGATTGAAGATCTCCGCATTGACGTTGCGGCTATTCGGTCACTACGCCGCCGGTTCGCATACGCGTGCCTGGACTGGAGTGAGAGAAAGCCGCACATCGGTGGGGCGTTAGGTGCGGCCCTCCTGAAAATGGCGCTGCAACGAAAATGGGTGCTCCAGGACCTCGATAGCAGGACTTTAAGCGTTACCAGCGTCGGTCGACGGGAGATGTTCACACGATTTGGGATTCACCTTTGAGAGATCCAGAACGCAATTGGAAGCGGATCGAGAAACCTGTTCCCGAACCCAATGTGCGTTTAGTTATTTGCCAGTAGCGGAGGCCGGCAACGGCAATGACGCTTGGCCAAACACGTATCTCCATCCGGCCGGAGTGCGAGCGTATGTATCGCTGAACCACAGCGTATGGTCGAAGGGCTTTCCGTTGTCCGTGCCTTTCCCCCACAACTTTGCAGTTACCACAGCGGAGTCGCCCCAGACGCGCACGGTTTGTTCGGTATCCTCCTGATGTTCATAGACGAACTGCTTGCTCTCAGCTTCCTTGAGCAGATCCACTTTGCCAAAAGTTTTGCCGGAGCCGGTCACCAGGACAAAATCGTCTGCCAAAATGCGATCCATCACGGTTGCATCGTTATTCTTAACGGCTGCCTGATACCGCGTATCCAGAGCCGCGACCAATGCTTCGTCGCCACCCGCGCTCCGGGCTGCTCCTGATGTTGCCGCTGGACGAAACATGAGATCAAACCACGGCTTCCACGTCTTGCCGTCATCGGTCGAGGTTACCGCAGTCTCGCGAACGCCTCCGGGTACTGGTTTCCAGGTACCGCGGACGTGCCTCGGTTTTCCGTCCGCTGTGCGATCTGTGCCGCTTAGAACCATGTCGCCAGATTGCATATTGCCCTCGATGATTAGCAGCGCTCCATGATTCGTCACCCAGCTCTGGTGCCATACCTTCCTCGATGCGTCGTAGATAGTGAAACTTTCGCCGTGCGAGCCGTCGCTATCCTGGTAGTCCTCCAACAAGACGCACCCATCGAGAATGCGATCGACACGGTTGTGCGCGACTTTGGCACTTGGATTGTCGACGTCAAATGCGTCCCAATCGCCAATCCAGAAGTCGAAGAGTCGAAATTCCGGCGCCGCGCAAGAACGAGCTGGCTCGGACTCCGCAGAAGGCGGAGGAGGAGCCGCAGAGGTTGGCAATCCAACGAAAAAAATAATCAGGGAAACAAGGACAACTTTCCATTCGGTAAGGACCGGATTCATCGTGAATTTCTCTCCGTTCTGATTTCAACTTCAGATATTTTTGTGGTGACAAACGACCTACGAATCGCATTGCCGGCCGCCTATGGGCACAATTTCTCCCGGCGGGCCGTAGCCGCGGGGCCGAGCCTCGCTCGAAACCTCGCAAGTTTTCACATCGCTCCACTTCCATCGGCTGAGGACGGCAGGTCTTCTGCAGGAGCAATACAGCGCGTATTCTTCTGACGGAAAAGGAGCGGTGAGAATCAGGTAAGACCCGTTGCGATAGGGACGCGATGCGATCACATATCGGGTAAGGCATTCCGGACATTCCACGCATTGGCGAACGCGACGTGTCATAAACGCGACAATCAAGTGGTCTCCTTGCGATGGGTAAAGCCAAGGTCGGCAAAAACGTTTTCCGCCCTCAGAAAGCAGCCATCACGTCCTCATTGCGGTTTTGCCGGCAGAAGGAAATGCCCCAGGTTAATATGCTGGCGCATTTGCTTCTGCACACCGTCTGGAATAACGACGGTTTGCAGGTTGCCGTAGGCATCGCGGTCCTCAGGTCCACTCGGAACCAATAACACGGCGTGCGCTTCGGAAGTGACCACCCCGTTGGAGACAATATTGGCTTGCGCCGCGATCTCCCCGCGATCATTGATTCCGCCTGTAGACGATATATCGAAATTGGCGCTGGCCGATCCGATGAGATCGTTGAGTGCGGTCATCTTGCCATTCTGGTAGATGAAGGCGCGCCCACCATCGAACTCAAAATCGGCATACGAGACGCCGACCACTTGACCTTCATCATTTATGTCCGTGGCTTCGCTCATAGCGTCCGGAGTGCCGTCGATGCCGGGAAGCGTGCCCAGGTTCTGCATGCCGCCCTGTTTTGTCCAAAGGAAAGCCAAAAATCTGAACTGCAGCGCACCGCCAACGATGTCGTTCGGTCCGTTCGCAAATCCGACGATCACGCCTCGGTTGTTAATGGCGTTCGGCGTATTCCAGCCGTGACCTCCGAGGTTGCCAAGGTTGATCGGCTTGCCGTTTTGCCAGAGCAGGGCATGAATGGCGCTGAAGGCGCCAATGGCAACATCGCACGTGCCGGAGATACCGACAGCCTGGCCCAAATCATTGAGGGCCACCCCGGCCGAATCCGGATCGCCCGGATACGGAGGAAGTTGCCGCACCTGCCATTTTCCCTGCCAGTTCTTTTCCCAAACCGCAGCTTCAAACTGCAGAATTTGCCCGGCGGCGAGGTCACAAGTTGGATCATGAATCGCGTCCTCTGCCCAGCCAATGATCTGTCCCAGATTGTTGTCGGCGGCGCCGATGGAGTTGTTGCCGCCCAGCCCAGGGAGTTGCTTCATGGCGCCGAACTCCCAGGCAAACGCTTCGCACGAGTTGCCGCTAACCAGGCCGAAAGCCGGGCAGGAAAACGACTCGTTCAAGGGATCGTGCTTGCCGTTTTCCGATACTCCAGAAATCAGCCCGAAATTATTTTTGACGTTATAGGGGATGTTGCTGCTCGGTCCACCCAAGGTGCCGAGCGGGATCTGGAGCCCGTAGAGCCATAGTGTGGCGAGTTGAACGTTATTGCCGGCTTCGTCGGAGTTGCCCATGACCCAGCCGATGTTGTTAATAGCGTTGCCGGTGCTCAGCGTTCCACCGAGCGTGCCGAGATCAATTACACGGTAGTGGCTTGGCCGCGGCGTGTCTTGCCCGGTGAGCTGACTCGAAACCGCCAGCGTCGCAAGCAAGATCATTGCCGCCAGACAAATCAAAGCTCTCGTTTTCATGTGGTCTCCTTTATTTCTGTGCTTCAATGAAGGCCGAGATGCCGTCTGTTTGTAGCCGCCCTCCCTAGGGACATGAGATTCCGGCGAGAAAAGAGCAAACCAGGTTCGGGAAAGACTCGGCATCCCGGAGCAACTGTAGAGTGACGGAATGGCGAGGGTTGGACGTTTGCGGACTTGCATTTGGAGCCGCGCGCTGAGGAAGGCGTTTCGCTCCTAAATGTAAGAAAGTATGCTGTTGACACGACTGGGGTTTGCCTCGAGGGTGATCGAAAGCGGTAGGCGCCGTCAGGCGAGTATCCAGGTCCGAAAATGTCCAGATTCCTCGGCCGGATCGGCTACCATGGGGTTTTGCAAAAGTTATGAGTCTGGACTGGCGAGTATGTTCGCGGGCAAGGCTTGCGCGCGATCCGCGCTTCGACGGCAAGTTCTTTATTGCCGTGCTCAGCACAGGAATCTACTGCCGGCCGATTTGTCGGGCGCGAACTTCGAGAGAAAACAATGTCTGCTATTTCCCGACTGCGGCCGCGGCCGCAGAGGCAGGTTTTCGCCCGTGTTTACGCTGCCACCCCGAATGCTCTCCAGGCACTCCGGTCTGGGCTGGCACTCAAAATACAGTCTCGCGGGCCTTGCGGTTAATTTGCCAGAGCGGATTGGAAGATGGCGTCGAGGGTCTCGCGGAGCATCTTGGAGTTGGCTCGCGTCATCTTCGGCGTCTCTTTGTGCGGCACTTGGGAGCAACACCCAGCGCTGTCGCCCAGACCCGCCGTTTGCATTTCGCGAAAAAACTCATTGACGAGACCACCTTGCCCATGACCCAGGTTGCCCTTGCTTCCGGCTTCTGCTGTGTCCGGCGCTTCAATGCCAGCATCAGCAGCGTTTATCATCGTACGCCGACTCACATCCGCAGCCTCGCGCGACGCCAGCACGCTCAAATGGAGAATCAGTATATCTTCCATCTTAACTTCCGGCCGCCGTATGACTGGAGTCGTATGCTGACGTTTCTCGCGGCCAGAGCTACGCCTGGCGTGGAGGTGGTGGAGGCCGGCAGTTATCGCCGCTCTATTTCCCTAAATGGCGGCCAGGGATATTTCGATGTCTCGCACGACCCGGAGAACAATGCGCTCATCGTTCGCGTTGAGATTGGCGACCCGCGCTCACTCTTTTTTATCGTCGAGCGAATTCGCGCGATGTTCGATCTGAATGCGGATTGGCCTACGATCGCAAGAACCCTGAGGACTGACCCCGCACTGGTTTCACAGATCAACTCTGATCCCGGCTTGCGCTTACCGGGATGCTGGAATGGCTTTGAACTGACCACCAGAGCGCTCATCGACCGGCGGATCAGCCTGAGGAGCGCGGCAGCTATGGCGGGCAGGATGGTCTCAGCTTTCGGGCAGCCGTTCTCAGCCAATGGCCTTTCTCATCTTTTTCCAACAGCAGAGGTTCTGGCCGATGAGGATCTTGCGAGCGTCGGTTTCCCCAAAACCAGCGCGCGTGCCATTCGAGCGCTCGCGCGGTCCGTCTGCGATGGTCAAATCAGCTTTGAACGCGTTGCAGACTCGGCTCCTTTGCTCGCTCGGTTGTCTGACCTTTTGGGAATCGGAGAATCGACGGCACAATACCTGTCCATGCGAGCGTTCGGCGAACCGGACGCATTTCCTTACGCCGACCTCCATCTCACGACTCCTCTGGGGCTCGGTAACTCTCGGGAACTCCGGCAACGAGCTGAGGCTTGGCGTCCCTGGCGCGCCTACGCGGCTATGTACCTCTATAATGCCGCCAGCAAGAGCGGAGTCTGCGGCGGCAAATCAGCCGTTTCTCCAGCCGCTATAGAAATTCCGTCTCACCACAGCTTGCCAATTGCCATATGACGTGTTTCCAGAGGCTCTTCCACGCAAAGTCGGCGTCACGATCATAGCCGCTTCAAGAACACTGCCTGACTCAAGTAGACTGCTTCCAAACGAGGATTCTCCGCTTGAACAAAATCAGCTCGTGTATCCCTCGCACCATCATCACGCTCTCTTTTCTTTTGATTGTGCAATCCGCGATGGCTCAGTCGGTTTCCGCCGACTTGGTCAACGGGCTCAAGTGGCGCTTGATTGGGCCGTTCCGGGGCGGCCGAACCGTTGCGGTGGCTGGGGTGCCGGGCGACCCTACCACTTTTTATTTTGGTGCGGTCAACGGAGGCATTTGGAAAACCAGCGACGCCGGAACCGTCTGGACACCAATCTTTGACAAGCAGCCTGTCGGCTCAATCGGCGCGATTGCCGTTGCGCCTTCCGATCCCCAGACCATCTACGCTGGTACAGGCGAGTCCGACATTCGTTCTGATCTGTCTTCTGGCAACGGCGTATATAAATCGACGGACGGCGGCTCAACCTGGCTGCATGTGGGATTGGAGGATACCCGCCAGATCAGCCGAATCGTGGTCGATCCGCAAAACTCGAACGTCGTCTACGTCGGAGCGCTCGGTCATGCTTATGGGCCAAACCAACAACGTGGCGTTTATAGATCCGTGGATGGAGGAACGCATTGGGACAAAGCTTTGGATCAGGGATCCGATATCGGCATTTCCGATCTGGCAATCTGTTCGACTGATCCTCAACTTTTGTTTGCTGGCACATGGCACACCCACCGCCCTCCCTGGAGTACCTATGCCCCGATCGATGGACCCGGTGGCGGCCTTTACCAATCTCAGGACGCTGGCAAGACATGGTCTCATCTCAGCGGAAACGGGCTGCCCGAAGGCGATTGGGGACGCGTCGGTGTCGCAGTTGCATCGGACGGCAAACGCGTCTATGCCCTTATTCAAACCAAGAAGGCCGGGCTGTATCGTTCTGACAACGGCGGCGCCACATGGGCTCTGGAGAATGCAGATCCACGTCTCACCAGTCGCGCCTGGTATTTCAATAGCATCACGGTCGACCCACACAATCCCGATGTGATCTATATCCCCAATGTCGCTCTTTACCGATCGGAAGATGGTGGAAAGACAATTTCTATCGTCCGCGGTGCACCCGGCGGGGACGACTACCATCAGATTTGGATCGACCCCGAGAATTCTGCCAGCATGGTTCTCGGAACGGATCAGGGAACCTCAGTGAGTCTCGACCGCGGCCAAACCTGGAGTACGTGGTACAACCAGCCCACCGCGCAGCTTTATCATGTGACAGCCGACAACCAGTTTCCCTACGTCGTCTATGGGGCGCAGCAGGATAGCGGAAGCGCTGCCGTCCCCAGCCGCACCGACCACGCCCAAATCACCCCTCGGGACTGGTTTCCCGCCGGCGCAAGCGAGAGCGGATACATGGTGCCCGATCCGAAGGATTCAAACATCATCTACTTGACTGGGGCTTACGGTAGTGTTGACCGCTTCAACCGGCGGACCGGACTAAGCCAGGACATTAGCCCGTGGCCGGTAGTGACATTCGGCTCGGAGATCGATCAGCGTAAATACAGAGCGCCCTGGACTCCGGTTCTGGTCCTTTCGCCCGCCGATTCAACAACGCTCTACCTGGGGACCCAATTTGTCATGAAAACTGTCGATGGCGGTCTGCACTGGCAGGCCATCAGCCCTGACCTGACCGGGGCAACGCCACCAGCGGGAGATGGCAAAGCGCAAGCCCCCCCCACGATCGAGAATGCGGAACAGCGTGGCTTCGGCGTGGTCTTCACGATCGCGCCATCGGCGCTGAACCGCGATCTGATCTGGGCGGGAAGCGACACGGGATTAATTCACCTCACGCGCGACGGTGGGAAGAGCTGGAAAGACGTCACTCCCAAGGGCCTGACAGCCTGGAGCAAAATCTCCTTGATTGAAGCCTCACACTTCAATCCTGCTGTCGCCTATGCAGCCGTAGAGCGAAGCCGGCTCGACGATCAGACGCCCTACCTCTATCGAACACGCGACTATGGGATCTCCTGGCAACCGATCACCGATGGTATTGCGGCCCCGGCCTTCTTACGTGCAATTCGCGAAGATTCCGAGCGCAAGGGTCTCCTCTTCGCGGGAACCGAATTTGGAGTTTACGTATCGTTCGACGACGGAGACCACTGGCAATCGTTGCAACTCAATCTGCCGGTCACTTCCGTCCGCGATCTTACGATTCATGGCGAGGATCTCATCGTTGCCACGCACGGCCGCTCTTTCTGGATTCTCGACAACATCACACCTTTGCGACAAGTGTCCGACGCGCAACAGGCGAATGCGTTCTGGCTCTACCGTCCCGCACCAGCATTTCGCATTGATAACGACTCCTTTCCCGGCACACCACTTCCGCCCGAGGAACCAACCGCTGAGAATCCTCCCGCAGGCGCGACAATTGACTATTTCCTCAAGTCTCCAGCCACCAACCTCAAGCTCGAGATTCTTGATGCGCACGGGGATCTGGTTCGCCGATTCTCCTCGGAAGATCAACGCCCGGAAAAGCACGCACCGGTTCCCATCGCCGAGCGTTGGTTCCCCAAACCTCAAGTCCTCGAGAAAACTCCCGGCCTGCACCGCTTCGTCTGGAGTCTCAATTGGGGCAGCTCAGGTGGGCCCAGCGTGGATGAGGAATCCGCATATCGTAACCCCGGTGGCCCAAAGGTTGTGCCTGGAACTTACCAGCTCCGCCTCACGGTTGATGGAGCGGTGCAGAGTCAGGCTCTGAAAATCATCATGGACCCACGCTCGCCCGCGACGGCCGAGATACTTCAGCAGCAGCTGCAACTCGGTCGACAGATCTTCGCCGAAACCGTTGATGCGCGCCGCGTACTCGCTGAGATTAGTTCAGTTGAGAAACGGCTGGCGGATATTGAGCAGAAGCTGGACGGACAAAACCAGGCGCTTAAGTCGGTTGTGGCGGGTGCCGAATCCGAGATCTCAAAGATTCTGACTCGAAAAGAAGGCGAGAAAGATGAGAATGAGAAAGGTTCGGAGCGGCAAAGCGGTCTACGCGACGCATTTACGAATTTGGCTTCCGCATTGCACGTGGTCGAGAGTGGAGATCGCGCCGTGCCTTCGCAAGCAGTTGTGGTTTACAAGGAGTCCAGCCTGCAAGTCAAGGAAGGCATCGCGAAATGGACCTCGTTCAAACAGTCAAAATTGCCACAGCTTAATCAGAAATTGAGCGACGCTAGTGTCGCACCGATCGCGATTTCGAAAATTGAACAGGAAATCCAGTTCCTCATGTCACGCTAAACCGCCGAATCGAAAGAGAAACACAGGTTGAATCCGCCAGTCTCGGTGTGCGATAGAGCAGGACTAAGCAAATCTGGCGGAGAGGGAGGGATTCGAAACGATGGTGCTCATTGAAGGCACGTAAGTTACTGATTTTACAAACAGCCTATCCCGCCAGATTCGCCAGAACCGCTTAACTAGGGTACATGGCGGGCACGATCGGCCCATCCGTGTATCTTTGGCTCCGCCGCCGCGACGACCCTCCTCACCAACTGCAGTCACCGTCGCACCCAGCCCAACCGCCTCGTTCCAATTCATGTGAGTTGGAAGATCAGCAACTTGCGCGGAATATAACCAGAGAGTAAACAGTGAAAGTGGCTTTATATGCAAGGGTTTCCAAAGAACTGTGCCGAACCTGCGGGCAGACCCTATGATCTCACTGCGCACACGAGTTCAATGGGCAGGGCCCGGAGCCGCAGCCTCAGCCTCTTCGGGCATTGTTTTTTCCTCGGGCGCTAGGTTCCAAACCCGCACGTTTGGAAACGCTTCCCGCAACTGCCCGTTTCCAAACGAACGTTTGGAAACATCAACAACTTAACGGGGATTGGAAACACCAGAATCAGGCCAAATCAGCCCAAATGCCTTGTCTGACGCCACTTTCCGAGCCAGAGACGCCAATAAAGGTACTCAGAGTCGCTAGCAGGTTTGGAGCTGCACTCGCTGCAGCGGCGCAAATACGGCCGGAAATCCACGGACGGATGAGTGAAAACCCTCCAAACACGGCGCTGGGCGCGGCTTTTACTTCTACCAAGGATGAGTGGACGCCCACATCCGACGCGTGCAAAGTGTCCGCGGATCCTTGCGGAAACGTAGTTTTTGCTTTTAGTAGTAGGCAGCCATCGGTCTTCGCAGCCTCCCGGTTGCGGAATCGTTGCCCCAAAGGCAAAATCGAGTGAGATATGCACCAGCAGGAGTAAAATGTGAACACACTTCCCTGGCTGGCAGTGCCATGGCCACTCGAAACGCCGTCGTTGCCCGTCCCTTAGTGATCTTCTTCACGTTGCTGTGTTTACTGTACTTCGTCGAAATTGCAGAGGGGCAACACGGGGGCGGAGGTGGCCACTTCGGCGGGCACTCTTCGAGCCGGCACTCCGGGGAGAGCAAGGGAAGGGGGCACTTCGGTTGGCTGCACTTCGGACGGCACTCTGGTCGGCATCGCGAGGCTAGGGCGTCCACTAGCTTGGAAACTCCGCCCCGCGTACCGTCTGAACTGTGGAACTTGGGCGCGGCATCCCGTACAAGATCGCTTCCGACAACACTTGTGTGGTCTCCGAAGCTATTTCCAGCGCACCGCGGGAGCCGAGTCTCGTTCGGTTCTTTCTCGGGGCGGCCTCATCGCGCCTTCTTCCACGGCTTCCCAAGGTTCTCTTCGTCCGGATGTTTCTTCAATGGCATGACCCAGCTCTGCTTCTTCGAGCCATTTTTTCCGCTGCTGTGCTGTTATGGCGACTTTGGTTTCTTTGATTTCGGCTTCGGAGGAGGTACGGTTGATTCCGGCGATGGCATTGACTCGCAAGGGAATGCGCAGCCTGAGATGTCCGTAATCGCGGCTCCTGACAAGCCTCCGGATGAGGAGGCAGCAGAAGGACCTTTGCCGCCAGGCGCCGCAGGCACGTCAGCGACCGATGTGCAGGATTCAGGCAAAGGAGTCTTCGTACTTGTTCTGCACAACGGCGCGAGGCGGGCGGTGACCGACTATTGGATGGCCGACGGCTATCTCGAATACATCAGCCCTGACGGCGCACGAAGTCACATTCCGATCGATGCGCTGGACTTGCAAAACACGGTCACCGAAAATGCTCCCCGTGGTCTGGCTTTTGTGCTGCGTGCTGCGCCCGCAGCGAATCGTTAATGCCCTTCAGTCTGGAAGGGCACTGGGTTCGGACCTGGGGACGCGCTGCCGAGTAATTAGGGTTCAAGGAAGCCGACCCAGGAAGCAGTGTATGTCACTCTTCGGACAGAGTCTTTTATTCCTGCTCGTCTTGCTTCTGTCTCTAGTTCCTTCGACGGTCAGTGGTGACCATCAAGATGAGAATGTCGGGTATCGCTTGCTTAAGTGACGGGCCGCTTCAATCCCGTTCATTTTAGGCATTATGAAATCCATCACGGTGAGATGCGGCGTGTGAAGATGGCTTGTCGCCAGAGCATGATGCCCGTCAAACGCTTCGCCGACTACAACCCATTGCAGCATTGCAGTTGCTATGATTTTTGAGACAATCTATGACATCCAGCATTCACGTAGTTCCTTCTCCGTCCCAGGAGCAACCTTTGGCGTATGATCCGCTGCTCCACGACGTTGGATACATGACCTGCATGACTCTCGTGCTGCTGGGAAATTACGCGCAGACCGGGCATCTCGGCGGACCGCTCGCATACACACCGTACAATGTTGCGGCGCATTTGGTCGGTCCTGAAAACGGCGGACTCCGTTTCGATTACCGCCGGCCGAAGCATCCTTACTCCGACAAGTTCATGCTGGCGGCGGGCCACTCGATCCCCACGTGCTACGCGCTGTGGATGATCATGGGCCAAGCTCTGTATCGCAAGTATCAGCAGACCGGCGATCGGCGTTATCGCGTCGACCCGCACGTCGCGATGCTGCCGATCGACGCGTTGGGATTCCGGCGCGGCGCGGGCGCGCTGAAGACGCTGCTGCACGAAATGGATTTGGAAGACCATCCGCTGTTCGCGCAAGCGAAAGGCCGCGGCATTCGTGCGCTCTCGGGACATGCCGAAAGCACCGACTGCACCAACGACGTGAACGGCGGGCCCTCGGGCATCGGCATCGCGACAGCCGCGGGCAAAGCGGCGTTCTGGGATGTGGCGGACGCGCCAGACTCGCCGAAAGTGATCGCGCTGGAAGGAGAATTTGCGCTCACCGAAGGTCACGCGCAGGAGTTGAAGACGCAGGCTCTCGCGCTGCAAGTGGGAAAGCGTTTGCGCGTGATGGTTTCCGACAACAACGCGGGCATCGACGATCGTCTGATTGGCGGCGTGATCGCCGCGCAGTTCGACGGATACGATCTCGTGAATCAATGGACGTCGTATGGATGGAATGTCTTCACACTGTCGGACGGTAACGATTACGGCGAAGTGGCCGCGGCGCTCAAAGCAATAGACGAAGTGGACCCGCGCGACCGCCGCCCAATCGTCGCGATCGGCAAAACGACCAAGGGCTACTGGCCCGCAGCCGTCAACGGAAAAATCCCCGGCTACGGCGATCAATTGGTGAGTTACCCAAGCCATCCCTATGCGCTGAAGATGAACTCGGAGTATTTTGTCGCGCTGGCGCAGACGTTCGAGAAGCATTACAGCGTAGAGTTCGAAGGAATTCGCAAGGGCGCGGTCAGCAACAATCGCGAGCGATTGATCCAGTTTAAGACGAACATCGACGTGGTGATGTCGCTGCTCGACCGCAATGGATTGGGCGATCGACTCGCCGCTCGCCTCGTGGAAATCGGCGACACCGTGCGCGACGACGTGAAGTTGCGCATCTCAACCTCGATCGATCCATTCCTCGACGATCGCCTACGCGTCACGGCGCTACCTGAACACCCGCAGAAGGTCTCGATTCGTAATGCGATTTCCGGTGCGGAGAAACAGGTTAGCATTGCGCTGTTCAAGAAACCGGGCGAGGTGGCCGGAGCGCGGCGCGCAATTTCCGAAATCATCAAGTGGATGAATTACGTCACTGAAGGACGATTCTTCACGGTGGCCGCCGACCTTTCCGAGTCAATCAACGTGGAGCACGGCAGTTTGTGGGGACACTACAGCCCCACCGACAATCCGCTAGGCACACGCCTGAAGGCGCCTATACAAGAGGCGGGCAATGTTTCTACTGCCATCGGGCTGGTGAGTCAGACCGCTTCCGTCGATCCCGAGAAATTCGCCGGCGTTTGGGCCTTGAGCGGCACCTACGGAGCGTTCACGTCGCTGATGTACACTCCGGCGCGTGTCTGGAGTCAACAAAATCAGGACAGCAAGTTCCGCGTCGGCGTGCTGCATATTCTCGCCGCGCATTCCGGTCCTGAAACCGCGGCAGATGCGCGCACACACTTCGGCATCTTCGCGCCGCAAGTGTGGAAGCTGTTCCCGCGCGGTCAGGCCATCAATTTAAGCTTTTGGGATTACAACGATGTCGCGCCCGGCTATTTCGCGGCGGCGGAAATCGCAGCGCGCGATCCGCGCGTGGGCATCATCACGCTGGAAGTGGCGCGTCCCGACTTCGCGGTCGCGGACCGCAGCCATTTCGCCGACTCCGATCTGCGCGCCGCGGCAAAGGGCCTCTACGTGGTCCGCGATTTCGCGCCGGACAAGCCGCACCACGGTTACGTGATCGCACAAGGGTCGAGTTCCAGTGTGAATCTCGTGAAAGTGCTGCCGAAACTCGAAGCGGTCGGCGTGAACGTGAAGGTGATCGCGGCGATCAGCGAGGAGTTGTTCGATCGCCAGCCGCAAACGTATCGTGATTCCGTGCTGCCGCCCGAGGCTCGCTACGACTTGATGGTGGTATCAACGGGCACGCGACGCATGTGGCCGCTGCGCAACCTCGGTCCGTTGACCGATGAGTATTCACTCACGTCCGACTTCGACAATTCCTGGAGAAGCGGCGGCCTCGAACTGGAAGTGATTGCGGAAGCGCATCTCGACCCCGATTCGATTTTCGCAGGCGTGGAGCGGTTCGCAAACGAACGCGACCGCCGCATCGGCGATCAACGCAAAATGATCGGTTAGTCGAGTGGGCTGGCTGCACTCGTCATGAGTGCGCATTTTCAGAACCTGTCTGCACACACAAGCGACGATCTTCGGGTATCTCGCGCGCATACAATGGCGGCATGAAAGACCTCACGAATCGAGTTGCACTTGTGACTGGAGGGAGTCGCGGAATCGGAGCCGCAATTGCAATCGCACTGGCTAAGGCCGGTGCCGATGTTTCTGTGAACTACCGAGAGCGTGCCGCCGCTGCGAACGCAGTCTGTGGCGAAATCACGGCGATAGGAAGGAAGGCAATCGGGATCCGAGCCGATGTATCCGTTGCTGCTGATGTAAGGCGCATGGTCGCGGAGGTTGAGGCGCACCTTGGAGGCGTCGATATTCTCGTCAACAATGCGGCTATCGCTCATCCGCGCAAATTGGAGGAGATTACAGAAGCGGAATGGGGCGAAGTGCTCACCGTCAATCTGAAGTCGGTGTTCTTGGTGACGCAGGTGGTAGTCGGCGGTATGCGACAGAAGAAATGGGGACGTATCATCAACTTGTCTTCGGTCGCTGCGCAGACAGGCGGAGCTGTCGGGGCGCACTACGCGGCGTCCAAGGCGGGGATCATAGGGCTGAGGCACTCCTGCGCCTCATCGCTCATTCGAGACGGAATCACCGTGAACGCCATTGCCCGGCTCTGATTGAGACCGACATGGTGACGAGCAACCCCAACGCCAATCCGAACCTTATTCCGATGGGGACTTTTGGTTCGGTGGACGATGTCGCGTCGGTGGCTGTGATGCTGGCAACCAATGACTACATGACCGGGCAGACAATCTCGGTCAATGGCGGCTGGTATATGAGCTAGTTCAATGCACAAGTTCCTGAATCTCATCTTCGACTCCGCCCTCCGTCTGCGGCGACGTCGACAACTCCACACGCGGCCTTTCGGGCAAGGCGGTCAGCGAACGTGACGACTTGGAAGCTGAGATCTGCGTGTCCTTCATACGTCTTCTAGATGCCTTGGAGTTGCCCATTTCATCGTCAGATTGATTGTCGCTCCTGACTGTGGGGAAGCTAGGTAAGGGTCATGCCAGAATGACAGAATTAGCTGCGGAGGCTTTGGGGCATTAGTCCGCTTAAGGTATACATCGGTTATATACGCGCCCGTTCCGAACTCGGCGTTCTCAAGCGTCCGGGAGCTCACAAGCCATGACCCACCATAGGTCATAGGATTGCCACGACATTGAGGCGCGGCTTGACTATCCTATTGATCTGCGAGAAGCTGTCGCCATTTGGTTGCAGGCCGGAGTCTGCAGCTCTGGGAGGGCGGGCGTGGAATCAGCAATCTCTTCGCTTATTATCGCGGCGGAAGAAGGGGACAAGCCCGCCGCGGAAGCATTGTTTGCTGCCCTTTATTCTGAGCTGCATAGGCTCGCCAAGTATGAACTGGCGCGACGCGGCTTACAGGTGAGCCTTAGCGCTACAACCCTCCTGCACGAAGCGTACCTGGACATGGCTGCACGCGACGGCCCGTCGTTTCCCGACAAGGCGAGATTCATGGGGTATGCCGCTCGGGTGATGCGGGGACTCATCATCGACCATGCCCGAGAACGGCATGCCCAGAAGCACGGCGGCCAGTTCGAGATTACTTCGCTGGACACCAACGCGATGGAGAACGCAGTGGATCACCGGGAGCTTGTGCGAATCAGCGAGACGTTAGACGAGCTCGCCAAAGTGGAGCCGGCCCTGGCTGAGATCATCGACTTGAAGTTCTTCTGCGGTTTTTCGTTCGCGGAAATCGCCGCCATGCGGGACGTGTCAGAACGTACGGTGCAGCGAAACTGGGAGAAAGCACGCATTTATCTCCATCGGAAAATTCGTACAGATTTGTCGCTCTGAGGGATCTCCATGTCCACACTCACTCCCGATCAGTGGCAGGCTTTGAGTCCATATCTGGATCAGGCACTCGCTATGGCCGACCATGCGCGTGCCGTGTGGCTGTCCTCGCTCAGCGAGCACGATCCTGCGCTGGCTGCGCAGTTGGGAGAACTCCTCGATGAACACCGGGTGCTGGCGCGGGAAGGCTTCCTGGAGAATACGCGACTCGCATTGCCGAACTCGGGTCTCACCGGCCAGACACTTGGTCCGTATACCCTGGTCTCGCAGATTGGCCAAGGCGGAATGGGAAGCGTCTGGCTCGCCCGTCGCAGTGACGGTAGGTTCGAGCGGCAAGCTGCGGTGAAGTTCGTAAGCATCGCGCTCGCCGGGCGCGCGACTGAAGAACGATTCAAACGCGAAGGCAGCATTCTTGGCCGGCTCACCCATCCGCACATCGCCGAACTGCTCGATGCCGGCATTTCCTCCGATGGCCAGCCGTATTTAATCCTCGAATACGTTGACGGCACGGCGATCGATCAGTATTGCGATCAGCACCAGCTCCATGTGGAGGCGCGCGTTCACCTGTTTCTGGATGTGCTGGCCGCAGTGGCCCACGCTCATGCGAATTTGATTGTCCATCGCGACATTAAGCCCTCAAACGTGCTGGTCACCACTGGCGGTGAAGTCAAGCTGCTCGACTTCGGGATTGCCAAACTCCTGGAAGGCGAAGGGAAGACCGGTGTCGCAACCTTGCTCACGCACGAAGGCGGTTCGGCGCTCACTCCCCAATACGCTGCGCCAGAGCAACTCACCAACCAGCCAGTCACGACCGCAACCGATGTTTATGGCTTGGGCGTGCTCCTCTACCTGCTGCTGACCGGCCAGCATCCCGCCGGCCCGGGGTCGTACTCTCCGGCCGAATTGGTGAAGGCGATTGTTGAAACGAAACCTGTACGAGCATCGGACGCAACTGCATCTGCCAGTGGTAAGACAGTTGCAGAGAAGCGCGCCACTACGTCCGAAAAACTTCAGCGCCAGCTGCGTGGCGATCTGGACACGATTGTTGGCAAAGCTTTAAAGAAGGATCCCCAGGAACGCTATGCCTCAGTCACTGGGTTTGCCGACGACCTTCAGCGCTACCTAAAGCACGAACCGATCAGCGCGCGGCCGGATACTTTCGCCTACCGTACTACCAAGTTCCTGCGGCGCAACCGCACAGTGGTAGCTCTGACCGCGATCGCGTTGGCACTTGTGATTGGCAGCCTCTTAGCCGGACTCTATGTTGCAAATCGCGAGCGGAAGGTCGCCGAACGCCGCTTCGCCCAAGTTCGCCAACTGGCCAATAAATTCATAGGGCTCGATCAGGACATCAGAGGCTTGCCAGGTTCGACCAAAGTCAGAATGCAGTTAGTAACTGATTCCCTGCAATACCTCACCTCGCTAGGCAGTGAAGCTCAAGCAGACAAGGATCTCGCGCTGGAAATCGCCTACGCCTATGTACGAGTGGCGCACGCACAAGGAGATCCGACCTCTCCGAATCTAGGCCAGTTTGTGGAGGCCGAAGCGAGCCTGAATGATGCGGCGAGATTCGTCGATCCCGTCCTCTCGAACGATCCCAGAAATCCGCGGGCGCTGTTTATTGCTACTACAATCGCTCACGATCGCATGATCCTGGCCGAGAACCGGGGCGATCAAGCAGAAGAGTTGAAGGATGCCGCCAGCACCGTTTCGCTAATCGAGCGGTTCATGAGTACTCGCCCCGTCGAGTTCCGTGACCTCTACAGCATGAGGTATTTCTATGTAAATGTCGCTGATGTTTATATCGACGGGAGGCATTTCGATGACGCGATACGATATTCCCAGCGAGCTTTGGACATCGCGATACCAGGGCCCAGGGCAAACGAAATGCGTGGAGGCGCCCTTGCCGTTTTGGGGGCTGCGAGATGGCAGTCCGGGGATTTGGACGGCGCTCTGAAAACCACTCTCGAGTCGACTGAGCTGCGAAAAGCCGAAGCCGCAGACGGACACGCGTCGCTTCGAATGAATCTGGCGAACGGGTTTCTCCTTGAAGGGATGATCCTGGGCAGGCAAGATGCGGAACCAAGTCTCGGCCGCAGCCGCGATGCGCTCGCGAATTTTCAACAAGCGCTGGATATTGCCGAGGATCTTTCCAAGCGGGACTCGCTGGACTATTTGGGCCGTCACGCGGTGGCAGTATTCGGACTTGAGGTTGGTAACACGCTTCGCCACATTGATCCGCGCAAAGCCTTGTCGGTTTACGACAACGCACTTACACGGATCCGAGAAGCGAAAACCAATGCCAGTACCCAGCGCGACGAGGCTGAGTTGCTGGCTGGTTCTTCCTATCCTGTTCGATGGCTGGGCCGGGAGAAAGACGCCAGGCAACGCATTAACAAAGCTCTGGAATTGCTGAACCGGGCAGGTCGATACCCAGCGGATAAAATCGAGCCGATGAACGATGTATACGATGCCCTCAGAGCCCGGGCCGACGACTACGCTGAAACGGGCCAATCGATGGAAGCCCTCGAAGCTTATCAGGAACTGTTGGACAAGCTCATGGCCTGGAAGCCTGACATTCGAAACGATCTGCGCGATGCAACCTGCATTTCGCGCACTTGGACTGTACTTGCCGGCCTTTTCCGTCGAGTCGGACGTACCGACGATGCTGGGCGCCTTGAAGCACAGAGAATGGAACTCTGGACCCACTGGAGGGGAAAGCTTCCAAATGCTCAGTTTCTGCTGCTCCAATCCTTGAGCCAAGTCGCCCCTCGCTCAGCCTCCCGGCCTCCAACCACGCATTAGAACAGCTTGCGTTCTGGCCATTGCCGGTCCAAGATCGGCTCTCAATTCGGCCGATTTGCGGGCCTAAATAATTTTTGTTGCCTTTCTGTCGTCTTTTGCCCGCCATTTCCGATTTCTTAAGTAGAGGGGACATTGCGTTACCTGGCCGACTACAACGTCCGGCTCGGAGAAAAGACTGTCCGATGGGCTACCGTCAGAACTTTCAGCTTGGGTGTGACGCGCCGAGAGGGGGGCGCGATTCAATGGGGAAACCAATACGTTCTCGTCAACCCGTGTCGACATCCACCACGCTATCGTCTTGATTTCGTCAAATGAAGCCAACTTTTCAAATGCAACGTTTGGATGATGATTCTCACTACTGAATAGACAGTGGGGCAGGCAAGTATAGAAGCCAGCGCACTTGGGGGTTGACGATGTTTGTCCGCACGGTTGGTGTGCGCCTGAAACCGAACTCACTCACGGAATTTGCGAATCTTATGGAGTGTGAAATCCTTCCCTGGCTGCGAAAGCAGGAAGGGTTTTCTGGATTTGATTACGCTAGCGGCCCCGAGAAGTCGCAACAATCAGTTTTTGGGACCACGAAGGGAATGCGCAAGCCTACAACTCAAGCGGTTATCCAGCGGTATTGAAGATTCTGGCGAATCTCTTGGACGGGGCTCCCTACCTTAAAACGTTTAACGTAGTCACCTCAACCTTTCAAACAGTTGCTCCTCTGCGGCCATCTGAGATGGAACATCTCCAAGGAGAGCGCTACGACACAATCTGATTTCATTCTTTGTGGAGCATGACCGGCGATAAATTCCCACTGCGCTCATCGAGGGGTGGCGGACGCAACCGGTTGAAGTTCGGTTCCCTCAGGGCCCTTTTTGATTTAACGAATCCGTAAACAGAACGCGAATTGTCAGTAGCTACGCCTGGGGAACCGATATATACTACTGGGCAACTTGTGCGGGCAGGTCATCAGCACGTCTTCCCCAGACTGCGAAAACGGCATGCGGGACGAAAAATCCAAGGGTTTAACTTCATCTTCCGGCTTCGACGGACCGACCGTCGGAGTAGCTCCATCTTCCTTGTCCGGATCTGACGCTCCCACGATGGCGGAAATCCCGCCGGGGTCTACGCCAGTGTTGAGTGCCAATAAGATCCTCGGCGGCCGTTACGAAATCCTGCAAATGTTGGGTGAAGGTGGCATGGGCGCTGTCTACAAGGCCCGCGACAATGAGGTTGACCGCATGGTCGGGCTCAAGGTCATCCGTCCCGAACTGGCCGCGAATCCGGAAATTCTGCGGCGTTTTAAACAGGAACTCGTCCTGGCCAGAGAAATTACGCACAAAAACGTGGTGCGCATTTATGACCTTGGCGAGTCTGAGGGCGTGAAGTTCATCACCATGGAGTACGTGGATGGTGAAGATCTCAAAAGCGTGCTGCGAAGATCAGGGAGACTGCCTCCCGCAGAAGCGGTCAGCATTATGCAGCAGGTGTGCCGCGCCCTCGACGCCTGCCACAGTGAAGGCATCATTCATCGCGATTTGAAGCCTTCGAATGTAATGCGCGACAAGACGGGAAAAGTGCTGGTCATGGATTTTGGCCTGGCACAATCGGCTCAGGCACGCGGGTTGACGCAGACGGGCGTGCTGTTGGGGACGCTGGAGTATATGTCTCCGGAACAAGCACAGGGCCAGGATCTTGGACCGACATCGGACATTTATTCAGCAGGCCTTATTTTTTTCGAGCTCTTGACCGGCAAGAGGGCCTATGAAGCGCAAAGCGCGATGGCCAGCTTGATGAAACGCAGCCAGGAACGCGCCGTTCCCGCCAGCGTTGTCGAGAAATCCGTTCCGCGGGACTTGAGCAACATCGTGGCTCGTTGCATGGAGCCCAAGCCTGGCAATCGCTATCAGAGTGTGGCGGAGTTACTGGCGGATCTGGAAGCTTACCAGCCCTCTACTCGCACGGTCTCGACCGTCGTCATCCGACGACAGACCCCGGGTCCGTCCCTCTACAAATATCTGGCGATTGCGCTGTGCATCCTGTTGCCGGTGACGGCTGGTGTCGTGGTGGTTAAAAACAAAATCTGGACGACAGCCGCGGTTCAACATGCTCCCGTCAGTATTTTGGTCTCGGACTTCAGCAATGACACTGGCGACTCCGTATTCGACGAGACTCTTGAGCCGGCCTTCAGCGTTGCCATGGAAGGGGCATCGTTCATCAACTCTTTCAACCGCGGGCAGGCGCACAAAGTCGCCGCTAAACTTCAGCCTGGCGCGACCCAGCTGAATGAGCAACTCGCCAGGCTCGTAGCGACTCGCGAGGGCATCAACATCGTGATCGGGGGCTCGATTAGCCGAGACGCCGATGAGTATCGACTTGCGGTGCATGCGGTCGATGGGGTTACGGGAAAAATACTCAGCACCGAATCCGAGAAGGTTGCCAAGCAAGATGTCCTTGTAGCCATGGGCAAGCTCGCAGCCGGCATTCGAAAAGCTCTGGGAGATAAGACTCCTGAATCGGTTCAATTGACCGCGGCCGAGACCTATACCACGCAGTCGCTCGAGGCTGCTCACGCCTATGCCATGGGCCAGGACTTTCTGCAGGCGGGCAAATGGAATGATGCGATTACGGCTTATCAACAAGCTATAGCCCTCGATCCCAATCTGGGGCGGGCTTATGCAGGCTTGGCTGTCAACTACGCCAACACAGGTAAAAGGCAGGAGGCGGAGAAATACTACTCCTTGGCGCTCTCCCACATCGACCGTATGACTGAGCGGGAGAAGTACCGCACGCGCAGCGGATATTACCTGCTCACCCGGAATCAGACAAAGGCGATAGAAGAACTGACCGCGCTGGTCAATCAGTACCCGGCTGACCTGGCTGGACGTGGGAATCTCGCGCTTGCGTATTTTTACGCCCGAAATATGAACAAGGCGTTGGAACAGCAGAAGCTGGCTCTGGCATTGACTCCACGCAGTCGGATTCAACGGATCAATTTTGCGATGTTTGCCTTGTACGCTGGAGATTTTGAGACTGCGGCGAAGGAGGCAAAATCGATTCTTGAGGAGAACCCGAAGTTTGAGCAGGCGCTGCGCACCATGGGATTGGCAGCCTTGGCCCTCGGTCATAATGACGAGGCCAAACAGGACTATGAAAAGGTGAAAGACTTGGGAGCTTATGGGACTTCCATCGCCGCTTCGGGACTCGCCGACTTGGCGCTGTTCGAAGGACGTCTCCCGGATGCCGAAAGCATTCTCGAGCAAGCAATCACGTCGGATGTCGCAGGCAAAGACACAGAATCGGCGGCCGATCGAACCGCCGCGCTGGCGCAGACCCAGTGGGAACTGGGAAAGAGTTCAGCCGCACTGTCTTCTGCAGGTAGAGCAACTTCGGATAGCAAGGAGCCAGGAGTTCTTTATCGCGCGGGCCAGGTCTATCTTGCGGCAGGTCAGGAGGCTAACGCTCTGCAAACGGTAGGGCCGCTGGCGGAGCGTTTGGAAAGCGAACCGCGGCTCTATGCAAAACTGATTACGGGCGAAGCATTGCTCAAAAAGGGCAAGCCCCGCGACGCGATGGAAAGTTTCCAGGAAGCGCAAAAGCTAGCTGACACTTGGCTGGGCCACTTCGACCTGGGGCGCGCTTACCTCGACGCCGGAGCCTACACCGAAGCATCTTCGGAATTCGATGTCTGTCTCGAGCGTCGCGGTGAAATCACGTCGGTCTTTCTCGATGACATTCCGAGCTATCATCTCCTCCCGCCGGTCTACTACTATCAGGGCCGCGCCCGGGAAGGCCTGAAGAGTCCCGGGGCGGCGGAGTCATATAAGACATTTCTCGCCATGAAGGAAAAAGGCGCCGGCGATCCGCTTGTAGCGGATGCGACCAAGCGCCTGGCCGCTCTTGGTGGCCGTTAAAACTAGTCTGCTAAAGGCCTCCTCGGATCTGTATTCACGATTTATCGGAATGCCGAGTTTCCTGCCAGCCGTTTTAGCACGGTCCTTGGACAGGAGCATTTGCCTCATCGGAATCCGGGCTCTCCGTGTTACCCGTCCCCACAGTGGTCACAAAATAGTAGAACGTGTTGGTGCCGCAGTTCGTTGTTGAGGCACCAAGATCAGTGAAAGGACTGGACGACACCGGGCTGGGATTCACCAACGTAAACGGTCCAGTGGAGCTGTTGACACTGGAGCGATACACGTTGTATCCAACTACCCCGGTACTCACGCTAGCTGTCCAACTGATGACCGGCTCGCCGAATGGGCTGCTGGCTGTCACATTCGTCGGCGCAGCGGGTACTGACAGTACCGTCGGGCCAATTCCGATGCCCCACGGGCCACTGGACTGCGTGGGAGTCGGAAACTCCGTAGTGCCTCCCGTGCCCGGTACGAGTTGAGCAATCGCGCTGTTGAAGTTATCCGTGTACCAGATGTTCCCATCTGGACCTTCGGTGATGAATTCGGCGGAGCCGCCAATGGGTACCGGATAGGCCGTAAACTGCCCGCTCGGCGAGACCTCGATGATGTTGTTTGCGACGCCGGAGGCGGCAACGAACCAGACATTCCCATCCGGTCCGAGGGTGATGGCCGCCGGGCCGAAGCTGTTTGAGGTACTGACAACATTGACTTGCAGCCCTTGACCGTGCCCACCTGTTGTGTTCAGGGAGCTGGCGACGGAATAACCAGTACCGATGCTAGGGGTACTATTGAAGTTTACTACCCCACCCGATGTACTCACTGTGCCGACCACCAGCGTGCCGCCACTGGCGCCGGATTGTAAGACGGTCACAACATCTCCAGTTTGGTAACCCGTCCCAGCCGCGGCAACAGAGACGCCGGAAAGCCCAGGCGGGATGGGGTACTCGTGCGTAACTGTACCGCCTGTGGTGATAACGCCGATTTGGTTCACGGCACTCTCTGTGAACCACAGGTTCCCGTCCGACCCTAACGCGATAGTTACGGCACCGCTGTTGGCAGTCGGAATATTGTAGTGGTTAACGGTGCTTGTGGAGGTGGGCACGATGTTGCCGATGGTATTGCTGCTCGGCTCTGTAAACCACAGGTTGCCGTCCGGCGCCGGTGTGATCCCCTCGGGGTTGCGCGTGAGTCCGGTGGAGAACGTACTGATTGTTCCTCCCGTCGTAATGTTTCCAACAAAACTTACGTCTTGAGGGCTGTGCGACTCTGTGAACCACAGGTTTCCGTCCGGCCCGCTGGTGATGCCCCAGGCGCCAAACGCGCTGCTAGTTCCATCCGTGGGTGGAATATTAATTGGGTCCTCGCCGATGCCTTCTCCTCCTCCCAACGACAAAAATTCGCCAATGTTGTTCGGAGTGTTCTCCGTGAACCAGACATTTCCGTCCGGCCCGGCAACGATGCTGTATGGAAAACTGTTGGCTGTGGGAAGGCTGAATTCCTGACGCGTCGCCCCATCTGGTGTGGTGAACCCGATCTTGTTGGTGCCCTGCTCGGTGAACCAGATGGCCTGGCATTCACCTGCCGCGCCAGCTTTGTAAATCGTGCTGACCTGGAACTGGCTGATCGGAGTGCCCCAGATCTGCAACTCATCGATCACCCCGTCGAAGGTATCGGAATTGAGCGCCTGGATTCCTCCGATCTGCAAAGGATAGATGCTCGAAGCGGTGGGTGCTTGCGTCGTTTGGGTATCGATCGCTCCGTTAATGTAAAGAGTTAGATTGTTTCCATCGGCGGTTACTGCAACGTAGTAGAGCGTGCCCGTCGATAAGGTCGCGTTCGAGAACAGATCCAATTCGGTATCGCCATTGCCGGTGATCACCACAACCTTTCCCGCGCCGGGCGTACCGACTACGATTGGATTCTCGTTGTTGCTCGCAAACGCAGATGTACCCTCTACCGCCAAGGAGTAAGGTGTTGTCGTGGTCGTGCCGAGATTGTCTCCTTTCCACAAGACTTGCATCTGCGGAACCGAGTCGATTCCATCGACGCGAATCCAGGCGCCGATGCTGAATGTATTGAGGGCAAGGGCCGTTGAGTTGGGGGCAACCACAACGCTGCCTTCGATACCCGGTTTGTATCCCTGGCCGACCTCGGCCGCTACGAACGAATTCGTGCCCTGCAGCACGCCGGGTCTTCCTCCTCGGATATCGAGTGTATTCCCGTTGAACGGATACCAACTGATGGGATGCCCCGGAATGGGGGCGCATGCCTGCGCCGTTGAGGTCACGTTGAACGGAGCTGAGGTCGCCGTTACACTGCCCGCTGTAGCCAGCAACGTGTCAGCAGTACCAATCGTGTTGATCGAGAGATTGCCGAATGTAGCCGTACCGGTAGCATCAGTTGTTTGAGTCAGCGTTCCACTCAGAGTCCCTGGGCCTGAATTCAGACTAAGTGTGATCAAGACGCCCGGCAACGGCGCAGCAGTATTGTCTAACGCCCGCACCTGAACGGCGGGTGTTATGGACTGGTTAGCAGTCGTGTTGCTTGGCTGCGTCACAAAGGTCAGATTGGACACTTGAGAAACCGCGGTAGCGAACTGAATCGTGTAATTCGCGCTCTGTGTCTGATTGGTCGGAATCGCCTGATCATGAACTGAAGCCGTGAAACTCATGCTGGACACTTGCGGATTCGTAAACTGAATCAGCCCATTGCTGCTCAAAGTCCCCCCAGCTGGCAATCCAGCAGGACCAAAGACCAATGACCCAATGCCGCCCGTAGCGCTCAGCTGCGCCGAGTAGGGAACCCCGATGATTCCATTTGACAAGGTAGGCGGGGAAATCTGAATAACGGCTCCGATGCGAATCGCTGTTGTAAACGACCGCGATTCCGCTGGCGTCGCAGAGTCCGTGGCGGTAACACCGACGCTCGAACCCGTAGGATTGGCGGTAGTCGGAATTCCTGTGATTTGGCCGGTACTCGGGCTGATAGACAATCCGGGAGGCAGGTTCGTGGCGATCCAATTATAGGGAGCCGTTCCCCCCATCACGGTCAAAGGCGTAGCGCTGTAGGACTGCCCCACGACACCGTCGGCCTCTCCCATCGTGAACTGGACAGTCAATGGCGTCACACTGACATTCAAAACGTAATTCTGCTTGGTTATGTCGGCGGGAGAGTTCGTATCTGCCACCTGAATCGTGACCGGATAGCTCCCCGGAGTGGTCGCCTGCCCTGACACTAGGCCCGAGGAACTCAAGTTGATTCCCGGAGGCAACGCGCCGGACACAATCGACCAAGTGTCAGTTCCCGGCTTTCCGCCTATTGAGAACAACTGAACGGAGTATCCTTGATCGTTGCGATCGGTTGGCGGCAGAGAGGTCGTGACGATCGTGAGCTGCGGATATACAACAGGCGAGGTGTGATTCCCCGAAAGCGCGGATGCCGTGTTTAATGCCTGGGGAACCGTCGCAGGAATGAGGCTGCGTGGATCGAAATTTATTGCGGATGGATTCGGATTCATCACCCTCACAGTGATCCAGCCCGTTTCTGCTGGGTTCAGCGTGACCGTGGCTTCGTTCGGCGTTGTGTTATTAATGTCCGGATTGTTGATGTTCGGATCGGTTGGGGAGTACACCTTGGGGTTGATGATATTCGCGAGCGTATTCCAGTGGTTTTCGACGACGAGCTGACAGCTCTGCGCCGCGGGGGTCTGGTAGAGCCGGTTCACGATGAGTTGGAACACAATTCCGCCCGGAGGAGTGCTGGTCGAGCTCAGCTTCACTGTGTAGGCGGAAGTAGTATTGCCCTCGTTGGTGATTCCATAGGTCACATCCTGGATCGTGCCACCATCGGAAAGGTCCTGATTATTTATGTTGGGGTTATTGATATTGGGATTAGCCGTGTCCGGGTTGGCGATGGTCGTGTTGTTGATGTTCGGATTGGCCGCGCTCGCGTCGGCTACGGTCAGATTGTTGATATTTGGGTTGTTGATGTTCGGATTGTTGATGTTTGGGTTGTTGATGTTCGGATTATTGATGTTGGGATTGTTGATATTCGGGTTGTTGATGTTTGGGTTGGTGACTTCCAAATTGTTGATGTTCGGATTGTTTATATTGGGATTGTTTATATTCGGATTCGTGATTTGCGGATTCGTTGCGTCCGGATTCAACACGGCCGACCCAGTCAAGCCATTGGTCACGACCGATCCGCCGATGCCCGTGATTTGGGTGACATTCACCGTGACGGAAGCTTGCGGATTGGTCGAGGTCACGAAGACGGTTCGAGAAATCGAGGAGTTAGCCGGAATGGTGGCCTGCAGCGTTGTCTCCGAGGAGAATTGAAGAAATGAGGCCGTGCCGCCGGTGGGCTGATTCGCTATGGTCATTTGAACGTAGATCGTCTGGCCAGTGACGTTCTGGGCTTCGACCGCAAAGGCGCGCTGGAAAGGCACTGTCTGGCCGTTGGCGGGATTCGTCGTTGTGCCAAGCGGTTTGGCATTTCCCGGAGCTCCCACCACAAGCCCGCCGGCAATCTGCGACGTGTAGATGTTCTGGTTGCGCATGCCTTCGTGGCCGCTCACGCAGTCGGGCACGGTGTTGCCTGGCTGGAAGATACTCGGAGTGCCGTTGGGAACCGCGGGCGTGTAATGTGTCCAATCTCCGTTAGCCGGTGGCACCACATCTCTGTTGTCTGTCCAGGTTGCGTGAAACAGCGGGTTCTCGCTGGGTGTGAAATTGTATTTCCAGGAACTACCCGAAGGCAGAAATGAGGGAGTGGGGACAATATCGATGTAATCGCCGATGAACGGCTCCTGGCCTTGATCAAAGAGCGGTAGATTGGGAACGTTGAATTTGTATTGTTCGATATCAGGCAATAGCGGGTTCACGCAACACCCGTACGCATATTGCGAAACGAGCATGGACGGGCCGAGAGTCAGCGTAGGAAAAATTCCAAACTCAATCACCCGCACGTCCAGCGTGTGGCGTCGCAGAGTTAGACCAGCATCATCGACAAATTCCGTAAAGACAAGATTCGGCTCGGGGGTTGGCGGCCCAAGTTCACCCTCGGGGTTCAGGGTTTCCGCGTAACCGCTAGGGTTGCTGGAACTGGGATTGTAGAAGCCAACGTAGTGATCGAGGCGAAGGTCGTAATACAGCAACGTGAGGCGTCCCTGGGCGAATGTGATGGCCGGCATGAGTTGGTGGCCGCGTCCGGAGGGATTGACTTGTGGATTTCGCGACGGATTATCAACCATGATCGGCGGGGTCCAGTTCTCACCATTAATCGACCCTGCCACCACCACGCGGGCATCACCGCTGGAACTCAGTCCGCGCGCCGAAAAGGCGACATAGACGAAGCCAAAAAAATCAGTTGTGATGGAAGGATAAGAATTGGTTCGAAAGGATGTCCCCGTCGTTCCCTGATCGAAAGGTTGGAGGGAGGAGATCCGGACAGGAGCGCTGAAGGTTTTCCCGGCATTGGTCGAGACAGCTGCCATAATGGCGTCCGGCAGACCGTTAGAGGCGAACTGTCGCCAGGTCACATACACATTGCCGTTCAGGCCGTTGACGGCAATAGCACTGCCCTGGCTCGTGGTGGTGCCGGTATTGAGTTGGATTGGCGTGCTCCAACTGACGCCGCAGTCGGTCGAACGCTTAAACATCAGATGAGTCGGTGTGGCGTTCGACTTCGTCGCGGCCAGGAAATCGGTGTACGCGAGATACACGTTGCCTGCGGGGAACGATTGCGGCACAGCAAGAGTTCCGCCGTTCGGGCCTGTCCCGGGTTCCTTGGCAGTAAAGGAGCATGTAGTCGCGCCGGAACGTGGAATGTCGACGGCCATAGACGGTTTGTCGAGGAATTGAGAGCTGTTGCCGGAGACAACGACGTGCGTGTCGAGATAAGTGATCGTGTCAGAATTCTCGTTGTTGTTTAGATCGTCAAAGCGCGCAACGAAAATTGAGCTTACAGAACTTGCCGTGACGGGACCGGCGGCTCGGTCAAACGCCAAGCCTGCGTAATAGAACATTCCATTGGTCCCGGCGCGTACGACAGGGTCGGCTCCGGCCTGATAGTTCCCGGCGAGCGCTCCATTATCCTTGCATTGAGGTACCGACTGCTCCGGGCACCCTGGTAGAAGTGTGCTTTGCCAACTTAGCCCGCCATCGAAAGATTTGAACAGACCTAGCCACGCATCTCCAGTTTCGGCACCGCCACTCAGGTCAAGCTCGAGGTCCACGGTGCGATAGTCGTTCGCACCGGAGAGAATGTGCATTGGATTGCGGGTCGACACGGCCATTGATGGCTCGCTCTGCCGCTGCAGAAATGGATCCCCGGTTGGCCACTGCGTGCCAGAGACCATGTTCACGTTGGGTCCGGGCTGTTGTGCGGAAACCGCGATCGTGATCAAGCAGACGAACACCAGCATTATGCAAACAAAGCGACGGCTGGCGTGAAGTCCTGACGCTGCTCGCCGGTGCCGCGCTGATGCGTTTGTCCTGACAGAACAGCGAGGGGCGCGATCGCGAATATCAATGCCGCCTGCAACTACAAAATGGTTACAACCTTGAGAACGTTTCATTTCCATCTCCGCGTTTCCTGCAACAATCCGAAATTTTGCAGTCGAAAACCGGAACGCCTGCATAGTCCTCATCTCTGCAGGATAGCGAACGGATGTTCTTGGCTCCCGATTGTGCTGGGTCACAGCCGCATGCACACTCGTCTAATCAATGCGAGAAAAACAAGCGATCTGGCTCACAGCAACAGATTTTCTTTTTGAGCCGGTTGCAACACTCTCGCAAAGCGAGAAATAATGACGCGGCTTGAGGTCCGTCCGTCGAATTGCCGCACGAGGTTTACCCAATTTGCCCCTTCCGCCACGGGGATGGCGGTTCACAGTCTTTACTTGCGCAAAAGTCTCAACCCGGCTCGTCAGTTTGTCAAGATGAATTTTTGGGTGAACTTTTGGGTGATGATTTTTTGGGTGCCAGCCGACGATCAACATGGGGCGGGTCAATAGCGGCAGGAAACTTCATTTTCACCTCGGCACCAGCGAACGCATCTTCGAGGTCAGGAAGATAAAGCGCTGCTTCCTCCCAATCAGATAGCAATGGGCCTTCGATCTCTTTCTTCTTCAGCGCCTTGTTCGCGGCATTTAACCACCAAGGGTCGGCAACCCAAACCGCTGCGTCGCTGGCAGAGTTCGTAGCGTAGATAGCAAAGAAGAGGCTCATCAAAGGATTGTCGGTCCAATCGAGCAATCTCGTAGGAACTTCGTAATGCTGCCTCAAAAAGTACCATTCATATTGAGTCATTGCTGTCCGGCTAACGCGCTAAGTGAGGTAGGCAAGTGATGGATCGGTAAGGAGTTGAGGCTGTTTTTGGCTTGCCGCGATTTGACGGCGGCGAGATAGGTTTGGGCAGTTGTCCTGCCTCAGTTGGAAATGGAGAAAGCGTTCGTCCGTTAAGATAGCGGAGCGAACGTATGAGGAAAGAGCGCAAGCACTACACTGCTGAAGAGAAGGTTGCGGTTCTGAGGAGGCATCTTTTGGAGAAGGTGCCAGTTTTCGGATCTGTGTGAAGAACTGAGCCTGAAGCCGACGGTGTTTTACCGCTGGCAAAAGGAGTTCTTCGAAAACGGAGCGGATGCCTTTCAGGCTCAGGAGCGTCCCCACCGCCAGGTGGAGGAGAAGCAGAAACGGATTGAGTTCTTGGAAAAGAAGGTGCAGACCAAGGAAGAGGTCCTGGCCGAGTTGATGGCGGAGCACGTCGCGCTAAAAAAAACACTTGGGGAACTCTAACCGGCAACTGGGTGCCGCATGACGTGCGGGACCAGATCGTGGATTTCGTCCGGCGCTGGTCGGAGAAGACCGAGATCGGCGTCGGGCGATTCATTCATTGGCTGGGCGTGACCGCCAGCAAGTTCTACGACTGGCGGCAGCGCTACGGTTGCGTCAACGAGCACAATGGATGGGTTCCCCGCGATTTCTGGTTGGAGCTGTGGGAAAAAGAAGCGATCATCGATTTCCATCTGAAGAATCCGTTGGAAGGCTATCGGCGGCTGACCTTCATGATGCTCGACGCTGACGTTGTGGCGGTGAGTCCGGCGAGGGTTTGGCGGGTATTGAAGCAAGCTGGGCTGCTATCGCGGTGGAAGGCCAAGCCGTCGCGCAAGGGGACCGGCTCTGAGCAGCCGCTCCAGCCGCATCAACATTGGCACATCGACGTGTCCTATCTCAACATTTGCGGAACCTTCTATTACTTATGCAGGATTCTGGACGGTTACAGTCGTTCTATTGTTCACTGGGATCTGCGAGAGTCGATGAAGGAGACCGACATCGAGGTAATTCTGGAGCGAGCCAAGGAGAAGTACCCGGCGGCAAAGCCGCGGATCATCTCGGACAACGGGCCGCAGTTCATCGCTCGCGACTTCAAGGAGTTCATTCGAATCTCCGGCATGACGCATGTCCGAACCTCACCCTACTATCCCCAATCGAACGGGACAATCGAGCGCTGGCACAAGTCGCTCAAGACCGAGTACATCCGGCCAGGATCACCGCTTTCGCTGGACGATGCGCTTCGAATGGTGCAGGGATATGTCGAACATTACAACAACATCCGCTTGAACAGTGCTATCGGCTACATCACTCCGACGGACATGCTCGCTGGACGCCAGCACGAGATTCATGCCGAACGGGACCGGAAGCAACAAGCGGCCCGGCAGCAGCGGCAGGCTCGTCGGCAGCAAGCCTCATGAAAAACCGAACCCTCGCATCTCATTGAGTGAAGACGGCAAGCCCTTTTGTCGCAACCGATATGTCGACTCCCAGCCGAAATGGGGATACTGACGAGTAGTGAGCGTGATGGTGGAAAATCCAGGTGAGAACCGCACAGCAGTCGTTGGGGCCGAAAGGATGCAAGGGTGTTAACATTTGTTTTTGCAGGCTCAAAAGCACGGATTTGTTCAATCGGAAACACGCCTGGTTGCCGTGCTTTTGACTTCGGCTCGTAGGTTTCTCTTTTTGATTGATGCTTCGGACTCAGCGGCAGACTTCCGAGGGAAGGAGCACAGGATGCGTGTCCTTCGGTATTCCGCGTTCATCGTTTCTGTGGTCGTCTGCACACTCTCGCTTCCCGGACAGCAAGCGCCGAAGGACCAGTCCGCACCATTCTATTTTGTCGCATTGACAGATCCTGCTTGCCCGGTGACTGGCTACACGGCCCCTGCTCCTGTCACAAAAGAGATCCGCGTGCTTTATTTCCCCATGGGACAGGGCGCAACCATCAAAGAACCGAAATCGCCCATCCTGCGTTTAGTTTTTGATAGTGGGTTCGTCCCTGATGACGAGCAAAACCTCCCCTTCACCAGACGAGAAGACGGTGTATGGGTTGCCACGATTCCTCTGAAGGACAGGTACTCCCAATACGCGATCTATTGGATAGAAGATCGCGAGACCAAGCAGGTGGATACTAACGACGGCAAGTATTTCGATATCTCATTTTGTGACATTCAGGGCCGACGCAACGAACAGAGCGTGCGCTACGAGGCTGCATCGTATACCGGAGAACTCGAAGCGCATGGCATAGAGCGCCCCGCCGATTACGCCAAGGCGATAGAAATTCTCGAAGATCACATTCGCCCACCATTACGGGGTCAGAACCTTATCGGCAGCCTTTGGAGATATAAATGGAAGCTCCATGGCGATACACCGGAAGCTCGTTCCGCGCTGTTAGCCGAAATCAAGAAATTCATCAGCGATCATTCCGCCGACGGGTTCGGGTTCGGTCTTATGGGCACGCTTAATTTCGCAGCCTATGAGGATTGGATTCCTCCAGAGACGATGGAGATCCTCGTTAGGGCAATCGAGGACAAACACCCCGATTACAACCCGCGCGCGTTCATCCTTCAGGCGCACGCCTGGGAAAAGGACAAGGCGAAAAGGATTACTCTGCTGTGGGAACTTGTTGACAAGTATCCTGATAGTCCCGAAGCGGACTCCGCCCGGAAGAGGTTGCTGCTAGACGTTACAGACATAAGCCAGCGCGAGAAGCTCTATCAACAGCTTCGAACAAAAGATCCCGATGATCCATTCCAGCCTTTTAACATGGCCAGCATGTATGTCCAGGTGAACCAGAAGCTGCCGGAGGCACTGGCTCTGCTCGACGAAGCCGACAAGCTATTCGATGCAAGCGTTCAGAATAAACAGGCCACAATTCACTATCCCGAATCGACGTTAAAAGATATGAAGCTCCGCATCGCGATCATGCGGTCCGAAATATTGATCCGATTGGGCAAGCCTGGCGATGCTCTCTCGGTTCTGCAGCCACTCAAGACCGAGTTCACCTCTGGCTCTCCCTACTATCTTCTCGGCAAAGCGTTGGAACAAACGGCAGACAAGCGCGCTGCGATCGATGCCTATTTAGAGTCCGTCGTGCGCCGCTCGAAGGACCAACAGCGGGCGAATGCAGCACTCGAAGCCCTCTGGTCGAGCGAAAGACCGGGGAGCGACCAGGACTTGCAGCAGCGGATCGAGGCCAGGCTCGTTCAGAACTTTAGCAGCGCAAACTATGTGCCGCGCGTCTTAGGTCACCCCGCCCCCGATTTCGATCTGACCACAACTCACGGCGAACGGTTAACCAGTTCTCAGTTGCGCGGGAAGAAAGTCATCTTAGACTTCTGGGCCGTATGGTGTGGCCCATGCCTATGGGAGCTG
>Ga0073928_10000877_pt1 | contig 62939 bp, 47 predicted proteins | sample PaiPotPPA55metaG_FD_76969 | JGI IMG/M metagenome (GOLD analysis project Ga0073928, IMG submission 76969) | Iron sulfur acid spring bacterial and archeal communities from Banff, Canada, to study Microbial Dark Matter (Phase II) - Paint Pots PPA... ... | reverse complement strand
GCTAGCGACGTTCCAAAATAATCGCTAATGGCCGCATAGGCCACGCTGCCGTTCGAACTGAAAATGACTGACGTGGCGCCGGCCCCGGGCAGCACTTGTTCCCAGGTGTTACCGCCGTCCGTGGAACGATAGATACCCGCGCTGCTGGCCGGATATCTCCAGACTGCGGCGAGGACCACGGTGGGGGTCGCCGGATCTACAGCAATCTGGTTGATGTGCGCGCCGCCGCCGAAATACCCGCTGTCGCTGAACGGGCCTGCAAACGGGGAAGGGATGTATGTCCAGGTGCTTCCACCATTCGTCGTCTTGAGCAGCCCTTCTCCATAAAGATAACTGTCCCCGGTGCCGGCATAGACGGTAAGGTTGTTGGTAGGATCGATGGTGATGGACGCGATCGCCAGCGACGGCTGCGTATCGGTGAGCGGCGTCCAGTGTGCACCACCATCCGTGGTTTTCCAAACGCCACCTTCCGGCGCCCCCAGGTAAGCGACACTCGCATTGGTCGGATCGACCGCGATGGCATTGGTCCAGGCCGCGGTGGTCAGGTTGCCGTTTTGGGTCGGATTTGGACCAATGAGCGTCCACGTGCCGGTGGTCGCGGTGTTCGATAATAATGGCTCGGGCCGGCCCTTGGCGCGAGCAGCCGACCTTTCGGCAAGCTGGCGGTTGAGGTCGATTACCGCGCGAGCACGAGCGCCGGAAGGGATAAATCCGAGCGGATAAGCGCGCTGGCGAAATAACCATTCCCGCCGCGCATTCATCATGTTCGGACCTTCGTTGAGATCGTTGTCGTTGTCTTGACCAAAAGCGGTGAGGGCAGTCCCTAATCCGCAGGCGACCAGGAGCAGGTTACGGAAAGATCGGCGGGTCATCAGCATTCTATTCATGGCGTCTCAGGTTGTGGCGATATCTATTGACTAACGCGGCGCCTTAGTGGCGTCTTGGGTTGAATGTTGACGTGAACTGCCGCGACCCTTCCGCCCGGCATTTCAAATCGAAGTTCGTACAAGCCCAGGAATCCGGGGCCGGCCGCCCAATAAAAGACTCCATTCTTCAGCGTGGAGCCAACCGGTAAATGGCCAGCTTCGCTATTGATGATCTGATAGCCTCTTACTGCGCCGGTTGCCAGTTCGATACGGCCGAGCTCTTCCATCGTTACGGAATAGGCGCCGTCGGCCCCCGTTACCAGCGCTTCCGCCGCATTTCGTAGGTCGTAGCCTGAGCGTACCGTAAACGCGGCAGGAGTGGCAATCGCCGCGGGTGCCGCGCCCTCATCGGCCGGAGCAGCCGTTCCCCCGCCATTGAACACGGTGAAAAACCGGCTGCCGATGCCATCCACATGTCCAACGCTGTCGGTCACCGACCAGGACAGGTTGTGCACACCATCGGCCAGCGTAGTGGTGTCGATATAGTAGAATCCAACCCCTCCGTTGCTGTTGCAACGGCCCGGGAAGAGGGTCGCGATGTCGGAGCGGAACTGATTGTAGACTGGATGGCCGACCGCGACGCTGTCCAGGTAAACCACGATGGTCGATCCATCCACGGGGATGCAGTTGGGATTCTGCGTAAGCGCCCAACCGAAATTCACATATGCGTTACCCGAGGACGGTCCTCCCTGAGTGGGCGTGTCAATGGTGCCGAAGGGTTTGGACGCATGCGTGTTGTCGACGGTAATGGTCTTCACTCCGAGGTCCTTGGTTTGGCCCACGCTATTCTGGGCGATCGCGTGCATATTGAACGTCCCATTCGAGTTGGGCAGGAAATTGGTCAACAGCATGTAGCCCCAACCGGCGCGAGTGTTAAGAGGGTAGGCAGGGTAAAGGCCGGCAACATCCGGTCTCGCTCCATCGATGAAGGTAGCGTCGCCTACATAAATCAGCCCGTTGGCTTGGGGAGTTTCGCCCGTCACAGGTTCGCGATAGATCTTGAGCGAAACCGTTTCTATGCCGTCCAGAGCCCAACCGGTCACCGGAAGAGCTCCCGCAACCCCCGTGATATTTGACGCCGGTGTATCGAAGCTTCCGAACGGCGGCTGTGTGGCCGAGGGATTAATCACATTGACCGACACCTGTATAGTCTGAGGCGAATTGGTTGCCGCGGTCGAACTCACCGTGATGTTGGCGCTTTGCGTGGAAGGACTCGGTAGCGAGCTGCCCTGGACCGTTACCGTGATTGTTCCGCTGCCTGTCCCCGACGTGGGACTCACTATCACGAATGGCTGATTAGAACTTGCGGTCCATGCCACACCTGTATCTGTAGTGACGTGGACCACTTGCGGGGAAGTGACTGTTGTGCCGCTAGTGACTCCGAAGTTGAGTTTGCTGCGGTCGAATTTCAAGGTGGGGAGACTACCGCCGCCATGAACGATGTAGATCGGCCAGCGCGCGTAATTCTGGTTCATGACGGTGCTGCCGTTCATAATGCGCGCGTAAATGTAATAGATCCCGTTAGGAAGCGCTGTTGTATTCCAAACGTAAGAGCCGCTGGTGGCTGTCAGGTTATGGGGATTCAGATTGGTAACGATCTGCGTCCCGGAGAAACCGGTTCCGGTATTGTCGTAGTCCAGCTCCAGCCCGGGCATCGCCGCTCCCGCGTTGGTATAGCTCCACTGAATCGTATAGGATGTATCGGCCTGCTCGAAGGCGCTGAGCTTGACATCCTGCACGTAATAGTTGGTGGCAGTGCTGAACTCGTCCGGCTTGATGCGAAAGCTATCCAGCATCCCGGTGTAGCCGGTAGTGGACGGACTGCCGCCGCCAAAATGCGCGGGGCTGCCGCCCCAGGCCAGCGGAATAGTCTTCATGTCGGCGATGATGTTCTGGATCACGTTCGCCGTTCCTAGATGATGCAGGTTGAAATCGCTGGAAACATTCTCCACCGTCTCACCAAACACTCGCCATACCACGCGTCCTACAGAGCCATTGTTGAGATCACGAGGGCGCGTGATGCCCCATTTGAGGCTCAGAATCCGGTAGCGGCTGGTGTCAATATGATTAGTCGCCCCTCGCACGGTCCAGTGAAGAGGAAAGATCTCGGGATCGGCGAAGTTTGAGGCGTTGGGTCCCGTGGTCGTCCCCGAATAGACCCGGACGCTGCTGCCCAGGCTGTTGCCGGCCTCGTCCTGGGCGGTGATGTTGCTTATCGCGGGTGTCCCAACATTGAAGGTCAAATCGACGTCGCTGATCGCATTCATGTCCCAGGGATTGTGCAATACCGTGGTAGCGAAATCATCGGAGCTGCCTTCGGGATTCGGCGACGTGAAGGTAAGGGTAGGGATGTCATTCACGATCCACGAGCCGTTGGAATAGCTCGGGGCGCTGGAGCTGCCAGTCGGGCGAATCGCCACGTAATAGGTTCCGGCTGGAAGCGCGCCGACGAAGAACGAGTAGCTGGTGCCGCTAACGCCCGTGGCGATCTGACTTTCGTTGCCGTTACCCCAGGTCTTGTCGTTGTCAAGGAAGATATCCACCGGACCGGTTCCGGTCCAGATGATGGTGCTGTGGAGCGAGGGATCGTTGTCGATCGTCAACCGGGCCCAGTCGACTTGAAAGTTGATATTGGGCATGAAAATCGGATCGACTCTCAGAGATTGAACCGGATTGCTGGCAGCCCAGGTTGGACCTCCGGCAATACCCAGCGTGGGCAGGTCCACGGAATAAATCCACTGGCCGGCATAAACGGGAAAAGCGGTCGAAGTGCTCTGCTGCCGAGGAGGTGTTTCCTGGGGCCCATATATGTTCCATATCAAGTGAGAGCTTCCGCCTGGACTCGGATTGCCCAAACCGGTGCCGGACATATTCAGGCGAATCACGAAACGCCGGTACTTGGTAGAGTCAATCGGGTACACGGTACCGACTTTGCCGATTTGAGCCGACGTCGCGGCAATGGGGTCGAGCAGCCAGAAGTTAGGCAGGTTGCCAGAGGGGCAGGCTGCTGTGTTGCTCACCGTGGTAGCCGAAAAGATTCCACCGGAAAACAGGATGTTCGTCAGGCAAGATACCGGCGCATCGACGCCAAACGTGTACCAACCCAGATCGGTCATCTGGTTCATATCCCAAGGATCCTGAAAGGTTTCGGTCGCGAAGTCATCCGCCGCCTTGAAGGTTAAGTTGGTGTTGGGGGCTGTGACGGTAATCTGCGCCCAAGCGGAACAGGCGAAGGCCAGCGTCAACCCGGCAAACAGGACGATTCTAGGGCGGATAGAGTGATTGCGATAGAAGAACATGGGATACCACTTTGGTTATCGACAGCGCGGGTAGCCGTCAAGAGACGAACTCGGTAGGCTTAAGCGGTTTATCTTACTAATTTGAGTAGGATGCCACTACCCTTTACTAAGGTTTTCCAGATCCGGCTCTCCAAAATGCCGCCGACCTGCCCGGTTAGGCGCTCCAAACGCTGTTCCACGCTTCGCATCCGGGATTCCAGCCGGCCTAGTTGCAGACCGGCGTTTCGCTCCGGATCCGGCGGACGTGCGGGACTGGCGGCGACATTTGGAAGGGTTCGCTGGCGCAGTAGGTCGGAAAGCTTTTCGACCGCCAGGCTGAGCTGGCCATGGAGTTGCTCCTGAGCCGCGATCGCGCCGGCGATATCTTGTCGGAGACTACTGACTTCGGCCTCCAGCTTATCGATCCGTAGGTCCAGATCAGACTCTCGGGCAAGCGTCTCCTGCGGCTGGCTTTGTGCACCGGAATTCATAGCGACTCATCCAGAATACTTTGTTTTGGATGGCGGGCGAAAATTGACCACTGGCGATCGAGACTGTTAGCTTTGTTTCTTAAGCAATGGCAACCGTGACCGATGGGATCTCGGGCTGGCGGAAGAAGATCGCGGCCAATCAAGAACTAGCTTCCAAAATCGCAGGGCAGTTACAGGAGCTGGAGCGCAACTCGCCGGGTCGGCCAGCGCCGGTGCGGAGGTATGGACACCGCCCCAAGGCGTCGCGCTCGCCACTGACACGACCCGATCTAAACGCCACCGGCGGCAATGATGCCAAACACGGGGACGGCCTGTTGCGGCGATTTTTCCGAGGGCGCCCACGCAAAGTGGCGGCTAGCCCGCTCGAAGATTCTAGTTCCGCAAATTTATCGCATGATATTCCGGCCGATTTCGATGAGGACGCCTACCTTTTTCTCAATCCAGATGTAGGCCACGCCGTCGCCCAAGGCTTGTTCAAATCCGGCTATGAGCACTGGGTCAGTTCGGGACGCTCGGAAGGCCGGGGTGGAGGACCCAGCGAAAAGATTCCCGATCGGGCCGAGTTTTTGGAATTGATGGAATCCAGGCCCTACGGGTTAAACCTGTACGGTTTCCTGTCCGCTGTGAGCGGGCTTGGATCTGTGGCGCGGAGCTCGGTACAAGCGTTCGAAGCCGCCGATGTTCCCCTTCAGAAGGTTTTGATCCCGAGTTGGGCGGAACCAAACGTCTCGCGATCCCTGCCTGATTTTTCTCCCTACCGAGTCAATCTGCTGCTTCAAAATCCGGACATGATGGCCCTGTTTTTCCGCACCTATGGCACCGACCTGTTGAAAGGCTGCTACAACATCGGCTACTGGTTTTGGGAACTGCCGTCCGCGCGAGCTGACTGGCATCATTTTTACCGCTACGTCGACGAGATCTGGGTCGCTAGCGAGTTTTGCCGCCAGGCGTTTCAGTCCATGACCAAGCTGCCGGTAAAGCGCATGCCGCTGGTTGTAGACGGGATCGAGAAGAAAATCACCTATCCCCGCGAGCATTTCGGCCTGCCGCGCGATGCATTCGTCTTCGGTTACATCTTCGATGTTTCCAGCTACTTCGAGCGCAAGAACCCGCTGTGCCTGGTGGAGGCGTTCAAACGGGAATTTGGCAATTCGCGCGACGTACTCCTGTATTTGAAATACTTCAATGCTGGCCACGATGAGAACAATGTTCGGGCGTTGGAGGAGGCGGTCGCCGGAGCGCCGAATATCCGCACTTTCGCCGGGGTGATGTCTGATGAGGAGATAATCTCGCTCGAAAATTCATTCGATTGCCTGGTCTCTCCGCATCGCGGTGAAGGTTTCGGCTACAACCTGGCCGAGTCGATGTATCTGGGCAAGCCGGTAATCGCGACCCGGTATTCCTCGAATCTTGATTTCATGCGAGATGACAACAGCTACCTGATCGACTGCAATCTGGTCCCCATTCCGCTGACCCTGGGCCCCTACATGCGCGGGTACCTATGGGCGGAGCCGTCCGTCGAGCATTTGTGTCATCTGATGCGAGAGGTTTTCGAAAATGCCGAAGGCCGCGAGCGGAAAGGACGGCGGGCCGCCGAAGAGATCCGGAAAAACTATAGCGCCGCCGTAGCCGGCAAGCAGATGTCGGATCGGCTGGAAGAGATTGGTTTGCCGCGCGAGCATTTGTCGCGCTCCATTTTTCACGTTCACGCGGAGGGTGGTGCCGCCCGGCTATTGCATCCGCAAACTCCCGCGAAAATAGCAGAGGAGATTCGCGGCTGGGCATCGAAGCCGGCCATTAGCGTGATCACGCCGGTTTACAACGTAGGCGCCAGCTGGCTGCGATCCTGCATCGAGTCTGTTCGCTCGCAATATTATCCATTCTGGGAGCTGTGCCTGTGCGATGACGGATCAACCTCGGCGGACACTCTGGCGGCATTAGAGAGCTATCGAGGAACCGATCCGCGAATCAAAATCGTCCGTCTGGAGCGGAACCAGGGGATCGCGATCGCGTCCAACCGAGCCGCGGAGTTTTCGACGGGCGACTACCTGGCGATGCTAGACAACGACGACGAACTCGCGCCGGAAGCGCTGTACGAAGTAGCCAAGGCGATCCAGGCGAATCCGGAGATCGATGTCCTTTACACCGACGAGGACAAGATCGACGAGCATGACGAGCTGGTAGACCATTTTTACAAACCGGTCTGGTCGCCCGAACATTTGCTGTCGGTCATGTACATGCTGCATCTGCTGGTGGTGCGGAAAGATCTTTTCTTCTCAGCCGGTGCATTTCGCTCGGACTTCAGCGGCGCGCAGGATTACGACTTGGCACTGCGTCTCTCAACTGAGGCGCAGTGGATACATCATCTTCCGAAGATTCTTTACCATTGGCGAAAAGCTCAGGGCTCGGCGGCGGGACTGGTTTATGCCAAACCGGAAGCGCTCGATGCCGGCCGGCGCGCGCTGGAAAACCATGTCTGGCGTAATGGGATGGACGCGACCGTCGAGGACGGATTGTTGGAGGGCACGTTCCGTGTACGCCATGGGATCCGCGACAATCCGCTGGCTTCGCTCTGCATCATGGCGAGCAACAACCGGGCCACCGTGCCGGGGCGCGGCAATATTGATCTTCTGGAGAACTTCGTCAAGAGCATCGCGGAAAAAACTGACTATCCTAACTACGAGATCGTGGTGGTCGACGATGGCAATTTATCAGACTCCACGCGCCGCGCGCTGGCCGGTATCCCATACCGCCTGGAGAGCTTCACCGCTCCTAACAAGCCCTTTAATTTCTCGAAGAAAGCGAACTTTGCATTTCGGCAGGCGCGTGGCCGCCACATCGTGCTTCTGAACGACGACATGGAGGTGATCTCGCGGGAATGGCTGACGGCAATGATCGAATTTACGCAGCAGGAAGAGATCGGTGTAGTGGGCGCCAGGCTGGTCTTGGCTGACGAGGGTATCCAACATGTCGGGATAGTGCTGGGTGTGAATAATGGGGCGGCCCACGCATTCCACCAATATCCGGCCGGCTCGATTGGTTATAACGCATACACGCACTTGATTCGGAATTATTCCGCGGTCTCAGCAGCCTGCATGGCAACGCGCATGGATGTAATTGAAAAGGCCGGCGGATTCGACGAGCAGTTCGAGACTGACTTCAACGACGTCGACTTTTGTCTGCGGGTGCTTCAGAAGGGGTTGCGCATTGTCTATACACCTTACGCGGAGCTATACCATTTTGAGGGCACTTCAATAAAAAGGAAGATACAAGATCCGCGCGAGGTCGCGCTGTTCAACAGCCGCTGGGCCCGAGAGATCCGCGATGACCCCTACTACAATCCCAACCTGACGCGCGTAGACGCAGACTTCTCCGTGGATGCTAGACTCTTTCAGACCGGCCCGTGACAGCGGAGGTCGTCCTGTGGCCGCCTGGGGGTAAGAGCGTTTCGGCGCGGTGGCCGAAAACTTCATATATAAACAGAAAGCCAGGCACCCGGCCCGACGTTGGCGGGGTGAAGTAGGCATTCATCGGAAATCCGTCGGCGCAGTTAAACTTTTCGTCAGTGCGGATCAATCCCGGAACCGGAGGCACCTAGGGTGTGATTACAGCAACCGTTGGACGGAAGCAATGTAATACTAGGGGTTCGATTCGCATCCTACTTCCATGAAGACTTTCACTCTTATGATCGCCACTCTGGCGACGTGCGTGGCTCCGAGTTTGTCCGGGGAAAACTCGCTCCATAAGACGCCGTTTTACCGTCCGCATTCGAGCGCTCGTGTCAGAATCGCGAAGCCTCGCCAAACTGCGGATGCCGTTATTGTCAATAGTGCGAGTTATGAATCGGGAATAAGTCCGGGCGGGCTTGCGACTATTTTTGGGAACAATCTAACGATGGTGAGCGACGTGGTGGTTGCGAACACCAATCCACTGCCGACTCACCTGGCCGGAGTCGGGGTCCTTGTGAGTGGATACCCAGCCCCGATTTATAGCATCGCTTACGTGGACGGGCAGGATCAGATAAGCATCCAAGTGCCCTATGAAGCTCCAACCGGACCGGGGGCTGCAGAAATTGAGGTGTTTGACGAGGGGTTGCTGGTTGCGGATTTCTTCGCGGACTCTTTTACCGAAGACCCGGGTATTTTCACCTACAACGGTAACTACGCCATCGCTGAAGCTTCGGACTACTCGCTCATTGGTCCCACAAATCCGGCGATTCCAGGTGAAGCTCTCGTGCTCTACGTAACTGGGTTGGGGCCGCTCACACTAAATCTCATTGACGGCTACGGTTCTCCCACCACGCCGCCATTTGCGGAGACGGTAGATCCTTTTCAGGTGATATTAGATGGAGAGAACTGCCACGTGTTCTTCTCCGGTCTGGCTCCGGGGTTCGTTGGGCTGTACCAAATCAATTTCAATGTACCGGCCGACGCAGCGGCAGGGAACTTACAGATCTTCATCCAGAGTCCCTACGCGAACAGCGCAGTCGCGATCTTGCCGGTTCGATGAGGCGAGGAAAGTAGTGTCTCCAGCCGAAATGGTTGGCCGGCGGTCGCGGGCTCGAACCGCGGACCTCCTGCTGGTGAGTTATTGGATCTGGCACTCGCCGGATTTTCGACGTGCTAGACTCGTTTCCGAGGGCGTTTAGCTCAGTTGGTTAGAGCACCTCGTTTACACCGAGGGGGTCTGGGGTTCGAGTCCCTAAACGCCCACCATATCACTAGTTGCCCGTCCACGGCCCCAAGGCAGCGAGACTAGCGATTCACCGTCCCTAGCGAGACCGCGCCTGCACGTACACTCTCAAGATAGAATCGCTTGGATTGGTCGGAATAGTGCCGGCGTTGTACGGCGTGGAACTCTTGTTATAGGGAAATCGATAGGGAAACGCTCTGATTCCCCCATAAATATAGCCCACCATTGTTTTGGTTCGTGGCAGCTTCTCGAAGTCCAGAATATTGGCGCCCGGATGAGCGCGCGCAACCTCAGGCTCCGGGATAAAGGCCGCGCCCGTTCCCAAGAAGCCGGGCAGGAAGCCAGGATGAACAAACTCGGTGGTCTCTTCCCTTCCCGCCGCCATCACGGTTCGGATGGTTGAGATTTGGTCGCTCCATTGCATCCCATCCAGATACGTCGCCTCTGATCGATTACCGATCCGCGAATTCTCGACAAACGCCGCCGATGCAGTATCCCACCAGAATCGGCTGATTCCGCCGAAAAAAGTCGAGTACATAGTTTCGGCGGCCCGGTCGTACATCAACAGCCGGGCGCAGGAGTACGCGTTCATTTTCTGCTCGAACCTGGCGTCGATAAGGGGCGTTGAGTTCTCGAAAAGATAGATCGGCTTGCTATAACTCAGTTGCGTTTCGGGCGTGAAGACTCCTCCGTAGACCGCTAAACCGAGGCCTTTGGGCGAAAGGAATTGAGTCGCGTTGAGATCGCGCCGGTGGAACTCGGCCTCATCGCGATAAGTTTGAACCAAACGCACGCTCAGCCCGCCGCCGGGTGGAACGCCAATCTTGAGCTTGCGAATTTCATTCAAGTAAGTCTGCGAGGCCTCTTCGCCGTTATGTTCCGAGTGCCCTTCGAAAGCGGTGTAGCTGCCCATGAACATGTGTCCCATGACCAGGTAAAAGAAATCGTCCGCTAGTTTCACCAGTTCGCCGCCCGCCGATTGCACCAGCGGCGTGGATGCGAACGTGATGCTCGAAGCCGGCAGCCGGCCTCCGATCACGCCCTCGATCAAAAGTGGCAGGTCTATTTGCGAGATCAGCGGAAACGTCACCCATTTGTCCCGATGATCCTGGCCATAGCCGCCGCAAATGTACAGCTTTGGCCCGTCCTGGAAATAGAGCTGTCCGGAGGATGTCCATTGATCTTTCACCGGAGCGAAGGTTTCCGGCAACGTAGCAATCGGGACGTGATACGTTTTCGCGGGCTTGACCGCCGTATCCACTACCCAGACGTCGCGATTCGCGTCGGCCCTCAAAAACTCAGCCGGTCCGCCGCCGACACTGTGATAGCCGGCTATCCGTCCACCAATGAAAACCCAGCGCCCTTTCCACTGCGCGAAGGAAAATGACTGCAGTCGCGGAGCATCGGGAAATTCGCTGCGAGCGTCCTCGGTCGCATCGATTGTGAACGGCAGCTTGGTCACTGGTAGCGTTGCGAGGAGCAAAGCAAATGTCGGAAGCTTGGTCATGTTACGGGCGCCAGAGTCTCCGCCGCCAGAGCTTCGGAGACTTCGCGGAAGGACCGGCTCGCCACCTTCTGACAAGCGCGCGCGACGAATCCAGTCATGTTCGCGACTGCGAAGCTGATTCCGTGGAGATTTCGCGAAGGAGGCATTCCCGGCAGAGGTCGCGGATAACCGGAGGCGAGAAAATAGGGACGCCCGTTGGCCTCGCTAACGCGGTAACGATCCCGCGGAAGATCCCAGTCGACGTCCACGCCGATCACTCCCTCCAGAACTCCTGGCAAAACCGGATGCTGGCCGGCGCACCGGGCGGAAACCAGCAGCATACCTGCTGAGGCGGCACGCTCCACCAACTGCTGCAATTGGTCCCGATAGTCAAAATTCGGCGTGCCCAAACTTAGATTAACGACGTCCATCCGATTCTCGATGGCCCACTCGATCGCCGCAATCAGCCGATTCGAGGTCGCTCGTAGAGACGCATCGAACAACCTCACGGCGAAATATTCCGCGTCCGGAGCTTTCTCCTGGATGGCAGCCATCACGGCGGTTCCATGGCCGACAGGGTCGTCCGAGCAGTTACCTTCACTTTCCGGACCGATAACCACGCCTCGCGTCGAAGCGCAAATGTGCGGATGACGTAAGTTCACCCCGCTATCGATCACCGCGATCTTGAGACCGCGGCCTGTGGCACCCGGAAACAACATTCAGCGCGTTAGCGGCTCGCGAGCGTGATCAGGTTGGTGGTGGTGTCCTTATTCAGGTAAATGAGTTTGCGCGAATCCAGAGTATCGGCATCGAAGATTTCTAGCGTCGATCCGGCGCCGTACATGTAAAGCTTCTTGCCGCTCCCCCCTACGGAAAAACGGAACGTCGGCCGAGACTCGAATTCTTTTTTCTTGATGACACTGTGATTTTGCAAATCCCACACCCACCATTCGGTCGCCCGATTAGCTCCGGTGCCGATCTTAGGCATCACCGAGTACCCGCGTTTACGGTCCGGCGACACTTGAAAACCCATCATCGGCAGAGTTGGCCCAACGGGGAAATAGTCCACCTTGCGGGTAAGCAAATTGATCTTCGCCAGGCCCAGCGTTCCCTTATGCACGATATCGTCGACCGATGTGAATACGGAAGTCACGGTATCCGGAGCATCAAAGGAGTCATCGTTCGCAGCCAGCCGATACGGCGTCGCGCCTGGATACTCGGGCTGGGCGAGCGCAATTCTATCCACCTGCTTGAACGTAGCCAGATCGAAAATCAGGATGTCCTCTTGAAAAACGTAAAGCAGCTTGCCGTCCGGCGACACCTTGTACGTGGCATTGAATCCAAACCCCTGATCCAGATCCTGCGGGAAGGGCCAGGCTTTAGCAATCTTCTTATCTTGAAGATCAATTGCCACAAACTGCGGGGGTTCGACGCGGTATTGATCGATGTCCTTCAACACTACGCGCATGGTGGTGTAAATGTACCGGCCGTTCGGATCCACCGCCAAGCCGGCCGCGCGTGTCTGGCTTCCGACATTGATCCGATCCGGCGCGCTGCCCTGGATGCGCAGATGTGTGTTTGGATCAGCAATGCTAAAACTGCTGGTTACTTTCCGCGCCTCCAGATCCACGGTCTCCACCAGCATCTGCGTGGTGAAGATGTACAAGGTCTTTCGATCCGCTGAGAGCGCCGTGATGCGTGGGATGCCTCCCAGCGGCACCTGATCGACAATCTCTTCTTTGTCTTCATCAATAACCAGAAGCTTCTTGTCGAGTGTGCCGATGTACATCAGTTGACCGGCCTGGGCAGCCGGGCCGGCAATCAGACCCGCGAGCGCGATGCCCAGCGCAATAGCAAGGATTTTCTTCATAACAACTCCGTTTATGGAAATACGATATCGATGTTGCGCCAGTCGTTCGCGGCGGATGCGCATTTGTCGGTCCAGTCCGGCGCGTTATTCAAATGATCGGGCACCTGCGCCGGCCAGCCGCAGCCCAGGTAGCAATCGAACAGATCGCGCTCGACAGGTTGACAAAGCCCAGCAGTGCCGCCGGAAGCGTCAACTTCCCAGCCGGGCGTGAAGTTCAACGTGCAACCCATTGGATAGTAAACCTTACCTTCGCCTCCCCTGGCCTGCAGGGCGTGAACATCGGCATTGACGGCGCTTACAGCCCTTTCCATCTTCCGGGCTTTGCGATTGATAGCTCTTAACGCACTCATCGATTGGCTCCTTCTCGAAATCAGTTTTCGTTAAAGCGGTCCAGGAACGACGGATTCCGGACGCTAATCTCGCCGTAAATCCGCAAACAAAGATCATTCCAGCCCCGGATCCAATCGCAATAATGCAGATTGGCCGCGGCTGTATCGCCGTAGTGAATAAACGCCTCGTGGTAGCAGCCACCGGAACAGACTGGCCGCGCCCAGCAGTTATGACAGTCAAAGCGCGCACCCAAGTGGTGGGTTTCGAGGAATTGCGAACGCGCGGCATGGTCGATCCCGCCCTGCTTCACATGCCCCATTTGTCCGACTGGCGAATCGACAAAACGATGGCACAGATTAATGTCGCCCGCGGTGCCGACGCCCAGGAGTCCCAGTCCAGCGCCGCATGGGTACGCCTTGCTGATGCCGGAATGCAGCTCCTTGATCGTATCGTTGGCGTTGGTAAAGCCGTGTTGCCGGCCTTCGACCGCCCGGTCGCGATATTCCCATGCGAGCTCCTCGAACCCTCCCAATATGCTGCTCATCTTCTGGGAGCCGATGCTGTAAAGACGATCGGGGTTCGCAGTAGCCGGCGAGAAACCCACCGCTCCAAATCCGACTTCCTGCGTCAGATGCTCATAAATCCGCCGCACATGGGAGACGCCGGAACTGAGCGTCACACGAGCGCCAATCGAGTTGGTCCGGTGGCGCTGCAATAGCATCTTTATTTTCGGGACGATGACGTCGTAGCTTCCCCGCCCGTCATGGAACACACGCATCTGGTCGTTCAGCTCGCGGTCACCGTCGATGCTTACTGTGACGCCGACGCGGTGCTCGGAAAGAAAATCGACCATCTCCTCGGTGAGCAGCGTGGCGTTGGTCGTGAGGCTGAACTCGACCTTTTTGCCGGCCTCCGCGGATTTTCGCTTTGCGTAATCGACGCTGGAGCGCAGCAGCCGGAAATTCAGAAGCGTCTCGCCGCCGAAAAACGTCACGTGAATGGAGGGGCGTTCGGCCGATTCGCGGACCAGCATGTCGATGGCCGACTGCGCGATATCCTCCTCCATGTACTTCGGCTTGCCTTCTGTCTTGCTGATTTTGTCGGCGCTGTATTCGTAACAGTAACCACAAGCGAGATTGCACTGGTTGGTAACATTCAGGACAATCCTCTGCAGCGGAAATGTTCGGGCGGGCATGCTGGGAAACTCCCGAACCGCATCGCCGCGCATGACCACCTCGGATTGTTCCAATTCGGTCAGTGCCGCTTCAATCTGACGGCGCTCGTAGCCGCGCGCCAACAGCAGTTCCGTCAACTCTTCCGAGCTAAGTTCGCGCTCGCCCAAACACTCCGTAATCTCGCGGCCGATTTCGTCCAGCGCGAAGATCGCGCCGCTTGGCACCAGGTATAAGAACCGGGATTCTGCGGCGTCGAAAGCGTGATACTCGCGCAGCCGGTAAGGCGGCGTGTAATTCAATACCGCGGCTGCGCTCATTGTCCAACCTCAGGTTGATCGAATTTCACGTACACCGGCACTGTCACCACCAGATACGACCGGGCTTTCATCGGTGTCCCCCCAGGGGAGTCGAATGTAGCCGAAACCCACACGTCGCCCCAGTTGTTAGTCGGATAATTATTCGCCTGTTTCTTACGCTCGGGGTTGGGACCCTCCAGATTTGGGGTGAACAGGCCGGAGTCGTTCAGTTTGCCTACGAACTTCACGTCATCGTCACCTGGCGTGGAAACGAATTCCTCCATCGACCACCGCGCAGAAACCGGACCTAGCGGAATGTCGTCGGCTGTCTGAGCCTTGCCGTCGGGACCAGCTGCATACGCGACCGCTTCGAACTGCGCGTACTGTTTGGCTGCGATTGTGCCGCCGAGCCGCGCCATGCTGGCATCGGGCAGCACCTTGATATACGCGATCTTGTCGTAAACGGCTATCGCACGTTCCACCGTGGAGCGCGCCAGCGAGACATCACGAATGCCGGTGGCTAGACCCGGAACAGCCTGGACCTCGACGGTTGCCATCGCCGTTGTTTTACGAATGATGCGCTTCACCGTGATCCCCGTTCCAAAATCAAAATCGGCGGGCTTCAGGTCGGCCGGGAAATTGGCGCCGTATACCCTCATTTCAGTGGTAGACGGCGATTGGACCGCGAATGCGCTTGCCCCTGCCAGGATCGGCTGTGTCCCAATTCGCACCAGGTGAGCGTCGATTCCAAATTCCTGATATCCACCCCAGAACCAACGGCCGTCCATAGTGTTGGAATCGCGCGAAACGAATAACGCTTCTCTCCACTCAGTTGGGCTCGACCCAGGATCAGCGGAGGCAGCTTCTTTCGTGCCTCCCGTAGTTCGCCCTCGCCAGCTATAGCCGGTGTAGACGATTCCTTTTCCGGCGCGTGACAAAGTGTTTCCACTGGTGGCGTACTCTATGTCAGTCTTGGTGATGAATTCGTCTGGGGACGACCCGGCTTCTATTGTGACTGTACCGAACACGCGGCCTTTCCCTTGCTGGTAACCGGTCAATAGCCACTTTCCTTGGAGCTTCGGTGTCCGCATCACCGCTTTCCAGGAAGCCCACTCGGGCGTCATCAGCGGCTGAGCTTTCGCCAGATAATCGACCGCGAGGTCCGCCGGATATCTACCATCGGCTCGCAACGGTATCGGCAATGGTGGCGCAGGCACTACTGCCGGGTTGTTGCCGGTGGGCGCCGACATCGCGACCGGCTCGGCCGGCTGCGGCCCGCTGGGACGTCGCGGATGCAGGGTGTTCTCCGCTCCCGGGAACAGCCCGATGTGCATGACGACCAGCTTTTCGTAGTCTTCGCGCGTGCGCCTCTGCGTCAGCACGCGTCCGATAGTGTGGCAGTAGTTGCAGGTGTGTTGCAGCGCATCGGCTGGGATCTTGTCGCTCTGATCGCGGAACAGCCGGTGCTCGGCTTCCCAGAATACGGGTTTCGCTTCTTCGGGGGCCAGCCCATTATTCGCGCTGAGGTACTTCAGTATTTCGCGGGCCTCTTCCGGCTTGAGCACCAAGCCATTCAGCCGGATCATACGCTTGATGGCCTGCTCCCAAACCTCGGGGCTGGTTCGGATGTAGGAGAGCCGGCGCATCATTCCATTCGCATCGCGCTGGTGGCATCCGCCGCATTTCGTAATGGTGAGCTGATGATCGATCGGGATTCCGGAGGTCGGCTGTCCGTTGTCCGCGCGGACGAAAGCTGACCCCATCAATGCCAACAGAGCCGCGTATCCGAGTTTGGTCGCACGAAACATGTAGCAAATTCCTTTCTAGAAGCTGAACCGGGCCGTGATCTGCAGCGTCCGCGGGCCGGCTCCCTCCGCGGTTTGAAGGCCTGAGATCGTCCCGTACGAGGCCGTGTTGAACGTTGTGCTCGGAGGAGCGTAATTGGCGTGATTGAACAGATTAGCCGCTTGTGCCCCAAACTGGAAGCGCATATTCTCCGTGAATCGTACTGACTTCATCATCGAAATGGAAACCGATTGTGTTCCCGGACCTTGTATATCGCCCTCCGGCGCATCGCCCCAGCGGCCAATATTATTCTGCGGAGCTACAAAGGCCGCCTTATTCAGCCAGTTATTAAGCGTTGGATTGGTCGCATACAGGGACTGGCCTGCGACGATATCGGCTCGTCCGTTTCCTACGTTGGTCGCAAAGCCCGTTCCCGACGGATCGGCGCCCGGTACAGTGACTGTCAGCCAAGGGCCGGATTGGAACAGAAGAACGCCCGCTAATTCCCAACCGCCGACGATTCGGTCGACCACCGGGTTTAGTCCACTCAGCATCGTCTTACCCTTGCCGAACGGTAGCTCGTAGAGGAAGGTCACGAGAACTCGATTGCGGCGCGTATAGGGCACGTTACCATAGTCAAGCCCGATATTGTTGAGGTCTTGCACCTGGCCTCCCGCTTCCGTGGCGAAAGCCGTTGGGTTATAGCCATTGGTGGACAGATTTTTTGAAAACGTGTAACTTCCCTGGAACTGCAACCCACGCGCGAAGCGCTTATTGATCGACATCGTCCCCGCGTCATAGTTGCTCCAACCACCGTTCTGCTCGGTCTCGATGATGCTCCACAGCGGAAACGGAGCGTAGCCGGCTTTTAATGACGCGTTGTACCCGATCGTGTTGACCGGCACTTGATTGATAAAGCCCTGGACCCCCAGGTCGCTTCCGTGGCTGCCATCATAGGAAAGCCGCAGCCCAATCCCAGCTCCGAGGTTGCGCTCCACCGTCAAATTCCACTGTTGTACGGAGGGGTCCTTAAAATGGACGTCCTGCGTTTGATAGAACGTCTGCTGACCCGGCTGCGCCAGGTTGGAGGGGAACGGGTAGGGAAAGCTCAGCGTCGGTTGTCCGTTAACGATGCTCTGATTGTAGGCGCCATAGTTGCTGGTGTGAACGCCCCATGCGGCGGAGATGAGCGAGCCGAGTGGACCCTCGATGAACTTTCCATAACCGCCGCGGACTACGGTCTTTCCATCGGCGAAAGGCCGCCATGCGAAACCGACGCGCGGACCGAAATCGGTTTTCTGCGAGAACCGCATACTCTCTGGCAGGCCGGCCTGCGCCGCGGTGAGAATTGGCGTCGGCAGGATGGACTGGGCGAACCCTGGATTTAGGATCTTGAAAGAAGCCTGGTTTGGAATGACAACCGCTCCCCGCTCTAACACCCCACCAACGATGGAAGTGTAGTTCGGCAGAAAGTTCGTGACGTTGAGCAAGTGATCCTGGAACATCGGATGGTATTCCCACCGCAGGCCATAGTTTATGGTCAGCCGGGACCCAATTTTCCAATCATCCTGCGCAAAGAATGCATAGTGGTTAGCGTAGGCTGACGTATTCGGTTCGAGGACCGTAGCCAATTGCGTCTGGTCAGGCACGCCGAGTAGAAACGCGGCATAAGGGTTCCCGATGTAAGGGTTCGTGGCGCCAGGTTGGACCGCACTGGTGATCCCGCCCGTGTACTTATACACGCCTAATTGGTCACTAGCGAATACGTCGGAATAGTAACCTGTCATGCGCCGGTAGTCGCCGCCAAACTTCATCGTATGGCTCCCTTTGGTCCAGGTAAGGTTGTCCAGCACCTGGAAGGTGTTGTTCCTCCCGATACTGGAATTCGTGCCACCGGTCTGTTGGAAACCCGCTATAGAGAAATTCGGCACTGCATTGGCCGTGGGATAAGGAGGAGGGATATTCACTCCGATTTCCTTCACGTAGGTAGCGGGATCAGCCGCGAACTTCGTCGCGTAGTGATTCCCGTTAAATCCGGTACGCACTTCATTGACGACCGAGGGAGAAATTACGTAATTATGGGCGACTACCAGCCCGAAATCGATTTCCGGCTGCGAGAATCCCCCCAATAAGATGGAGCCTTGCGTACCTGTCGGCGCCGTGATCACGTCACGATGTTTGTACGTAAACCGTGAGTACGCGGTCTGCTTCGAGTTGATCACCTGATCCACTCGCATGTCGCCTTGATCGCTGGTAATCGGCGTCGCGAAGTTGGTTGTGTAATTGTTCGTCAACGACAGGGCTCCTGTCGTCGGACCCGTGTTCGGCAGCGGGAACCCGTATTTGAGCGCATTTAACGAAATCGGCGAGATCTGGCTGAACGGAATCTGATTGTTGGGATAGGGCGTACTGGTGCCGGGAGCATAAATCGGTGTCGTATAGACCGAGAGATCTCCATTGCGTAGCGCGACCGATGGGACGCTTTCGGTGATCACCGTTTGTCTGGGCAGGCGGAGGCCTTCGTATGCCATGAAGAAGAAAGTTTTGTCTTTTCCGTTGTACAGCTTTGGAATCGAGATCGGGCCGCCAAAGTAGGCTCCGAAATCGTTCATAATCAGCTTCGGCTTGATGGCGCTGAACTCATTGCGGGCGGTGAGTTCTTTGTTCTGAAGATTTTCATAGACCCCTCCGTGATACGAATTGGTTCCGCTTTTTGAAACCGTCGTAATATCGCTGATTCCACCGTACTCCGCCGCGTTATTGACTTCGCTGACCTTGATTTCAGCGATCGAGTAGAACGACGGGAACATTTCAGTAAGCGGGCCGGCTGTCCGGGGCCCCATGCTGCTGATACCGTCAATGCTCATCGACAGCATGCTGGGCTTGGCCCCTGATACCGAAATCCCCCCGGCCGCGTCGGTCTGTACTCCGGGTTGCGTCGTCAACGTCGACAAAGGACTCGTGGAGCCGGTGCCGCGCGTCGTAATCGCCACCGGAAGGTCCACTAGCTCTCGCCCCTGCTTGGTCTCGGCGAGATTCGAAACTTCAGTGTTGATCACCGGCGCCGCTGCCACTTCGACATTTACCGATTCCGTTTGCGATGCCACCGGAAGGTGTCCATCGATACGGGCCGTCTGCCGGGACAGAAGTTCGACTTCGGCAACGGTAGGTTGAAATCCCGGAGCTTCGAAGGACACTTCGTAATTACCGGGATCGAGGTTTGTGACCACATAATTTCCGGTCTGGTCGGTGAGCGTCGCGCGCTGCGTGGAGGTGCCCTTGTTATGGATGGTCACCTTGCACAACGCCACGGCTGCGCCCGACGGATCTTGCACCGTCCCCAGAATGGACCCGAAAGTAGACTGCCCAAGGGCGGAGCCCACGCTCATCACTAAGCCAGCCCCAACGCCGGCAATTAACGCAATACGATCTTTGGTCACTGCGATATCTCCCTGTTTAAACAAGCGTTGCCGACACGCCCACGGGATCTCCAGCTGCGAGCAGCGAAAGACCGGGCGTAACACAATGTACGGGATGCAGTGTCCGAACTTGGACTAAGAACTAGCTCGTACTAACGAGGCTGCGAGCCTGACAGGAACAGAAGGCTCATCGATTTTTAGAAAACCGACTTGCGCGATGGTAGCATTCGGCGATATTTCTGTCAACCCTTTTCATCCGAAATTTTCACGACTCACGCAAACCCTTCCGCGGGCTGCCTCTAGCGAAGACCGGCGGCAGCGGCTCAGTTTACAATCAGAAGCATGTCCGTTGTCGTAGTTGGGTCCGTGGCGTACGATGGCGTGGAGACGCCGCATGGCCGTGTGGACCGCATGCTGGGCGGCGCCTGCACTTACATCTCCTTGGCTTCGAGCTATTTCGCGAAAACCAAAATCGTCGCCGTGGTGGGCGATGACTTTGCTAAAGAAGACGAAAAGCTGCTAGCCGAGCATGCCATCGATTTGGAGGGTCTGGAGCGCGTCCCAGGCAAAACCTTTTTCTGGGCCGGCGTCTACTCCGATGACATGAACGATCGCACCACCCTCCGCACCGACCTCAACGTCTTCGCCGACTTTAAACCCAAGCTCCCCGCCAGCTACCGCCAGTCGCCTTACCTGATCCTCGGCAACATCCAGCCTTCGCTGCAGCGCAGCGTGCGCGAGCAGATGAACGGCCTGCGCCTGGCCGGCGGCGACACCATGAACTATTGGATCAAGGATTATCGCAGCGAGCTGCTGGATACGATCCGTCAATGGGACTTTCTGCTGATCAACGACGCGGAGGCTCGCATGCTCTCTGGCGAATACAACCTCAAGCGCGCTGCCGCCAAGATCTTTGAGATGGGGCCTCACACGCTGGTGATCAAGCGCGGCGAGTACGGCGCCATTCTTTTCCGCCCCGACGGGCATTTCATCGTGCCCGGTTATCTGCTTGAAGAAGTCTTCGACCCCACCGGCGCGGGTGACTGCTTTGCCGGCGGCTTTATTGGTTATCTCGCCGAGAAAGGCTACGATCTGAAAAAAGGACACATCGACGCCAAGGAACTGAGCCGTGCTGTCATCTACGGATCGGTGATGGGCAGCTTCTGCTGTGAAAAATTCGGCGTAGACCGATTCCGCACCCTCGAGCGCGCCGAGATCGATGCCCGCTTCAACGAATTCCGGGCGTTTACCGAGTTTTGAAATACGCGCGTCTGGAACTATGTCTGGTGCTTCTGTGCCTGGGGGCTTTGAGTACGGCGGCCACGATGCTGGTAAACCGTTCCGGCTGGACTCTGTATTACGGCGATGCCGAGGCGCACCTGAACATCGCGCGCCGGATCTTGGATTCCCGGACTCCCGGCTACGACCAGATCGGGACCTCCTGGCTGCCGCTGCCACACCTGCTGACCCTGGCCCTGGTCGGCAGCGATAGTTTATGGCGCAATGGTCTGGCCGGCGCTATTCCCTCCTCGGTCTGCTTCGCATTAGCCGGGGCGTTTCTGTTCGCCGCCATTCGGCGGGCTACCCGATCTTCAGCCGCGGCCTTCGCAGCCCTGGGACTGTTCGCGCTAAACCCGAATCTGCTCTATCTGCAAGCCACGCCGATGACCGAGCCGGTCTTTCTGGCTGGACTTATGGCCGTTCTCTACTTCAGTGTGCTGTTCCGCGATACGCAATCGCTTTGGGCTGTAACAGGCGCTGCCATCGCAAGCCTGCCAGCGTCGCTAGCGCGTTACGAAGGTTGGTTCCTTGTCCCCTTCGTCACGATATATTTCGTGTTCGTGGCCAAACGCCGCCGGCTGCGGGCGGTCTTAATCTTCGGATTAATTGCGTCACTGGCGCCGCTTTATTGGCTCGCTCACAACTGGTGGCTGTATAGCAATCCGCTGGAATTTTACAACGGTCCTTACTCAGCCAAAGCCATTAATCAAAGGTCTGGCCCTTACCCGGGCAAAGAGGATTGGAGGAAGGCTTGGCTGTTTTTCCGCACGGTCGTACAAATGTGCAGCGGGTGGGGCGTCTTGATCGTCGCGGCCGCGGGATTGGTGGGCGTATTTCATAAGCGCGTGTTCTGGCCAGTGCTCGTGACGGCGCTTCCGGCTGTCTTCTATCTTTGGAGCATGTACGCGGGCGGCGCTGCGATCTATGTTCCACAACTCTGGTTCAACAGCTACTACAACACCCGCTATGGCTTGTCCGCCCTCCCGTTGCTCGCCGTTGCGGGCGCGTGTACGACGCTGCTAGCCAGCGGGCGCTGGCGTGCGCTGCTCGCGCTAGCCGCGATTAGCATTGGAATAACCCCGTGGCTCATTCATCCGAGGCCGGACAATTGGATTTGCTGGAAAGAGTCGCAGATCAATTCCGAGGGACGGCGCGCCTGGACCCACGAAGCCGCGCAGCTTCTCGCCCGCCAGTATCAGCGCGGCGCCGGTATCTTCACTAGCTTTGGCGATCTGACGGGCATCCTGCGCGAAGCCGCAATCCCTCTGCGCGACACGTTGCATGACGGAAATGAGCCGGCCTGGATGGCGGCGACCACACGTCCCAACCTGTTCCTGCATGAAGAATGGGCGATCGCGATCTCGGGCGACGCCGTGGCGACCGCGGTCCAAAGAGCGACGTTTAAGACCGGCCCACGCTATCATCTGGAACAAACCATCATAATCAAAGGCGCGCCCGTGATCGAAATTTACAAGCGGGATTAAGCCATGACCGCGATGACCATCCCCTTCACCAAGGCGCACGGCGCCGGAAACGACTTCCTGCTCAGCTGGAGTGATCTGGTTCCCACCGCCCATCTGCCGTCTCTCGCCCAGGCGATTTGCAACCGGCACACCGGCATCGGCGCCGATGGATGGATGCTGGTCAAAGATACGAGCATTCGCCTCTTCAATGCGGACGGTAGCGAGGCCGAAATCTCGGGCAATGGCACCCGTTGCGCCGCCGCGCTACTGATCGACGCAGGCCGGGCCAAGGGCGATGTCACGATCACCACTGGTGCAGGGCCCAAACATCTGCGGCTGATCGAACGCAATGGCCGTCGCTTCCTGTTCGAGATGGATATGGGCCAGCCGGTCTTTCACCAGCATCAGGTTCGTTTCGCGCTCCCCCTTCGGCATGGCTTTCAAGAAGTAACGATTCTGGACGTGGGTAATCCGCAGTGCGTGGTATTCGTGAAGCGCTTTCCACCGGATTGGCCAGCAGTGGGCGCTGAGATCGAGGGGCATCCCCATTTTCCCAAGCGAACCAATGTGTCGTTTGTTCGGCCAATCGACGAACACACTATCGAAGCCCGGTTCTACGAGCGGGGCGCCGGCGTGACACTGAGTTCGGGCACCGGGTCGACCGGTGCCGCCGTGGCTGCGATTCTTCGAAAGGTGGCAGCCAGTCCAGTGCGCGTGCTGGCCTCAGGGGGCGAGCCGCTGGAGTTGCGTTGGGAGAATTCGGTGTATCTCACCGGGCCGGCGGAGATCGTGGGCGGTGGGGAATTCTACCTGTACGCCGGTTAGAAGAAGCGCTTCATCGCGGTAAACTCAGCCTCGAACTCCGCCAGCACAGCGGGCAACCGGTCCCCGAGCCCGAGCGATTCGAGCGAAACCTGTCCATCAGCGGGCTGGCCATCGAAGAGATTGATCGAGGTTCCAGTGCTATTCAAATGGCCGTTCGCCGCGTTTAGGATAGCGCTCAGGCTGATTTCGGTGGTCTCTACTTCGCTTGGATCAAGCTCGGGCTGATCCTGATAACGGACTGCCATCTGGATGGGACGAGGCAGGTTCCAGGTCGCCAGCGCCAGAGAGGACAACTCTGCGTGCGTGAGGCCGAGGACTTGCAATTCACAATCGAGCGGTTGCTTGTCCGCCTGTTGACACAGCAGCGAGATTTCTTTATATTCCTCCGGCAGGCCCATCGCAACCAGCAGCAAGCCGAGATCGTGAAACAAACCGGCCGCGAAAGCGCCTTCGGCATAGCTCACCGCCCGCCGCTGCGCCACCAGGTCCGCCAGCAGCGCGACTCCCACTGAGTGGTGGTTGAAACGCGCCATCGACCAACCGGCCGGCGTCTTTACTTGAGCCCACATGCGCGCCACCGACATGCCCAGCGTCGCATTGCGGAGCTTCACGATCCCCAACAGCGAAACCGCGTGCCGAATCGAGTTCACCGTGCCCCGCAGTCCGTAAAGCGCCGAGTTCACCAGCCGCAGGACATTGCCGGCCAGTACGGTGTCTTTCTCGATCAGGTCCGCCACCTTGGCGAACGACACATCTTCCTGCGCCAAACTCGCGATCAACCGATTGAGGATGGGCGAAAAAGGCGGTAGCTGGCCCAGCGCCCGTAAAGCTCGCTCTCGTACCGTCGAAGGAGTTTCCGACACCGTCACACTTGACTTATCGGACGGCTGAACAAAAAGCTTGAATGCGGCGAATTCCTAGCCGCAACGCCTTTCCGGCAGAATAAGGACCGCTTCCTGACGGTCACGGCTCAGAAGGGCTTTCTTGTACCATGGGACTGATCCCAATGGATTCGAATTGCGCCATCGCCACCCACGACCTGCGCAAGGTTTACGGGTCCAAGGCCGCTGTGGACGGGCTCAACTTAGAAGTCCCCCGAGGCTGTTTTTTCGGCTTCCTCGGCCCCAATGGCGCCGGTAAAACGACCACCATTCGTATGCTGATGGGTCTGGCCCTGCCCACCGCCGGAACTATCGAATTGTTAGGCCGTCCGATGCCCGATCAGGCTTTGGAAGTGAAAGGCCGGATCGGGCTCGTCCCCGATGAGTCGCTGCTCTTCGATCACTTGACCGGTCTCGAGTTCATCGAATTCGTGGGCCGGATGTATGGCCTGGAGCGGATCCGGGCTCGCGAACGGGCCGGCGAGCTTCTCGCCCTTTTCCAACTCGACGGTGAACCAAGAAAGCTGATCGGCGACTATTCGAAAGGCATGCGTAAGCGAGTCGCCATGTCGGCGGCCTTGATTCACCGGCCGGAGTTATTTCTCATGGATGAGCCCTTTGAAGGCGTCGATGCCGTCGGGGCCCGGCTCATGAAGGAGATTTTGCTCGAACAGGTTCGTCACGGCGCCACCGTGTTCCTTACCTCCCACGTTCTCGAAGTAGTGGAGCGGCTGTGCGATCGCGTTTCGATTATCCACGACGGAAAGCTGGTGCTGTCCGGCGCCATGGCGGAGCTGCGCAGCGGATCGGAGACTCTCGAAGATGTGTTCGTCCGCGTCGTCGGCGCCGAGCGGCCGGCCGAGAGCCTGGACTGGCTTTAGCCCATGGGAAATCAGGCTAGAGCCATTGTTTGGGCGCAGTGGCGCACCACCCGCAACCACTTTCCACGCTCCAACAAAGCGGCGCTCGCGGTGAACGCATTGCTCACGGTCATCTGGTACGGCGGCTTCGCTTTCCTCGCCGGTCTGGCTGCCATCCTGCTCTCGAACCCGGACGAGCTGGACTTCATCCACAATGTTTTACCTGCCGCGTTTCTGGTCTGTTTCCTCTATTGGCAGCTCATCCCGGTTCTCATGGCCTCTCTGGGGTCGTCTCTCGATATCAAGAAGCTGCTGGTCTATCCGATTCCGACCGGACAGTTATTCGCTCTCGAAGTACTGTTGAGGATTTCAACCGGCGTCGAGATGCTCCTACTGCTGGCGGGGGCCGGCATCGGTCTTTTGCTGAACCCCAGGATTCCATTCTGGGGCCCGTTGGCGCTGCTCGTCTTTGTGGTCTTCAATCTCCTCTGCTCCGCCGGAGTACGCGATCTTTTGGTTCGATTGCTGGCCCGCAAGAGGATACGGGAAATCGTCGCGCTTTTGGTGGTCCTGCTCGCGGCTCTGCCACAACTGCTCGTGTTCGCCGGTTTCCAAAACCGGATCAAAAGTCTTTTCACCAGTCCGCCTTCTCCATTCTGGCCCTGGACTGTAACGGCCCGCCTTGCTCAAGGGGAAGCATCCTTTGAAAAAATCGGGGCCTTGCTGATGTGGACGGCGGCCGCTTACTTATTTGGCCGCTGGCAATTCGAGCGTAGCCTGGCTGTCGATGGCGCCGAGCTCGCAGCCTCGTCCCTGGGGCGCAAAGCCAGCCGCATCGAGTGGCTTTACCGGCTGCCCGGCGCCCTGGTGCCGGATCCGCTGGCTGCCCTCATCGAAAAGGAGCTGCGATTCCTCAGCCGCGCTCCCCGCTTCCGGCTGGTCTTCCTGATGGGCTTTTCGTTCGGCCTGCTGATATGGGCCCCTATTGCTTTCGGACAGGCCAGTTCACAGCACTCGCTGGTGGCCGAGAACTATCTCACCTTCGTGAGCGTGTACGCCCTTTTGTTACTGACTGACGCGCTGTTCTGGAACTGCTTCGGCTTCGATCGCAGCGCCGCGCAGATTTACTTCCTTGTGCCATTGAAGATGTCCACCGTTCTGATGGGTAAGAACCTGGCTGCGGCTTTCATCGTGTTTTTGGAAATCGCCTCTATCACTGTCGTCTGCACGCTACTCCGAATGTCGGTCACGCCGCGCCAGGTCATGGAAGCGCTGGCAGTCACCTGCGTGATCACCATCTTTCTGCTGGCGATCGGGAACCTCAGCTCGCTCTATAACCCTCGCTCCGTCAACCCCGCCAAATCGTTCCGGTCGGCGGCGAGCGGAAAGACCCAGGCGGCGCTAATGCTCACCTTTCCTGTGGCGTTGATGCCCGTGTTCCTGGCCTATCTGGCCCGCTATGCCTTCAGTTCAGAATGGGCATTCTTCGGAGTGTTGCTGGCCGGTCTTATGCTAGGCGTCGTGTTTTATTCCTACTCGATGGGCGCCGCGGTGAAGGCTGCTGAGCTACGTAAAGAGCAGATCATGACGGTGCTTGGTCAAGGCGAGGGCCCGATCCAGAGCTAATCCCTTAAACGATGGATTCTGAACCGGCCTGCAAGTTCTGCCAGATCGTCTCGCGCGCGCTGGCCGCCGCAATCGTCTTCGAAGATTCGCTCTCGCTTGCGTTTCTCGACAATCGGCCGCTGTTCCCTGGCCACACCTTGCTCATTCCTAAACATCACTATGAAACCCTGGGAGATCTTCCGGCCGAGCTCGCCGGTGTGTTCTTCGCAAATGTCCAACTGCTGGCGCGCGCGGTCGAAACCGGCATGCATGCCGAAGGCTCCTTTGTCGCCATCAACAACCGGGTGAGCCAGAGTGTCCCGCACTTGCATGTGCACATTGTCCCGCGCCGTAAGAAGGACGGCCTGCGAGGATTTTTCTGGCCACGTCAGCCTTATAAGGATGACGCCGAAATGCAACAGGCGCAGGCTGCGATTCAGAAGGCGCTGGTAGCGTCTTCCGATCCTTGAGACTTCCGCGGCAATCTTGGCATCGGCGTCCCGGATGGAAGCCGCAAAGGTCCGGCCGTCGAACAACACCTCGACACCTCCGGTGACTTGATTACGGGTTCTGGCGAGATCTGCGCAACGTCTTGATCAACGGCGTCGTAGCGCAGCTCGTGCCCACCGCCTGAGCCCGGTCCGTTGTAAGGTAGACCTCCGCCGATCCTGACGACATCGGCGGAGGCTCCGATGAATGGCGTCTGAAAGGGTCGATTACATTGGCTCGCCGAGCGTTGGAAAACCTACCTATTGCGAGGCAAGGGCGCGCGCCACTCGATGCATGATATCCGAGGATGTCAAGACGCGTCTCGAACGACCACTCAAAGTTGTGCAAGGAGCGATCCCGGGGATATACTCACTGCATAGCGACCCGCCAGACATTCCGGGCCTAGTGCCGTTTATTGAGAAATCGAAGGAGTCGCCATGACGCTCACCAGGCCCGGCAAGTTGATGACCGGGGTTCTCGTCATCGCCTGCGCAAGTATGACCTCTACCGCGCAGAACAAATCTGGCGCGACGGCTCCTGAAGTTCCAAAGGGATGGTTCTCCATCCCACCCGACGAAATAAAGTGGGCCAAGAACGGCGACGGCACACCAAGAGTAGGTGCGATTCTGTTCGGCGATCCCTCAAAACACGAGTTGTACGGCCTCGTAGTGAAATGGCCGCCGAACACCACCGCCAAAGCGCATTCCCATTCAGACGACCGTTATGTCGTTGTGCTCTCGGGCACTTTCTATCACGGCCACGGCGACAAGTTCGACGCTACTAAGCTGGAACGGCGGACCAAAGGCACGACTTTCAGCGAGCCTGCGAACGTGGCCCACTTCGGCGCGACCAAAGACGAGGAAGCCGTACTCTATTTCGTTGGCGTGGGACCTGACCGGACTGACGCGCTCGAAAAATAAGACTCAGCCAGCCCGCTCGGAACAGTCCCTCTGTGGGTATCGGTTCCGACGGCCGTTTTCGCAGAACCCTTTATGAGACGAAAGGTCGAGCGTCGCAATCGGAGCCAATCTGCTTGTCACGCGCCCGTGAACCTCGTGTCAGCTGCTTGATAGTGCGCGCTGGAGGAACCGCGCGCGAAATAGCGTTCGATTATGTCGCGCGACGTTTACCTTCTGGCAGGTCAACTTGACGGTAAACGCGCGTTGCTGAGATTTGTGGGGCACCGCGGAATAGATCCTCCCTATACGCCGAAGGCGATGGTTCAACCCTTGCCGACCACCGGCGGTTCACGAGAACAAACCAGAACCCGTGAAAGACCGAGCTGCAAACGTTCGGATGCGACACCTGTCGCGCGATGCGGACCTCGTTGTTAAAACGCGCCAGAAATTTTGGATCGCGAGCAATTTCGGCTGGCAGGAACTTAAACGCGACTTGCTGGCTGAGCGTCAGGTCGGTGGCGCGATAAACCTCGCCCATTCAGCAATGTTCCGGAAACGAAGCGACCTTCTTCACTAGAGCTGGACGACGCACTGCCCGCACTAGTGCTCAATGGGTCGGAAGCAGCGAGGCCGGCGAACGCACATCCATGCATTGAGTGTCCCAAAATTAGAGACAGTGCACTCAAATACCGATTTCGGTGGTGGTCAGTCGGGCCACGGGTTCGTAAAAAACAAGCCGACAGGGAGGATCTATTGTGCTAAAACCGGGCCAAAGTCCGAGCTAGCGACTACTCATCCGCATGAAGTGATCAGATTCGTCCGCGAGCGCTCTCTCAAAGCCTAATGATTCCGCGACGCACCGCGATCGCTATGGCTTCGGTGCGATCCTTCGCTCCCAACTTCTCGAGGATGTGCCTCAGGTGCGTTTTGACGGTCTCCTCGGCAATGCACAACTGCTCTCCGATATCGCGGTTCCGGTTTCCCGCAGCGACTAGGACTAGGACTTCCACCTCGCGGGCCGACAACTTGTCCTCGCCGATATGCTCAGCGAGTTTGGCTGCCAATTCCGCCTGGACCACCTTTTGGCCCGCATGTACTTTTCGGATTTCCTGCAGTAACTCGCTGGGAGGCGTGCTTTTAAGCAGGTATCCGCTGGCCCCGGCCTTTAGCGCCCGTTGCACGTCAACATCGCCGTCGTAGGTCGTGAGGACCATGATGCGCGCCGCTGGAAACTCGGCTCGGATCGCGATCAAGGCCTCGATCCCGCCCGAGTCCGGCAGCTGAGTCTCCATCAGCGTGATGTCGGGCCGGTGCTCCCGGTATTGCTGAATCGCCTCTTGTACGGTCGATGCTTGCGAGACGAGCACCATGTCTGGCTCCTCGCTAATGGTCCTTGCGATTCCCTCGCGAAACAGCGGATGGCTGTCCAGGCAGAGAATTCGAATGCGAGTTCGATCCGGCGCCTCTGGGTCTGGGGAAATCGCTGAATCTTGCGACCGCGCCTCCTGCCTGCCCGCACGCCCCGCCTTCGTCGACGGGGGCCGGTGCCTGCCGATCCTCGCGGGCCCCGCGTGTAGCTCGGGAATCGTAAAAGAGCGCTTCACCGTTGCACGTTGTCTGAAAATCATGAGACGATGCTACCAGTAAGAAAAAAGAGGATCTTGAACGAAGCGGCCGGAATCAGGACATTTTTGCTCCCATTTGGCCGCCCGTTCCAGCACACAAAGGGCTTTTGTACACGAACGGTCTTGGAAATACGATCTTGGAGCGGCGTTACTGATGGCGCGGTAAATCTCGCCCATGCCTCCCACGCCGAGCAGGCTGACGATGCGATAGCGGGTCGCCAAGCAAGGTCCCGGGAACGAAGCGGCCTTCTTCACTGGAGCTGGACGATGCACCGCCCGCACTGGTGCTGAGTGCGGTCGGAAGCTGCGAGGCCGGCGAACGCACATCCATGCATTGAGTGTCCCAAAATTAGGGACGGTGCACTCAAATACGATTTCGGTGGTGGGTCAGTCACGCCATGGGTTCGTAAACACAAGCCGGCAAACCGGGAGCCATAGGTCGAAACAAATCGGGACCAGTGAGCCGCGGTCAGAACGATATTCTAAGGGATAGTTGCAACTCGCGAGGCGTGCCACGCCCAGTTGCATAGGGACTCACCGTCGTTGTGATGATGCCGAAGTTCGAGGCCGAGACATCCGCGTTCGGGGCGCCGTATTGCGCCCGGTTCGTCGCATTGAACAGATCGCCTCGCAGGCGGATGCTGGCTTGTTCGGTGATCGCGACGAATTTGGAAAGGCCCAAATCCAGTTGGGCGATCCCCGGCGCGCGGAATGCGTTACGGCCGAGATTTCCGAAGGTGCCATTGGCCGGAATCGCGAAGGCCGCGGCATTGATCCAGTGATTTGGTGTCGAGCCGCCCGAGGGAGTCAATGACGCTCCCGCCACATAGTCGGGCCGCTCGGAGCCGCTGACGGCATAGAGTCCTGGAACCGAGCTATTCGACCGGTCGATAGTGATGTTCACCGGCAAACCGGTTTGAGCGGTCCCGATTGCGCTCAATTCCCAATTTCCGAGCAGGGTGCGCGCGATACCCGGCGAACTCAGATATTTCTTGCCGGCGCCGAACGGAAGGGCATAAACGGTCGAGAGGTTGAACGCAGAACGGACGTCGAAATCGCTGCTCGCCTTGTCGCAGGAGCGGCAGAAGGAGTTCTGCGGTGTATCCGAATCACCGCCTCCGATGCTTCCGTCGTTGATCGAATGCGACCACATGTAATTCGACGACAGCAGAAATCCGTTCTGAAAAGCACGCCTCGTATTCACTTGCAGCGCCTCGAACGTGCTGTTGCCGACGTCGCCCCGCCACGAGACGACGCCGAACGCCGGATACGGGACGATGTTCGAAGGAGGCTGCGCGAGATTGACGTAGGTTGTCGTCAGGACGTCCGTGGCTTTGTTCCCTAGATAGCTTACGGTAGCGATGAACTTCAGCGGAAGAGTCTGCTGCACAGAGAGCGTCCAGGCCGATACGTAGTCGTCTTTTCGATTGCGATCAAGATCCCGTGGCGAGATTACCCCGAGACCGCCGTATTGTGCGTAGGCAAGAAACGGGTCGAGAGGATAAGAGAGTCCGGGGAACGACACGCTGTTGAACGAGTAGCGATTGACAGTGTTGGAGATCGGCAGATTTTGATCGTCGGCCTGACCGTCGGTGTGATAAATGCCCGCGCCGATCCGAATCACGGTGTTCCGATGCGACCACGCGATGCCGATCCGCGGGTCGATATCGTCGTAACGAGGTTTGAAGTAGGAATAAGTACTCGGGCAGAATCCGCCGCAGGTGGCGAAATCGAACGGCACGGCCTGGTGGTTCAGAGCGTGCAGGGCGTTGAAGAAGTTATAGCGGACGCCCGCGTTGATCGTCAGGTTCGGCGTGACCTTCCACTCATCCTCTAAGTACGCCCAGAATTCGTTCTTGCGCTGCCGGACCAGCGGTAGGATCGCCGTGTACGATGCCTGGCCCGCCTGATTGCTCAAAAAACTCGCGATCGATGTGTAGGTAAGCGTGCCGCTGCCCGAGGTTCCCTGATTGAGAAAGAGCCGCTTGAATTCGAATCCGAATTTGAACGTATGGGTTCCCTTCGCCCACGCAATGTCGTCGAGCAGGCTGATCGTCTTCGATGGATTGTCCGACGTCGTTCGGCCGGCGAGCGAGCTGTATCCGGAGACGCTGAATGTGTACGGCACAGGCGACAGCGTCGCGGCGTGATAGAAATCCTGGTTGATGCCGAACTTGAATTCGTTGATCAACGTCGGCCGGAAGACGCGCAGGGCCTCGAACATGCCATTGTTGAACTTCGTATCGTACTGCGTCTTCGCGATGAGTTGTCCCGTCGGGATCGTTTGCACGGCTTCGTCCGAGTTGAAACGGACGAACGTGGTGGTCCTGTCGGAAAGATGATAATCGAGCCGAATCATCCCCGAGTCTTCGTTATCGATCTGCCGTCCAAGGGCGACGTAGTTCCAGACGTTCGGCTGGGACGTCGGCGACGTGCCCGACGGATAAGCTTGCAAAATCGGGAGTAGGGCGGGCGACGTCTGTGCCGCTTGCACCAGGAACCCTGGGCTCGGCGCCAGTCCGAATTGAGTTCCGTCCAGCCGCTGACGCAAACCTTCGTACGCTGCGTAGAAGAACAGCTTGTTATGCAAAATCGGCCCGCCTGCGGCCGCGCCGAATTGATTCAACAGAAAAGGATTCGGCGAAGTGCCGTTGAAAGGAGTGCGCGCTTCGATCCCTTCATTGCGGAAATAATCGAAGATGTTGCCGTGGAATGAATTCGTCCCGGAGGGCGAAACGACGGCCACTTGGGCGCCGGCCGTTCCGCCTTCGACGTCCGCGCCGAACGTCTGATCCTTCACGTCGAACTGGTCAATTGACCCGAGCGGAATGGTCAGCCGCACATACTCGCGCTGCATTTGATTGAACACCGCGGTGGCATCCACGCCGTCGAGCGTGAGGTTATTATCGTCGAGGCCGTGACCGGCGAAACGGATCGTTCGCTGGTCGCCCGCACCCGTATCGACGGCGCCCGGGACGAGCGACGTCAGCGTCGACCAGTTCCGGCCGTTAATTGGTAGTTCGTCTACCTGCTTCTGTTCGATCGGACTGCCGACCGTCGCATCCTCGCGATCCAACTGGAATTCGGCTTCCGTGACGCTGATCTGCTCTTTGCGTTCCGCGATACCCAGCGCGACGTCCAGCATCCGGGGCTGCCCGACCTCCAATCTCACGCTTCGAAAGCGAACGGATGCGAACCCAGGCTTGGCGATCTCGACCGCGAACGTCCCCGGCTCCAGTTCGGGCATCGCGTATGTGCCCTGGGGGTTGGTCTCCGTTTCGTGCCTGAGACCCGTCGCAACGTTGGTTGCCTGGATTCTGGCTGCGGGGATGCGGTTGCCTTGCTCGTCGGTGACCGTTCCGTTCAATGAAGTTCGTGCGATTTGCGCGTTCAGGTTCAGAGTCACAACTAGCGGAAAGTAATAGAGGCAGATCATGTCACAGCGCCCCATCCCATGTTTCTATCAACGTGATGCTACAAGACAATGAAGCCTCGGCGACAATTGGATATCAGCCTGCACGTCCGCTGACGGGCGCCCGTTCGATCGCGTGCAGAATGGCCTATTGCAAAATTCTCTGATTGGCAGATCCTGCTTGGCCGAAACATGGTAGGGTGACAATTTGCGCTGCCGATTCCGATCGCCACGCTACCGGTTCCACGCTAGGCATGTCCCAGTCTCCAAAACCAGCCGCGCCGCAAGAGGTGGCGCCTCTGCTTGCCTTGGCAACTGAGTTGCTCAGAGCCGGGCGACCTGCCGACGCGATCGCGCCGTTGTGCGATGCAGCGCTGCAGCAGCCGTACAATCCCATCATCCAGCACGATCTCGGCCTCGCCTGCCTCGAGGTCGGCCGCGTACCGGATGCTATCGCGGCATTGCAGCGGGCCGTCGCCAGCAACCCGCGCTACACCGATGCATATTTCCGGCTGGGAATCGCCTTGGAGAAGCTGGGCGACATTGGCGGGGCGGTCGTTGCGTACTATCGCGCCACTGAGCTTCTTCCATCCCTGACCGAGGCCTGGTTCCGCGCCGGCGCCTTGGTCTACACACTTGGCCACCGCGACGAGGCAATCGGCTGTTTCCGCCGCGCGGCGGCGGTCGGAGGTACGACCAGTTTCGGCCGCCTTGGCAAGGCGCGGGCACTGCTGACTGAGGATCGCAATCAAGAAGCCGAACAGGTGCTGCGACACACGCTGGCGCAGGATCCGGGAAACGCCCTGGCGCACGATTTGCTGGGCAATCTGCTGTCTGAGTTCGGGCGTTTCGACGAAGCCCGCGAATGCTTCCAACGCGCGATTGCGCACGCGCCAATGCTGGCGGGAAGCTACTATGATCTGGTTCGGTGCCGCCCGGTCACGCGCGACGATGGTCTGCTTCAACAGATGGAAGCCGCTCTGGCCACGCCGGGACTGGAACCGGCGCAACACTTGCGGCTTCATCTCGCGATCGGCAAGGCGGCGGACGATCTTGGCGACTACGCTTTGGCCATGCAGCATTTCGACGCCGCAGACGACGTGCGCCGGGGCTGTACGCTGTTCGACTCGGCCGCGTTCTCCATCGAGATCGATCGCCTGATTGCCCGCTGCCCACCCGAATTGATCGCACGCGCGCCCGAACTCGGAAGCAGCGATTCGAGGCCGGTGCTGATCATCGGCATGCCGCGGTCCGGCACAACCCTCGTCGAGCAGATCGTCTCCATGCATCCTGAGGTCGGGGCCGGCGGCGAGTTGAATTTCTGGAACGGGCGCGGGGTGGCGTGGCACCGCTCCGGCGCGCCTGGGAACGAGACGCCGTTCCTCGCCAAGGCGGCGGTCGACTATATCGGCGTGCTGCGCGCGATCGCGCCGAGGGCGGCTCGAGTGACCGACAAGATGCCGTTCAACTTCCTCTGGGCCGGGCTGATCCACGTCGCATTCCCGCGCGCAATCATCATCCATTGCCGCCGCGCTGCAATCGACACGGCACTCTCGATCCATCAAACTCATTTCCATCCGGCCCTGGCGTTTCCGACAGGAGGCGCCGAACTGGTGGCGTATTTCCGCGGCTACCAGCGGCTCATCGACCATTGGCGGAGAGTGCTGCCGGCGGATCGCTTCATCGAGGTCGATTACGAGGACCTGACCCGCGCGCCCGAACCAGTCATCCGTCGGATCATCGCGGCCTGCGGTTTGGCGTGGCACGACGCGTGCCTGCGTCCTGAATCCAATCCGCGGGCTGTGAAGACACCCAGCAAGTGGCAGACCCGGCAGCCGATTTATCGGACCTCCGTCGCGCGCTGGCGACGTTACGAACCCTGGCTGGGGCCCCTGCGCGCGCTCGTCGACGAAGCAGACTCTGCTTAACGTGGAGCTATCGCGTCACAGTTACGCGAAAAAATCCATCCGTGTTATTGAACTGTCACGCGAATCAGCATAAGTCTGTAAAGATTGGCGAGTACCATCTGGACGGGGTAGCGTATTTTTACCCCAATCTCGCACGGTCGATCCCGGTGCGCGATGAAAAAATCCACGAGGAGAAGCAAACATGTGCCGAAAGTTCTTCCGGAATAGCTTTCGAGAAAACCAAAAAAAGAAGTCTAAGATCAAACGTCTCGGCCCGCTCGCCAGCCTGTTGGCGGCGGGGCTGGGTTCGGTGGCGCTCGCCACTGCTCAGTCCGTGCCGTACCCGACGTACGTCACCGGTCCGCAGCCGAATGGCTCCTGGGTCGTCAGCAGTGGCCAGGTCATCACCCCAGCCGGCACCCAAGTCAACCTCGGCATCCGGGTCCGCGCGAAGGCCGTCGCGCTGAACCCCAATGTCGCCACTCACACCGGCGCCGTCCTCACCATGGGTACGTCGAGGTCCGATGGCAACGGAGCCGTCGAGGTGTTCGATACCAACACCGGCGCTGTTCTGCAGAACTACCTCACGCTCGGACAGGATTCGAGCGGGAGCTATAGCGGCATAGCCTATTCGGCGGACGGCAAGTACCTGGTGTTCAGCCAGGACAGCAGCCATGTCACTGTCGCCAAGGTCACTGCAAGCGGCTTGCTGGAAGACGACGCCCAGGTCAGCGTGCCGCCGAACAATTCCTTCATCACCTGCTTTCCGAACAGCCCTCCGGCCTCTTATGCCAATCCCTGCGGCTCGTTCTATTCGTCGAGCACTTCTTATCCCGGCGGCCTTGCGCTCTCCCAGGATGGCAAGAGCGCCTACGCCCTGCTGAACCAGAACGATACACTCACCAAGATCGACTTGAGCGCGACGCCGCCGGCCCAGACTGCACAGATCCGCGTCGGCAACGCGCCGCACAGCATCGTCATTGCCAGCAACGGCACGACCGCCTACGTCAGCAACGAGGGTGGCCGGGCCGCTACGCAGTCGGACTTCCAGATCAACTCCGCCGGCACTGAAATCGTCGCCGACCCGGTGGTTGGCGCCGCGGTCACCGGTACCGTTTCTGTGGTGGATCTGCCCTCGATGACGGTCACGGCTACCATTCCGACCGGTCTGCACCCGACCGGGATGGCGTTCTACGGACAGTATCTGTTGGTCGCCAATACCTATAGCGACACCATCTCGGTTATCGACACGGCCACCAACCAGGTGGCGTGGACGATCGACCTTGGGCTGCCTATCGGGGTACCCGGTGCAGGCCAAGCGGCCTATGGGGCCGCGCCGAACTCGATCGCCGCCGATGCTAAAAGCGGCGTTGCCTACGTCGCGCTTTACAATGCCAATGCGATTGCGGTGGTCGACCTCAGCGGCAAGGGCAATCGGAATCCCGTCATGGGCATGATCCCGGTGGCCTATGCGCCGAGCTCGGTGGTGCTGGACACGGCCGACAAGAACAATGACGTGCTCATCGTTGCCAACGACAAGGGCATCGGCGCGCGGAACTCGTTCGAGACCGACTACGGCGTCACCAACTACAATACCCATCAGGATAATGGCACCGTCAGCATCGTCCCCGTGCCAAACAACGGGCAATTGAAGAAGATGACAGCCCAGGTTTTCGAGAACAACCACTGGGATCTGACGCAAAATATCAATTCTGCCGCCGGTGGTAACCCGAATGCCACGCCGGAAGCAATTCCGGCCAACATCGGCGATCCATCGCCGATCAAGCATGTTTTCCTGATCATCCGTGAAAACCGCACCTACGATCAGGTCCTGGGCGACGTGGCCGCTGGCAATGGCGACCCCTCGTTGGCGGTGTTCGGCGGCAAGGACACTCCGAACGCGCACGCGCTGGTGCAGCGCTTCCCTCTATTCGACAATTTCTACGACCCGAGCCGCCAGTCGGCTGACGGTCACCAGTGGATCACAGAAGGAATGGCGCCCTACGCCGACGACATCCAGTCGCCGGACTGGGTCCGCAGCTATCCAGGCGGGAACGCCGGCGATGCACTTGCCTACCAGAAGAAAGGCTTCTTGTTCTCGGAAGCAGCGGCCGCCGGTCTGCCGGTCAAGATCTACGGCGAATACGTCGAGAACGATACGTTCCTACAGCCGAACGGGTCGACCAAGGAGCCGAGCTGGAGCCAATTTTACGCCGACTCGCAGTGCTTCGAGGGAGGGCCGGGATGCGCGCCACCGGGCGTCCCGGGCGAGAAGACGCTGTACTATCAGAACACGGTCCAGGCACAGTCCTCGCTCCCGGCCGTGTCCAACCACCTCATCAAGAACTTCCCGCAGTTCGATCTGGGCATCCCCGACCAGTTCCGCGTCGATCTCTGGCTGCAGGACTTCAACAAAGACGTCGCGGCCGGTACGGTGCCCGCGTTGAGCATCCTGTGGGTAATGGATGACCACACCGGCGGCCCGCCGACCCCGGCTGCCGAACAGGCCGATAACGACTTGGCCATTGGGCGCATTATCGACTACATCAGCCATAGCAACGTGTGGTCCTCGTCGGCGATCTTCATGGAGGAGGACGACGCGCAGAACGGCGTCGACCACGTCGACGGTCATCGCAGCCCCGGCTATATCGTCAGCCCCTACGCCGTGCAGAACGGACCCACCGACCACACCTACTACACGCAGGTCAACATGACTCGGACGATCGAGCAAATCCTCGGTCTGCCGCCCATGAACCAGTTCGACCTCGTGGCGTCGCCGATGAGGACGGCTTTCGTCTCGGGCGTTCCGCCCGCGGAGAACTTCCAGCCGTGGACGCACGTGCCGAACCAGGTCCCGCTGAACCAGGGCGTTAAAGCGGGGGCAGCCAATAGAACAGACAGCCATGCGGTCAAGACCCTCAGGGCGGCTTGGCTCAAGAAGAAGCACCAGATCTTCTCCGGCAAACTGACCAAGCCCGACTCCGAAGACCCGGACACCGTCAACCATTTGAACTGGTACATGTCCACCGGGTTTGTACGGCCTTATCCCGGCGAGAGCAAGGTTCGCCCCCCGAGCGACTTCAAGAACTCGGCACCCACCACCGGTGACACTGACGACAATTAAAATAGGTTCCGAGCGCAATGGCCCTCTCCCCGGTTACCGGGGAGAGGGCTTAGAAATTGACGCAAAAAGGCAATCCGAGATGGACGTGGGACCTCTTATGGAGCACTCGGTAAAAGTGTACGAGTACCTTTCTGGATTGTGTTTCGGTCCGAGACGATTCTCAATGCCTCGTCGAAACGTGCCAGCCGCATGTTTTGTGAGAGTTGTTCCCAATGAACCCTGCCGTAGACGGTTTTCGCTCGGTTGTCGGCCAGACTAACCTCGCGCGCCCAGAAACGCCGTTGAAAGTCACTGTATACGGGCACGGGCTCACTCCGATCGATCGGCTTACCCGACGATCCCAGCGTCAAGAAAGCCACGGCATAGAACATGTGTGCGAGCTGTCTCATCAAATAGAATCGGGCTCTCTGGTACTCATCCGGCGGTTCGCCAAAATACTCCTGAAGATAGATCCATTCCTCTGATTCATTGGTGACGATCATGTTCGCGACCACCGCCAGGTCGGCATACCGATCATTCTGGAAAGCAGCCTCCCAGTCCACCAGCCACAGACGGTTGCCGTCGAAGAGAATATTGTCCGGCTTGAACAGGTCGTTATGACCCGGCGCCAGATCCGAATCGAGACGCGAGTAAACCGCAGCCACTTGCTGGTAGCGAGCGAGAAGTTCCTCGGTTTCGTTTTCAGGCAGAATGCTCGACGCCCGGCACTTCTGGAGGAATCCATCCAAGGCAGGTCCTTTGTTCAACAGGAACGTGCATGTGGTATTGAAGGGGGCTCCGGGAAACGACGGCAGCGCGTGCAGGGTCCGTAGCGCGGCGGGAATCCGAACCAATGCGTCCGGCGCTAGTAAAGGTACAGCCTCCACGAAATCGGTGATGGAGATCCGATCCTCGGCGCTGGCATACCTGACACGCGGCGCCAAGCCTGCATCGGCCGCCGCCTGCATGCAGGTGAAGTGACGTGTCATATCGCCGGGGCGCGTGTTGATCCGCAGCAGGTATGCAGATCCTCGCACGATAATGCGAAAGGCCCGATTCGAGCGCCGGCCGCTCGGTCAGGTCGCGGATGTCTTCGAATTCGGTCACACCGAAAGTCTCGTTCAGGCCGCGAGTCACGGCCGCGCTCTTTTCTTGCGGGATCATAAGGAAGCCTGCGGCACCATCGGTCCGGCGTTGTGGTTCCTTAGCGATATTACTCGATTTTCGGGCCGCAGACCAGTTCTAGACCTGGCTTTACTGCACCTCTATCCTGCTTGTTTTCTATGTATTAGACTTCCCGGTCGGGGGCCTGTTATTCTAAAAGCGGAGGGGTTGCTGCCTCCTCCGCGATGCCCGCCGTCGCGATTGCGCCGATGGTAGGGAATGGTTCCGGAATGGCCCTTCGGCTTCCGACGGAACGAGCATTCAGCCGAGCCGAAATCCCCCAAGTGCCGTTGCAGGAACAATTCAGACCTCAGTCAGCGGGCAGATCGGCTGCGCCCTAGATCTGTTTGCCTAAACGCTGGTACGAATTGACCGAACGGACCTCGCGACCGAGCCTCGACTTCGCGTACACGGTCCCAATCTCCGAACGGCCGATCATGCAGACAGAACCCGCGCGGTCAGCGCCGTTGGGATTGTTTTTCCAGGCGCACAGATACTCTGGCCCTTTCCCCGGCGGTTTCTGATCCGGCCTACTGCGTCTTCTTCGGCGCCGGCGCGGCCTGCGAGGCGGCGGCTGCGCCTGCCGGCGGATTGGTGAGCGGATCGGCCAGGAACTTGCGAATGATCTGCGGGGTCTCCGGAGAGGTTATGAAATTGTAGTGGCTGTAACCCGGAACGATCGCCAGCCGAGCTAGACGACGGCTGACCGCACTCGTGTTGGGTGCGGTTGGAAGCTGCGGGTCCATAAACCGAATGTTCCAGAATTAGGGCCGGGGCACTCGAATCCCGATTTCACCCATGCTTGAAGAATTGCACCGCTCGCTCGTGCTTCTCGGCGGCATCCCGGGATCGAAAGGTCCCCAGGTTCTTTCGCCGGCCCGTGCGAGCATCCTTCTTGCGGGAATACAGCCGATACTCTCCGGATTTTAGTTTGCGAATCATAGCCAAAGGTGTGACTCGCGATCCGGCGGAGGTGTTTCGTGGACGTTAACTGGAGCCGCTAGCTTTGGCGCTTCTTGACGACGTAACTCTTTCCCACCAGCGCGCGCACCCGAGCCTCCAGCCGAGTTGCCTCGGCCTTGCGTTTCATCTTCTTTAGCAGGTCGGCATAGTCCATGGCCGTGTCGGCCAGCAGGTCGAGATTCTCGTTCCCTCCCGAAACGGGACGCCGCGCGGTAAGAACGCCGCGTTTGTCCAAAATCGCGAGTGAAAGCCGATACAGCGGTTCGGCTTCGAAGAAGTCATCGCGGGACGTATAAATCGATGCCAGCGTGTTCAGACTGGTCACCGTCTCGCTTTCCCGCGTGGTGAGGACCTGTTTCACAAGCGGCTCGGCATCCACCGTGCGATCGAGCGCGGCATAAACTTCGGCCAGCTTCTGGTAATGATCGGTCAACCCCGCATTCTCCGACCCCATGGCCTTCATCCAAATGAACAGCGACCGCTCGTAGACCCGCGCGGCGTCCTCAAATCGCTTCTGGTCGGCGTAAAACGCTCCCAGGCGATCCAGGTTCTTGGCGACTTCCATATGCATCGGACCCAAGCTGCCCTCGCGGATCGACAACGTCTGTCGCAGCAATGGCTCAGCCTCGGCAAACTGTTTTTGCTCCAGCGATAGAGTCGCCAGCGCATCGAGGGTAGGCAGCAACTCAGGGCTATTCGGCGAAGCGGTCTTCTCCTGGATCTTCAGGACCCGCTTATAAAGAGTTTCGGCCGCCGGCAGATTCTTACTCAGCATGTTTAGACGCGCCAGTTGACTTAGATCGGGAACCATTTCGGCGGTATCGCTACCGGCCAAGCGCTCGCGAATCGCCAGCGCGCGCTTCAGATATTTTTCCGCCTCAGGATATTTGGAATCCGCTTGCAGGACCTGCGCCACGTCATCGATCTGGGGGACGAGTTTCGCGTCCTCGTCTCCATATTCGCGTTCCATGATCCGCAGCGACCGATCGAACAGCTCCGCCGTGCGGGCATATTTCATTTGAGCGAAATTCACGCGGGCCAGATCGTTGACAGCCGTGATGATTTCCGGATTTGCACGGCCGAGGGCATCCTCTGCCAGTTCGAGCCGCTTGTTATAAGTCTTCTCCGCCTCGGCATAGCGACCCTGGGAAGAGTAAAAATCACCCAGCTCCCGATACGCCTGCGCCACCCGTGGATCGACCGGCTTCCACTGCGCCGACTCAGTGACCGCCGCCAGCAGGGCCTTTTCTTTCAATGAGTTGGAGGCTTGAGCTGAGATCGACGCTTGCGATAAAGACGCCTGCGGCTTGTCGGGACTCTGCCCCCACAACGCGCAACTCAATACCAGAGTGAGGCCCACGGGCGAGACAGGTCGTTGAATCTCCATATCGCCCTAACCATCGACAGAATCCGCCTAAACTTGTAGTGCGTCTCGCAGTCCCTAATGTATGCTGAGCCAAGCTTTCATCGTTCGCGAGACCAAATCAGACGCGTCTTGCTGCACCCAATGACTCGCGCTTGGAATAGTCACGAGCGTCAGGTCTTTATCCAGCCAGTCCCAGGTGTTGTTTAGTCCGCCCGAAAGTAGCGCTGTATCTTTCAAGCCGTGGAACATCAACACCGGCGCTTGGACCTTTACCACCGGAGAGGTATCTCCGGTATATGGCTCACGGGGATAGTTGGCTTTGTAATAATTCAGCATCGCATCGAAATCGGATCGCTGGAACGCCTCGACATACTTGGCCTTCACTTCAGGATCGCTGATGCGGCGCGCCAACCCTTCGGCGGTTAGCTTCGACGCCGCATCCGGCTGCTGAAAATTTCGCGCATACTGGCTGTTCTTTTGTTGCTGCGGATTGTGCGCCAGCTCGCGCATTAATCCGCGGGGATGCGGAAGATTCAGGATGATCAGCTTGTCAGTCATCTGCGGATTCGCCAGCGCGAAATTCCATGCGACCATTCCGCCCCAGTCGTGCCCCACCACGATGGCCTTGTCGCGCCCCAGCGACTTGATCACCGCCGCCACATCCGCTACCAGGAAGTGTATGTCATAGTTCTCGACACCCTTCGGCTTGTCGCTCAGGTTGTAGCCGCGTTGGTCGATGGCCACGCACTGGTAGTTATCCGATAAAGCCTCCATTTGGTCGCGCCAGGTATACCAAAAGTCTGGAAAGCCGTGAATCATCACGATCAGCGGGCCGGTCCCCAGACTGGCGTAGTGAATCTTGACACCATTCGAATCGGCATAGCCATGCTTGACGCGAGCGTCGAGGCCGGCGCCGCGCGAAGCGACCACCAAAAGGAGGGATAACCACATACATCGCATGCGGCTAGTATACTCCGCCGGCCCCAATCAGTCCGAACCAATCGGAGATTTTTGCCCAATCTCCACTACTTCCATCAATGACCGCTGTTTTGATATCGCTGTGGGCTGCAGTCGACACCTTCGTCGCCGCCTGCCTGTTACCCGCCGCACTCGCGATCCTGGCCAGCGGGTTGGATGACCTCGTCCTCAACGCCATCTGCCTATGGGTTTGGCTGCTCCGGAGAGGCTTTCGTGCCGGCGGGTCCCAGAGAATTCGGCTCGCGGAGAACGAAAAAGCGATCGCCATTTTTGTGCCCTTGTGGAACGAATTTTCGGTCATCAGCGGCATGGTGGAGCACAACGTCGCCGCCATCGACTACGACAACTACCACTTCTTCATCGGGGCGTACCCCAATGTCGAACCTACGCTCGACGCCGTTCGCGACTTGGAGACACGCTTTCCACACGTTCATCTGGCTGTATGCCCGCACGACGGCCCCACCTCTAAGGCCGATTGCCTCAACTGGATCTATCAGCGCATGCTGCTTTTTGAAGAGCACAACGGTATTCAATTTGATATCGCCGTCACGCATGACGCCGAAGACCTGATTCATCCCGGCGCTTTCGAACAGATTAATTCCTACGCCGATCGTTTCGAGATGATTCAGATACCAGTGCTGCCCCTGTCGATGCCCTTCCGGAAATTCGTCCACGGGATCTACTGCGACGAGTTTGCCGAGTGGCAGATGAAAGATATGCCGGCCCGTCAGCTCATGGGCAGTTTCGTTCCGTCCAACGGCGTCGGAACGGGCTTCACGCGGCAGGCGCTTGAGAAACTCGCGACCACCGAACACAACCTGATCTTCGAGCCGGCCTGCCTCACCGAAGACTACGAGAACGGCTTGCGGCTGCATAAGCTCGGTTGTCCCCAGGTCTTTGTTCCCTTGTCGCGAGCCAGCGGAGACATCATCGCTACTCGCGAATTCTTTCCACACACCGTGCGATCCGCCATTCGCCAGCGCACTCGCTGGATGATGGGCATTGGGCTGCAAAGCTGGGAGCGGCACGGCTGGCGCGGCACTTTCGCCGAAGTCTACTGGTTTTGGCGCGACCGCAAAGGACTGTTCGGTAATCCGGTCAGCCTGTTCACGAATTTTCTGTTTGTCTACGGCCTGCTCTCCTGGCTTGCCGCCAGAGTCGCCGGCTTGCCGTGGGGAGTGGCGCAACATGCGCTCCACACCAACTTTCTTCTAATCACGCTGATCATGCAGATCGTTCAAACCAGCATTCGAATGGTTTGTACCGGCCGGCTCTATGGCATCCTCTTCGCCTTGGGCGTTCCTTTGCGAGCACTCTGCGCCAACTGGATTAACACCATCGCTACGCTGCGTGCCATCTCCGGGTATCTGCGCGCGCGGATTCGCCATGAACCCTTGGTCTGGCTCAAGACCGAACATGCCTATCCATCGCGCAACGCGCTGATGGAACACAAAAGAAAGCTCGGCGAAATCCTGGTCGGCTCCGCATATTTGGACCAAAACGATTTAAGCAATGCGTTGGCTGTGCAACCTGCCGGCCTCCGCATCGGCGAGTTCCTGGTCAAGCTGGGGAAGATCTCTCACGACGATCTTTACGAAGCTTTGAGTCTACAGCAAAGCCTGCCCGTTGGGCGCTTGGATCCGCTGGACATCAGCACCAAGGTCGCGCGCGCCTTGCCCCGGCACTTGGTTCGCGACTGGCGAGTGCTTCCATTCCGGATCGCCGCCGGAAGTATGTTTCTTGCGAGTCCCGATATACCGACCGACGAGCTGAGCCGGACCGTCAGTGGGTTCACCCGCCTCGCGCTCCGCTTTCACCTGGTGACACCATCCAATTTTCAGGAACTGGCCGATAGCCTTCTGTAGCGTACGTCCCGCGTGCCGCGTGGCCAGGGACTTCCTCGACGGCCCTTCTTATCGCGGGACAAGGTCACCGTCCCGGATGCCCGGCGTCAACACACCTGCGAACCCAGTGTAGTTAGCCTATGTGGACTCTTTTCCGGAGTGTTCAGTATGGCGCTGTGGTTGGTCATCACTGAGGGCATGCGGCCCGCGTTGCTTGGCTTGGCGCTCGGCTTGGTCGCGACCTTCCCACTCGCACGAGTGTTGCGCAGCCTCCTCTTTCCAAGTAGCGCCTGCCGACCCAGTCACGTTCTTCGGCGTTCCTATTCTGTTCGCCTGCATCGCGCTGGCCGCTTGCGTAATCCCGCCTCGTAGTGCAATCCGTTTGGACCCAGCCAAGTCGCTAGTCAATAACTAATAACCAGTAACTAATAACCATGGACATATACCAATCGATTCAGCGAACGAATTGCGAATAATTTGTAAAGCATACATTAATTCGGTTGTCTTTCTTGATGCCCATGTTATGATTCGCACAGACTGTGCAACGTAATCAGCATAGTCATCAAGGAGGTTCGGAAGATGTCTGTAAAACGAACTGTTGCATTGCAGGGCAGCGAGCGAAGACCCATGCCCGGCGCAATCAAACAAGGCCCGGTCTCTGGAGACGAGCCTATCGAAGTAACGATTACATTGAAAGCTCCCGCCGATCTGGCGGCTAAGGTAAAAGAAATCAGCGAGCAACCGCTCGCGGAACGAAAGTATCTTTCTCGCGATGAGTTTCAAAAAACTTACGGTCAAAGCGAAGTCAATATGGCGCAGGTGGAGAAATTCGCGCGCGATCACAATTTGACCGTTAAGAACAAAAATCCAGAAGAACACACGGTCAAACTCGTAGGAACGGCCCGAGACATGAGTCAGGCCTTTGGTGTGTTTCTGGAACGTTATACACACGAGGGCGTTAGTTTCCGCGGCAGAACCGGCTCGGTCCAAATTCCCGAAGATCTGAGCAACATAATCCTAAGCGTCGATGGCTTGGACGAGCGCCCGGTCGCCAAGCCCAAGTTCCGGCACGCCCCGGCCGTATCGCCGCATGCCTCTCCCAATATCACCTATACGCCGCAACAGATCGCCCAATTGTACAGCTTTCCGACTGGTCCGAACACCGATGGGAACGGCCAATGCATAGCGATCATCGAATTAGGAGGCGGATTCCGCCAAAATGATTTGAATCAATACTTCGGCGCGAATGGGCCAGTAGTTACTGCTGTCGCCGTCGACAAGGGCCTCAACGCGCCCACTGGCGATCCCAATGGTCCCGATGGAGAAGTGATGCTGGACATCGAGGTGGCTGGATCCATCGCCCCCAAGTCTCAGATCGTGGTCTATTTCACTCCCAACACCAATAAGGGCTTCATCGACGCGATCAACGCCGCGGTGCACGACAAAATTCGCAAGCCTTCCGTGATCTCCATCAGTTGGGGTGGTCCGGAAGACGGCGGCGGATTTACGACCACCGCGCTGCAGTCTTTTCACCAGTCCTTTCAGGCGGCGGCTCTCATGGGCGTGACTGTGCTTGCCGCCGCGGGCGATAACGGATCGTCTGACGGCCTGACCGGCGATCACGTCGATTTCCCGGCTTCTGACGATCTGGTCACCGGCTGTGGTGGCACGCGCCTGGTCTCTACCAACAAAACGACCATTACATCCGAAACTGTCTGGAACGATGGCGCGAATGGCGGCGCCACCGGCGGCGGCGTGAGCAAGGTGATCCCGGTCCCGGCTTATCAGCAAGGGCTGCAGTCGACCAGGTCAAATGGAACCAAGGCCGCGCTCACTGGCCGAGGAGTTCCTGATATTGCGGGCAATGCGGACCCCGACACCGGATACAGCGTGCTGGTGGATGGCCAGACCTTCCCGATCGGCGGAACCAGCGCGGTTGCGCCTTTGATGGCTGGACTGGTCGCGCTTCTGAACCAGAAGCTCAGCAAACCCGTCGGGCCGCTGAATCCCACTCTGTACAGTCTGCAGAAGAGTGGAAAGAATGTTTGCCGCGACATCACAGAGGGTAACAACGGCGACTTCTCCGCAACCCCCAATTGGGACGCTTGCACCGGTTTGGGCGTGCTCAACGGAACGGCTTTGTTGGGCGCGCTGCAGGGCAAGACGGCCAAGGGCGCTTAGCGTGGGGCAGGCGCGACCTGCCCACCTCACCGGTCCAGCTTCGCGGCCCCGAAGAATTCGATCGGCTTAAGAGCCACGATCTTCCAGTGCTTTTTTTCCCTTCGCAACTCGCAATGGACCACTTCCCGGCGGCGCACTACTGGACCGTCGGGAAGCACACTCTTGATTTCGAGATACCAATCGAGATCCACCGTACGCTTGGTATCGTCGCCTTCGTCTGAGAGCGGCTCGATCGACGACGTCACATCGGCTTGACGCACCATGGCAGTGACCCCGGTTCTCAGGTTGCCGTAATCCGGCATTTCTTTATCGAATGCATCCATGAATTGCGGGATGTTGATCTCGCTTAAGGCCGCGGCCATGGACGTGAACAGATCGATAACGTCATCGTGCGTATCGGCGGCCAAAGCGGCACAGGCAAGTATGCCTATGCCACAGCTAAGTGCGGTAGCTCGCATTAATTTCAATGTACTTTTCCGTGAGGTCGCAGGTCCAGAACCGCGCGCTGCCCTTGCCGCGGCCTTCTATGACCATGCGGATCAAGCAGTCCGGCGCGTCCAGCCTTTTCTTCAAATCCCCTTCTGAGAAATCCGCGGCCAGCCCACCGCGGCAAACCGCGACCTCTTGCAGATCGATATCTACTTTGGATGGATCCAGCGCTACTCCGGCGTTACCCGCCGCCGAAAGAATCCGCCCCCAGTTGGGATCCGATCCCGCGATAGCAGTCTTGACCAGCAGCGAGTTCCCAATGCTGCGCGCGATGCGCTCGGCCGCGTCATCGCCGGACGCGCCGTTGACCTCGATAGTGATCAGCTTCCGCGCGCCTTCGCCGTCGCGCACGATCTGCCGCGCCAGGTTCTCCATCACCTGGGACAAAGCTTCTTGGATTTTCGCGCGCTCCTTCTCGACCGGCTGAATACCGAACGCGCCATTCGCCAGCAGCAGCACGGCGTCATTGGTGGATGTGTCGCCGTCGACACTGATGCGATTGTAGCTTCCAGCCACGGCTTGGGTAAGCATCGAAGCCAGCGTGGCGGGTGGGATGGCCGCGTCAGTCATCACGAAACCAAGGGTAGTCGCCAGGTTGGGCTGAATCATACCCGAGCCTTTCGTCATGCCCGCGATGTGTACGACACCCTTTTTCAAGCGCACTTGTTGCTGAGCAGTCTTCATGACCGTATCGGTGGTCATCATCGCTCGGGCGACATCCTCGAAGCGCTTGGGCGCAAGCCCTTCGATTAGCTTAGGCAGCGCGTTCACGATCAGCCGTGTTTCCAGCTCGACGCCGATCACGCCGGTGGACGCCGGGAAAACTTGCTCCACCGGGACGCGCAGCTGCTTTCCAACGGCGTCGCAGCAAGCCAACGCCACTCGGTCACCAGTGCGTGTGGCGCAGTTGGCATTTCCCGCATTGATGAGCACGGCGTTGACCAGCCCGCGAGATTGAGTCAGATGAAAGCGAGCGATCCGCACCGGAGCGGCCTGCACCCGATTCTGGGTGAATACAGCGGCCGCCGACGCCGGTCTGTCGGAAACAATGAGACCTAGGTCATCCTTCTTGTCTTTGCGGATTCCGGCATAGGTCGCGGAGTATCGATAACCCAGAGGTAGCTTCATCAGTTGGGTTGCACTCCAAGGGGCCGCGCTCCCAAAGCTTCACTGTCAATCACATGATGACCATTCAGGAACGCCTCGGCCGGCATACGTTTTCGTCCTTCCATCTGCAATTCGATCACTTCGACCCCCGTCTCCGAGCCGCAGTCAATCAGGAGCCGTTTTTTGAACGGTCGCAGACGGCCGGGATGACCGGAGCCCGGTTCTTCGGCCACGCGTGCCTTCCAGATATGAAACCCCTGATCGCGGAAAAAGCTGTACGCGCCCGGCCAGGGAAGGAAACCGCGCACGCGGTTGACGATTTTTTCAGCGGGCCAGTTCCAATCGATGAGGCCGTCCTCCTTATTCAAAATCGGCGCGAGCGTGGCTTCGGCGGGATCTTGTTTCAGCGGTGTTGGATTTTCCCTGAGTGTTCGAACCAGAAGCTCAGCTCCCGCGACTGCCAGCCTCTGGCCCAGTTCCAGAGCATTCTCTTCCGGCCCGATTTCGGTGTCCCACTTCAGCAACATGTCGCCGGTGTCGAGCCCGGCATCAATCCGCATGGTGGTGACGCCGGTGCGCTTCTCTCCGTTTGCGATGGCCCACTGGATCGGCGCAGCGCCTCGATACTTGGGCAGCAAGGACGCGTGTACGTTGATAATCCCGCGCTTCGGAATATCGATGATCGATTGCGGAATGATCTGCCCGTAGCCGACCACTACCATCGCGTCCGGACTCAACTGCTTCAACTGCTCGACGATTTCGGGTCGCCGGATGCGTTCCGGTTGATGCACCGCCAGGCCGAGCCGCAGTGCGGTTTCTTTCACCGGTGGCGCGGCCACTTGTCCACCGCGTCCCTTGGGACGGTCTGGCTGCGTGAAAACCGCCGCCACCTGATGGCCCGCCGCGACGATGGCTTCGAGTGTGGGCACGGCGAAAGCTGGAGTCCCCAGGAAGATCAGGGTCACTACCGTTAACCGCCCCATTCGCCGGCCTTGGCCAGTTTCCGGACCTTGCGGCGGATCAAGTCGCGCTTCAGCGCGCTGACATGGCTGATATAGAGGCGCCCGTTCAAGTGATCGATCTCGTGATTGAAGGCTCGGGCCAGCAAATCCTCGCCCGTCATCTCGAACGTTTCGCCCTTTGCGTTCTGGGCGCGTACCGTGACTTTCTTCGGTCGCCTCACCTGTTCACGAAAGCCCGGAAGACTGAGGCAGCCTTCCTCGCCCGCTTGTGTTCCCTCTTTGTGGATGATTTCGGGATTGATGAGCACGATCTTCTGCTGCGGATCTTCGGCCACCGAAAGGTCGATAACGGCGATGCGTTTAGGGATGCCGATCTGTGGCGCCGCCAGACCTACGCCCTTGGCCGCGTAACAGGACTCGAACATGTCCTCGATGAGCTGCTGTAACTCCGGTGTATCGAATTCCTTGATGCTCTCGGCCTTTTTCTCGAGTACGGGCTCTCCGTACAGCACGATCGAATGGGTCATCAGAAGTTTTTCACCTGCTCCAAGTAGCCCTCGAAGTTGCGCCGCGTTTCATCCAGCGAATCGCCGCCAAATTTTTCCAAAAACACCTGCGCCAACACGATCGCAACCATGGCTTCGCCGATCACGCCCGCCGCCGGTGCCACACAAACATCGCTTCGCTCATAGGCGGCTAGCGCAGGCTCACGCGTGGCGATATCCACCGACTCGAGCGGGCGCCGCAAAGTGGAAATCGGCTTCAGAAATCCCCGGACCAGCACATCCTGGCCGTTAGTCATGCCGCCTTCCAGGCCCCCGGCGCGATTGGCGCCTCGAGTGAAGTGCCGCTCTTCCCGATTGTAGTGAATTGTGTCCTGGACGCGCGATCCGAAGGAAGCCGCGCCTTCAGCCGCGAATCCCACCTCCACGCCTTTCACCGCCTGCATGGAAACGATAGCTTGGGCCAAGCGTCCGTCCAGCCGTGTATCCCAGGTAATGTGAGAGCCGAGCCCGGGCGGCACGTTGTGCGCGATTACTTCGAATACTCCGCCAACTGTGTCGCCGGTGCGATAGGCCTGATCCACCACCTCTTTCATTTGCTTTTCAGTCTCCGGGTCGACGCACCCCAGCAGGACTTCGGTTTTTTCACTGAGGGTCACCAGTTCATCCCAGGCCGCCTGCCGGGCCAACCGTACTTCGCCCACCCCGATGATATGGCTGAGAATTCGAAGCTCGAATTGTTCGAGGAATGCCTTAGCCAGCGCTCCCACGGCGACACGAGCCGCGGTTTCACGCGCGCTGGCACGTTCCAGAATGTAGCGCGCATCGTGAAAATTGTATTTCAGGCTGCCGGCAAGATCGGCATGGCCAGGCCGCGGCCGCGTCAGCGGCTTGCGCTTATCCTCGGCGCCGTCGATATCTTCAACTGGCAGCGCTTCGGTCCAGTTTTTCCAGTCTTTGTTGCGGATGATGATGGCAATCGGCGATCCGATGGTTTTCGAGTGCCGCACTCCGGCGACAATTTCGACTTGATCTGTTTCGATCTTCATCCGCCCGCCGCGTCCGTAGCCTTGTTGCCGGCGCCACAGCTCGCGGTTGATGGAGTCGATGGAAACGGGAATGCCGGCCGGAAGTCCGGTAAGAGTCGCTACCAGACACTCTCCGTGAGATTCGCCGGCTGTTTCGAAGCGGAGCATGCGTTGGGGGAAATTTCATCGTAACCGAAAGCGTTCACACGAGTGTGAACGCGCGCTAGGGTGCGTACCCCACGCCGCTATGCCAGCTTCGGGACCACAAACGGCGCTCGATATTCTCGCTTGAACATCTTGTTCGCTTCCGCATCGCCCGTGCAGGAGTACGTGGCCGCGTCGAAGTGCAGCGTACGTCCCAACCGATACGAAATGTTCGCCAGGTGCACCAGCGTCGTTGAAATGGCGCCGTCCTCGATTTCCGCCGTCAGATCCTCGCGCTTGCGGCTGCGAACGGCACTGATGAAATTGGCGAAGTGATCCCCGCCTTCTTTCATCGAGGGCCCCGGCTCCTGCTCCTTGCCCATCCACGTCTTGTACCGATCGTAGCCGTCGATGGCCAGGAAGCCCTTGGAGCCGTAGAAGAGGTTGCCGATACAGTTGCTGGGAGTGCTCTTGTCGAACTCGTGGATGCCGGCTTCCAGATTGGTCATCCAGTGGCGCACCTCGAAGACCAGCATCTTCTTCTTGCCGCCCTCATTAAATTCGAAACTGGAGGTGATGGTGTTGGGGGTTTCCTGATCGTCATCGAACATGAAGTGGCCGCCCATGGCCGAGACCTTGGTGGGATACTTCACGCCCAACCCCCAGCGCGCGATGTCCATCTCGTGGATGCCCTGATTGCCGAGATCCCCGTTGCCGTAATCCCAGAACCAATGCCAGTTGTAGTGGAAGCGATTCTTGGTGAAGGCGCTTTTGGGCGCCGGGCCCAGCCACAGATCGTAATCGACGCCTGAGGGCGCCGCCTGCTCGGGCGCGCGGCCGATGGTGTCGCGCCATTTGTAGCACAGCCCCCGCGCCATATACACGTCGCCCAGGAATCCGTCACGCATCAAATTCACTGCGTCCTGGAGCGCTAACGCGCTGCGGCTTTGGCTGCCTTGCTCAACGATGCGGTCATAACGCCGTGCGGCGGCGACAATCTGCCTGGCCTCGAACATGTCGTGCGAGCAGGGCTTTTCGACGTACACGTCCTTGCCGGCCTGGCAGGCCCACACGGTTTGCAGTGTGTGCTGATGGTTGGGTGTCGCGATGGAGATGGCGTCGATGGATTTGTCCTCCAGAAGCTTCCGCAGATCGGTGAAAGCAGCGGGAGCTTTTTGCCGCTTGGACTCGACGAACTTGGAAGCCTCGCTCAGCACGGATTGATCGACGTCGCACACCGCTACCAGATCGACGTTGGGCAGCGTGGTGAAGGCGCGCAGATGCGACTTCCCGCGGCCGCGCAGGCCGACGCAAGCGATACGGATAGTATCGTTCGGACTCTTGGGCGCGGCGATGGCGGACCCCACGGCGGCCGCCGAACTCATAAGAAAATGTCGTCTGTTCATAGTGTGTTAGCGCTAACGCTACGTACCATGATACGCCAGCGGAAAGCCCTGCGGACCCTGCGCCATCGGGCCGGAATTTCAGCTCCTGGTTCTCTGTTAGAATGTGCCAAGGATGTCACAGCCCGCAGTTGAGCGCGAGCGGCCCGAAATCCCGGACAAACTCTATTTTCGAATCGGCGAAGTGAGCCGGTTGGCGGGAATTAAGCCGTACGTACTGAGGTTTTGGGAGACGGAGTTCTCCTCCCTCGGGCCGAAGAAATCCGGCAAAGGTCACCGCCTGTATCGGCGTAAGGACGTGGAGCTGGTGCTAGAAATAAAGCGCCTGCTTTATGACAAACGCTACACCATTGAGGGCGCCAGGAAGTTTCTGGAATCGCGCCCCCGCGAAGCGGCTGGGAAATCTTCGGATGGAGCCCTGAAGAAATCCAAGCGCTCGCAAGGCGATTTGTTCAACGATGCTTCCCCGGTCCTCGATCAAATCCGCAAAGAACTCACGGCCATCCTCGACATTCTAGCCTGAAATCGCCTCCGCCCTTCTAAAAGGGCTAAGCCGGCCAGCTTCTAAAATATGCCCCCTTCGAGCCGATAAGGAACTTAAGCACCCCTATGATCCGGCTTACTCGCATCAACCACGTGCCCTTAGTGTTGAACTCCGATCTGATTGAGCACGTGGAGATTACGCCCGATACGGTGATCGCCATGACCAGCGGCCAGAAGTTCATGGTGCTCGAGTCGGCTGATGAGGTGATTGAAAGAGTGATTGGGTTTCGCCGGACAATTTCCAACCTGCCAGAGAAATTGTCGACGTGCGAAGAACCGGCCTCCGCCCTGAAAGAACAGCGTTAACAGATGGCCGAGCAACCTAGGCCAGAGCAGCCCCGTGCGGATCGGGCCAACGCGAATAGATCAGGCTTCGAAAAGAGCAAGAAAGCTGGCCCCCGGCCAGACTTCGCCACCGTAGTAGGTATTCTACTGGCATTGGGCGGCATCGTCGGAGGCCTCCTGATGGAGGGCGGCAAGATCCGCGACGTCTCGCAGATTACCGCGGCTTTGATTGTGTTGGGTGGAACGCTTGGAGCCGTGATGGTGAGCACGCCCATTCGTGTGCTCAACGGAGCTTTCTTGCGACTGATCCATGTGCTGATGGACAAGACCGGATCTCCCGACGAGGCCATCGAAGAATTGATCGTGTATGCCACCAAGGCTCGCAAGAATGGCTTGGTCTCGTTGGAGAGCGAGGCGCTGGAAATCCGCGATCCATTCCTGCGAAAAGCCCTGACTCTGGCGGTGGATGGCACCGATCTTCAAGAGATTCGTAACATGATGCAGCTTGAAATCGACACCGCCGAGAATCGCGCCATGGCCGAGGCCAAGGTGTTCGAAAGCGCCGGCGGTTACTCGCCGACCATCGGAATTATCGGCGCAGTAATGGGCCTGATCCAGGTAATGAAGAACCTCGCCAACATAGAAGAAGTTGGCCGTGGTATCGCCGTAGCGTTCGTAGCCACCTTATATGGCGTCGGGCTGGCCAATATCCTGCTGCTGCCGGCAGCCACCAAGATCAAATCCCGGATCGAGTGGGAGACGGAGATGAAACAGTTGAAGCTCGAGGGCGTAGTGGCGATCGTCGAAGGATTGAACCCCAAGTTGATCCGAAGTAAGTTGGACGCCTATAAGCATGCAGACCCTGCCGGAGCGAAGTCTCAAGCCAAGGAAAGGGCGGAGAAACAGACCGCCTCCGCTCCCCTGATAGCGCCCGCTAAAGGCTGAACAATCCCAGCAATATGGCACGCAAGAAACGGGACTCGCACGTAAATCACGAGCGCTGGCTGGTGTCCTACGCGGACTTCATCACCCTCCTCTTCGCATTTTTCGTCGTTATGTTTGCCAGCTCCCAAACCGATAAAGCGAAAATGCAAGCCGTTTCCGATTCCGTGCAAAAGGCGTTGAAGGGCGAGTCTTTCAACAGCATGGTTACGGCGGTCCTGGGAGGAAGTGTAGACACCAAGGGCCAGGGTAATGCACAAATGAAAGGCCCCGGAGGAGTTAAGAAAGACTTAAAGACCGCGGAGGTGAAGCGGGATCGGCAGATCGCGGAATTGCTGCCGTCGCTCAAGATCCTCAACCAGGAGCTGGGAAGCGAGGTTCGCGCCGGAAAGCTGAAGATCAGCATGGGCGCACGCGGGCTGATCATCAGCTTCACGCAAGCAGCGCTATTTCCTTCCGGGGAGGACGAGATCGCAAAGGATTTTTATCCGAGCATCCAAAAGATCGCCACCGCTATCAAGCAGGTTCCCAATCCAGTGCGGCTGGAAGGCCATACCGACTCCGTGCCGATCCACAATTCCCGTTTCAAGAGCAATTGGGATTTGTCGGCGGCCCGCAGCATCGCGCTGCTGGAACTGTTCGTCAGTTCCGGCTTGCCCGGCGACCGGCTTTCCATCGCCGGATATGCCGACACCGCCCCCGTGGACAACAACGATACCGAAGAAGGGCGGCAAAGGAACCGCCGCGTCGATATGGTGATCCTCAATGAAACGGGTGTGAAAGGAGAGCCGGAACGGATGTCGCCCCTGGCGCAGCAGGCCGAAGCCATTAAGCAGGAGGCACAAAGCAGTAAGCAGGAGCCGTCGGAGACGAAGCGCTAGGCCTCGCCCTTCTCCGCCAACTGTTGCAGAATCTGTTGCGCGGCCCGTTGCCCGGCGCTCTTCTTGGACAAACCCTCTGCCCGGCCGATCCACTCCCGTCCAACCCGCACTTCCACCACAAACGTCTTGGCGTGCTCGGGCCCCCGCTCCTCGATAGTCAGGTAGCGCGGCTGCGGAAGTTTCCGTGATTGTGCCATCTCCTGCAGGGCGCTCTTATAATCGGTGCCCTCCAGCCCCTCGTCCAGGGGATCGCTTTCGCCGATCACATGCCGGACGACAAAGTTGCGCGCCGCCTGAATGCCGGCATCCAGATATAGGGCAGCAATCAAAGCCTCCAGCGCATTGGCGAGCAGGGCCTTTTTTTCCCTTCCGCCACTCATCTCCTCGCCCCGCCCAAGCAGCAAGTGATGTCCCAGCCGGAAGCCTGCCGCTACCTGGTGAAGATGGGACGCGCTCACTAGGTGAGCCTTCATTTTGGACAGCCGGCCTTCCGGATAATTGGGATGCCGCGCCACCAGAGCCTCGCTTGCCAGAAAGCCGAGAATCGCATCGCCCAAAAATTCGAGTTGCTCGTTGTCGGAGGGCGCCTCGGCATTTTTTTCGTATACGCGCGACTTGTGCGTAAGCGCCCGCTCCAATAGCTCACGATCTTCGAAACGATGTCCGAGGATCTCCTCCAGTACTGCAATCTCGGCCGTGACAGGCTCGTGAAAATGATGGGCGCCTGGCGTTGCTCTAAGAATTGGTTTTGCTCTAAGGATTAGAAACCTCCCGGAGGCTTGGCTCCCCCGGCCTTGCGTTTTGCCGTTTCGTCCTTCTTCGCTTGAGCGATGGACTTGACCTGCGGGCTGGCATTTGGCGTGGCTATGGCCTTGTCGAATGCATCATTCGCTTCGTCTAGCTTGTTGGCATCGAGGTAAGACTGTCCGAGACGAAGCCAAGTGGCCGGATCCGGCGTGGCGGCCACGGCTAGCGCCTGTTTATAATCCGTGATGGACTCGTCGTATTTCTTACGCAGCGATGCGGCCATACCCATGGCAATGTACGCTTCGGCCTGCAGGTTCTTCCTCTCGCCCTCCCATTGCGCGTCCGGGATAGTGGCGTTCGGCTTGGGAGCGGTGGGTGCGGCGTCCAGGGCTGCCTTAGCCCACTTGTCCACCTTGGTTAGTTTCTCTTCTTTGTCGAGATCGAACTCGCGCGTGTGACGGGCGGTTTCGCTGGCCAGGGCGTCAGAGCAAAAGCATTCTTCGGATCCGCCTCAAGCAGCCTTTCGGCGTAAAACACGGTCTGAGCGAAGTCGCCCTTTTGCTCCTCGATCTGCATGGCCATCTGGAGAAGAGGGTTCTTGAATTCGGTGTCAACGTAGGTAGTCAATACATTCTCGATGGCTTTGATTTGTTCGTCGGGGGTCTTGGCGGCCTGTACGGCCTGTATAGCCGCAATCTCACCTTTAGATTTTGGTTTCTGCGCCCACAGGGAAGACAGGCCCAATACCAGAATTCCGCCCGCCAGCGCCCAAACTTTTCTGAATCTTTTCATGTCTGCTCCTATTGTGATGAAGGTCATTGCCGCGTTTTTCACGGCGCACTACTGGTCTCTATGAACACTACTGGTCTCTGTGAAATGGCTGCGCAAGTTCCTTCGTGGCTGCGCTCTTCACCGACGCCGGCGCGCCCTCGATGGCGAGCGCGGCCCGGTAGTTTTTCTCCGCCTGACCGCGATCTCCCGCGGCATCGGCTAACCGGCCCAGATAAAGATAGGCCCACGACTCGGTGTCCTTGTCCGGCGACAACTCCAGCGTTTTCTGGAACAACTTCTCGGCCAGCTCAGGATCTTTTTCGAGCGCGGCTATGCGCGCTAAACCATAATACGCCCTGGCGTGCAACGTAGTCTCGCCGGGAACCTGCAGCACCTTCAGAAAACTTTCCCGGGCGTGAGGGAGATCCCGTTTGGCGTACAACTCTTCCGCCTCTTCTAATGTTTTCGCCGTGCCGGTGATCGCAGGCGCGGGCGGAGGCGGAGCGGGCGGTGCTTTCTTCACGGCTGCGTCCCGGGAGAACTTAACCTTCTCCAGGCGCTTGTCCTCGCGATCCAGATCGATTTGCCCAACCAGGTCGAGATAATACAGCCGCAGCGATTCGTCCTGCTTCTCGTAAACCGCCAAGCCGTCGGCCATAGCCGGCGTCAAAACGAATCCTTCCCGCAGCGCTTGGTCTACCAACGCCTGGCGATCGGCCGCTCCATGCGCCAGCCTGCTTTCCACGGCTTTGATCAAACACTCCGTGGCCAACAGGACGAAATCGTCTTTGTACGCCGTCTCCAGCGCGGGCGCGGGATTCGCGAAATCGGCCAGCCCTTTCAACCGGTTCAATTGTTCGAAGTAGCGAAGCGCCAACGGGTCCAACAAGTAATGCAGATAGGCATGACGGATCTGATCGACCTGCAGTTCCGGCGAGGGCGTCACCACCACGAAATAATCGTCTTTGTAACTGCGGGTCTGAATCTGGTTGGGCGCGCCCAGCAGATCGATATAAATTTGAAATCGCCGGCCGCGGAAGCCGCTAGTGGGATTACGCACGTAAGCGTTAGCCTCGAGCAAAGCCTTGGATACCGGGGCATGATAGGCGGCAATCAACTGCTCGTACGCTGGCTGGGCTTGCTTCCACAGGCCCTCGATCTCGGCCTCCCGATAGAAATTCGCCATCAAGTGATCCAGGCCCGCCATGGGCCTGACATCCAGCGGGATCTCCTCGGGCTTCATCCGCGATTGAAAATCGGGCGGCCCATCGAGCGTCAGGGCGAACGAGATGTACTGATTCAGCTCGGCGATCTGATTCGCTTGCTTGTGCGTGGCAAAAAACTTCTTTAGCGCGTCCACCGACTCAAGATGCTTGGCCCCGATGACGCCCCGGAGCTGCTTCCTGATCGGCGAGTTGGCGTTGGAGTCCAGGTCGGCGTCATAGCCGGCGGCATTTATGGCGGCCAGCACCGTGAACAGCGCCGGGCTGGCGTCCAGTTGGCCATGCTGCGGCTGCGGCTGAGCCTGCGCAAGCATAGCGCCAACGACGCCAAGAAAAAGGATTGATCGAATCAAGAAAACTAGCCTGCCACCCCCATTGTAAACACGTCCAGGTCGTTTTTCCTACCACCCACCACCCACCTCCCACAACCTATTTCCCAATGCAGAAAGTCGAAAAGATCCGATTCAGAATGTCATCGGCCGTGGTCGCCCCGGTGATGGCGTCTATCGGGCGTAAAGCTGCGTATAGGTCCAAGAGCAGCATCTCGTGCGGAATGCCCAACTGCGTGGCTTTGCGGGCCTGCTCCAGCGCTTCCACGCTCTCACGCAACAATTGCTCGTGCCGCAAACTGGTGATGAATCCCGACTCCCCCTCGCGCGCAGCCGCGGGCACGATCTTCACCCGCAGCCGATCGATTCCATGGCCTGTAATCGCCGAGACAGCGACAATTTCCTCGGGAGTCTCGGCCGATTGAGGCAGATCCGACTTGTTGCCCACCAGGACGTAACGCCCTTGCCCCTTCGCGCGATCGATCAGCGCTAGGTCGCCCGTCTCGATGGGTTGCGAGAGATCGATCACCACTAGCGTAAGGTCGGCGTCGGCCATGGCTTGGTAGCTACGCTCGATGCCGAGCTTTTCCACCAGATCTTGCCCGGTGCGAATCCCCGCCGTATCGACGAAACGGATCGGGATCCCATCGATGGCCGCCATCTCAGACACCACATCGCGGGTCGTTCCGGGAATTTCCGTGACGATAGCGCGATCCTGTTCCAGCAACCGGTTAAACAAGCTGCTTTTGCCCACGTTCGGCCGTCCGACAATGGCCAGCGTGATTCCGGAATGGACCAGCTTGCCGTAGTCGAACGTGGACATCAATTCCACCAGCGCTTGTGTCACCGGATCCATCCGCCGCAGAATTTCTTCCGTCGGAGCGACGCTGATATCGTCTTCGGCGAAGTCGATGCCGGCTTCGAGCAAAGCGATCAGCTCCAATAGTTGCTCCTTGACCGGCTTGATGCGGCGCGAGACCGAGCCCTCCACCTGCTGAGCGGCCACGCGTGCCTGATATAGCGTCGTGGAATCGATCAAATCGCGGACCGCTTCGGCTTGAGCGAGATCCACTCGCCCATTCAGGAACGCTCGCAGCGAGAATTCGCCTGGCTCGGCCAATCGTGCGCCCGCCGCGCAGGCGCGCTCGATCGCGAAGCGCAGGACCACCGGGGACCCGTGGCAGGAAATTTCCACCAGATCTTCGGCGGTATACGAGCGAGGCGCGGCGAAAAACGTCGCCACCACTTCATCGATCACGTGGCCGCCATTGTCCACCAACTGGGCCAGAGCGGCCGTCCACGGCTTCCAGGCGTGGTCCGCGCGAAATCTGAGGAATGTGTCGGCGATCGCACGCGCCTGGTCGCCGGAAAGCCGCACGATGCCGAGCCCGGACCGTCCCGGCGGAGTCGAAATCGCAACGATGGTATCTCGAACCTGCAGCGTGCTGCCTTTTGCTTACTGCCTTCCGCGTTCGGCTTCCTACCTGCCGCGGTCTCTCCCGCCACGCCGCGGAGGGCCCGACCTTCTTCCCTGCGGACCACCTGGCCCATCGCGTCGAGGCGGAGGCGGATGTGGCGGTCGGATCGGCTCCGGCAAAGGCATTCCGATTGGCAAAACCACCACTTGGCGGAACGGTCCGGTGCCCGTGCTTTCGCTGCGGATGGCGGTCTCGTTGCGCAGGCAGAGGTGAATGATGCGGCGCTCGCGGCTGCTCATGGGGTTGAAGTGGAAGGGGCGTTGAGTCTGCTTCACCCTCTCGGCGGCGGTCGCGGCGCTCAGCCGCAATTCTTCAATACGCATCAGCCGGTAATCATTGGCGTCGAAGCACAGCCGCGAGTGATCCTCGGGTGGCATGCGCAGGGCTTCCATGGTCAGAAATTCGAGCGCCAGCAGTACCTCGGCTTTATTCGATAGCAAGAGCTCCACTTCGGGGCCCGAGAATTTCACCACCACATCGGGATCCTCGAGATCGGGGTGCGTATGCACGCCCTCCAGGACTTCGTACTCCACGTCCATGTCCATGTCGTCCAGCGCGATGTCGAGAAATTCTTCGATGCGCGGACCGGTCGAGGAGACCGTGTATTTGTGTTCGCCCACTGGCCTTATACCCGGGCTTTTTTCTTGGGTGGTGCGATCTTGGGCGCCGGGGCCGGCGGTGGTGGCATGGTCCGATTGACTATCCATTGCTGCAATATTCCCACTAAATTGCTGGTCATCCAGTATAACACCAGACCACTAGAGATATTGTAGAAAAAGAAGCCCATCATCAACGGCATGAACTTCATCACCTTGGCCTGCTGCGGATCGACTCCCGGAGTGGGCGTGATCTGTTGCGAAATGAACTGCGAGATCACCATCACGATCGGAAGAATGTGGATAGGGAGCATCTCCGGCTGCGACAGGTCGGTCACCCACAGCCAATGCGCGCCGCGCAACTCAATGGTGACGTTGAGAACCTTGTAGAACGCATACAGGATCGGGATCTGAATCACCATCGGCAGGCAGCCGCTCATGGGATTGGCGCCTGCGGTTTTGTAGAGATCCATGATCTCCTGATTCTGTTGCGCCTTTTTTGGATCGCGCAGGCTCAGGCCCTTGTACTTCGCGTTGATGGCGGCGATCTGCGGCTGCAGCGACTGCATTTTGCGCTGCGATTTCATGCCGGCGAAGCGCAGCGGCAGAAGGACCAGATTAATAATGATGGTGATCAGTACGATCGACCAGCCGTAATTGTGCACCAGGTTGTCGTTGAGCCAGTGCAGCGCCAGAAAGATTGGCTTGGCGATCACTCCAAACCATCCCCAGTCGATGAGCTGCTCCAGCTTCGGATCCACTTTACGCAGTAGATCGATATCCTTCGGCCCGACAAAAGCCATCACCCGATTGACGGTGTCTCCGCCCACCTCGACGCCGGCGTGCATCTCTTCCTTGCCGTTCGCAGCGGGGACATCATCCTTGATCGCCACCACGGTGGTCGAAGTATTATCTCTCGGCAGGATAACGAAGGCGAAGAACCGGTCGTCTAAGCCGGCGAACGAGAAATTTCCGGTCACCGATGAAGGGCCATCCTTTACCGACTTGGCATCTCGGGTGATCAGCTTGCCCTGGCTGAGGTCGTAATTGACCACATGCTGTTCGGCGATCCTGTTCAACGACGTTGGGTCGCCAAACCCCCCGCGCCACTGGATCAAGTGGTCGACCGGGACGCCGTTCTGTGAAACTTCCGTCGCAATTTGCGAAAGATAACCGTCCTTGGTGAATTGGAACGTTTTCTTCGCGTGATTCTTTCCATCCGAAAACTCGTACTCGATCCCCAGGCCGCCGGGTGAAGGTTTGGCGGCATAGAGTCCGTAATTGAGCACGTCCGCGGCTTGGCTGTCCTTGAGTGAGAGCGAGAAAGGCGCCGGAACTTTGGCGAAACTTGCCTGGTTCACCAGTTCGAGCGGTTTGCCGGCATGATCCAGGTACTTCTTGAACACCCAGCTATGGACTACTGCGCCTCGATTGGAGAATTTGATGCGATAGATGTCGGTGTCTACCGTGAATTCTCTCTCGGCTGTGTCCTGGATCTGACCTGGAACAGGTTGGGAAGCGGTCGCGGGACGCGCCGGAATTGCTTCCGCCTTCTTTTCAGCTTGCGGAGTTTGCTTGCCGGCCGCTGGGACGGGCTGTTTGGGCGGCGCAGGCGGTGCTTTATAAATGTACGGCGTCAGGAACAACACCAGGCCCATGAGCAGGAACGCTAGCAAGAGCCTGGTTTCCATGGACAGCTCTTTCTTGCCCTGTTGGCCCGGTTGGATCGGATTATTAGGCGTAGAGGCCATGGTGCGAAAGTTCGCTAGCGAACCGGATCAAAACCACCTTCACGAAACGGATGACAGCGGAGTAAACGCAGCGTGCCCATCCAAACGCCACGCCCTACGCCATACTTGTCCACCGCTTCGACCATGTATTCCGAGCAGGTGGGACGATAACGGCAAGCCGAAGGAAGCCAGGGCGACAGGAACCGCTTGTAGAAACCCAATGTGGCGATTACCACTTTCCGCATTGCGTCACCAGCCGATCCACCTCGCGTCGAAGCTCCTCTACCGGCGCCTTCAAAGCCGCGCGCCGGGGGTTGATCACGATGTCCCAATGCGCTGCGACCTCGTGCAAACGAACCCGAAGCGCTTCTCGCAACCGCCTCTTCGCCCGGTTTCGCATCACAGCCTTTCCGAAGGCGCGTGGCACCGTGAAGCCCAGCCTCGGCCCCTCCTCTTCGCCCCGCGGAACTCGCAGGCAAAATGCCGCAAAATAAGGGCCCGCAATCCGGCTCCCTTCATTGTACGCTTTGCGGAAATCAGAAGTTCGCAGAATCCGAGCACTCTTCGGAAAACCGAAGCTAGTCGGCAGAGCGAACAGCTCTCTCGTCGCTCACCGTGAGTTTATGGCGGCCTTTAGCGCGGCGCCGTGCCAGCACCGCCCGTCCATCTTTGGTACTCATGCGTACCCGAAACCCGTGCGTTTTTGCCCGTTTGCGATTGTTTGGTTGAAATGTACGTTTTGGCATCTGATTTCCTAGGACCGGGGCAAGCGACCCGAATCGTCAAAATCTAAACTTCAGTATAGCAGGGCATCGGACCAAGCGCTCTCTTTGGTAGTGGTACAGTTTGAACCTACGCGGCAAGATAGTGGTGGCCGCTGCCGTGATTTCTGGAGGCAAGATGAAGGCATCTACCTTTTATCGAGTCGCTGCTGTCCTTCTGCTGCTTTTCGCCCTAGGACATACACTCGGCTTTAGCCAGTCTGATCCCAATTGGGGAGTTGATGCCCTTCTTGGCTCAATGCGGTCTATTCACTTTGACGTGCAGGGGTTCAACCGCACCTATTGGGACCTCTTTTTGGCGGCCGGATTCTCTGTCGGCGTGTTTTATCTATTCGCGGCGATATTGGCATGGCAGCTAGGTGGCCTTCCGGCAGCGACTTTGGCGCTCATGCGCGGCACTGC
>Ga0073928_10000876_pt1 | contig 62964 bp, 60 predicted proteins | sample PaiPotPPA55metaG_FD_76969 | JGI IMG/M metagenome (GOLD analysis project Ga0073928, IMG submission 76969) | Iron sulfur acid spring bacterial and archeal communities from Banff, Canada, to study Microbial Dark Matter (Phase II) - Paint Pots PPA... ... | reverse complement strand
TTGATAGCCGGGGTGAAAATCACAGCCTATAATCTTCATGGCTCGGCTCCTTTTCCCGAGCTTTGGTCGCTCTTCACGCCCAACTCTACAGGGTCCAAGGAGCCGACGCCGTCATGAAATCAAATCAGCGCCATTAAACGTGGCGCCGAACAGAGCTTTGAATTCTTTTTTCCCGATGCCGTTTCAAAAGCATGCACGGATCACGCTAACGAATGAAGGCTCGAAGGAAGTTGCCTCTTTTTATTTCAATATCGACTATCGTGCATACCCACGGCCTTTGCCGGGCGATCTGCTCTACTTTCACGCGCAATATCGGCAAGCGTCGCCGAACCATGGCTGGACGAATCAGTGGCAATCGAACGGCGACAAGATCGTGGAAGACAAAAAGAATCCGAACGGAGCGGATAATTACGTTTGGATGGAAGCGAAGGGGCGCGGCCATTTTGTGGGCGTAACGATGTCTCTGTTGCAGAACCAGGACGGATGGTGGGGCGAGGGCGACGATATGTTTTTTATTGACGGCGAACAGGTGCCGTCGATTATTGGAACGGGGTCGGAAGATTATTTTCTGGGAGCTTTCGACTTTGGCGATCGGGCATTTTCTTACGCACAATTTGGCGCGCCGTTGAAGGGCGAAGAACGCGCCGGCGGCCGTTCATCGGTCTATCGGTTCCACTTGGACTCGCCGATCACATTTACAAAATCGCTTAAGGCCACGATCGAGCATGGACACGCAAACGTGCGATCGGACAATTATTTTTCCGTCGCATATTGGTACCAGACCGAGCCTCATTTCGCTTTTCCGACCTTGCCCCCCCTGCAAGACCGCCTGCCGCGGTTACACCCTGTCGGTGGCCCGGGAAACGAGAACAAATAGAGACGCCCTGCGAAAAAAACGCGCGAGCAGCGCTCGGTGGTGGCTCAGGTTCCAATTTGCGCATCAATGAGGACTCAGCAAGTCGCGAGAGATATACTTTCTTCGCCACGAGTGACCAGGGAGGTGCCAAGTGGTTCACTGGCCTTTTCGTCCCCTTCTCTTGCTGCCGCTTCTGATTTTCGCTCCCGTTTCCGAGGTACACGCTGTTCCTAGGCTCAATAAGGCGGGCCGACAGCCGGCTCTGAGGCGCCTCTTGCAGGCGCCAGCGGCTACAACATACCCAAATACGGAAGAGGGGCTGCGACAGCTTTTGCAAGACGTGTGCGCCGCAGCAAAGAGTGGCGATGAAAAGAAGGTCGCCGAGTTTGTAAAGGAGATGGAGATTCCGAACTATGAGATTTGGTTTACCACAACCTTTGGACAAGACAGAGGCGAAAGCTGGGCGGAGCCCTATGGGGCAAAGATGGCGAAGAATAATCTGGCAATAGAGGAAGTTTTTGGCCGAATGGCGAAGGAAAATGGCGAGTTCATCGTACACAAATTGAACGAGAAGGAGATGTACGGCGCTCAAACTCCGTCCATAGATATCTACTTTGCTGACTGGAAAGCAGCAAGCCTACCAATCGACTCAAAGGGTGAGCCTATCGGCCGCTTCATATTCATCGACAGGAACTTTCGGTGGGACAGCACAAGCTGGTTTCCTTCGAGCCGACTCTGGTTCCCTAATGGAAAGAAGACAATCACTGGCAAGCTGGTACCATCGAAACTAGTCAAGAAGGTCGATCCCGTTTATCCGCCTGAAGCCGCATCTCAGCACACTAGCGGAACCGTTCGGGTCTACTTCGTTATCGGCGCTGATGGCGCCGTCTACAATGCACATGCTCTCTCCGGAGAAGGCCTTTCGAGTGATCCAATCCTAGGGAGGGCCGCTGAGCAGGCTGTTCTTCAGTGGCGCTATCAGCCTGCAACTCTGAACGGTAAGCCTGTTCAAGTGAACGCCGTCACGGTCGATATTGTTTTCTCTCCTCAAAGCTGAGCGTGAGCCACCGTCAAGTCCGGATAAGGCCGACCGGAAACTGACCTACCACCGGGCTCTGGCGTCACCGTCGGCCGACACTCGGCATGTTACAATTAAGGATTGCGATTGCCGCAAAGTCATTGCTTATGACTAAGGTGGGATTTATCAGCCTGGGATGCCCGAAGAACCTTGTGGATAGCGAGGTGATGATGGGCATTCTTGCGCGCGAAGGGTATGAGCTGACGCCCCGCGCGGATGAGGCGGAAGTGCTGGTGGTAAACACGTGCAGCTTTATTGAGGCGGCGCAAAAGGAGTCTGTGGACGCCATTTTGGAGATGGCGGAGCACAAGAAATTTGGCGCGGCGAAGAAACTGATTGTTGCGGGATGCCTGGTGGAACGCTTTCGGGAGCAGATTCTGGAGCAAGTGCCGGAAGTGGATGCGGTGGTGGGCACCGGTGAAGTCGAACGCATTATCGAAGCTGTCGAAGGCGATCTGCGCATGCTGCCGGCGCAGCCTCCCGCGTTTCTCTATCACGACCTAACCCCGCGCGTTGTGACCACGCCGCGGCACGCTGCCTACATCAAAATCGCGGAAGGCTGCGACCATCCCTGCACGTTCTGCATCATTCCGCAGCTTCGCGGGAAATTCCGCAGCCGGCGCTTTGAGTCTGTGATGCGCGAGGCGGAAAATCTGACGGCTGCCGGCGCCCGCGAGATCACGTTGATCGGGCAGGACACTACTTCTTACGGCGAAGATTTTGGTTTGCGCGACGGACTGGCACAACTGCTTGCAAAGTTGTCGCAAGTGGAGGATTTGCTGTGGGTGCGATTCTTGTATGCGTATCCGAATCGCGTGACGCAGAAACTGCTGGATACGCTTGCCGAATATCCGCGGCTCGCGAAATATATGGATATGCCGCTGCAACACGCCAGCCGCAACGTACTGGCGCGCATGAAGCGCGGCTCGCACGGCGATGCATTCCTGAAGCTGCTGGAGCGCATTCGCGTCTCTATTCCGGGAGTTTCGCTGCGGACTTCCTTTATTGTGGGCTTCCCCGGCGAGACCGAAAGGGATTTCGACGAACTGTGCGATTTTGTGCGCGCGGCCAATATCGATTGGATGGGCGTCTTCGAATATTCGGACGTGGACAATGCCGGCAGCTACGCGCTGGACGAAAAAGTAGACGCGGAAACGACCACGGATCGCCGCAACCGGTTGATGGCCATTCAAAAGAAGATTTCACGCGAGAAGCTGAGAGCTTTCAGGGGGCGCACGGGGACAGCACTCGTCGAGGGTCCCTCCAAAGAAAATCCGCTGGTCTGGGAAGCGCGTTTGGAAGGTATGGCGCCGGATATCGACGGGAAGCTCTATCTGACCGACATCGAATTGCCAAGCGGGCAGGCCGCCGAAATGGGAGACGTGGCACGCGTGGAAATCACAAAGACCGACGCTTATGATTTGATCGGGCGGGTAGTAGAAATTCTGCCGAGTCCTGCGCCGCGGAATGCGCTTATAGCTTCAAGCGTGCCTCCCGCCGAAACGCTGACCCGCATCGCCACGGGCGCGCCGCTGCGAATCCTCAGCTAGGCTATACTGGCCGCTGCAGAGAGATGTATCTCTGCAAATTCTGTGCCCTCCGCGCGAGAAATCCCGTCTAACGCAGAGGAGTAAAAATCCTAAAAGAAGTAGAGAAATGCAACACCGCTGTCCGATTTGCAAAAAACCGACGAACTCCGAGGTTCACAGCGAATTTCCGTTTTGCAGCGAACGCTGCAAGCTACAGGACCTGGGTAATTGGGCGTCCGAGAAATATGTCGTTTCCGAGCCCATTTTCAGCGAAGATGACGACGAGCCAGACGATTCACCCGAGCCGGATGACATCAAACACTGACGCATCGCCCAGCCCTGCGCCACCGCCAAAGAAGCCGCGACTGGCCTACGCCATCGCTACGGCACTGGGCACAGGATATTTGCGGCCGTCGCCGGGGACGTACGGGTCGCTGGTGGGCATGGCCACGATTGTGGTGTCCGCCATTTTCTTCCTGCACCCCGTTTCGGTGAGCGACTGGTTCTCGAAGCACCCGCTTTCCGAGGCGATGTTTGCGGATAAACATTTCCTTGTGTGGGGCAGCGACATTTACGATAGCGCGCTGGCGCTGCCGCTGTTTTGCGCGTTGCTGCTGCTGATCGTTCTGGCGGCGGTGGGCGTGTGGAGCAGCGCTCGCGTGGTGGAATACTCCGGGGAGAAGGATCCGCAGTACATCGTGATCGATGAAGTGGCTGGGCAACACCTCACGCTGCTGCTTCCCCTGATTCCGATCGCGCTGCCGCACCTCTCGCAGCATTTTGATTTTTCCGGTTACGCCATTTTCGCTGCGTTGAGCCTGGTCAATTGGAAATACCTGCTGCTGGGCTTTATACTTTTCCGGGTGTTCGACATCTGGAAGCCTTTTCCGGCGCGGCGATTGGAACATCTTCCGCACGGATGGGGCGTAATGGCTGATGACTGGATGGCGGGCGTCTACGCTGCAATTCTTCTACGCCTCGCGTTACACTTTAATCTTGTATGAAATTCGGTTTCGGTTCTACCGCGGAAAAAAACGGGTTTCCCCGCATCGATAGAGTCGCGCCCGCGGCAGCCATTCCGGGCGGCGAAATCGTCATTCACGGCAGCGGATTCGCCTCACGCACCGGCGCGCGGCCGGTGGTGCATTTTGGCGAGGCGGAAGCGAGCTTGGTTCTGGCCACGGACAATCGGCTAATCGCACGCGTACCGGACAACGCCAACGGCGGCACAGTGCGCGTGGCAACCACGCACAGTGAGAGTCAGCCACATCCGGTTTCGATCGCGGTTCAGATCGCGGACAATCTGCATCCGGTGGCAAATCCGGCGGTGGACGCGAATGGAAATATTTATGTGACGTTTAGCGGGCCGCGGGGCCAGCGCGTTCCGGTGTCACTTTACAAGATTACGTCCAACTACAGCGTGAAGCCGTTCGTCACCTCGCTGATCAATCCTTCTGGCTTGGCTGTGGATCGTGCGGGCAACCTCTTAGTCTCTTGCCGCCATGACGGAACGATTCATCGCGTGACGCCCGAGGGTCGCGCCGAACAATGGATTGAAGGTATGGGCATCGCCACTGGAATCGCGTTCGATCACTCCGAAAATCTCTACGTCGGCGACCGGAGCGGAACGATTTTCAAAATCAGCGCGAGCCGCGAAATTTTTGTGTTTGCTACGCTGGAGCCTTCCCTCTCGGCGTATCATCTGGCGTTTCATCCGAGCGGCGATCTCTACGTTACGGGTCCTACTACTTCGAGTTACGACCGCGTTTATCGCATCACGCAAGGTGGCGATGTTTCGGTCTTTTACAGGGGGCTTGGACGTCCGCAGGGTTTGGCTTTCGACCGCGACTCCAATCTTTACGTCGCGGCATCGCACGGCGGGCATCGCGGAATTGTGCGGCTAACGCCGCAGGGCCATGCGGAAACGGTGCTGAGCGGCTCAGGGTTGGTTGGGCTCGCATTACAGCCGTCTGGACGCGCTATTCTCACGACGGTAAATGCGCTGTTCACGTTGGATTGGGATGTACGCGGCCTGCCGCTGGTGGGATAGCCGCTGACACTATGTTCGACGACGAAGAGATAAGGAAAGGCGCAAGAAGAGGAACAGCGGAATCCAGGTCAGAAAAGCAAAACAGAGAAGATCGACAAAAAACTTCTCGCGGAAGTGCGCCGTGCCTTACGCTTCGGCACAGAACGTGAATTCATGCAGGCTTTGCGGAAGATCGATATTTCCGACGAGTCGCCGAAGTTCGTCGCACTCGTGAAGCTTTTCCGCGAGACCCGCGGGCCATCTCGGAGGTGAGCCGACTGAACTCGGCGCGTTTCTCTTTGGCTACCTTGGGTGGGAGGGAGTCGAAATGCTCCTGCAAAATCAATGTCGCGCGCTCCGCAGCCAGATCAAACTTGGATTTTCCTTTGCTCATGGTTGAGCTCCACCTTTCGCTCTATATCTTAGCACTCACTGGACCTAAAACGATTGTAGGTTGCAACTCAATTTCAGCTGCTTGGGTTGCGCGCCACTGAAGCATCAGGTAAAAGCTTTAAAGATGAAAGCGGAGATCATTGCGGTTGGCTCGGAACTGCTTACGCCGGACCGCCTGGACACGAATTCACTCTTCCTGACAGAGGAGCTGAACGCGATCGGTATTGAGGTTCTGCGCAAGACCGTTGTGGGCGACGATCGCGACCTGCTGGCGGAAGCGTTTCGCGATGCGCTGAATCGCGTGCCACTGATCATCTCGTGCGGCGGACTTGGACCGACCGAGGATGACTTGACGCGGGAGACGGTTGCCGATCTTCTCGGCCGCAAGCTGCGCCGCAACAACGAAATTCTGCGCTACATCGAAGGGCGCTTTCGCAGCCTGGGCCGCGAAATGCCGGAAGTGAATGTGCGGCAGGCGATGGTGCCGGAAGGCGCGGAGATACTCGAGAATCCGCGCGGGACGGCGCCGGGATTGTGGCTGGAAGACGGCGGCCGCGCCGTGGTGCTCCTGCCCGGTCCGCCTCGTGAGTTGAAGCCGCTTTTTCGCGAGCAGGTTTTGCCGCGGTTGCAGCGCCGGGCCTCCGGTGTGCGCATGCACAGCCGCGAACTGCGCGTCACCGGACTTGGCGAATCGCACGTCGAGCAGCGCATCCTGCCGATTTACAAGCGCTTCCCAGAAGTGAAAACGACAATTCTCGCGGCGCCTGGGGAAACGCAAATTCATCTGCGCTTCTGGACCGAAGACGCGGCGCATGCCAAGAAAATTCTGGACGAAATTGTGCAGGGGTTTGAAATTGCGCTCGCCGATCGTATTTTCAGCCAGGATGGCCGCGCGTTGGAGGAAATTGTCGCGGAGCAGTTGACGCTGAATAATGCGACGATTGCGGCGGCGGAAAGCTGCACCGGAGGGCTGCTTGCGCAACGTCTGACCAGCATTGCGGGCAGCTCTTCGTATTTTCTAGGGGGCGTGGTGTGCTACAGCAACGAACTGAAGACAGCGTGGGCCGACGTTCCCGCGGAAATAATTGCGGCGAAGGGCGCGGTTAGTCCGGAAGTGGCGGTCGCACTGGCCGAAGGCATTCGCCGGCGGGTTGGCAGCACGCTTGGAGTTGGCATCACGGGGATTGCAGGGCCGGGCGGCGGCTCGGACGAGAAACCTGTGGGCACTGTGCACGTAGCCATTTCGCACGGCGGCGGGATCAAGGAGCGCGGCGCGCGCTTTCCGGGCGATCGCGAATCCATTCGCTGGCAAGCGTCGCAGATTGCGCTCGATCTGGTGCGCGTGCATTTTTTGTACAACGGCCAAAACGCTGCGATATCTTCGGCGAAAAGGGGTTGATGCGTGCGTCTTTTTGTTGCGCTGGAGATTCCCATTGAGGTGCGCGATGAGTTCGCGGCGTTAATCAACGAATTGCGCGCGGCGGATTCGTCGTTTTCCAAAAGTCGAGCGCGCTGGGTGCGGCCGGAGAACCTGCACGTCACGTTGAAATTTATCGGGCATGTTGACAACGGCAAGCTTGATGCGATTCGCGCCGCGCTTGCGGAGGTTCGTTTCGACACCCCTGTTGAGCTGCGATTCGGCGGACTAGGATTTTTCCCGAATGGGAAACGCCCACGCGTTTTTTGGGCTGGGATGGGAGCTTCGCCGAACCTGGCGCCCCTTGCCGCCGAAATCGACACGCGACTCAAGAAACTGGGGATTCCAAGCGAAGCGAAAGAATTCGCGCCGCATCTCACGCTGGCGCGCTTCGATCCGCCCGGAATTTCCGAGGGACTTAGCGCAATTGCGCAGGAGAATGTGGCGCGGGAATTCGGCGCCGCTCGCACCGGCGAATTTCACCTATTTGAGAGCAAAACCAAGCCTAGCGGCGCGGAATACGCGCGCCTGGCATCCTTCTCGTTCGCGCCCACGGCGGCTTAGGCGCGCATCATGAACACGTCACTGCTACTGGCGATTATTCCCCTGGCAGCGTACCTGCTTGGCTCGATTCCCTTCGGCTTGCTGTTCACTCGGCTTTTCGGCGCCGGCGACGTGCGCAAATCCGGCAGCGGCAACATTGGCGCCACAAACGTTGCGCGCGTGGCTGGGCCGGTGCCCGCATTGCTCACCCTGCTCTTTGATTTTGCGAAAGGCGCCGTGCCCGTTTGGCTGGCCGCGCGCGTCAGCAATCAAAGTGCAACATGGATGATGATTGCCGCACTGGCAGCGCTGGCCGGACACTGCTTTCCGATTTGGCTTAGATTTCGCGGCGGCAAAGGCGTGGCCACGGCGGCTGGCGCGTTCCTGGTGCTCTGCCCTCCGGCGCTTCTCGGCTCCGTGATTCTCTTTTTGATTGTGCTTTTCTTTTGGCGCTATGTTTCACTTGCGTCGATTTCCGCTGCCGCGGCCATGCCACTGCTGATCTATTTGCTTTGGGCGCCGCATCACGCACCGCCGATGATTGTCACGTTTGGCGCGCTCGCTGCTGCGGTGATCATCGTTTATAAGCACGACGCCAACATTCAACGCTTGGTTCAGGGCGAAGAGTCGAAATTCTCTTTCGGCAAAAAACGAGACGCCGCGTGAGCAGGATTGCCATTCTCGGGGGCGGAAGCTGGGGTACCGCGCTCGCGCTAGTGCTTTCGCGCGCACGCCGCAAGCACGATATTTCGCTGTGGGTCCATGATCTCGCGCTTGCCGAATCCATCCGGACGGATCGCGAAAACGACAGCTATTTGCCGGGACACCGATTGGACGCGGACGTTAGGGTCACGAGCGAGATTCGCGACGCGATCTCAGGCGCGCGGATTCTTATCGGGGCTATACCGACCGCTTACGCACGTGCTGTTTATTCGGTGGCGGCCGCGAGCGTTCCGCCTCGCTCCATTTTTGTAAGCGCCGCAAAAGGCCTGGAGCCCGCCACTCACAAACGAATGAGCGAAGTGGTTCTCGAAGTTTTCTCTCGCAAATCCGCGCCAGGCTTCGCCGTGCTTTCTGGCCCGTCGTTTGCCGCAGAAGTGGCGCGGGGAGAGCCGACCGCAGTTTTGCTGGCGTCAAGCGATGCCGCACTGGCTGCCGAGCTGCAGGATGAGTTCGCGGCGCCGAACTTCCGTGTTTACACCAATGAAGATGTGCTGGGCGTGGAGCTGGCCGGCGCGATGAAAAATGTAATTGCCATCGCCGCCGGCGTTTGCCAGGGGCTCGGCCTCGGGTCAAACCCGCTGGCCGCCCTTATCACGCGCGGCTTGGCTGAAATGTCTCGTTTGGCGGCGGCTCTTGGCGCGCAACCGGAGACGTTGACCGGGCTTGCGGGCCTCGGCGATCTGGTGCTCAGCTGCACGGGCGCGCTGAGCCGCAATCGCCAAGCCGGCATCGAGCTGGGCAAAGGGCGGACGCTGACAGAAATCCTGGCGGGCATGCGCATGGTTGCTGAGGGCGTGGGCACGACCGCAGCGCTTCTTGCGCTGGCCCGGGAAGCCAAGGTCGAGCTCCCGATTACGCAGCAGGTGGCAGCCATTCTCCACGAAGGTAAGCCACCGCGTGAAGCCATCCGCGACATAATGGAGCGCCCACAACGACCGGAATAACTGGCTCATCCTGCCCTTTTTCGTTTAAATCGGCTGGCGGAAGCTAAGTTGCCGTTCATAGTACGAAGGTTCCAGTTGCAAGTCCGCGACTCGGCGCTCGCATTTTCCCGGTACGCTGCCCGAATCCCTTAAAATGACGTTAAGGCAATGTCCGCAAAGCAGCCGATTTCCGTCAAGTTCAGGGCCTCCTGGGAGCGTATGCGCACCGGGCGGGTGCGCATTCTTTGGCTCGTTTTGGGCGCTTTACTGCTGGTCAGCGCCTTTCCGATCGGGCTTTATCACCGGCAGGTGCTGCAGCTCAGCCAGGACAAACTGGTGGATACCGAGCGCGTGCAGCAAACCGACCTCACTCGTTCATTGACCCAGGAAATACAGTCTTTTGAAGCAAATATGAGCCAGCAGCTCGTCAGCCAGGAGAAGATTCTTGGGCTGATTAACGTCAGCGACAACGTAGAAGACCCCGTTGCGGAACCCAAAGTCACACGCGTGCTCCAGACATTTGCGGAAAGTAACCCAAACACTTTTCTATATCTCAGTGCGGTGGGCAAATCACGGAAAGGCACGGTCGTATCGCAGGGGAATTACCGCGCCGATCAGGATCCCTTCGTAGGCAAAGCCTTGCAGCGCGCTTTCGTATGGTGCATGCAACAATCTGGAGAGTTTCGTAGCGATCCGCTAGCGCTTGCGCCCGATGATCGCCCCGCCTTTGTCGTGGCCGTGCCGCTGAAGGACATTAACGGAAATTTTACGGGTATGCTGGCTGCCGTTGTTTCGCTCGAGCCAATTCTTCGCCGATTGCAGGACGCCAGCGTGCGCGGGAGCACCGTGTTCATCGTCGATCACTCCGGCCATACGGTGGTTCACCCGGACACCAAAAACTTCGTTCCGGGCACGGACTTGACCAATTCCGACCTGGTCAAACAAATCCGCGATCTGCCGCAAGAGCTGCGTAACACGCAAACGATTCGCTTCAAGCAGCAAGTCAACGGGCGTACGGTCGAGATGGTCGGCACGTTCAGCACTATGCCGGAACTGAATTGGGCGGTGGTGGCGCAGCGCAGCCTCAGCGAAGCTCGCGATGACGCGGGGGTCAGCGAACTGAATCGTCAGGCGCTTGCTTTCGTGACTGTCGTGGTCCTGGCCGCCGTGCTTGTCGGTTACTTTTTTGCCGTGGGAATCAGCGGACCAATTCGAGGTCTTGCCGCGTCCACGCGCGCCATTAGCCGCGGCGAATTTCATCAACGCTCGCCGGTGCGCGGCGCTTCGGAAATCAGCGAGTTGGCCGAAAACTTCAACAAGATGGCCGGCGACATCGAAGAGTACATCGAGCGGCTGAAGGAATCCGCGGAGGAAAATCGCGAACTGTTCGTTGGCTCCATCCGCATGCTTGCCGCGGCCATCGACGAAAAGGATCCGTATACGCGCGGTCACTCTGGGCGCGTAGCCAAATATTCCACGCTAATCGGCCGCGAGTTGGGGCTCACTCCCAGTGACCTCGACACGCTGCGCATCTCCGCGCTGCTGCATGACGTGGGCAAAATCGGCGTCGAGGATCGCGTGCTGAAGAAGCCAGGGGCGCTCACGGCTGAAGAGTTCGAGTTGATGAAACAGCACACCGTGAAAGGCGCGAACATCATGCGCCCCGTCTCGCAGCTCAAGAACATGCTGCCGGGCATCGAGCTGCACCACGAACACATGGACGGGCGCGGGTATCCTTACGGCTTGACTGCTCCACAGATTCCGCTGATGGCGCGCATCATTGGTGTTGCCGACACGCTCGACGCGATGACCACCAATCGCCCGTATCAGTCGGCGATGGACCTCGACTACGCGCTCGGCAAAATCAAAGCGCTCGCCGGCAGTAAGTTCGACACCATCGTCGTCAATGCGCTTGAGGCCGCCGTGATGGCGGGCAAGCTCCGCCTCAGCGCCGTCGAAGTCCAGGTGTGAGTCCCACCTTGCCGTTCGGCAATCATCGCACTCCTATCCACTACATCACCACAAACTTCATCTCGACGCTTCTGTTACACTTTTCTGTTGCGCTCCACGTGGGCCCACAATCACATGATTTCTCTCTTTGGCAAACCGGAACCGACGCTGGCGGAGCGCCTTAAGGCGAGCGTCAGCAAAACCAAGGCAGCGCTGTCGGAAACCGTCGACACGATTTTTCTTGGCGAGAAGAAAGTTGATCCGGCTCTTCTCAAGCAGCTTGAGAATGCGTTGATTTCCGCCGATCTTGGTGTCGGGACCACTCGTGAAATTCTGGATGCCGTGCGCGAAAAGATGAATCGCAATGCGCTCTCCGACGCATCGCAGCTCAAGGGCGAAATCAAGTCGCACATTGTGCGCATCCTGAATGCTTCTGATGGCTCGAGACGCTTGCAACCCGGCGTTGTCGCCGGCTCGACCAACGGCAAGGGTCCACGCGTTATCTTCGTTGTCGGAGTCAACGGCGCCGGGAAGACGACCAGTATTGGCAAGCTTGCGAATCGCCTGCGCAAAGAAGGCTCCAGCGTGATTCTCTGCGCTGCGGACACCTTCCGCGCCGCCGCCGTCGAACAGCTTGAAATTTGGGCGCAGCGCAACGGCATTGAAGTCATCAAGCAAAAATCGGGCGCCGATCCTGCTGCTGTGGTTTACGATGCCGTTGCCGCCGCGAAGGCGCGCTCGTCCGATGCCGTGATCGTGGACACCGCCGGCCGCTTGCACACGAAAGCGAATCTAATGGCCGAGCTGGACAAAATGAAGCGCACGGCAGCGAAAGTAATTCCCGGCGCGCCGCACGATGTCTTGCTCGTTCTCGACGCGACCACCGGGCAGAACGGATTGGCGCAGGCGCGCGAATTCACTTCCACGGTCGGCGTTACAGGCATCATCCTTACCAAACTCGATGGAACGGCCAAAGGCGGCATCGTCGTGGCGATTTCGCGCGAGCTTGCCTTGCCCATCCGCTTCGTCGGCACCGGCGAGCAGATCAACGATCTCATTCCCTTTGACGCTGAAACTTACGCCGACTCGCTCTTCGACTGATTCGTGGACGCACACGACATTCGTTTCATGGAACACGCGCTGAGCCTGGCGCGTAAAGGCGTTGGCATGGCCAGCCCGAATCCGCACGTTGGCTGCGTGATCGTGCGCGACGGGCAAATAGTAGGTGAAGGCTTTCACCAATACGAATGGCGCGATCACGCGGAAATTGTTGCGCTGAAATCGGCGGGCGAAAAGGCGCGAGGCGCGAGACTCTACGTTTCGCTTGAACCTTGCAACCACACCGGTCGCACTGGACCGTGTACGGAAGCGATTATTGCCGCAGGCGTGCGACGCGTGGTTGCGGCGATGCAAGATCCGAACCCGGCAACTTCCGGCCGCGGATTCGAGCGTCTGCGCGCGGCGAATATCGAAACATCGTGCGGCGTGCTAGAAGAGGAAGCGCGCCGGCTGAATGAAGCGTTTGCTTGCTGGATTCGCGCGAAGAAACCATTCCTCACTTTGAAGTCGGCACTCACGCTGGACGGCCAACTGGCTCTGCCGCAAGGAAAGAAACGCGGCCGGTCTAGTCGGGTGACATCCGAAGAATCGCGCGCGGAGGTTCATCGCATGCGGCATGCCTCCGATGCGCTGCTTACGGGTATTGGCACGATTCTGGCGGACGATCCGCTGCTTACGGATCGCAGCGGTTTGCTTCGACGGCGTCGCCTGCTGCGCGTAGTTCTCGATACGAAACTGCGCCTGCCGCTGAAATCGCGCATCGTGCAAACTGCGGACGATGACCTTCTCGTCTTCACCGCGGCGCCGCTCAATTCAACAAAGGCCCGCGGACTGCAGAAACAAGGCGTGGAGCTTGTCCGCGCCCGAGCAAGACGCGGCCGCATCGATCTCACCGCCGTCCTCACCGAACTCGGCCGCCGCGAAGTCTTGAGCGTTCTGCTCGAGGCCGGTCCCACCCTGAACGGCGGCGCACTTTCCGCGGGCCTGGTGCACAAACTAATGCTCTTCTACGCGCCAAAATTTGCTGGCGATGTTGGTGTCCCGTTTGCGCACATGTCGGCCCTTGCTCATGGGCCGCTTCCAAATCTGCGCGTCGAGCAATTCGGCCCGGATGTCGCGATCAAAGCCTATCTGCAAGACGTTTATCGCTAAACGCGATTTCGCGGACGAGATGGTATTCTCAGACCATGTTTACTGGAATCGTCGAGCACCTCGGGACGATTGAGTCACTCTCGCTGCAAGCTGACGGCGGCCGCGTCACTATCCAGGCGCCGACGCTCGCGTCCAAGCTCGCTGTTTCCAACAGCATCGCCGTGAACGGCTGCTGCCTCACCATCGTTTCCGTCGACAAAGACCGCTTCTCCGCTGATCTCTCCGGTGAAACGATTCGCAAGACGTCGTTTGGAGCGAACAGCGGCGTGGCGCTGCGAAGAGGCGAGCGCGTCAACCTCGAGCAACCCCTGACGGCAGGCAAGGAATTCGGCGGCCACTTTGTTCTGGGTCATGTAGATGGAACCGGCCGCGTAGCGCATCTGCGGCCTGAGGGCGAAAACTGGTGGTACGGCGTAGAAGTTCCCGAGGACTTCGCGCGCTACATTGTGCCGAAAGGCTCGATCACAATCGACGGAATCAGTCTTACTGTCGCAGACTGGCACGACGGCGTCGCGGAAATCGCCGTGATCCCCTACACCTACGAACACACCAACATCCGCGAGCGCAAGGCTGGGGACGCCGTTAATCTCGAAGGCGATATTCTCGGCAAATACGTGGAGCGCTATCTCGAAGCGCGCTCGTCAAGACCGATAACAAAGATTTCGCTCGCAGAGCTCACCGAACAGGGTTTTTAATTAGTGGCGCCCACGGCCTCTTTGCGCTTCGCCTGCGCGCCGCGATAGTAAAGCGTCAATCCCAAGGCCATTGCCGCCAGCGTCGAGCCCACTACTTTTATCAGGAACAGCCCGCGGTTCGACGAATCTCCTGGCGGGAACAGCGAAACGATAATGGACAGCAGCGTCACGGCGAAGGCGATTCCGCTCACGATCCATACGCCCCGCTTGCCTCCCGGAATCAGCACGGCGTGCCGGTTTTCCAGGCGGTCCTTGCGGCCGGCCAGTTTGATCGCTGCGGCGAACATATATAAAAACGGAACGAAGTAAAGGATGATGGCGACGTCGACCAAGCCTTGATACGCGCCGCGGGTCGTCTCGCTGATCTGGCTGAGCAGCAGGATCGCGCCGGAAGCGACGGCCTGCACAATGATGGAAACATACGGCGTCTTCCAGCGCGGATGGATTTTGCCAAACGCCTTCGGCAAATAGCGGTCGATGCCGACGACGAACGGCACGCGAGCGATTCCCGCGACGGTGCTGCCCACGCCGCCTGCGTTCCCTACAGTGACGAGAATTGCCGCGAGAATGCCAACGAAACCAATTTTTAGCGCGATGGCGCCCACGGTAATCGCATGAAAGACGCCAGACGTCGGGGAAACATCTGGCGGCGGCACCAGCACCAACACCGCAACCGTGCCCGCAATGTACATCAGCGCGATTAGCGCGCCGGCGGCGAAGACCGCGCGAGGCAGCGTGCGCCGCGGATCGCGCACTTCCGCGCTCATCGCGGAAACGAGCTCGAGTCCGGTAAACGCAAAGGCGATCTGCGACCAAAAATTGACCGTATCCCAATTCCAGACCGGCCAAATGTTTGCCCACGTGAACGGAGTCACGGAGCCGTGACGCAGCCACACAATCCCGGCAATCACCACCAGAATCAGCAAGGGCACATATGTGGAAACGCCTCCGGCATTCTGCAGCCACTTGCCGATGTTCAGCCCAATAATGTTCAGAATCACGGCAACCAGCAGCAGCCCCAGCGAGACTAGCAGCAGGAACGTACGATTCTGCGCCAATGAGCCGCCGCCTTCGCCAATGATATAGGCGCTCATGGCCGCGCTGGCCAACAGCAGCCCCGGAAAATAAAAAACCGTGTAGATCCAATAATTCCATCCGGCAACGAAGCCGTGAAAATCGCCGAATGCTTCTTTGGCCCAAACGTACAATCCGCCTTCTTCGGGAAATCGCGAAGAGAGCTCGTTGATGATCAGCGCGCTCGGGACGAAAAAGAAGACTGCCGCGATTACCCACAGGCTAATCGATGACGTGCCGTTGTGCGCTGCGGCCGCAATCCACCGCGGCCCCAGCACCGTGGCGATGTTGAAGAACAGCACATCCCAAAAGCCCATTTCCTTGCGCAGTTGCGCGATGGGATTCGCGGCGGCTGCGGAGGTGGTGTTTACATCGGAGCCTGGCTGGCTCACAAAGTTACGTCCAGCGCGGGGATCAGCTCGTCTTCCTTCAGGAAGTGTTGGAGGAAAGGATCATCGGAGTTTTCGAAGTCAGTCCAGGAACCAAAGAAGGTCACGCGGCCGTCTTGCAAGAAAACTACGGTGTCCGCAAGACGCTTAGCCAGATGAGTGTCATGCGTAACGACAATTGAGGTTTTGTGAAGCGCGTTTTTCAGTCGCAAAATCAGCCCGCCCATGTGCCCGGCCATGATGGGATCGACCATCGTCGTCGGCTCGTCGTACAAAATCGCTTCGGGATTTTGCGCGAGAGCGCGCGCAATGGCCACGGCCCGGCGCATGCCGGTCGATAACTCGCCGGGCAATTTGTCCAGCACGTGGTCGACTTCCAGCAAGTGCGCCAGTTTATTGACCGTTGCTTCGATTTCATCGGCTGTCGATCCCGCCTGCGCCTCCAGGGGAAACGCGATATTGTCGGCGACGCTCAGCGAATCGAAAAGCGCGCCGGACTGAAACACCATGGTGACCTTGCGCCTAATCTCCGCAAACTGTTTCTCGCTGAAATCGGTGACGTCCTGGCCGTCAATGAAAATCCGGCCGGAGTCCGGTTTGAGGAATCCCATGATGTGTTTCAGGGAAACGGATTTGCCTACGCCGCTGCGGCCCATGATCACGCAGGTCTCGCCGCGCTTGACCGTGAAGCTCACGCGGTCCAAGACGGGCCGACCGTCAAAGCCTTTACTCACGTCGCGAAATTCAAAGAAATTTGGCGCTTCGCTGCTATTGGCGTTTGACCGTTCGTCGGTGGTGGGAATTTCGCTCACGCGCGCTGTGCCTCCACGATGCGCCTTGCTTCGTCGTAATCAGCCGCCGTGTTCATATTCCAGAACAGGCGCCCTGTGGCATCAAATCGCTTCCAATCCGCTTCGTCAAGGGCTTCCATCTGCAGGCGCTTCATCGCCTGCGTGATTTTGCGCACACCTTCGTCGAATGCAGTCTGCAGCTTCCCTGCCGCAGTGGTTCTCCAGCAGGCGCACAGTGGCTCGAGCCCCTGCGCAGACTGCGGCGCCACGACCTCGGCGCTGCTTGCCTGGGCTCTTGCAACAAGATATGCCAGCCACTCGCGCGTAAGAAACGGCATGTCGCACCCGACAATTAAATTCCATTGCGCTTCACTGCTGGCTTGTTTGGTGGTCAGAAGCGCGGTGATGATTCCGGCGAGCGGACCCTGCCCGTCCCAGCGATCGGCGATGCCGGTAATGCCAAGCGCGGCGTATTTGGTAGGGGCTGCAATCACATTCACTTGCTTTGTGATCTCGCCAAGCAGCGTGCGCATCCGCAAGAGCATCGGCGTGCCGTCCATCTCGACTAATGCCTTGTCGCGCCCAAAACGCGTGCTCCCGCCGCCGGCCAATACATAGCCGTGCACCAATCCTTTACTTGTGCTTTCCTCGTGCACTCCCGCCTCAGCGTTAAAGAATGATATGGCAGCGCTTACTCTTTTTCTTCTTCATCGATCGGGTCGCGGCCCGGCCGGCGAATTCCCAATTCGCGCAGTTTTTCCTGCAGACTCTGCCGATGCAGACCGATGGTCGCTGCCGTTCGTGAAACATTCCACCGATGGTCGGCAAGCTGCCTGGTCAGGTACGCTACCTCAAACTTGCGTTTCGCCTCGCGAAAATCCTTTTCGCCAAGCCCATTGGCATGCCCATCAGCAGAATACTTTTGCACGAGCGATTCACCGCGCGCGACTTCCTCCGGTAAGTCCGCGACGTCGATTTCTTCGCCGCGGCATAGCACCAGGCTGCGCTCCAGCGCATTCTTCAGCTCGCGCACATTTCCCGGCCAATCGTAGCGTTCCATTGCTGCGATGGCTTCGCGCGTCAGCCGCGCCGCGCGCCCGAGCCGGGCCGCATGCATCTGCAAAAAAGATTCCGCCAGCACGGGGAGATCCCGCTTGTGTGCCCGCAGAGGCGGCAATTCTATGGTGACGACGCGCAAGCGATAGAATAGGTCTTCGCGAAATTTTCCCGTGCGAATTTCCGCCGGCAGATCGCGATGCGTCGCGCTGATCACCCGCACATCCACGGGAATCGCCTGCGTGCCGCCGAGCCGTTCAATTGTCCGATTCTCCAGCGCGCGCAACACTTTCGCCTGCGTGACTGGATTCATATCGCCTATTTCGTCGAGAAACAACGTTCCGCCCGTTGCCAGCTCGAATTTCCCCTTCTTTTGTTGCGCTGCACCGGTAAACGCTCCGCGTTCGTAGCCGAACAGTTCTGACTCGATCAAGGTCTCCGGTAACGCCGCGCAGTTCACCGCGACAAACGCTTTTCCCGCCCGTGGGGAACGCGCGTGAATTTCCTGCGCAAGCAAATCTTTGCCCGTGCCGCTTTCGCCAAGAATCAGCACGGTCGTATCGGTTGGCGCCACTCGCTCCGCGATCTCAAAGGCGTGCCGCATCTCTGCCGTGCGCCCGATCATCTGACCGAACTGTCCTTCGCTCGTCAGCCTGCGCCGCAGCGCATCATTCTCTTTCTCTAGCGAAGCAAGCTTCAAAAGATTCGCTACGCGCTGCCGCAATTCTTCGAGCTCAAATCCCTTCACCAGATAATCCGCGGCACCAAGCTGCAGCGCCTCCACCGCGGTTTTCGCTGTGTCCAGCGCCGAAACGATCAGCACCGGAATTTCGCTGCCCTGTTCGCACATCCATCGCAAGAACTCGATACCGCTTTGCCCTGGCAGCACTACGTCCAGCAGCAGTAAGTCCGGCCGTTCGCGCGTCAGCGCCTCGCGCGCCGCTTCCGCCGAGTCAGCCTCTGCAACGCGGTAGTTCGACTCCAACGCCCGCCGCAGACCGTAGCGAGCGGCCGGTTCGTCATCGACAATCAGGATCGTTTTCATTTCGTTTACTTGGTCGCGTCCTTACCTGTTTTTTCCATCGGCAACATCACCTCAAATCTCGTTCCCCGGCCGTCGCTCACCGGACTCTCCCACTCCAGTTTGCCGCCAAACTCCGCCACTCTTCGCACAACGATCGCCAGCCCCAGCCCTGTGCCCTGCGTCTTTGTCGTAAAAAACGGCTGCAAGAGTTTGGCCCGCGCCTCCTGCGAAATGCCCGGCCCGCTGTCTTCAACGGTCAGGACGCACGAGTTATTCTTTGCCGCAGCCGCGATGTTGACCGCGCCGCCGCGCGGGGTCGCTTCGAGCGCATTCACAACGAGGTTGGACACGATATCGCTCACCGCATCCGCCGCCGCAGCTGTTCTCGCGCCGTTCATGTCAAGTCGCACTTCAAGGGCAACTCCTCGCCGCTCCGCCTCATGCCGTAAAACTCCCGCTACTTCCTCGATGACGGCCGAGGCGTCACATGTAGCCTCAACTTTCCCTCCGCGCACTGCCGGCCGGCTAAATTGCAGCAATTGATTGAGCTTTGCCGAAAGCCGGCCAACCTCATCTAGCACGATTTGGGTCTCGCCGCGCAACGATTGGGGAAGTTCGGGATTTTCCATTTGCACCTGCAGAATCGTTTTGATGGAGCCCAGCGGATTTTTTAGGTTGTGCGAAATGCTCGCCGCCATCTGTCCGAGCAGCGCCAGCCGCTCGCGCTCAGCCAGTTCCCTTTCCAACCGCACTTTTTCGTCAATCAACCGGCACAAATCCAGCGCGCCCGGCAATTGCTCACACAAGAACTCGAGGGTCGCCCGCGTTTCCCCCGACAAGGCAGATCCGTGAGGCTGCGCGCGAACAAGTCCCACAACGTCTCCCGAGGTCACAAAGGGTTCCGAGATTTTCCCTTCTGCGAACACGACCTTGGGCTTCCCGGATGTCGGCGCCTCTAGGCCTGCTTGTTTCGCAAAGGCGCGATCGTGTTCACCAATCTCCTCTTGTTTCTGGAACGTGACCCGCACCGCGGCGAGCTCGAAGACCTCCTTCACACATTTTTCGATAAAACGGGCGAGATTTTCCGCGTTTCCTTGCCGCGCCTCTTGCTGGATCTCTGCCATCAACCGCTGCACGCGGTCTGTTTCTCGCTGCGCCGTCTCTTGCAGCCTCTTCCCCAATATGCGCTGCAGCGGCTCGATGAAAATCACTAGAAGAAATAAGAGCACTGCGGCCGACGCTTCCGGCGGGATTTCCGGGGCCAGCCAGGTGCTCACGCGTCGAACCAAGGCGAGATAGAGGAGCGCTATAAATGTAACGGAAACCGCGTACATCAGGTTCTTTTGCCGGCCGATCTGCAGAAAGTTGAACTGCTGTACCAAATAGATCAGCACCGCGGACGGCACGATGGCCAGCAACGCCAGCAACGTACTCACGCCTTCCGACAAGTCGCGCGGCGGCGGCGTACTCAGCACGTGCAACTGCACTACGATCGCGGCACTGATAGCGAGCACACCCGCCAGCAGGCTGTGAAAGAAAGACTCCGATTGCTTCAGCGTGCGCAATTGAAAACGTATTTCCCACCCGGCGCTGATCACCAGAGCCGCAGCCAACCACACTCCATAGGCGCGGCCCAGCACATTCCCGGGAACGAGAAAATCAAACCCGGGCGAATTCGCCAGCAACGGATACGCATGTAAGGCGAAATAAAGCGCCGGAGCGTACGTTGCCAGCAGCACGGCCCGCTTCAGCCGCGCCCGGCTGGGGAGCATCGCGAGCGTGTCCGAATATTCCAGGTGTAAATGAATCAGCAGAGTGGGCAAGAAGCAAAGCCCCGCGCACAGCAGCGTCTTAGCAAACGCGGCCAGAAGCGGAGGCGGCTCGAGATAATAGATTTGGGCGTTTAACGCGAGCAGCGAGCCCGAATAAAAAAGAAACAGGGCGACGGAGAGAAAGAAGAACACGCGCTCGAAATTGCGCTGGCGCCGGTAGCCGAGAATCACCACCATCCAGAAAAGCTGCAGCAGCGTTCCCGCCGTGAAGGTAATCAGCCGAACATAGAGAAGTGAGGGCATGGCGAGGTGCCGAGTGCCAGTTGCGATTTCTCAGCACTAATTCTACGTCCCTACTAGGAGCACGACAATACCCAAGTGCCAGATTTACCTTGCACCATGTAAACTATTGAAACAGCGATGCTTAGTACAAGAGCTACTTTGAGCGTGAAAGGCTCAATTTGCTGTCCTTTCGCTTGACACGTCAGGTGAATCTGCTATATTAGCACTCGGCTTCGAGGAGTGCTAAACCCCTTTTGCTCTCCCAGCCACTCAAATCGCAGCGCAAATCCACGGAGGTTCTTCCAAGATGGCAGTGAATCTTACCCCGCTCCACGACCGCGTCGTTGTGAAGCGCATTGAAGAGAAGGAAAGCGTCAAGGGAGGCATCATCATCCCGGACACAGCCAAAGAAAAGCAGCAAGAAGGCGAAGTCATCGCCGTCGGTTCCGGCAAGCGCGAAAAGGGCGAGCTCATCCCCCTGGACGTCAAGCCCGGCGACCGCGTCCTATTCGGCAAGTACAGCGGCACGGAAATCACCATTGACGATCAAGAGTTGCTGATCCTCCGCGAAGAGGAGATTCTCGCGAAGCTCGGCGGCGCCGCAAAGGCCGCAGGCTCCCGCAAGTAAGTTTAGTTCGCACGGTCACGGCTGGATTCAGCCTGGCCAGTCGTAAGTGTAGTTGCCGGTCTAAGACCGGCGAATACCCAGGAATTAGCAAAGAATCTCAGGAGGAAATACCAGATGGCGAAGCAGATCGTAACAGGTGAGAATTCCCGCCAAGCGATTCTACGCGGCGTGAATGCTCTTGCCGATGCAGTGAAGATTACCCTCGGTCCTAAGGGCCGCAACGCGGTAATCGAAAAGAAGTTCGGCGCACCGATCATCACCAAGGACGGCGTGACCGTTGCCAAGGAAATCGAACTCCGCGATCCCCTCGAGAACATGGGCGCGCAAATGGTTCGCGAAGTGGCTTCTAAGACCAGCGACGTAGCTGGCGACGGCACCACCACAGCAACCGTGCTCGCGCAGGCCATCTTCCGCGAAGGCGTAAAGACTGTCGCCGCCGGCGCCAGCCCCACCGCTCTCAAGCGCGGCATCGAGCGTGCCGTGGAAGTCGCTGTGGAAGAGATCAAGCGGCTCTCCCGCGACGTCAAGGGCGACATGATCGCGCAAGTCGGCACCATTTCCGCCAACAATGACAAGCAGATCGGCGGCATCATCGCCGAAGCCATGAAGAAGGTCGGCAAAGACGGCGTAATCACCGTGGAAGAGTCCAAGACCATGGAGACAACGCTGGAAGTGGTCGAAGGTATGCAGTTCGACCGCGGCTACCTGTCCCCCTACTTCGTGACCGATCCGGAGCGCATGGAGTGCGTTCTGGAAGACGCGCGCATCCTGATCCATGAAAAGAAGATCAGCTCGATGAAGGACCTGCTTCCCCTGCTCGAGCAGATCGCCAAGATGGGCAAGCCGCTGCTGATCATCGCTGAGGACGTCGAGGGCGAAGCGCTCGCGACACTCGTGGTGAACAAGCTGCGTGGCACGCTGCAAACCTGCGCTGTCAAGGCGCCTGGCTTCGGCGACCGCCGCAAGGCTATGCTCGAAGACATCGCTACCCTGACCGGCGGCAAGGCCGTCACCGAAGATCTCGGTATCAAGCTCGAGAATGTGAAAATCGAAGATCTCGGCCGCGCCAAGAAAATCGTCGTCGACAAGGACAACACCACGATCGTGGAAGGCGCTGGCAAGTCCTCCGAAATCGAGGGCCGCGTCAAGCAGATCCGCCAGCAGATCGAAAACACCACTTCCGACTACGACAAGGAAAAGCTCCAGGAGCGCCTTGCCAAGTTGGTTGGCGGCGTTGCGGTTATTAAGGTTGGCGCTGCGACCGAAACCGAGCTGAAGGAGAAGAAGGCTCGCGTTGAGGACGCCATGCACGCAACTCGTGCGGCCGTCGAAGAAGGCATCGTTGCCGGCGGCGGTACCGCGCTGCTCCGCTGCATCGGCGCTATCGAGAAGCTCAAGCTCCACGATGACGAAGCCGTCGGCGTGGGAATCGTGAAGCGCTCCCTCGAAGAGCCGGCCCGTCAGATCGCTCACAACGCCGGAGCCGAAGGCGCTGTGGTGATCGGCAAAATCCGCGAGTCGAAGGACGAAAACTTCGGTTTCAACGCGGATACTGGCGATTACGGCGACATGGTCAAGATGGGCGTCATCGACCCAGCCAAGGTCACTCGCTTGGCGCTGCAGAACGCAGCTTCCATCGCGGGTCTGATGCTCACTACGGAAGCGCTCGTTGCTGAGCTCAAGGAAGACGAAAAGAAGGGTGCGGCGGCAGGCGGCGGTCCGGGTGGACCGGGCGGCGGCATGGGCGGCATGTACTAAACTCGGTTCGCCAAGGCGAATCTTTCCGGCGGGCCGATTCAAAATCGGCCCGCTTTTTTTGTTTTGGCGTGGGCTCGATTTTCTAGCAGCTAATTCTCCGCCGCAGAACCCGACGTGTAAACTCGATTTTACATTCTTAGGCTTGACACTCGGGTATGGCCGTCCACATAGTGACTCTCTCGACTAGAAGTTCTTCGGAGGTCTCTATGCCAGCGCGTCCCGTTCAGGGTGAAAGTGCCAAATACCGCCGCCTTCGCAATGAATTGCTCGCTGCAGAGATCGCGCTCAAGGATGAGCGCGAGCGTGTGGCCCAACTCCACCGTCAACTCCCCATGGGCGCTCGTCAAGCAGGACTATGTGTTCCGCGAAGGTCCGCGTGACCTGCGCGACAACGACCCTTCGCGTTTCTTTGATACGCGCTTCTCCAGCCTCTTTCAGGATGGCAAGAATAGCCTGATCGTTGATCATCTTATGTACGCGCCGAAAAACGAGCGCGCCTGCCCTATGTGCAGCATGTGGGCGGACGGTTACGATGCCATTGCGCATCACGTCGGAGACAAGGTCAACTTTGTCCTGGTAGCGCGCGCACCTCTGGAGAAGCTTCGCGTCTGGGGGCAACGACGCGGCTGGAGCAAGATCCGCCTGCTCTCCAGCTACGGCAACTCGTTTAACCGCGACTTCAATGTCGAGAACAGCGACGATGAGCAGCATCCCGCCGTCAGCGTTTTCAAGCGTCTGCCTAATGGCGAGATCCATCACTTCTATACGACGGAAGGATCGCTCGGCGGCGGCCATCACCGCGGCATTGATCTGTTCAGCCCGGTTTGGAACCTGCTCGACCTTCTACCCGAAGGACGGGAAAATTGGATGCCTAAACATTTCTACGACTCTCATGGTATCGCCGCCGTCCAATCCTGATAACGGCACGTAATAAACTCGATTCGCAAATGCGAATCCCTCCGGCGGGCTGGTCACAACAGCGGCGCCGTTTTGCCTCTCGTCGCCGAGGCAGCCTTGCCTCGTTTTACCCCCTCTGTTATCGTCTCCCTGGCCTACCGCAACTTTCTCAGGGAGAGTCAGCGATGCCAGGATTATTGCAGCGGCTGATGCCGCGTGAAGAAGACTTTTTCGTTCTCTTCAGCAAGCAAGCCGACAATATCCAACTAGGCGCTAAGGCGTTGCTGCAAATGCTGGAGCATTACACCGGTGTCCCCGAACAGGTGCAGAGCATCAAGGCTATCGAGCACGACGGCGACGATATTACCCACAGCATTTTTACAAAGCTGAACCAGAGTTTCGTCACGCCGTTCGACCGCGAAGACATTCACGAACTCACGAGTCGGCTCGACGACGTAATCGACCTTATCGACGCGGCTGCCAGCCGCTTCGTGCTCTACCGCGTGGCCAGGGTTCGCCTTGGCACCGTGGAACTCGTCAGAGTGCTCGTCTCCGCTACGGCCGAACTTTCCGCGGCCATTCGCGCCTTGACTACACCGGAAAAGGCGCTGAAGCACTGCATCGAAATTAACCGCTACGAAAACGAAAGCGACCGCCTCTGCCGGACCTTGATCGCCCAGCTCTTCGATGAAGAGACCGATCCTGTGCAGATTATTAAGTGGAAAGAAATCTACGAAGTGATTGAGACCGCCGTCGACAAATGCGAAGACGTCGCTAATGTAATTGAGGGCGTCATCCTCAAGAACGCCTGACGCGTATGTGTTCCCTTTCAGCATCCAGACTTCCGCTCCGCGGTGTGTGTAACAGTCTTCGCCTATCTTCTTTCCGTTTTCAGGGCAGCCTGTGACAAGCTTTCATCTGCTTATTGCCGTAATAGTGCTCACCCTTACTTTCGAATTTTCTAATGGCTGGCACGACGCCGCTAACTCCATAGCGACTGTCGTCTCAACTCGAGTGCTAACGCCCTTCCGCGCCGTTGCTTGGGCCGCTTTCTGGAATTTCGTCGCCGCGTTTGTTTTCGGCACCGCCGTCGCTAAAACGATTGGCAAAGGGATGGTTCACATTGAAATGGTTAGCCAGACAGTCTTGCTTGCCGGACTGCTGGGCGCCATTTTCTGGAATCTCATCACGCTGATTCTCGGACTGCCCACCAGCTCGTCTCACGCTTTGATGGGCGGCTATGGCGGCGCGGCGGTAGCGAACGCCGGCTTTCGAGCCATCATCCTGAGCGGCTGGACCAAGCCCGTCCTGTTCATTTTTCTGTCTCCCATCATCGGCATGCTGGTTGCTATCGTCATTACCATTGCGACCAGCTGGATGGTTCGCAAGCAGCGTCCCCTGAAAATCGACCGCTGGTTTCGTCGTTTGCAGCTCATTTCCGCGGCGGCGTACAGCCTCGGGCACGGCACTAATGACGCGCAAAAGGGCATGGGGATCATCACCACTGCGTTAGCTGCCGGAGGCCTGTTGAAGACCTTCGATGTTCCGTACTGGGTCATCATCTGCTGCCATTTGGCGATGGGCGGCGGCACAATGGCGGGCGGTTGGCGCATTATCAAGACGATGGGTCAGCGCATCACGAAACTGACTCCGTTTGGCGGCTTCGCAGCGGAAACCGCGGGAGCACTCACCCTGGCAGGCACCGCGCATTTCGGCATTCCGGTTAGTACTACCCATACGATCACAGGCGCCATTGTCGGTGTCGGAGCTTCTCGGCGGCTCACTGCAGTTCGTTGGGGAGTGACGCGGCGCATTGTCTGGGCTTGGGTACTGACGATCCCAGGCGCCGCTTTATTAGGCGCGGGCCTCTTCCGTCTTCTCCATCTGGTCCTTCCTTAATCTCAACTTCCGGCCGCTCCTGGAACCTGTAGTCATTTTTAATTCTGCTTCGTCAAACAATCCAGGAAGCCGCATTTCAAGACTTGAGGATGGGTCAATGAAATCCGCAAAATCTCTCGTAATCGTCTTCTGCTTAGCCGTTCTGAACACCATTGGCGTGGCGCATGGCCATGCGCGGAGAGTGCCACACACTGCATCGGACGATTCCGCTGTTCTCGGCGATTGGCGAGGCGAGTCGATCTGCGTGGTTCGAGAGAGCGCATGTCGCGACGAAGACTACCTGTATCACGTCGCTAAGTTGGACGAAAGACCTGGCCGGTTTTCTATAAAGCTCGACAAAATTGTCGATGGCAAGCCGGTGACTATGGGCACGATGGAGTGCGCGTATAACTCCGTGAAGCAGGCATTGACCTGCGAATTCCCCAGGGGCGTGATGCGATTCATTGTCAACGCGAACAAAATGGAAGGCACTATGACATTGCCGGACGGCTCACTCTGGCGAAAACTCTCGCTTAAGAAATCAGCGCTATAATCGTTCAGCGATCAGACAAGGACCTCAAGTTAATTTCTGGCGCAGCAAATCTTCCACGTCGTTGATCTTGTCGCCGAGTAGATTCAATTTGTGAGCCAATCCTTGAATCTCCGATTCCGCGCGCTTGTTCACGTCAAAATCGAGCTCGCTCCGCACGCGGTCCTTCGTATCCTGCCGATTTTGACTCATCATAATTACGGGCGCCTGAATCGCGGCCAGCATCGACAAAAATAAGTTGAGAAGTATGAATGGGTAGGGATCCCAAGCGGACTTCCGCAGACCCACGTTCACTATGGTGTAGATCACCAGAACAGTGAGAAAACTGATGATGAATGTCCAGGAACCGCCGAAGCCGGCAACTCTATCAGCGATTCGCTGGCCAAACGTGGCCTCTTCTTCAATGACCTCATTCGGATTGCGATTTGCGCGCACGCGTACCAACTGCTGCGACGCGTGAAATTGTTTGCCCAACACTGTGAGCATATCCATGCCCGCCATGGGCTTGCGCTGCAGCAGCACCGCGATGTCTTGGCGGTCCACTTCGATGCACTCTGATTGCTCTAGCGCAATTGCGGTGGTTTGGTGCGGCGTCTGTTCCAGCATGGAGGCGAAGCCGAAAAATTCGCCGTGCGCCGGCTCATCGACCACCACTTCCTGGTGATCCTGATCGAGCGTTGTGACACGTACGCGGCCGGACACCATTACGTACGCTTGTCCCGTGGCCTCGCCCATTTTGTAGATACGCTGGCGCGGCGCAAACTTTTTTAGCTCGACCTGCCCGGCCAGCACAGCCGTTTCCTCGTCATCGAGCAGCGCAAACAACGGGACATGCTTCAACGCTTCCGGATTGCAGGACATGGTCACCTCTCCTGTGACCCGAAATCGTGCCGAATCCTTCCACGCTTTTCAAGTCTCGCGGAAAGCAGGCGATGCTGTCTCCAGTTACGTTACGAGGCGTGAGCCCGAGCGCCCTGTTGCGCGCTGGGCACTTTCTCCGCGAGGATCGTGACTTTGTGAACTTCCGGTTCACTCTCGAAGAGTTCCAGCGCCTTGGAAAAGAGGTTCTTGGCAATTTCGCCGTTCAAGTGCGCTCCTCGGCCCTTTTCATCGGTAAACGTGTCGAAAATTGCGTACCTCAGCGACCCTATGTGGATCGCAAACCATGTCGTGGTGCCCTCCTCTTTTTCTGCAAGCGGCTGAGCGGATTTCAAGAACGCTTCCACCTCCTTTTCCTTTCCAGGTTTCGCGTTCAGTATTGCCAAAAGGCCGAATTTGTTCATGGTGTGCCTCCAGGCCTTAGGATGCATGGGGCGGCCCTGTAGATGCTGGTCGTTGTGCTGTAGTTGCTCTGATGTTCTTAAACCACTCGCTTTGGCTGTCTCGGCGCGAGTTGGGGTCTTCAAGTAAGCGATCACGAACAACACGCCAAGCAGGAAGTCCGTGCCTGCGAAAAGCAGGTCCGACCGGCTGGTGCGGGCATGCAAGACCATAACGACGACAGCGGCCGCGTAACTGAATTTCTCAAACATTGACGGGATCATCAGCGGACGATAACGCAGCGGATCGCTGGCGATAAAAAAGAATGCGATTTGCCAGGCCAAGGCCAGTCCAACGAATCCATAGAAGAATGCCGGATGCGTGATTGGCGGGGGATCCTGACGGCCGATCAGATCGAACATGAAATACAGCGGGGCGATAATCAGCACGCCCCAAACCGCCGCCACTCGAAACACGAACTTAGCGAATTTCATGGCGGTAATTGTATTACACCGCGTAATACGCTACAATGATTTCCGGTGATATCGTGGCATCTCCTCTGACACTCCGGCTCGATCCCAAAACCCGCCAGCGGCTCGAGCGCATCGCCCGGCGTAAGCAGCTTTCCAAGTCGGAGGTAGTTCGCCAGGCGATCGAAGCCTGGGCGGATCGCCAGGAGCCGGTCACTTCGCCTTATGAGGCGCTCTCTGATCTGATTGGCGTGGTGCGCGGCGGAAAATCCAACCGCTCGGCGCAAACGGGCCGCCACTTCGCAGAGCTTTTGAAGAACCGACGGAGCCGGCGTTGATCCTGGTAGACGCCGGCCCGCTCGTCGCCCTGATCGATGCCGACGACCAACATCACGCTAAGTGTGTTTCGACGCTGCAAAGCCTGCGCGAACCACTGGCTACCGTGTGGCCACCCGTAACCGAAGCGATGTACCTATTGGCTGACGTGCCGAAAGCACAAGACAGTTTGTGGGAAATGCTGGAAAGAGGAGCGATCCAGATCCTCCCTTTGTACTCAGCGGATGTTCCTCGTATGCGGGAACTGATGCACAAGTATGCTGATCGCCCGATGGACTTCGCCGACGCGGCATTGGTGCGTGTTGCCGAGCGCGAAGGCATCCGCAAAATCTTTACGATCGACCGCAAAGACTTCTCCGTGTACCGCCTGCACAACCGAGTCCGACCTGTGCTTCTGCCCTGATCGGATCGATAAACCTCCAAGTGTTCCATCTCGGTTGTTATCACTCTCAAAGTTATTCCGGCGCGCCTCGCTCTTGCAGAAATGCGACGGTCTTGTTGTCGTTGCCGGGAAACACCTTCGCGTACCCGAGTGGCGTGCATTCTACGATTTCGCCCGCGCGCTCGTAGTGACCGGGGAGCTTGACTCGTAGCGAAAGTTCGGCGCCACGTTCTACCAATAACTGAGCAACGGGCAAGCCCCAGTCGCCGTACTGCGTCACTGCGTGCAAGATCGGCGTTTGCCCGCCAATTCCCTGCTCCAAGATCGTTGCGGGAGCCACGTCAGCGCCGCGATCGAGAAGGAGTTTCGCGGCTGCAACGCTGCCGTAGTTCGGGGACCGACGATTGACGAGCGCGTGGTCCGCATCGAGGTGCTCAGCGAGAAGAATTAAATGGGTGGGCTTCTACCCTTTCCGCGGACGGACGCGTCCCTTTACGCTGACCGCATCGTACCACGAGCCCACGACGAATTGACCCGCAGTAAGCTCCATAATTCAGAGCAAAGTGCCCCCGCGCAATCACGGTCAATTCCCTCGTCGCCTTACGCTATGAGTGAGCGCATGATTCGGTGTCAGAAATTTTCTACGCATTTCTTCCGATTGACGCTTAGTCTGCCATCGTTCGACTGTGTTCCTGTGGGCGCTTCTCACTTCGAGGAAGATCACTATGCAGACTCCAGGTCCACTTCAACCAGTTCATAACATAAAGCCGTACAAGCACGTGCAAGGCACGCACCAAATTGAGTCTTTTTCCGTGCCGCCGCGGGCTTGGACGTCGATAAGGAGGACCTCAAGCGCTACTACGACTTTGTCGACCAAAAGGTAGCCGACATGCTCCTCATGGCTCAGCGCACAGCCAAGGCCAATGACCGAATCAGAATAGAACCACCGCGATCTCCCCATCACCAAAGGGCTCCAGGAAAATATTCACGCTTTCGAGGCGCTCGACCTCGATATCGGACTCGAGCCCATCTTGGGCCGCGCCGTTCCAGAGCCGGAGATCGATCTTGCCTATAGTGACGAAGTGGAAGCTCATTTGCCGGCCATCGCGGGCGGGCTAACTCTCGCCGTCGCGCGCACATTCAAAATCATCGACCCGCAAACCAAGCATCCTGCAACCGAACACTGGGAGCGCGCGTTTCAAATTTTTCACCTGTTGCTGTAAGCCATTCCGGCACTCGAAAGACTTTTTACCAATCGCCTGCATCTTATCTTCAGCGCCAGTTCGATATGACGGAGGTTTTGTATGCCTGTCATTCGCGCGTGCACTCATTGCGGACAAAAAAATCGCGTCCCCGCGAAGTACCTCGCCAGCACCGGCCGTTGCGGAGCTTGCAAATCGCCACTGCCGCCCGTCGCGGAACCGCTCGCGGTCGACGATGTGCAGCTCGATGAGATCATTCAGAACACGCCTGTTCCCGTACTCGTAGATTTCTGGGCCGATTGGTGCGGTCCGTGCCACGCCGCTGCTCCCGAAGTATCACGAACCGCTGCCGACATGGCCGGCAAAGCTGTAGTAGTGAAGGTCGACACAGAAAAATACCCGCAACTCGCCGTCCGTTACAACGTTCGCGGCATACCCAACTTCGTGGTCCTCAATGGTGGCCGGATCGTAATGCAGCAGCCCGGCGTAGTAGGCCACGATCAAATGGAACAGTGGCTCCGCGCCGCCGCTCCCGTTTCCGCCTGACATGCCGTTCCGCTTCGCTGCCTCGGCTTTCAACCTGGAAAATATCGAGTCTATTAGTGCTCCCTCGCCCCTGCTGAGCGTAATGCGTTTTCGCCTTGGACATTGCGACTCCTTCCGGACAACACGACCCTATCAGGCCGAAACCGATACGGGTCAGGTCCTTAGAACACTGCACTGTGGCCTTTATTTGCCACGAAACGTCTCCTTAGCGATGCCCCGTCTTGGCACCGCTCCGCGCACGCCTGACTTCTGTTTTTCGCCTTTTTTTTACTTGCAGGACTCAATACGCGAGCCTACGATAGCGTCAGGTTTGTTTCACGTTTGTCCCGAGGGAGTTAGTCGCAACAGCTAGCGACTCCACTTTCCTATACGTCTGGAACGTACCGAGTAGACGCCGCCTTGCGGCGAAGGCCTACGCCTTTAACCGATCTTTCTGACGGATCGCCCGCGAATGGGTTCCTGCGTCCGGGTGCTGACTCGACTGCGCGTCCTCGCACTGTTACCATCTCCCGCAACTCGAAGCCTATGATTCGCTAGGAGATCCTTCATGCGCCCGCGCGCCTTCATCGTTCTGGCCATTCTCTCATCTTTATCTTCCGCTTTCGCGCAATCGGTCTCGAGCTCCGCCTCACCTGCTCAAACTCCTGCCGCTTCGAAATTTCATATCAATTCGCAGCGCCTGCAAGGCACGCTCGAGAAGCTAAGCGAGTTCGGCCGCAATCCGGAAGGTGGCGTCACCCGCCTCGCGTATTCCGAAACCGAGCTACCCGCGCGTGAATACGTCATCGGCCTGATGAAGCAAGCCGGACTCGAGGTGCGTACCGATGCCGCCGCCAACATTTTCGGCAGGCGCGCCGGATCCGAGAACCTGCCCGTGCTCCTCTTCGGTTCACACATCGATTCCGTCCTGAAAGGCGGAAACTTTGACGGCGACGTCGGCAGCCTCAGTGCGATCGAGGTAATCAATGCGCTGAACCAGGGAGCCGTCAAGACCCGGCACCCGCTCGAAGTGGTCATCTGGATGAACGAAGAAGGCAATCACTTCGGCGTGGGTACTATGGGCTCTGAAATCGCGGCGGGGCTGCTCGGACCGCAAATCCTCGAGCGGAAGGATGAGCAGGGCCTTACCGTTGCGGATTGGCTCCGCCGCTATGGGCAGGATCCTGCTCATCTCACCGATGCGCGGATTGCGCGCGGCGCCTTGGCCGCTTACCTCGAGTTGCACATCGAACAAGGCCCGAACCTCGACGAGAGCAAAATTCCTATCGGCGTCGTGCAAGGGATCGTGGCTTTAAAGCGCTGGCGCTGCGTCGCGACGGGTTTCGCGAATCATGCAGGCACCACACCCATGGAGCGCAGAAAAGATGCTCTCGCCGCGGCCTCACGCGATTTACTCGCTATGCGCGACGTCGTGCGTGCGGAAAAGGGCCGCCAAGTCGGCACCGTCGGTTACATCAAGGCAGAGCCTGGCGCGGTCAACGTCATTCCCGGCCGCGCCGAATTTCCCATTGAGTTGCGCGATCTCGACGCCGCCAAAATTGACCGCATGTGGGAACAGGTCCAGGAGAAGCTGAAACAAATCGACAAAGAGGAAAATGTCGAGACCCGCTGCACCGAGTTTGATGACGTGACGCCGGCACGCACGGACCCTTCCATCCAATCCGCCATCCGCGAGGCCGCGAAGTCACTCGGACTCGCCACCATGGACCTGCCCAGCGGCGCGGTCCACGATGCCCAGCAGATGGCGAAGCTCGCTCCATTCGGCATGATCTTCGTTCCCAGCCGCGACGGCATCAGCCATTCCCCCAAAGAGTTCACGTCCTGGTCAGACGTAGCCAACGGCGCGGAGGTTCTCTATCGCTCAGTCCTGCTCGTAGACACTCAATTAGATCGCAAGTAGCCGGACCCAGCTGGCACGCCTAATGCTTCGCGCTTAGCCAGTGCCTCTCATTTTGAGTGACTATCGTTGAAGATCAAACAGCAATCGGCCGCGTATCGAGGCATCTACAAGCTGAATTGTGTGCAGCACGGGAATTTGTTTTCCTCCGCGCTCCAGGGACGCTTGCAATTGCAGAATACAGCCAGGATTTCCGGTGACCACCACATCGGCATCGAGCGGCGCGATCAGCCCGGCCTTGCGGTCACCAAGCGCGTTTGCTGCGTTCGGCTGCACCAAATTATAAATTCCAGCCGAGCCGCAGCAGATTGGCGCTTCCGGAATCTCCAGAAGCTCCAACTCAGGAATTCCCGCGAGCAAACTTCTGGGCTGCGCCCGCACTCCCTGCGCGTGTTGCAAATGGCAGGAATCGTGGAACGCCACGCGTAGCCGCAGAGGATTTCGCTTCGCATAGGGCATCATATTGGCCAGAATTTCGCTGACGTCCTGGCACTTCGCGGAGAATTCCTTCGCGCGCTGCGCATAGTTCGGATCATCGCGCAGTAAATGCCCGTACTCCTTCATGTTCGAACCGCAGCCCGCCGCGTTTGTCACAATGGTGTCCACTTCTGCCCGCTCGAAAACATTGATCAAGTGCCGCGCCAGCGCCAGCGCGCCGCCTTCCTCGCCGGCGTGCACTAGCAGCGCGCCGCAACATGGCTGGTCTGCCGGGCTGACCACCTCGCAGCCCTCCGCCGCCAGCACCCGCGCCGTTGCCGCATTCACCTGCGGAAAGAATTCTCGCTGCACGCAACCCAGCAGCATCCCCACTCGCCGTCGCTTTGCGCCGATTGCCGGCGTCACTTCCGCAACCGCTTCCGATGCGGGCAGTTGCGGCAACAAGGCCTCCATTGCTTGCAAGCGCTTCGGCAATAGCTGCAATGCGCCGCTGCGTCGCACCATTCGCTGCAGCCCAGAACGCTGATACAGCAGCAGCGGCCATCGCATCATGCGCAAGCGGTCCGGCCGCGTGAACACCGCGAAAATCAATCGCCGGTAAAATCTCTCGAGCCACCCGCGATCATACTTCCGTTCAATCTGCGCCCGCGTTGCCTCAATCAATTTTCCGTAATCCACACCCGAAGGACACGCCGTCATGCACGCCATGCATCCCAGGCAAGTATCGAAGTGTCCCACCCACTGCGAGTTAATCGTCGCCTGCCCGTCCGCCGCCAGCTTCATCAAGTAAATGCGCCCGCGCGGCGAATCCATCTCTTCGTTCCACAAGGCGTACGTCGGGCAAACCGGCAAGCAAAATCCGCAGTGCACGCACTGATCGATAATCTCCCGCGAAGGCGGATGCTTCGCATCAAACGCGCTCGCGGCCGTTTTTATTTCTTCGCTCGTCATTACTCTTCTCTGTGAAACCTCAGTGCCCTCTGCGTCTCTTTACCCTGAGCCTCGAAGGGCGCGTTATCCTTTTATTCTCTTAGCCTTTCGTCTTGCCTTTTGCACCCTGAGTATCAAATCCCGCCCACAAATCGCCCCGGGTTCAACGTTCCCTGCGGATCAAATTGACGCTTAACCGCTTGCATCAGCCCAAGCGCATCGCCCGAATTTCCCCACGCCTCAAGCTCCCCCATGCCCGCAGGCCGCTGCTCAATTACCAGCGACCCTCCCCGAGTTTCGAGCCACTCACGCATCCGTCGCAGCCCCGCAGCAATATCCGGAACCGCTCCATCCATTCGCACCAATCCAATCCCCGTCGCCTGCGCGACCGCACCCCATCGCAAACCTGAAGCAGCAATCTTCCCGATCATCTCGGCCGTCTGGGCAATCTCCGCAGGCAGCGTAGTGAATTTCGCCACCGCGAAACTGTCTCCATCGTTTTCTGTTCTCGAAAACATCTCGTGCCGTCTGTTCCACACCTCGCTTGTCGAATCATCCTGTATTGCTTCGCCGGCCATCAATTTCAGTTGCGCGCTCTGCGCGCTCAACCCCGCTTCCGTACCTTCGAATAAGATATCGACGCGCGGCTGCATCTCCACTCCACAGCAAATCTGCAGCGCCGAATGAACCAGCTTCGAATTCTGAATCGCCAAAACCAGCCGCTGCGCTTCCATCGCGTCTACGGTGAGAAAGGAAATCGTCTGCGTCTCCTTAGGCAGCGGGTGCAATCGAAAAATCGCCCGCGTGATCACTCCGAGCGTTCCGAACGCGCCTGTCACCAGTTTCGGCAAATCATATCCCGCCACATTCTTCACCACTTTGCCGCCGCTGCTCGCCACGGTCCCGTCCGCCAACGCCACGGTAGCGCCAATCACCAAATCGCGCAGCGAGCCAAATCGCAAACGCAGCGCGCCACTATCATTTGTGGACAGCACGCCTCCGATGGTCGCCTGTTCTGACCAAAGCGGATCGAGCGCCAGCCGCTGCCCATGCTTCGCAACCGTGTCCTGCAGTTTCGCGACCGTGCAGCCAGCCTGTACGCTCACCGTCAAGTCCGCCCAAGCATGCTCGATCACTCGATTCATCCGCGCCGTGGACAAAATCAAATCCGAGCGCTCTGGCGGGTTTCCCCATTCCAGCTTCGTTCCACCGCCGCGCGGAATCACCGCCAGCCCCGCCGTATTCGCCAGCTTCAAAACTTTCGCCAGTTCCTGCTCGTTCCCCGGCTCCACAACCAGGGTCGGCTGCACGCCAGCCACGGCATCGCTCGCTGCAGCCGCTCGAACGTGCTCCGCGGGCACAACCTTGCGAACATCAGATTCAAATGTGCTGCTGAGACTCGTCTTCGGGGAAACGCTCGCGTCCATTCAGAACCGCTCCGCGATTCCCGCCGTTTCCAAAGGGTGAGCTACATACTCGCCAGGTTTCTCACCGCACAGACGCGGCCGTGGAAAAATCTTACTCGGATTCGAAAGCTGCAGCGGGTCAAACGCGCAGCGCACGCGTTGCATCGTCTCTAAATCCGGCTCGCTGTACATTTTCGACATCATCTTTTTCTTGTCTTCACCAACGCCGTGCTCGCCTGTGATCGACCCGCCCGCCCCGATGCACAACTCCAAAATCTTCCCCGAAAGTGTTTCCGCCACTTCTTCTTGTCCGGAAATTCTGCGATCGTACAAAACCAGCGGATGCAAATTCCCATCGCCGGCGTGAAACACATTCGCCACGCGCAATCCCGCTTCTTTGCTAAGCCGCCCAATTTCCCGCATCACATTGGGCAGCTCTGTGCGCGGAATCACGCCGTCTTGCACAATATAATTCGGCGAAATGCGCCCCATCGCCGCGAACGCCGCCTTCCGCCCCTTCCACACCAGCGCGCGCTCCGCATCCGATTGCGCCACGCGAATCTCCCACGCGCTATTTTTCTTGCAAATTTCATCCACGTGCGCCATCAGCGCCGCAACTTCCGCCACCGGCCCATCCAATTCCACCAGCAGCAGCGCGCCGCAATTCGGATAGTTCGCGTGTACCGCCGCTTCCGCAGCCTGAATCGCCAAATTGTCCATCATCTCGATCGCAGCCGGAAGCATGCCCGCCGCAATCATGTCACTCACCGCCGCGCCCGCTTCATTCGTGGAAGGAAAAGCCGCGAGTAGCGTTTGGACGCATTCCGGCCGCTTAACAATGCGCAAAATAATTTTTGTGGCGATCCCCAGCGTTCCTTCCGATCCGACGAAAACACCCATCAAATCGTATCCCGGCGCATCCAAAGTCTTTCCGCCCAGGTGCACCAGCGAACCGTCCGCGAGCACAACTTCCAATCCCAGAACATGCGTGGTGGTAAATCCGTATTTCAGGCAGTGCGCGCCGCCGGAATTTTCCGCAACGTTTCCGCCGATGCTGCACACCGATTGCGAAGAAGGATCCGGTGCATAAAAATATTCCTGCGGCGCAACGCGAGCGGTCACATCCAAATTAATTACGCCCGGCTCCACAGTGACGCGCGCATTCGGAATATCCACTTCGAGGATTTTGTTCATGCGCGTAAGGCTGATTACCACGCCGTTTTCCACGGGCAGCGCGCCTCCGCTCAGGCCTGTGCCGGAGCCGCGCGCGACGAATGGAATTTTTTCGCGATGGCACACGCGCACAATTTTTTGCACTTGTTCGGCGGAATCTGGCAGCAGGACCGCGCGCGGCAGGACGCGGAAATTTGTCAGGCCGTCGCACTCATAGGTGTGCAGCTCTTCGCGCGAAGTGATGAGGCCGCGCGGGCCGACAATCTCGCGCAGCTCGTCAAAAATCCTCGCATCAACAATCCTCGCGTCAACAATGTGCGTTTCGCGCGGTTGCGAAATGCCGCTGGCCACGGTTGCCTTTCCGGGACTGCAGGGTGCTCCCTGGAAAAAGCTTGCCCCATCAGCGGATGAAGGTCAAACCGTGCGGAACCAGGTACGGGAAGACGTATGCGTACAGCATGACAATGACGCCGACAATTGCGCCAAGCGCGATCGAATGCCAGAACACAAAGCGGAAAATCATGCCCTCGTTGCCGAGTTGGTTTGTTGCGGCAGTAGCGACGCAAATCGATTGCGCATCGACCATTTTGCCCATCACGCCGCCGGCGCTGTTCGCCGCGGTCATCAGTATTGGATCGAGGTGAAGTTGTTCCGCGGTGATGCGCTGCAAACTCCCGAACAATGCGTTCGATGAAGTGTCGCTGCCGGTCAGCGCTACGCCGAGCCACCCCAGAAAAGTTCCGAAGAACGGGTAGAACCATCCCGTGTGCGTGAACGCGAGGCCCAAGACGGCGTCGGTCCCCGAATATCTTGTGACGAAGCCGAGACCGAGCATGGCGGAAATTGCCAGCACAGCGAATCGCATTCGGAAAAGCGTGTAGCCGAAAATTTTTATCAGCTTTACGGGATTGACGCCGCGAATCAGTCCGCCAACGATGGCGGCGAGGAAGCATCCGGTACCGGTCGCGGAGAACCAGATGAACGGGAACTTTGCGCCTTCCGGCGTTGGCTTGGGCACGACGGGCTTGTCGCGGGAAATTTTGCGATGCAGCGGCGTGTTCCATCCTCCATTGGGCTTTCCCTCGGCGGTGAGCCAAGCGGGAGTGGTGTGCACGTTCATATAGTCTTTTACGGGCTTGTAGCCCCAAAGAAAAACGAAGACGGAAAGAATCAGGAACGGGATCCACGCTTTGAAAATCTGGCCGGAGGTGTAAGAGGAGCTGGAGGTGAGCGCGGGCTGCGCGGAACCGGCACCCGACGTGGGCTGTGCGGAATACATGGCCCGCGCGGTTGCAGCCGCGGGCACGGGGGCTCCCGCCACGGGTGGCTCGGTATCTTCGGCGAAGCGCCAGATGCGCTTCGGCTTCCAGAAGAGCAGGAAAATCACCGTGCAGAGGAGCGAGAAAAGGCCGGCGGTGATATCCACCAAGTTGCTGTCCATGTGGTTGGACCAGAAAAACTGCATGGACGCGAAGGAAATTCCGACGACAAGGATCGCCGGCAGAACCTCGAAGGTTTCTTTCCACGGAACCATGGCGCGAACCAGCCAGAAAGGTACGATCAGGGCGGTGATGGGCAGAATGCGGCCAATCATGGCGTTCATATCGGCTTCGGGTAACAGCGAAACTGCGGCGAGCATGTGCACCGGAGTCCCGATTGCGCCCCAGGCCACTGGCGCGGTGTTGGCGATGAGGTTTAGCGCCGCGGCATGAAAGGGCTTGAATCCCAGACCGATCATGAAAGCGCCGGCGATTGCCACCGGAGAACCGAATCCGGCGCAGCCCTCGATGAACGCGCCAAAGCAGAAAGCAACCAGCAGTAGTTGCAGGCGGCGATCCGAGGAGATGCCGCCCACAGAGGCCTTCATAATCTCGAAATCACCGGTGCTGACGGAGATGTCGTATAGATATACCGCAGCGACGACGATCCAGACGATGTTCATCAGGCCGGTGGCGACGCCGAAAAGAAAGCTGCCACCAGCCAGAGATGCAGGCATGTGGAACACGAGGATGGCGACCAGGATGGCAGTGGCGGCTCCCGCGAGAGCGGACCAATGCGGCTTGACGCGAAGGCCTGCCAACAACGTGAAGAGCACGATGATGGGGAGTGCGGCAACGAGCGCGGAAAGCCACCAGTGGCCGAAGGGGTCGTAGACTTGCGTCCAGGTGGTGTTCAAGGGCGAGCCTCCAACGACGGGAGCTGCGGGTGATTGGTGCGTTTCGCATTGCTGCAATACTTTGTTCGCGGGGCAAAGTCAAGCGTGAAGAGGAAGTGCATCGTGAGTAGTGGGTAATGGATAGGGTAGTGGATTCGTGGAGATGACGACCAGCGCGATTGCGCCGGCCCGAAAGTTTTTGACCGGTGGCGAGGTGACACCCCCGGGCGATTCGGATGGATGTAAAAATAAAGGGTTTGCGGGAAAAGGGATTCGTAAGAGTATGAAAACAAAGGGGCGGCAAAATTGGTTGGTGCTTGGGAACACGCACGGAGTGGGACTCGGCGGAGATGGGGTTAACTAAGTTGCAACTAGGCCGGAAAAAAAAGAGTCTGTATGTTGCTGATTCTTAAAGGGTGAGGTGCGAGGGTAGACGCCACCCCCCACTTCTTGGCAAAAGAGGCTGCAAACGACTGAAAACAAAGGACGGGAATCGCAAAAAGAGAGCCAAGAGGCTGCAAGAGATTGAGCTGTCGAAACTTAAGCTGTGCTACGACAAGGGTGACTGGAAGTTGATTGGAAGAAAGGGCTGCTGCGGCAACTGCGCTTGGTGAAGAGTTCGAGGCGACTGTAGCGAGGGAGGTAAGGGACGACGGCCGTGCGACGATCATGACGTAGGATACTAAGTTGGTTATCTAACCACAACTGGACAGAGGTTCAGATGAGGTGCAAGTGGCCGATATGAAGCTTGGGTCCGACCAGATACCACATCGATTACACATCGAAGTTGTCCAGACGATCGGTAAGTTTGGGTACTCTTGAATCTTGCACATGATTAGTCCGCTGCTTGCGGCACTCTCGCTCGGCTCGCGTTTTTAGCCCTTGGTCGGCGTGACTTCATCGGAGTAAAGAGGTCGAGCCCCAACAGTGTTTTGTCCTTCTGGGACAAATCGCCGATGAACTTTCTAAGGGGTGCAGGAAGAGTTCGGAACACGGCGGGGGTTGCAACGATTTGGCGATCTTTGGCAAGGTCGGGACGCTTGACTATATCTACTACTTCAATCTCGTAATCGCCCGGAACGTTCTCTTCACAGAGTTTCTTGAGGCGCTTCGGGGCCGAATCCGAACGTAACGTGTGATTCGCGATATAAACACAGAATTCGAAGCGTGCCTTACCTCGACCTGAATCAGGTTTTGCCACGTCGCTCCCCCAAGAGATGAATGCAGCACAGTGTAGGCCATATCATTCAAGTCCGGCTTTCTGGAAACGGACGCGGGCCGTCTGCTTGATGAAACGCGGAAACACTATCGTTTACGTCAAACAAATCGGAATACGGTAAAACCCGCAGTTACGTGGGCGTAAACGGTAACCGAAAGATTTGCAAAACTTGCGTGACGGATTTCGTTTTATCGCACGAATGGGCGGGGTTTCCGGACGAATTAACTGAATATGTTTTTTCTGTGCGATAGCGAACTTACGAACGAGGGGGCAATGTGCTAAACACTCCGAGCACGGCAGCCTCGTCGCGTTCACCGATTTGCAGTGAAGATGATCGGACCGGATTCGGGGCAGACAAAGGCGGTGATATGGACATGGGGAATCGGTTGCGTTCCATCCGAGAGGAGAAGAAACTCTCGCAGGGGGGCATCGAACAGCGGACTGGTTTGCTTCGCTGTTACATTTCGCGTGTGGAGAACGGTCACACGGTGCCAGCCATTGAAACTTTGGAGAAAATTGCGCGGGCGATGGAGATGCCGCTTTATCAGCTTATGTATGACGGCCACGAGCCGCCCACTCTCCCAAATGGAAATGCAAATCGATCTGACGATTGGGGCGCTGCAGGAAAGAATGCTCGTTTTCTCAGGAGGCTCTGCGGGTGTCTTGCCAAAATGAGCGAGGCCGACCGCGACTTTCTTCTGACTTTTGCGGAAAAAATGCCACGACGCAAAAATGGTCCACGTCGAGGCGCCTGACGCCTAAACGAACATCGCATCATTCCCCCCCAACGATTTCGGGGCTACTAGTCTCTTGTGGCTTTTTGCGCCATGTGCAGCAACAATTTTTGGTCGTGGGGTTTCATTTTTGCAAGTAGCCTGCGCAGTTTGGAGAGGTAAGCGGCATCGTCGCCCGTGCTTCCGAATTCCTCATCCTTCGAAGGTTTCAGCTTGCGCAATGATGCCGCTGCTTCGCCATCATGAAAAAGGCGGTACATTGGCACTTCTAAGGCCCGTGCCATCTTTTCGAGCGTCGAAACCGCTGGAACTGTATGACCGTTTTCAACGCGAGAAATGTAACACCGCAGCAAGCCTGTCCGTTTTTCAATGTCACCTTGCGAGAGTTCCTTTGATTCGCGCAATTCTCTCAAGCGATTCCCAATCACCATTGATGGCCTCCCAGATTCTCGACTTGGCACGTCACTTCGTCGGTTCAATGTTACCTTGAAACTTGGTTTCTGAACCTATCGGCCCCCCAGGACTCGCCGGAATGCGCTTTGACCATACTTCTCAGGAATCTTCGGGTATTCCCTGTATCGTTCTCGCTTTAACATTTCTGGTACTTTCTTTCGTTGCCCAAAGCCTTTAGAAGGCCCCTTGAGCCTCGGATTAAGCCGAATACCGGCCTTCCAGATAGTAGGAAAAATGCCAGTGACCCTCACCAAAATCGATAACTGCAAACCCGCTAAATCTGACGCAGTCAAGAACGAGCAAACGGTAAGGTGCCCGCGTTGTGAACGAACGTATCGGCTCGTCTACTCAGACAACGAACGACATTGGGTAAAAAACTGGCTGACACTCGCGGAAAAAGCTATTCGGAAAGACCACGATTTGAAGCATGAAGCGCCGACGATCCCCCTACAGTGGCATCTGCAATGTCTTCTGTCTCCGTAACGAATCATCAAGCCATTCGCGGGTTTTTTGAGTTGCGTCGTGAGCTTTCCCCGCGTTTGATACTGTCATCTATGTCGGTCACGATGGCTGGCCGGGTTCAGGATATGCCATAAGCTCGCTGTTTGGATCGAGCGTATAAAAGCCCTCCGTGTTCCCTTTTCGTGCTTTGGTGTTTCTTCGAACCTATCGTGTGCGGTTTATCAAAATAGCTACAGCGGCCTTGGACTTCACTGAATTGATCCGTGGGATTGTGTGACGGCAGTTTCGATACTCTTCAGAAGGTTCCAACCCTGTGCTTTCGAAACGACGGCGGAAATTCCAGCCTTATATGCGCGCGTTTCAAGGCCCTCAAGATCCAAAATTGTAAAGAGGATTATTGGCACGGTCGGGTCCGAACTGGTCATTAACCGTGCGGCTTCGATGCCATCCATGTCGGGCATAGCCAAGTCCAGCAAAACCAAATCTGGTTTCAATTCGTGAAATTTTCTGACACCTGACCATCCATCCTCGGCTTCCCCACAAACAGTCCAATGCCGCGAGCGTACGATAGTGCCAAGAATCCGCCGAGTCACGTCAGAGTCGTCAACAATCAAAATTCGTAGAGGGGACATTGCTGCGCCTTTAATGAGCCAAACGCAGCGCGGGGAGGGGGAAACCCCGCTGTGAAAGTTCACCTAACAGAATCACAACACGGTGGACCTCTTCATGACTATCGAGATGATGCGGTAGGCTCCTTCAGATTTAATCAACAAGACGGGTAAAGACCCTATGCCAAACGCCACCATTTGCTGTATGCATGACCTTCGTTCAGTCCGGTTCCACTTGACCGTCCGAAGGGAAAAAGGTCTTCTTATGAAGAAGGGCTTCAATAGCACCCGGCAACATCTCTACAATTTTTTCCTTCAATATGAACCCATCGCCTACGGACTTCGCTTGTTCTAATATCTCGTCGGTGTCGTAGATTGAGAAAAAGAAGATCGCAATGTCAGGCGCATGTTGTTTGATCTCCCTGGCTACGGCAAAGCCATCGAGCAACGGCAAGCGAACATCCAGAAGAATTAAGTCCGGCTTCCATTTAAATGCTTTCTCAATAGCTTCTTTTCCGTTTGTTGCTTCCGCGTACTCTTCAACGTCATCACGAGATTGAAGAACCCTAATGACACCTCTTCTGATGACCTCGTGGTCGTCCGCAATCAAAATTCGCATCGAGTTCCTTATGATGCCTAGCTACAATGTACTGGTACATCAGTAAGGGGTACCCAGAGAGAAGAAAAATATAGGGTGGTCGAGCAGGAAGCTCAGGCGGCGAGGATTCACCCGGCGTGACTGTAGGTAAGGTCACAATCCCTGACCCGCGTCTCGCGCTTACAAAGAGGGCAGTCCCACCTTTCACCGTCCGCAGGCAGCACAGGCTTTCGGAGCTTTGGAGCGGCCAAATCGAGAGTTGAAGGGTCAACCTTCCTGAAGGGAGAACAGCGGTCACATTCTGGACAATACGCGACCCATTTAGGCATAGTTCGCTGGATTAGTCCGCTATTTCGTTTGCGGAGGAGTCCTCTCCGTTCGGTACGGAATCCGTTCGCGGAACCTGCGGACCAAACAATCCACGAAGGCATTCAATCAGCTTACTCATTCCATCCGCTTTGGAAATCACGGCTTTGATACCGAACGCTGACGCGGGAACGGATTTGATCTGGTCGTCGTGGAAGGTCAGCATTATTATCGGTAGTTTCGGCATCAAATTCTTCAACACTGCGGCGGTCTCCATACCGTTCAACCTTGGCATCGCTAAGTCTAATATGACCAAGTCGGGCTTCAGTTCCTTTGCACGTTCAATCGCAGCCACACCATCCGCAGCTTGGCCGCAAATCACAAAGCCATGAGTTTCGAGCGAGGTACGGAGGCCGGGTAAGAAGTGCGGATTGTCGTCCACGATTAGAACCCGCTTTGGGAAAACGTCGGGACGCGTGTCGGTTAATCTACGTAGCTGGCCCATTTTATCCACGTTATGTGGTATCGGCGGCTGAACAAAGCGGGTATTTACCTTACAGGGTTAGCTGTATGCGAGATTGGGTAAACACCTGATAGGCACTGTTCAATGGCTGGCATTCTTGTTGTTGATGACAATCCGAACATTCGCTACCTACTGCGCGCGTTTATTGAAAGCCGGACTCCATACGCAGTTTGTGGGGAAGCGGGACACGGTATGGACGCAATCGACAAGGCGATGCCGCTAATGAACGGAGAGGAGGCGGCAATGGTGCTGCGGAACACGATGCCAAAGGTTCCTATCGTTCTGTTCACGCTTTACGCCGAGCAGCTACGGGGAGCGATATCGCCGGGATTCGGCGTCACGATCATCGTCTCCAAAACGGACGGCTTGGCCCCGCTGATTGAGTCTCTGGAAAGACTGCTGGCCGCGTAGTTCGCCGGTGGGTATTGGCCGCCTAAACTGAACCTCAAACTCACCCTCGCATCTCTAGTCTCGACTTTCCTGGTTGGACACGGTGTTTAGTAGGCCGAGGAGGACCCAGGCGTTGGGGATGCGCTCGGTGGGGATGCCGTTGGTGTGTTCTTGTCCTACGCGCCAGAGATAGAAGTTGCCGGCGTCGAGTTTGTATGCGGCCAGCTCGGACCACGGAATTGTGGTGTAGCTGGACCAGCGCTTGACCTTGAGTCCGGCGGAACGGCTTAAGCGAACGAGACCGAAATCGAGTTCTTCGTCGCGATTAAAATTGTGAGTGGCTTTCTGTAGCAGAGGTTCGTAGGTATACTGCGCGATTTTTTCGGCGAGTTGGGCGATGCGTCCTACTCGATCGCCTAGGGAGAGGTGCTGGCCGTTCTGGTCAAACAACTTGAGAAGATAAAACGTGCCCAAGGGAATCACGTGCGCAGAGACTTGATGCGCGCCGTAGTAGAGCCGCTCGACTTCGACCCAGAGGATTTCTTTGTGACTGAGGATACTGCTGTACGAAACGCCATTGTCGTGGAGGTAGGCACGGGCGGTGAGGCGCTCGGTTATCAGGAGAGCGAAGAAAGCTAGCGCGGCCAGGAAGATGAGCCGCGCGACGGGGCTTTTGGTTTCTTGGTAGGCGAACCAGAGAGGCGTGCAGAAGATGAATGCCAGGACGATGACGATCAAAGTCATACGGACGTTTGTTTTGAAGGTATCGAGCACAGGTCCGAGCATAGGAATTCATTGAGCTTATAGGACAAGTCGACGCTACGGCGAGCAGCATAAAGTGCGAGACTTCTTTTGAGGATAGAGCGTCGGCGTGACGAGTTTCGCGGGCGGGGCTAGAGAAGAGCCCGCCCCCAGTTTCCTACCCGTGCCAGGCAAATTTACCAGACAAACGTGCATCCCAGGCGATGTACACTCTACTGGTTAGTACATGCCTAAACCCGGTTAGGTGGGCTTATGTTCGACAGGATGCTGCCGGCCCTGCTCCTCTTGGTCGTACCGAACGCACTGCTTGCGAATCCACAATTCCAGGCTGAGCCGCGCACCTACGCCGCGCGTGGGACAGATGTAAATTCCGTTACGGGCGAAGCTGTTAGCGGCGCGCTCGTCCAGCTTTACGGCGCGCGCCAACATGCCATGCTCACCGGACCCGACGGCAAATTCCAATTTGAAGGCCTGACGAGTGGCAGCTTCCAGGTTTCGGTGCAGAAGCCGGGCTATTTTTCCCCGGAGCAGATTCGGCGCAACGGCGGCCCGCTTAAGGTAGTTAGTACGGAGGAGGAACGTCCGGTAACGTTGAAGCTGATTCCGGAGGGAATCGTCTACGGCCGCATCACCGGCGACAATGGAGAGCCATTGGGATACATGCCGGTGCAAATACTGTGGGAGCGCGTTGAAAATGGCAAGAGGACTCGCGAAAACAGCCGCAACGTGCGCACCGATGAGCAAGGCGAATTCCGGCAGGCCGAGCTGCAGCCAGGCAAGTATTTTGTGTTCGTGGCCCTAGCTCTTGGCCCGCGTCGTTTCCCGCCAGGCTTTCGCAAGGAGGAGCCCGCGGCTATCCCGGCGTCTACTATCCCGGTGTTCCAGATTTGTCTTCTGCGACGCCGATCGAAATAACGCCAGGCAAGCCTGAGTCGAGCTACTGAACGATTAACATTCGATGTAAAACCTGTGCTACTGGGACGCCAAGGTGCTGGCGGCTTGGAGCATTTTGTCGGGACGGGCTCGGACGCGAAGGTCGTCGGTGAGATTGATCCACCGGATGGTGCCTGAGGAGTCGATGAGAAACTCGGCGGGACGGGCGATGTCGTGGCCCTTGACGCCGGCGCCCTTGTGGAGGAGGTCGTAGCGGCGGATTACTTCGGTATTGGGATCAGAGAGAAACGTGTAGGTGTAACCGGCTTTGCGGCAGAGGTCTTGCGATTCGGAGGGAGAGTCGACGCTGATGGCGACGGGCTTGACGCCTAATTTCTCGAAATCTTGCAAACGATCCTGAATACCCCGTAACTCGGAGTTGCAGAATGGTCACCAATAGCCGCGATAGAAAACGAGGAGCACGCCCTTGGTCGGGTGCGACGCGGCGGGCGTGGAGAGAAGAGTTGCGAGCGAGATGATTCCGCCGTTTGTGTCGGCTAGGGCGAATTCCGGGGCTTTTTGGCCGACCTTGGGGGCTTGAGTTGAAAGGGGCAGATGTTTGCCTAAAGAAAATATTGTGAAGCAGAAGAAGACGAGAGCCGCCACGCTGAGGGTGGCTAGAATCGGTCCAGCGATCTTCCCGCGATATAGGGTTGGCTGGACGAACGCGCGGCGCAGGCCAAGGAAGAGAAAAATTAAGCCGAGCGCGAAGATCAGGAAATTCGCCCAGGGCATGTCGCGAGTGACGGGATATTTGGCGAAGATGGGGATATAACTCAGGAACGCGAAAACACTCAGAAGGAAGCCGATCCAAAGCGGAGCGTTTGGACGGCGCTTAGTTCCGCTCTGAGGAGCGGCGGGATCGGGCGCGTTCGTGTTCGCGGGCAACGTGTCAGCCATACTTTTGGCCCTTGCGCGGCGTTTGGGCGCGCCGTGGCGAATGCCGAATTACTGGACGACGGCAAAGGCTAACACAAACTTGGCAACAATGCCGACCAACCATTCGCAGCGTTGAAGGACGCCAGGCGAATTGGGAAAGACGCCGCTACAACTTCGGCGTGGCGGGAGCCGGGTCGGCTTTTATGTAGTGGGCGTACCAGGCGAGGTAACGCTCTAGGCGGTCTTTCAGGTGTGATGGCGCTTTGAACTCGTGGTACTCGCCGGGGTAAACGACTAGCTGCGTTTCGCGGCCGAGGCTTTTCATGGCTTGGTACATTTGTTCGCCGCCGAGAATGGGCACGTTCCAGTCGATATCGCCGCCCATGAAAAGGGTGGGTGTGGTGATGTTGGTGACTCTGTAGAACGGAGAGAGCTTGTCGTAGAGCGCGTGTTTTTCCCAAGGTAGACCTAGCTCGGTTTCGTAGTCGCGCTGGTATTGGTCGTGACCGTACATACTGGTGTTGTTGGCCTCACCGGCGCCGGAGATGGCGGCTTTGAAGCGCGTGGTTTGCGCAATGATGAAGTCGGTAGAAATGCCGCCGTAGGACCAGCCGCCGACGCCGAGCTTGTCCGGGTCGGCGATGCCCTGCGCGATGGCGTAGTCGACCATGGCCATGTCGTCCTGGTAGTCCTTGTTGCCCCAATCCGCAAAAATAACTTTGGCGAAATTTTCTCCATACCCGGTGGAACCGCGCGGGTTAGGAAGAAGGACGGCGTAGCCGTTGGCGGCGAAGAGCTGCGCGAGATGGGTGAACTCGGCGTAGTAAGCCCAGACCGGCCCACCGTGGGGACGCAGGATGGTGGGATATTTTTTGCCGGGAGTGTAATCGAGCGGCTTGTAGAGATACCCGTGAACGGTGGCGCCATCTTTGCTTTTGAACTGGATGTATTCGGGCTGGACGAGCTTGAGCTGCGAGATGAAGGCGTCGTTGGTCTTGGTGAGGCGAGTGAGTTTGTCGCTGGACGCGGCTTGCGAGTAGATCTCGGCGGGACGGTCTGGCATGTCGATCTGGGCAGCGATGTCGCCGTTTTTTGCGAGGGAATAGGCGTAGAGCATGAAGCGTCCGGCGACGGCACGGCTGACTTGACCGCCGTTTACGGGGACACGGCCGAGAATTTGCGTGCCGTCATCATCGGCGATGAAGTAGATGGAACTTCCGTCGGGAGAGAAGCGCGGCTCGGTAGCATTGCGGTCGAAGGCTTGAGTGAGAACGCGGGCTGCGCCGCCCGAGGCTGGCGAGACTGCGACATGGTGCGTGGCGTATTGGAAGAGGCGCGGGTCGAGCTGGGTGATGTAGGTGATGAGCTTGCCGTCGGGAGACCAGGAAGGCACGTCATCGTCACCAGGATTGGTGGTGACCTGCGTTAGCTGCGCGCCTTTGTCGGTGTTGTTGGCGGCGACTACCCAGATGTCAGTGTTATAGGTGCGGTCGGGATCGGGTTTGGAGCGATTGCTGGCGAAGGCGATGAGCCTGGAGTCGGGAGACCAGGCCGGGTGGGCGTCATCGTAATCGCCGGAGGTGATTTGGGTTAGGTTTTTGGTGGCGAGGTCGAGGACGTAGAGATGTGCGCGGCGGCGGTCGAGGTAGCCGACTTCGTCGGTCTTGAATTGTAGGCGATCGATGACCCAGGGCTTGCGCGTCTTGGGCTTTTTGTCCTTGTCATTGTCGTCCTTTTCTTTGTCTTTGGTCTTGGCTTCGGCCAACTCTTCTTCGGAGGGATCGCGGAGGATTACGACCAGACGGGTGCTGTCGGGCGACCAGGCGATATCATCGACATCTTGCGGCGTGCCGGTGAGCCGCTGAGCTTCGCCGCCGGCGCGGTTGAGAAGCCAGACCTGTGTTTTGCCTTCGTTACGAGCGGATAGGAAGGCGAGGTACTTGCCGTCGGGACTCCAGCGCGGGTGGGAGGAGGAGACGCCTTCGGCGGTAAGAGGGATGGCATCGCCACCGTTTGTGGGAACAGACCAGATGCGCTCTTCGGACTTGTCTTCTTTCAGGAGCAGAGTCTTTACAGTGTAGGCGACAGACTGCCCGTCGGGGCTCAGTTGGGGGTCGGAGACTTCGCGGATTTGGAAGAGGTCGTCGACGGTAATGGGGCGGGGCTGCATTGGGGGCTTTTGCGCGGAGGTTGCGGTGGGCACGAGAGCGAGGAGGAGTGCGGCGGTCAGGCACGGACCTGGTTTCATTTGCTGAAGGCTCCTGATGATTGGGAATGATGAAAACAAACGCGGGAGTTTACCATAGGCGGCTGGGCAGCCAGCGCGAGAGGCGGCGGCGCGACACTCTGGTTCAATTGGTCGGCGCAGATTCGGTCGCAAAAACGGCGGCCTGCCTGCGGCAGGTAGGCAAGGCCACGGCACTTCACGAAAGGCGAGACCGTGGGGCGAAGGTAGGGAGGTTTAGGGGAGTTGCGTTAGACGGCGCGAAAAATTTCGCCGCAGACGCATTTTATTGTTGCATGCGGAGATGGACCTTGTATTCTGCGATTGCGAAGTCGCTCGTGTTCGGTGAGATTGAGCGTTCGCTCTAGGAGGATCGAGAGTAAAAATTGAGTACGTTATCGCTGCCCGCCCCACTTCCTTCCCGCGCCATTCCCCAAGCGAAAAAAAGAATCGCCAAGCTAACGCTCTGGCCGCTGGTCGCTGCGACATTTTTCATGGTATCTGGCGGTACTTATGGCACCGAACAAATTGTGCAAGGCGCCGGATACGGGCGCGCGATTTTGATTTTACTGCTGACACCGGTGCTGTGGAGCTTGCCGACCGCATTCATGATTGGCGAGCTTTCGAGCGCGCTGCCTGCGGAGGGCGGATACTACGCTTGGGTGCGTCGAGGGCTGGGGAATTTTTGGGGATTTCAGGAAGCGTGGCTTTCGCTGGTGGCAAGCATTTTCGATATGGCGATTTATCCCACGCTGTTCGTGGCGTACTTGACGCAGGTTGCGCCGTGGTTTCGCCAAGGGCATCAAGGGGTGATGGTCGGATTGTTTGTGGTTGTGGCGTGCGCGGCGCTGAATATCGCGGGCATTCGCGTGGTCGGCATTACTTCGCTATGGCTGTTTTTCCTGTTGTCGATGCCGTTTGCGCTGATTGTTCTGCTTTCGCCATTTAAGTTCGCGGCCGCAAGTGGCGCGTCTGTTGCGCCGGTTGCATCCACGGTGGGCACGGTCGGACTGCTTGGCGGCATGTTGATTGCGATGTGGAATTACATGGGCTGGGACAACGCGTCGACGATTGCGCTGGAAGTGGAGCGGCCGCAGAGAACGTATCCGAAAGCGATGATCGCGGCGGTGATTTTGGTTTCGCTGACGTACGTGCTGCCATTCGCGGCGGTGTATCTGGCCGGCGTGCCGGCGGCGGCGTTTGCGGGTGACGGAGCTTGGGCGCAAGTGGCCGGGCTGGTCGGCGGAACCTGGCACGGGGCAAACTGGCTGGGATTTTTGCTGGTGCTGGGCGGGATGATGAGCGCGTTCGGCATGTTCAACGCGCTGGTGATGAGCTACTCACGGCTGCCGCTCGCGATGGCGCAGGATGGGATGCTGCCGAGAGTGTTTGGCAAAAAGCACTCGAAGACGCGGGCGCCGTGGGTGGCGATTGTGGTGCTGGCGACGGGATGGGCGCTTTGCCTGGGATTGGGATTTGAGCGGCTGGTGACGCTGGACATTATTTTGTATGGCGCGAGCTTGATGTTGGAATTCGTGACGCTGGTGGTGCTGCGAATTCGGGAGCCAGAGCTGAAAAGAGAATTTCGCGTACCGGGTGGAGTGGTCGGCACGGTCTTGGTAGGAGTGTTTCCGCTGCTACTGCTGGGGTTGGCGGTTTTACATGGCGGGAGCGAGACAGTGTTGGGGATGAATGGCCTGGTATTTGGGCTGGTGATTATTGTGGCTGGGTTTGTGGTGTACTTGGCAACCGGGAGATTGAGGCGCCGGGCGCTCGGACCAAGGATAGTGGAACGCGTCGAAGCTGCTTAGACAAGCATTGAGAGAACTATGACGTCCGGTTCGAATGGAACCGGACGTTTTTGTTTTTACGGTGATATATACTCGCGAGCTTTGGTTGAGTCGGATTGGTCGGAGATGCTCTCGTGAAATATTTCTTCGGTGTGACTTTTTTGTTCCTGAGCCTATTTGGCGCAGGGAAGGTGATGGCTTCGCCTGACACTGCCCAGAAATTGGACGCGAAATTGTTTCAGGAGTTGCGGTGGAGGTCGATTGGGCCTGCGCGGGGTGGGCGGGCGCTGGCGGTTACCGGAGTTCGCGGGCAGCCGGAGGTCTTTTATTTTGGCGCGGTCGGCGGCGGCGTCTGGCGCAGCAACGATGCCGGGCGAACCTGGAAGCCGACATTTGATTCGCAGGGGATCGCTTCGATTGGGGCGATTGCGGTGGCGCCTTCGAATCCGCAGATCATTTATGTGGGAACGGGCGAGGCGGACATGCGCTCGGACATTGCTTATGGGAACGGGATGTACCGGTCGAATGACGGCGGGAACACCTGGACGCATATCGGGCTAGAGGATTCGCGGCAGATTGCGCGGATTCTGGTCGATCCGAAAGATCCGGAGAAGGTGTTTGTGGCGGCGCTCGGGCATGCTTATGGGCCGAGCACGGAGCGCGGAGTTTTTTATTCCAAGGATGGCGGGAAGAAATGGAGGCGCGTGCTCTTCCATGACGACAACACGGGCGCCATTGATTTGGCGTTCGAGCCGGGAAATCCGAAAACGATTTTTGCGGCACTGCTGCAGACGCGGCGGCCGCCGTGGAATACTTATCCGCCGTCGAAGGGCCCGGGGACAGGTTTATATCGTTCGAAAGACAGCGGAGAGCATTGGGAACAGTTGAGCGGGCACGGATTGCCTTCGGAAGGACTAGGGCGCATGGGAATTGCATTTGCGCCCAGCTATCCGCGACGAATTTACCTGATTGCGGATGCGAAGGAAGGTGGGCTGTATCGCTCCGATGACGGCGGCGAAAATTGGCAGCGTGTTTCTGATGACAAGCGAATCTGGGGACGCGGCTGGTATTTTGGCGAAGTAAGCGTGGATTCGAAGGATGCGGATACGGTGTATGTGCCGAACACCGGGCTATATCGTTCGCGCGATGGCGGGAAGACGTTCACGGTGATCAAGGGAGCACCGGGCGGCGACGATTATCACCAGCTGTGGATTGATGCGGATGAGCCGCAGCGGATGATTTTGGGGAGTGACCAGGGCGCGGTAGTGACTCGCAATGGCGGCGAGACCTGGAGCAGTTGGTACAACCAGCCGACCGGGCAGTTCTATCATGTGGCTACGGACAACCGGTTTCCATATTGGGTTTATGGCGCGCAGCAAGACAGTGGCGCAGCGGCGACTCCGAGTCGCAGTAAGTATCGTTCGCTAAACTTTCATGATTGGCAGCCGATGGAAGCGGGAGATGAGAACGGGTATGTGGCGGCTGATCCTTTGAATCCGGAAGTTGTGTATGGCGGATTTGTGACTCGGCAGGATTTGCGCAACGAGCAAATTTCGCAGGCGCCGCCTGGATTGACGCAGACGGAAAGGCTGCGCCGCACCTGGACTCTGCCGCTCGTATTCTCGCCGGTCGAGTCGCATGTGCTCTATTTCGGTTCGCAGATATTGTTTCGAACCGCGGACGGCGGCAATTCGTGGAAGCCGATCAGTCCCGATTTGACGCGCGAGGAACCGGGTGTGCAGGCGAATCTGGATGCGACGACTGCGGCCGACGCTTCGGCAGAAAAGCGGCGCGGCGTGATTTACACGATTGCGCCGTCAAGCGTGCAGGCCGGAGAAATTTGGGCTGGAACGGATGACGGGCAGATTCAGTTGACGCGGGACGAAGGCAAGGCATGGAGCAACGTCACGCCCACAGAGCTGACGCCTTGGAGCAAGGTGACCCACATTGAGGCTTCGCATTTCGAAGCCGGGACAGCGTACGGGGCGGTGGATCGGCACCGCCTGGAGGACTTGCATCCCTATCTGTATCGCACACGAGATTTTGGCAAGAGCTGGCAGCAGGCTTCAAGCGGCATACCGGAGGGCAGCTTTCTGAATTGCGTTCGCGAAGATCCGTTGCGTAAGGGATTGCTGTACGCCTGCACGGAACTGGGCGTATACGTCTCGTTCAATGACGGCGATTCGTGGCAATCGCTGCAGCTCAACATGCCGGCGGTTTCGATTCGCGATTTGGTTGTCCACGGCGACGATTTGGTGGTGGCAACGCATGGGCGTTCGTTTTGGATTTTGGACGATGCGGACCCGCTACGGCAGATGAACGCGGAGGTTAGCTCGGCGGATTTGTGGCTGTTCAAGCCAGCCGCCGCATATCGCGTGCGGCCGGGATCGGATCAAGGCACACCCATGCCGATGGACGAAGCGCTGGCGGAGAATCCACGTGACGGCGCGATTGTGGATTATTGGCTGAAGGAAAAGGCACGCGGACCGGTGGAACTGGAAATTTTTGACGCCGAAGGGGCGCTGGTGCGGCGATTCTCTAGCGATGATTTGCCGCCGAAAACGAAACCGGCGAATCTGCCGATCGCGATGGAGTGGGTGCGCGAGGCGGCGCCACTTTCGGGGGAGGCTGGGATGCACCGTTTCGTGTGGGATTTGCATTACGAACTGCCAAAGAGCATCCACCGGTCATTCTATGGACCGGCGGGAGTGTGGAGCCTGCCGGGTAATTACACCGCGAAGCTTACGGCGAACGGAAAGAGCTCTTCGCAGTCGCTGACGATCAAGATGGATCCGGGGATCAGCACGGCGGAGGATGGCTTGCGGCAGGAGTTTGTGGTGGCGTCGCGCATTTCGGTTCGGTTGGGAGAAGTGGCTGCGGCGCAAGAGCGCGCGGAGGATTTGCAGAAGCAAATTGCCGCGCGCAAGACGCAAGCGGGTGGCAATGCAGAGGTCTCCGCGGCGCTTGCGGAGCTGGCGCGCAAGATCGATGAGGTGCACGGCGCGCCGGGTGAACAGGAGTTTGGATTTTTTGCGCTGAGATTGCCGGGCGGAGAGTCGATTACGTTGCACCAGGTCGCTACCGCTTTGACCGGATTGCTGATGATCGTGGATGGCGCGGATGCGCCGCCTACTGCGGACGCGCGCACGGCCGCGGAGAAGTGGGAGGCGGCGGGGACGGACATTCTTGGGCGGTGGAAAGCGGTCGAGACCGATGTATCGGCGGTGAATGGTGTGTTGGAGAAGGCTAAGCTGCAGCCGTTGGGCAAGTGATTGTCTAGGCCAACATTGCTAAGCGGCGCCTTCCCTGGCTCGCGGTAAACAACACCGGCACACTCCGTATGCCGCGACGTTGCAGTTGAGTGGCGGCTCAGCGTGCTTGCACGCGGCGTACTGGGAAGATTTGGTATGCTGCTCGACGTGGGACGATTCGTTCACAACATTGCTCATTGGAAATTTTGGCTGCCGCTTCTGGGACTTACCGTGTGCCCGGTCGCGCTGCGCATGGCAGCGTCACAGGTTCCGCAGCAAAGTTCAGCTTCGCCAGCGGGGCAGCAGCCCCCTGCATCGCCGGCCGCGGTGCCGCCGCCTGGAGCAGCTACGCCCGCGCCCCTAGAGCAAATCGCAACTACTCCACCGCGAGCTGGGCTGAATATTGTAGTGCTCGATCCGGCGCATGGCGGAACGGATTTGGGCGCGCGCGGGACGGGCGGGATTCATGAGAGCGACATCGTGCTCGAATTTGCGGCGCAGGTACGCACGGCGCTGGAGTCGCAAGGATTTCAGGTCGTGCAAACGCGGCAGGGAAACGCCAATCCGTCGTTTGACGATCGCTCCGCGATGGCGAATGCGCAGCGCGGGTCGATTTTCGTGACGCTGCACATTGCGTCGACAGGTACACCGGGGACAGCGCGCGTTTATGTGATGAACGATTTGGCCCCAGGCGCGGACGCGACCGGCTTAATTCCATGGGATCGCGCGCAGGCGCCGTTTGTGTCGCTGAGCCGAAAACTCGGCGACCAGATCCAAGGGTTGCTGGCGCAAAAATTCAAGGGATCGCCGGCCGTTGCGCAGACGGCAAGCGTGCGGCAACTGCGCACGACAGCGGCTCCCGCAATTGCGGTAGAGATTTCCAGCGTGACCGTCGAGGATCGGGCGCAGCTCGACCACATGGCGCCGGGCATCGCAGATGCAATTGCGCGTGGTGCGGCGGCGTTTCGTCCGGCGTACGTGGTGCCGGCGAACCCGGGAGAGCGCCCATGATGCTGCCGCGCTGGCGCTGGTGGTTTCTGGCGGCTCTGTTCCTGGCCGTGGTGGTCGCCGCGATTTATTTGCCGATTTTGCGCCGCAATATCAAACAAGCGGCGAAGCTACAGCAACGGAGCGAGGAGCAGGCGCGGCGCGAATTGACGCAGCCTACGGTAATCAATCCAAGCGATCCGAAAGTGAAAGCAAAATTATTTTGGGCGTCAGGGGCGGATGACGGAACGGTATCGGCGGTGATTGTGGAGTTGCCGCTTGCAAGTGATCCGGTGCTGCGGTCGAAGCAAGTGCTTAACACGCTTTTGGCTGGTCCGGTCGATACGGAGCTCCGCACACTGCCGCCGGATGCGGCGCTGCTGGCTTTTTATCTATTGCCAGATGGAACTGCGATTGCCGATTTTTCCGAGGCACTAGCGACGTCGATTCCGTCCGGCATCGAGAGCGAGCAGATGGCGGTGGATTCCATCACGAAGACGCTGGAGGCGAATGTGCCCCAGGTTCGGCGGCTTAAGATCTTGATTCATGGGCAGGAAGCGGAAACGCTGGCGGGACATTTGGATTTGAGCCAGGCGTTCGTGGTGAATTCGAATGCGCCGATCGGCCCGCGAGCCGCAACATCGGTATCACCTGTTCCGGTGAACAAGGCGCAGCAATTGACTCCTGCCGCCACCGCCGTCAAACTGGCGGCATCCCCAGACAAACCGGCGGAAAAACCATGAGCGGAACGCGTGAACGAGGCGCAGCAACGGCGGGAGGAAAATTGCGAGCTGATGGACGCGGCGCTGATCAGATGCGAACGCTGAAGATGACGCCGGATTTTATTTCCACGGCGGAAGGCAGCGTGCTGATCGAACTGGGAAGCACACGCGTGATTTGCACCGCGACGGTGGATGACGGCGTACCCGGATTTCTGAAAGGGAGCGGGAAAGGCTGGGTCACGAGCGAATACGGGATGCTGCCGCGCGCTACGGAAGAACGCACGGCGCGCGAAGCAACCCGCGGGAAGCAATCCGGACGGACGCAGGAAATTCAGCGGCTGATTGGGCGTTCGCTGCGCGCCGTGACAGATCAGGAGGCGCTGGGCGAGCGCACGGTGTGGCTCGATTGCGATGTGATTCAGGCGGACGGCGGGACGCGCACGGCGTCGATCACCGGGGCATTTGTGGCCCTGGCACTGGCCTTCGAACGCATGGTAGCGGCGGGAATGCTGAAGAGCTCGCCACTGATCGATACTGTTGCCGCCACGAGCGTGGGAATTGTGGACGATCGTGCGCTGCTAGACCTCGCCTATGAAGAAGACTCGCGCGCGGAAGTGGACATGAACGTGGTGATGACCGGTAGCGGACATTTTGTGGAGATTCAGGCCACTGCCGAAGGCCGGCCCTTCACCGGAAGCGAGATGCAGGACCTGCTGGCGCTGGCCGCGGCGGGAATTCGGCGGCTCACCGATGAACAGCGCGCGGTGCTGCCCGTGAAATTCAGTGCGCGCGCCCGTTAAACTTTTCCTCGCGTCTTCTAATCCCGGAAAACTCGCGGAATATCGCTTGCTAGCGCAGACGGCCGGACCAGCATGGGGGGGTGACGCCCAGATTGCCCTGCAGTTGCTGCCGCGATTCGACTCTTTGCCGGCCTTCGAAGAGAATGCGGCTACGTTTGCGGAGAATGCCACCGGGAAGGCGCTGCATTACTCGCGATTTTGCGACGGGTTCGTGTTTGCGGATGATTCGGGCTTAGTGGTGCCCGCGCTCGGCGGCGCGCCGGGAGTCTTGTCGGCACGCTACGCCGGACCTGGGGCGAGCAGCGCGGAACGAAATGCGAAATTGCTGCGCGAGTTACACGGAAGGAACGGACAGGACCGCGCCGCGTGCTTTGTTTGCGCAATTGCGTTGGCGCAGAGCGGGCGAGCGAAGGCGATTGTCACAGCGCGGGTGGATGGAGAAATTCTGGACGCGCCGCGAGGAGATCGGGGATTCGGGTACGATCCGGTTTTCTATGTCTCTGAACTCAGAAAGGGCTTCGCGGAGATTTCATCCGAGGAGAAGAACGCACATAGCCATCGCGGACGAGCGTTTCGGAAACTGTTGACGTTTCTCTCATGTTAATCTGACGGGCCAACCATGAAGAAGAAGACAAGAAAAAAGAGGACACCATCGTCAGCAAAGGGACGTAACAGTTCTCATACCAAGAAACTGGATGTGATCGGCACGACGGCCGAGAAGCCAGCCAAGGCCGCGCAAGTCGCACGAAAAGTAGGGCGCGGGACAGATCCCAAGCGCGTGGCGGCGATCCTGGCAAAGCTGGATGAGGCATATCCGACCGCTACTTGCGAATTGAAGCATGAAAATGCATTTCAACTGCTGATCTCTACGATTCTTTCCGCCCAGTGCACGGACGTGCGCGTGAACCAAGTCACACAAACGCTCTACAAGAAATATCCAAATGCCGAAGCCTTTGCACATGCGAATCCAAGTGAGCTGGAGCAAGAGATACGCCCGACGGGATTTTTTCGCAACAAGACGAAATCAATAATGGGCGCGAGCAAAGGCGTTATCGATAATTTTGGCGGGCAAGTTCCGCGAACCATGGACGAGATTCTGACGTTACCTGGCGTTGCGCGGAAGACGGCAAACGTGGTGCTCGGGACGGCGTACGGAATTGCGAGTGGCGTCGTGGTGGACACACACGTGATTCGGCTCTCCCGGCGGCTAGACTTGACGAAGCATGAAGACCCGAAAAAGATTGAAGAAGACTTGATGCGCGTGATCCCGAAGGAAAAGTGGATCACGTTTTCGCACCAATTGATTTGGCATGGGCGGCGCGTGTGCGTAGCGCGCAAGCCGCGATGCATTGATTGCAATTTGGAATCGATTTGCTATTCGAAGGATAAGACGATTTAGCTGCGGATTTTGGCAGCGACGCTTTGCCGGCCGCTGAATTCCGCGAACGTTTTGCCCTGCTCGGCCAGACGCTGCAGCAAAGGCGCAGGCTCCCACCAACTACCCAGACGCTGCTGGAAATCGCAGATGCGTTCGTAAACTTTTTTCAGGCCCACGGTGTCGGCGTACCACATGGGACCGCCGCGATGCGCCGGAAAGCCGTAGCCATTGAGATAGATGATGTCGATGTCCACGGCACGCAGCGCGATGCCTTCTTCGAGAAGGCGCGCGCCTTCGTTCACCAGCGTGTAGATGCAACGCTCGACGATTTCCTCGGCGGAAATATGGCGCTGCGGGATGCCAGCTTCGGAAGTCCACCGGCAAATCAGCGGCGCGACTTCCGGGTCCGGCAAAGGCTTGCGATTTTCGTCGTATTTGTACCAGCCCGCGCCGGTTTTCTGGCCGAAGCGGCCGAGTTCGCAGAGGCGATCTTCAATGAACGCTTGGCGAACTCCGGGCTTTTGCAGGTGGCGAAATTCCTTGCGAATGCGCCAGCCGACGTCGAGACCGGCGAGGTCGCCAGTGGCGAGCGGACCCATGGCCATGCCGAATTCATAAAGCGCGTTGTCGACTGCCTCGATCGTCGCGCCTTCTTCGACAAGGAACTGCGCTTCGCGCCGATACGGGCCGAACATGCGGTTGCCGACAAACCCCATGCAATTGCCAACCAGCACGCCGACTTTGCTAATTTTCTTCGAGAGCTGCATGCACGTGGCGATCACTTCTTTGCTGGTGGCGGCACCGCGCACAATTTCCAGCAGACGCATTACGTTTGCGGGGCTGAAGAAATGTGTGCCGATGACGGACTGCGGTCGCGAGGTCGCCGAAGCAATTTCGTCGATATCAAGACTGGACGTGTTGGTAGCAAGAATCGCGCCCTGCTTGCAAACGCGATCGAGCTCGCGAAAAACTTCCTTCTTCAGCGCCATGCTTTCAAAAACCGCTTCGACCACCATATCGACGCCACTGAATTCGCCATAGTCCAACGTTGGCCGAATGAGTTTCAGGCGCTCATCGACAAATCGTTGCGTGAAGCGGCCGCGCTTTACCGAGTTCGCGTAATTTTTCTGTATGTTGGCCAAGCCGCGATCGAGCGCGGCCCGATCGGTCTCCTTAAGCATCACCGGAATCCCCGCGCTTGCGAACACCATGGCGATGCCGCCACCCATCGTCCCCGCGCCGACGATGCCCACGGAGTTGACCGGAATGATCGGCGTCTCCTTGGGAATGTCGGGAATCTTCGCGACTTCGCGCTCGCCGAAGAACGCATGAATGAGCGCCTTCGACTGGTCGGAGAAGAGGCACTTCGTGAAGAGATCCTCTTCCTTTTGGCAGCCTTCAGTGAACGGCAGCTTGGTGGCGGCTTCGATGGCGTCGATCGCGGCGAGTGGCGCGAGCAAGCCGCGCTGCTTCTTCCGAGCTGTCTCGCGGGCGGCAGCAAAGATCGGCCCAGTCTGCTCTGGCGCACCTAGTTTGTCGTTCCGTTCCCGAGTTTTCGGCGCGAGCCTCGTTGCCATTTCCTTAGCGAATGCAATTGCCGCTTGCAGCAAATCCCCTTCCACCAGCCGATCGAGGATGCCGGACTTGAGCGCATCTTCGGCTTTGACGGGAGCGCCTTCCGCGCACATCTCAACCGCTTTCGCGACACCCGCAAGCCGCGGCAAGCGCTGTGTTCCGGCCGCGCCCGGAATAATCCCCAGCTTCACCTCGGGCTGGCCCGCCTGCGCAGTGGGCAACGCGATGCGGTAGTGCCCTGCCATAGCGAGCTCGAGTCCTCCGCCAAACGCTGTACCGTGAATGGCCATGACCACAGGTACGCGGAGATCCTCGATGCGCGTCAGCAACGGCTTCAAACTTTCGCGGCAGATAATTTTCCCGGAGGTAAGCTCGCCGAACTCTTTAATATCCGCGCCCGCAACAAACGTTCGACCAGCGCCGATGAACACCATGGCTTGGATACTCGAATCGTGCTCGATTTGCCCGACAGCCGCAGCGATGCCTGCGGTGACCGCCGAGCTCAGCGCGTTAACGGGAGGATTGTTGATCGTGACGACGGCAATGCCGTCAACTTTCGTGAGTTGCACCAAGTCGCTCATAAATTCTGTCTCGATTGCTCCATCAGCAGGATATCAGGAGAACGGGATGCCAGTTTTCTTGGAAATGGCGCGAAGCTCTTCGACGACCGGCATGATCAGCGGCACACCTTGCTTGCTGCGCAATTTCTCTGCGTCGCGTTCGGGATCGCCCGGAATGAGCGGACCGTTGGTGCCAGGGGCAGGTTTGGTGGCGCGGAAGACGCGGATGAAGTCGTCCATCTGCCGCTTGAACTCGTCGGCTTCGATGAATCCGTCAATGCGAAGAGCGCCGAAGAAGTGGCCAATTCCCTTCCCCACGCTGCGCGACGGAATTTCCTGGCGTAGCGCGAACGGCGGCGCGAACGGTCCCCAATTCGCTCCGCTCAGTACTGCACTCAAGACGTCGACCATGATGCCGAGTCCATAACCTTTGTGGCCGCCGCGCTCGCGATCGGAGCCAAGCGGCAAGAGCGCGCCGCCTGCGACAACTTCATCGGGATTTGTCGTGCCGCGGCCCTGATTATCGATGCCCCACCCTTCGGGTATGGATTCGCCACGCCGGCGCGCCATTTCGATTTTGCCGTACGCGGCGGCGCAGGTAGCCATGTCGACGACGATTGGCGGTTCCTCTTTTGCAGGAAACGCGATGGCGATGGGATTCGTGCCGAGCATGCGCTCCGCGCCCCAAAGTGGGGTGACCAGCTTTGTGGAGTTGGTCATGGCCATGCCGATCATGTCGCGCTCAAGCGCCTTTAAGACGTAGTAGCCCGCAATGCCAAAGTGATTGCTGTTACCGATGCTCACCCAGCCGGAGCCGGCTCTTGCGGCCATGTCCATGGCGATCTCATTCGCTTGCGGGCCGACAACGAGGCCAAGACCATTGTCTCCATCGATAGTTGCGGTGCTTGGAGTGGAGCGAACGATTTTGATTTTGGGTGTGGGATTGATGAGCCCTTCGCTGAGTAGATCGAAGTAGCTGGTCAGACGCGCGACACCGTGGGAATCGATGCCGCGCAGGTCGGCGGAGGCGAGCACATCGGCAGCTTGGGCGGCATCAGCTTTGGGCGCTCCGAAATGCAGGAAAACGCGGGTGCTGAACTCGCGCAGCGCTTCAATCGGGAAAATTTTGGCCTCTGCAGTGCCCATGCGCCTCCTTGCTTTCTGTGACTCGGATGCTAATTATGCGGGAAGAGCTTGCCCGCGTGTTTCCACACCGAAGGGTATCAGCAGCAAGCCAACCGCAAAAGCGAGAGACGTTAACGCGACGGGAATGCCAAGCGAGCCGTAATGCTGAACACCCGCCCCGACCAAGAATGTGATTGCGGCGCCGCCAAACCGCGCAAATGAAGTGGAAAAGGCAAAGGCGCTGGCGCGGCATTCGGTCGGATACTGCTCCGGCAACCACAACGTATACACCGCGAAATTCGCGCCACCGAAGCCAAGAAAAAACAAGCAGACGAAAAAGAGTGACAGTGCAGACGCGCCCATGTAGAAGACCTTCCCAAAAGTAAGCGCGACGAAAATCAACATCAGTGCGAAGTAAAACGCGAGCGCGCCACGCCGTCCGAGGCGTTCGGCAAGCCACGGCATGAGAAGACAACCGACGATGGTTGCGAACGCAACGAGCATGGTGGCGCGAGAAGCGAGCTGCGCGGCCGCAGGGCCAACGCGTCCAGCCGTTTCCGCGAGAGCAGTGACTGCCGAAGGCACATATACGGTGCCTGCCCACAGCCCGCAAATGGAAGCCAGCATAAACAAGGTGTTGAGAATGGTGCGGCGCCGCAGTGATTTTGAAAACAGAACGGCGAACGGCCTCCAGATTCGCCAGGAGCTCACGACGCCCACCTTTTGCTTCCAGCGCGAAGGCTCGTTCACTCCGTGACGCACCCACGCAAGCAATAGCGCGGGCAATCCTCCCACAGCAAACATCACGCGCCATCCATTGTGGCCGAAGCGGCTGCCAATCGCGTAGTTGGCAATGGCGGCGAGAAAAATCCCTACGTAATAGCCGGTGTGCATGTAGCCCGCGCCGGCTCGACGCCGGTGTTCCGGCCATTCTTCCGCGACGAAGGTGCCGCCCATGGCCCACTCGCCGCCAATGCCGATACCGGCGAGTAAGCGCAGGATGGCCAACTGCGAGACAGTTGTGACCAGCGCGCTCAGGAACGTGAAGACCGAATACCACACAATCGTGATCATCAGCGTGCGTACACGGCCAAACTTATCTCCGATTGGCCCCCAGAGGAACGCGAGTCCCCAGCCGACCAAAAACAGCGCAAATAACAGTCCACCGTAGAAGCCGATGTTGCCTTTGGTGGCAGGAATCCCAGAGCGCGGGAGCAAATCCCGCAATGACGGCACGAGCACAAGGGCGTAGATGAAGGAATCCATGCCATCGAGCGCCCAGCCACCCCAGGCAGCCCAGAATCCGCGAATCTGATTGCGATTCAGCGGCATTTCGCCGGAATCTTGCACGTCCACTGTTGCCGTCGACATACGCGGCGGGACTATATCAGGTTTGCCCATCCCTAATGGTACGCGCGGACAAAGAAGTAGACGGTCATCGCGGAGCCGACGATGATCACGAACGCGCGAATCCAACTTTGCGGCAAGCGTTGGGAATAATGCGCGGCGAAATACCCGCCAATGATAGCGCCCACCGTCATCACCCCGGCTTGTTTCCACGCAATCGCTCCGGTGGCAATAAAGGTGAAGGTAGCCACGCCATTGATAACGCCGCCGAGTACCACCTTCAGCGCGTTCATGGCGTGCATGTCCGTCATGCCTACCGCCGCGAGCATGGCCAGGTTCATGATGCCGATGCCGCCACCGAAGTAACCGCCGTAGATCGCCACGAGCAACTCGAAGATGGAAGCACCTGCGACTGCGGCGTTGCTCGATTCGTGTGAAATTCCCGCGGAGATGCGCCCAGTAAGATGTTTCCCGAAGGCAAACAGCAGAGTGGCGCCCAGCAGCAGCCACGGCAGCACACGCAAAAAAGTCTGCGCCGGCGTCTTGATAAGGAGTATCGCGCCCATCAAGCCGCCTACAACGCTGGTGGCGATCAGCGGAATCATCACGCGCCTGGAAATATTGAGGTGCTTGCGATACGCGCCGCCGCTTGCGGTGACGCCGACCCAAAGCGCCAGCGTATTGGTCGCATTGGCGG